>Ga0256410_1001350_pt1 | contig 18864 bp, 21 predicted proteins | sample PhyWR1_FD_185983 | JGI IMG/M metagenome (GOLD analysis project Ga0256410, IMG submission 185983) | Leaf surface microbial communities from wheat plants in UC Gill Tract Community Farm, Albany, California, United States - DLSL W.R1 | ecosystem: Host-associated > Plants > Phyllosphere >... | reverse complement strand
ACAGACAAAACAATCCCGATAATTAAAACTACATTTCCCTGAATCTTATAAAAATTGAGAAAAACAAGTATTGCGGTAATAAGTAAAATCGCAATCACAACATAAATAGGGGCTACTGCAAGCGACACTAAAAATGTTGCAGCAAAGATAAAAATAACACCAAACAACCATCCGGAAAGTCCTTCTCTATAAAGAGCCATCACGAAAGCAAAAAACACCAAAAGTGACCCTACATCAGGAATCATTAAAACTACAATCCCGGGAATGCCAACAATTGTAAGAACGGTGTAAAGTACTTTCCTGTTTTTGAGATTGAAATCTGGATTGGAAACATAATTCGCCAACATCAAAGATGTTCCAATTTTTGCAAATTCTACAGGCTGCATTGTAAATCCCCCGAATTTGTACCAGTTTTTCTGTCCTAAAATCTCTGTCCCAAACGGAAACAATCCAACCAACAGCAAAACACCGCCAACATAGATGATGGCCGACATATTCTCGAAGAATTTGGTTCTCATAAAGAATATGATCATCCCGACGAAACAAGAAATCCCGAAAAACATTAATTGCTTGCTTCCTAATTTCGCATCCACGCTATTGATATTAGCAATGGCGAAAATGCAAAGTATAAGGTAAAGTCCAATTCCTAATTTATCTATCCCTTCTGCCCACTTCATTATACTTTGGATTTTATAGATTTAACTTTAGAACTGTCTTTTTTCAATTTTTTGTTTTCGATGGCTTGCAGGCTGTCTTTGATTCTTTTAAGTTTCACCGTATCTTTTGGTGGTTCTTTGTACCAGCCTTTTCGTTTCATTTCTGAGATATACTGTCGTTTATACTCCGGCATAAAGCTGGAAGTAATCATTTTCTTGTAGAGATTTTCCCTCTTCAGCTCTCCTGTAATATATTTTTCAGCAATCACTGTACAAGCCGGACCAGCCCATGTTGCACCAAAACCGGCATGCTCCATCACAGCAACTACAACAATTTTCGGTTTGTCCGCAGGCGCAATCAATACAAAAATCGAATTATCTTTTCCTTGAGGGACCTGCGCTGTTCCCGTCTTCGCCAATTGTGTAAAATCTTTGGATTTCAAACTTCTTCCGGTTCCTTTTAGCATTACCGCTTCCATCCCTTGCAAAACAACATTGTAGAAATGCGGATTCTGAACCATAGTCATATGTTTCTTTTTAAATCTGGGATCTGGATTTGGTTTTCCATCAATAGACTTAACAATGTGAGGCGTGTAATACCAGCCCTTGTTTGCGATAGCTCCCACGAAGTTTGCCATCTGCAACGGTGTCAGTAGAACATCCCCTTGCCCCATTCCATTGTACAAAGCACCAGTTGGCATCTCGTCCCAGTTTTTGAAATCTGTTCTTTTTGAGCCACTTGCCTTGTAGATAGATTTCATTCTCTTTTCATAATACTCTCCGGAAGGGATTCTACCTTTTGCCCCAACAGCCAAATCATTATTAAGAAATTCTCCTACACCAAAACTATTGATGATTTTTTTCCATTCATCTACACCTCTGGAAGGATTTCCTGGATATTTTTTGATGATCGCCAAATAAGCATAGGTAAAATAACAGTTACTAGAAACTTGAATCGATGGAATCAGAGGATCTGCACCACCATGACCTTTGATACTTTTTCCACGATAGAAGAAACCTCTTCCACAAGGAAAAATTGTCTGATCTGTCATTACCCCCATTTCCATCGCTGCCAAAGCGGTCAGCAATTTGAAAGTAGAACCTGGAGGATAAGCCGCCTGAACAGAACGGTCAAAAGTAGGCTTGTTTTCGAAAATCGTGTCGTTAGCAAGTCTGTAGAGATTTCGGGACTTGCTTGGACCTGTGAAAAGATTGGGATCGATGTCAGGACCAGTTGCCATCGTCAAGATTTCACCATTGTTTGGATCTAGCGCAACAACTGCTCCGTGTTTATTCACCAGCATTTCTTCTGCCATCCTTTGCAAATCGTAGTCAATGGTTAAAGTCAAATCTTTTCCAGTGACAACTTCTTTATCAAGCTCACCATTTTTGTAAGAACCAATACTTCTTTGGCGAATATCTTTCTGGATATATTTCATCCCTTTCTCACCGCGGAGTTCTTTTTCATAAGATTTTTCAACACCACTTTTTCCTACAAAATCTCCTGGTAAATAGTATGTTGAATCTTTCTTAATATCAGCATCATTCACCTGGTTGGTATATCCCAAAAGGTTGCCAGAAGTATTAACCTCATATTGTCTTTGCGGACGTGGAACAATACTGAATGCCGGATATTTGAAAATCAATTCCTGAATTCTCGCCATCTCTTCCCGACTTAGATTTTTCATAAAAGTCATCGGCGTCAGCTTCGAATAGTATTTTTCCTTTTCGATGTTTTTCAATGTTTTAACGAAATCTGGCTTAGTAATTCCCAATAATTTGCAAAAACCGATCGTATCAAAATCCGATTTCAAAAGCGCCGCAGTATAAGAAATCTCAAAAGCAGGTTGATTCCCAACCAATATCTTTCCATTTCTGTCAAAAATAACCCCTCTTGGCGGGATGATATATTCTGTTTTGATAGATGTATTTGCCGCATTCAACGCATAGCGGTCTGTGAACAATTGCAGATAAGAAAGCCTTGCAACGAAAATAATTGCAATGATAGAAAGGGCGAGTGTTATTTTGAGATATTGTGATTTCATATGTGCTTTTCTATCTTTTCAGAGGACATATGCAACCTCAATATCAAAGAAAATATTTTGGGGGTTTTGATAGACATTTTTTCAGTTTTCAGACTTTTTGTTTGATTTTAAATGCTAATGTATAGGCTAATATAAATACAAACGAGATTATACTGGTAACTATTACATTAAATAAAATTTCAAAAAATCTGTCGAACTTAAAGAATTCGATGTATTGTACCAATAGCTGATGAATGAAAATACTGGTTACAATAAAAAATATAAATTGTGTCCACTGGATACTTTGGAAAGAGAAAAAATCCGTTGTCGTGTCTGTGGAAGTTCTGAATATGATGGTTCTAAAATAGGCAACAACTGTTGTTGCAAAAGCATTGATTCCCCAAGTTCCCAGGAAAGCATCAACACATAATCCCAAAATAAAACTCAAAGCCAGAAAGTGAAATCTGTTTCTGAAGAACGGATAGAACATTACAAAAACTGGATAAAGAACAGGAATGTATTGCCCAAAAAGAGCAATCCTATTCAGGATAAAGATTTGAAAAGCCGTTAAAATTGCTATCAAAGCAAGATCTGAGACAACGTTTCTACTGACCATCTTTAGTAATTTGAACTTTTAATGAATCGTCGATTTTCTGAACTTCTGATTTTTTCAGATTCCGAACAACATATACCTTACTTAATTTTCCGATTTTTTCGCTGAGTTCTACAGAAATATCCCAGAATCCAGTTTTACTGTCCACTTCGTAACCGGCAATGGTTCCCACCTGAATCCCCGCTGGGAAAATGGAAGATTTCCCGTCTGTAACAACAGTATCACCAACTTTTAGCGGAACATATTTAGGAATATCAGAAAGCGTCATCGTTCTGGTGTCATCGCCTTTCCAGGACAACGTTCCAAAATAACCAGACTTTTTAAGCGACGCACTGATTTTAATCTTATTCACACTTAAAATCGATTTTACCAATGAATAGTTATCGGTTGTATTAATCACAATTCCGGCAATTCCTCTAGGAGCAATAACGCCCATATTGGAACTCACACCCTGCAAACGCCCACGATTGATCGTGTAATAATTATCCCTTCTGTTGATACTATTGAAAACCACTTCTCCATCTACAAAGGTGTAGATCTGTCCTCCTCCTATGGTGTCGTAAACTCTTCGGAAATTAGGTTTTTCAACTTTATCTTTTCCGTAAAGCTCTATCATCAACGCCTTATTTTGAGAAACAAGGTCTTCGTTGATTTGTTTTAATTTCAGATAAGAGGTTCCTTCATCTATATAACCAGAAACCCACGAATTGAAAGCTGCAGTTTTTGCCGCCAAGAAACTTTGTTGCATAGAGTTCTTGCTGAATATCAGTACAATTGAAACCAATTGCAAGAATATGAAGAACACAAATAATGCATTCTTGGAAAAAAATCTCAGCAAAGCACCCATCTAAGTTATAAATGATAATTGATAAATTTTAAATGATCTGATGTTGCTTAAATAAAAAGTCATCAAACCTTTAAATTTATTCAAATTTTAGATAAAAATATTATTTGATAAGGAAATTGAATTTATCCATATTCTTAAGAGCAATACCAGTTCCTCTTACTACAGCTCTCAACGGATCTTCAGCTACGAAAACAGGAAGTCCTGTTTTTCTGTGAAGTCTGTCTGCCAAACCTCTAAGAAGGGCTCCACCACCAGCAAGATAAATTCCGGTTTTATAGATATCAGCAGCCAATTCCGGAGGAGTTAGGGAAAGCGTTTCCATTACCGCATCCTCGATCCTGATGATCGATTTATCAAGCGCCTTAGCAATTTCTTTATAATTGACCATGATCTCTTTTGGCTTCCCAGTGATTAGATCACGACCTTGTACAGGAATATCGTCAATTGGAACATCCAATTCTTCCACAGCCGAACCAACTTCTATCTTAATTCTCTCTGCCGTTCTTTCTCCGATGTATAAGTTATGATGCGTTCTTAGGTAATAAGCAATATCATTAGTGAAAACATCACCTGCAATTTTCACAGATTTATCACAAACGATTCCGCCCAATGCGACCACAGCGATCTCCGTAGTCCCACCACCTATGTCGATGATCATATTTCCTTCCGGTTTCTGAACATCTATACCCACTCCTATTGCAGCAGCCATTGGTTCATAGATCAAACGGACTTCTTTCGCATTCACTTTTTGTGCAGAATCCCTCACCGCTCTTTTCTCAACTTCAGTAATACCTGACGGAATGCAAATCACGATTCTGAGAGCCGGCTGAAAAAGTTTCCCTTTGATGCCCGGAATTTGTTTGATAAATTCCTTAATCATATGTTCTGAAGCATGGAAATCTGCAATCACCCCATCCTTCAAAGGACGAACAGTTTTGATATCCTCGTGAGTCTTCCCTTGCATATGTTTTGCTTGCTCACCAACCGCAATCGGCTTACCAGAAGAGCGCTCTATTGCAACGATAGAAGGCTGATCCACAACTATTTTGTTATTGTGAATAATAAGCGTGTTCGCAGTTCCTAAGTCAATTGCAATTTCTTGCGTAAACATATCCAATATACCCATTTTGTTCAGTCATTATTAAGTTTACAAAGATATAAATTTAGACCTATTCTCTATCTTGATTTCAAAATAATTTGGTTAAAATTTCCTTAAAATTTCAAGAATTTTCTTTTACCGATAAATCTGAATTTCAGTTAGAAATCAAAAATTATTACTCCGATAAAAATTTCCACCAATCATTACTGTTATTACATCATTTTGTATCGAGTTTATAGATTTTATCAATTTTTGAAAATGAAATTCAGAAACAGTCTTTGTTATAAAAATCGTAATTTTGCCAACTGAAAATGAGTCCAAAACATAAATTTCATCAAACATCAGATTTTGCAGTCTTGAGCATCAGTTATGAAAAAGCCGATGCCGAAATCCGTGGAAAATTTGCTTTTTTTGATGACCACATAAAATCTTTTGCCAACCAGATTCACGAGCAAGACCTTGGTGATGCATTTGTGGTTTCCACTTGCAACAGAACCGAAATCTACTCTACGACCAAAAATTACCTTCACATCGCAGAATTGTACTGCAATACGGTTGGCGTCCAGCTTTCAGATTTTTTGAAATATGTGAATGTTCTACAGAGAGAAGATGCCTTGTTTCATCTTTTCCGTGTCGCCGCAGGTTTGGAAAGTCAAATCATTGGCGACTTTGAAATTGTCTCTCAAATCAAGAACGCTTATCATCGATTCAAAAAATACAAGGATTTTTCTAATCCATATTTGGAACGCGCCATCAATTCCTCGATTCAAATTTCGAAGAGAATCAAGAATGAAACGGGAATCAGTACAGGTTCGGCATCTGTTTCTTACGCGGCAGTTCATTATATTTTAAATAATACAAAGCACATTCACGAAAAGAATATTTTACTTCTAGGCGTTGGAGAAATTGGTCAGAATACGATTGAAAATCTAGTAAAGCACGTTTATCAACCTAAAATAAAAATCGCAAACCGCTCTTTTGAAAAGGCTGAAAAAATTGCTGACAAATACAACATTCCACAAATCGATTTCAATAATTTTCCAGAAGAGCTGAAACAAACCGACGTTCTGATTGTCGCAACCGGCGCTCAGAAATATATTATTGATGAAAGTAATTTTCCTAAAAGCAAAGAAATGCTTGTCATCGATTTATCAATTCCAAATAACGTTCAGAAAGAAATCGGAAATTGGGAAAACGTGACTTTGATAGACGTGGACCAACTTTCGCAAACCATCCAGGAAACGATGGAACAGCGCAAAAAGGAAATCCCGAAAGCGGAAGGCATCATCAAAGAAATGGCGAAAGAATTTGCAGATTGGGAAAAGAAAAGAAAACTTGCACCACAAATCAATCATTTCAAAAATTCTTTGAAGAAAATCGAGGAGAACGAAATGCATAATATTCACAAGAAATTCCATTACGCCAAAATCGAGGATATGGAACTGTCCAACAATCTGGTTCAGAAAATCACGAATCGATTTGCGAAATACATTATGGAAAATCCTTCCCGCGCAGACGAAATCACAAAATTGATGGAAGAAATCCTCGACATCCACAAACAGTAAGACAATGAAAACCATACGAATAGGAACCAGAAATAGTCCGCTCGCCCTTTGGCAGGCTCACGAAGTTGAAGCTAAACTTCAGAATCTTGGATTACAAACTGAAATCGTTCCAATCATCAGTTCCGGCGACAAAAACCTAAACCAACCGCTTTATGCCCTGGGAATCACTGGAATTTTTACGAAAGATTTGGACATTGCTTTGCTTAATGATGAAATTGATATCGCGGTTCATTCCTTGAAAGATGTTCCGACACTTTTGCCTGAAAACGTTCAGATTTCCGCAGTTTTGGAAAGAGATTTTCCGGAAGATGTTTTGGTGAGAAATAAAGATGCGGAAGCTTTGGATTTGAATGTTTTGAAAATTGCAACCAGCAGTTTGAGAAGACGCGCCTTTTGGCTGAAGGAATTTCCGGAAACTGAATTCACAGACATCAGAGGAAATGTTCAAACGCGATTGAAAAAACTGGATGACGGCGTTGCTGACGCCACAATTTTTTCATTAGCCGGAATCAAAAGGATGAATCTGGATATTAATTACGAGCAGATTCCGTTTATGTTGCAAGCGCCATCGCAAGGTGTGGTTGCAATCGCGAGTAAAATTGACAATCCAGAATTGAGCGATATTTTAAAATCGATTTCTCATAAGGAAACTGAGATTTGCATTAATATAGAAAGAGAATTCCTGAAAACTTTGGAAGGCGGATGTACGGCGCCGATTGGTGCAAAAGCTGAATTGATTGGCAATCAAATCCGATTTGTTGGAAGACTTTGTTCGCTTGATGGAAAAAACTGCATCGAAACAGATGAGATTTTTGAATGGAATGATTCTGAAAATTTTGGAGCGAAATTAGCTTTGAAGGTTTTGGAAAACGGCGGGAAGGAATTGATGGACGAGATTAGAAAAAGTTTGTAGCAGATTTAACGCAAAGGCGCAACTATTTGTTCATTTGAAATGTTCAAAGTCGCCAAGTTAAAAATTTGCGACTCCTATATAAATAACAATTACTAATTTTTTGCGCCTTTGCGTTAAAAGACCATATGAAAATCCTTTTTACAAAATCACTGGATAAAAAAGAAGTTGCTGAGAAATTGGGAACGGAAGTGTTGGTTCATTTTGTGGAGGTCATCAAAACGGAATTCATTAAAACGAAAATTTTCGGTTTGAAGAATTATTCATTGATTTTCACAAGTGTGAATGGCGTGAAAGCGTTCTTCGAAAATGGTTTTGATGCGAATGAGAATTTTGCCGAGAAGAATTATAATAAAATATACGCCGTCGGTTCGCAGACGAAAAAGGAATTGAGGAAACATAATTTTGGGACTTTCAAACTTTGTAAGAATGCGAGCGAATTGTCACAGTTCATTACAGAAAACTCTGTAAACGAGAAGTTTTTGCATTTTTGTGGCGATTTGGCGTTGGATGTTTTGGATGAAAAACTGCCGTTGCAGAATATTTCTTACAAAAAAATCCCCGTTTATAAAACCGAATTGCAGTTTCCGAAAATCAATGAGAAATATCAGGCTGTGGTTTTCTTCAGTCCGAGTGGAGTTCGTAGTTTTGCGAAGTTCAACAGTTTGGAGGATTTGAAGATTTTTTCGATTGGAAAAACGACGACTTCGGAATTGAAGAAACTCACTGAAAATAAAATAATTACAAGTCATAAAAATACGTTAGCCGATTTGTTGAATCTGATTTCTAAGGAAAGTTCAACTGCCGGAAAAGCTGATTTGGAAGACTAAACGCTAAACTTTGCGAAGCGCGCCCCGACTTGAGTGAAAATCCTTTTTTGCGGCTGGAAAAGCTAAGGCAAAAAGATTGGGAACGGAAGGCGGAAAAGGCGCCCAAATAATTTAAGAAAATGATAAAGAACGACCTATACTTGAAGGCCTTACGAGGCGAAACCGTGGAAAGGCCGCCTGTGTGGATGATGAGACAAGCCGGAAGATATTTGCCGGAATTCATTGCGTTGCGCGACAAATACGACTTTTTCACAAGATGCCAAACGCCGGAATTGGCCTCGGAAATTACGGTTCAGCCGATTAGAAGATTTCCTTTGGACGCGGCGATTTTGTTCTCGGATATTTTGGTGGTCCCGCAAGCAATGGGCATCGATTTCAAAATGAAAGAATCTGTTGGACCGTGGTTGGATGAACCCATCAGAACGGCCCAACAAGTTGACGATGTGATTGTTCCGGACGTGAATGAGACTTTAGGTTACGTTTTCGACGCGATAGAAATGACTTTGGAAAAACTGGACAATGAGATTCCGTTGATTGGATTTGCTGGTTCGCCTTGGACGATTTTCTGTTATTGCATCGAAGGAAGAGGTTCTAAGGATTTCAATATTGCGAAGTCATTTTGCTTCTTGCAAACGGAAGCGGCGCACAAATTATTGCAAAAAATTACGGACACGACGATTGCTTATCTGAAAAGAAAAGTGGAGAAAGGTGTTTCTGCGGTTCAGGTTTTTGACAGTTGGGGCGGAATGCTTTCGCCAGCTGATTATCAGGAGTTTTCCTGGCAGTACATCAATCAAATCGTGGAAGCATTAGCGCCCTTGACGCACGTTGTGGTTTTCGGGAAAGGCTGTTGGTTTGCGTTGGAAGATATGACGAAATCTAAAGCGTCTGCTTTGGGCGTTGACTGGACGATTACACCAGAATTGGCGAGACAATTCACGAATAATTCGGTGACTTTGCAAGGCAATTTTGACCCATCGAGATTGCACTCGACGCCGGCGACGATTCGGAAGATGGTTCATGAGATGATTGACCGTTTTGGAAAAGACAAATATATTGTGAATCTCGGACACGGGATTCTCCCCAATATTCCGGTTGAAAATGCGGAAGCTTTTATAAAGGCTGTTGTAGATTGGAAAGCATAAAACAAAAAGGAGCAAATTACTTTGCTCCTTTTTTATTCCAATTGTCCTGGTGCAGGTTGTGGTTGTGCCGGTTTGACCGCTTCATTGTTCAGTCCATCTTTTTGTGGAATTGTCTGTCTTTGCAATTTGTCGTCGGCTTCTTTTTGCCTTTGATCCAAATTGACCGTATCCACCATTTTGGGCGAATTGTTTTGCTTAACAGCAGATTCTGCTTTCATTGCTGTTCTTGCAGTGGTCGATTTGGTTTCTTTTTTCTTTGTGGTCTGAGCCATCGTCAACATTGTTCCAAATACAAGAAACGCCGTTGTTGTGATTATCTTTTTCATAATGATTTACTTTAATATGATTAACAAAGCCAAATATCAAACCAACTTTATTACTTTTTTAAAAACATAATTTCTCTGATAAATTAAAAAGGACAAAACTTAAGCTATAAGCATAGAAAAACCAGAGTTAGTAGCTCTGGTTTTTACTTATTTTGTCGTCTTAGGTTCTACAGGACTTACAGGTTGTACTTGGGGTGTCGCTGTTGAATTATCAGGAATTGTAGTTGTTGGATTTTGCGGTGTAGAATTCTGTGGTGTTGTTTGTAATCTGTCAGGATTCTGCTGAATTTTCAACGTATTATTGCTGCTCGCCGTATCCACAGTTCTGTTCATGCCGTTTGGCTGGATAGAAGTATCTAATTTTGTTTCCGTGGAATTGATTTTCGTTTCGGCCTTAGCTTTATTTGATTCTTTTTTTGGAGTTGTCTGCGCACTGATAAACATTGTCCCGAATAATACAAAAGCTGCTGTTGTGATTAACTTTTTCATAATAACTTTATTTTAATGATTTGATAATCAACGCCAAATATCAAACCAAGTTTTGTTAAAGTTTAGAAATGATAAGATTTTTATGAAAACTTTATAGTTTTAACGCTCCAGGACTTTTCTTAATTTTTCCACGAAAACATAAGTAGCTGGACAAATCAAAGTATTTTGAATCGTCAAATTATTGATTTGGTAAATTTTCTTGCGATCGGTATGGGGATATTCTCGACAGGCTTTTGGACGCACGTCATAAATGGAGCAATTGTTATCATCATTTAAGAAAAAGCAGGGCAGATTTTGAAGGATTTTGTCGTTATCTTCATCGATTCTTAGAAATTTGAATTCAAAATCTGCCGGTTTCATCCTTAGATGCTTGGAAATTCTTTCGATATCTTTTTCCGTATAAAGCGGACCTGTGGTTTTACAGCAATTGGCGCAACTAAGGCAATCGATTTCTTCAAATGTTTCTTCGTGCTTCTCTACAACCAAATAATCCAGATTCTTTGGCGGCTTTTTTTTCAGTCCGTCCAAGAATTTTCGGTGGTCTTTTTGTTTTAGTTGAGCTTGCTTTTTATAGAAATCGAGATCCATTTTGCAAAATTAGTGGTTTTATCAAGAGAAAACCAAATAATATAAACCACACCAAAGTGCAGAAAAAAGACCAGCAAATAAAAATGATGCTTTCAAATCCTGTCTGTTTTTCTTAACAAAATGTTTGTAAAGTGTAACCGAAATAAAACCAACAAGCACTAAAGCCGGTAAAACTGTAAATGTGTACATAATTCTATTTTTACCAAATATACAAAAACTGATAATAATCTTATTTTCAAGCTGGTACAAAACTCATAACTTTGTCATATGAAAGACATTACAAGCCGGGAAGATGTAGAATTATTGGTCAACAAATTCTATGATAAAGTAATAAAAGATGATTTGATTGGATTTTTCTTCACAGATGTTGCGAAAATTGATCTTGACAAGCATCTTCCGAAAATGTATAATTTTTGGGAAAGCATCTTGTTAGGAAATCCGGTCTACGAAGGTCATCCGATGGCAAAACATTTCCCAATCAATGAAATCTCTGCGCTGGAAGAGAGACATTTCAACCGTTGGCTGCAGATTTGGGAAGAAACTGTTCACGAAAATTTTGAAGGTGAAAATACCGAAACTGCAATTGCGCGCGCTTTGAATATCGCCAGAATTATGCATCATAAAATGGTGAATGCGAGAAATTAATTCTAAAATGTGTTAATATGTAATAGTCCGCAGCCCGGTCTGAGTTGAAATCCTCTTTTGCGTGTAATCATGTCCTACTGAACTGAAACCGTCTGCAAAAAAGATTGACTTCGTCGAACCACTCCGTTGTGTTTAGGAAGGGAGGACGGATAAAGCTGCCCAAAAATATTTTCGTCAGAAGTTCAAAAGATGTAATTGGCAATCGATCCAGTCTGTGAGCATATGGAATAGTAATCCCACGCCGATAATCCTCGGAACACCTTTGAAAAATAAGAGCAAAAAATAAAATCCAATTGCCCCATATGTGTGCAGCAAATGGAAATTGATACTGCACCGGTCAGGAGAAAAAACGGGCGTGCTCAGCAAATGGTCCGCATCTACCAACATTGTCGCCAGCATAATGAAATACGCTTTTTTCCAATCTTTCCGGAAAAGTAAAAATGCCATCACAACAGGAAAAAGGAAGTGCAAAAAATAATGCAAAACGGGTCTCCACCAAAAACAATCCATCAGATTCTTCCTTTTAAATAGTCTTGGCGAAGTTCCTCATCCAGTTTTTCTATTGCATAACGGAGACAAGTTCTCGGCATTTCTTTGTAGTGCAGATTTAGAAAATCGAGCAATTCTTTTTCATTCTTTTTCCCCATTTCACGGAGAAGCCAGCCGTTGGCCTTGTGCATCAAATCATGTGGATGACGCAGGTTTCTTTTAGCAAATTCTTTCGTGAGCTCAAAACTTTCTTTTTTGAGGTAATGCATCGTTCCGACAATTGCAATACGTTTCTCCCACATTTTATCAGAATTTGACAAACCGATCAATAGCTTTTCTTGCTGATTTTCAAAACAATACCGCCCTAAAATCTTATAACACGACGTATCTACCAAATCCCAATTATTGATATATTGAAGATGAGTCAGATAAAAACCGACAATTTCCTTTTGCTGAGATTTATCTTTTGTTTTCTCGAATTTGTAAACCAGAATCAGCAAAGCTGTTAATCTGTGTTCGTGAATTTTCGATGATAATAATTCACTCAATTCTTCAAGAGAAATCTTTTTGTAAAATTCTTTCGCAACACTTCGCTGGTCTGGAACAGTTACACCAATGAAAATATCGCCTTCGCCGTATTCGCCTTTTCCGGTTTTGAAAAACCTGGGGAAAAATTCGGCTTTTTCAGGAATTGACAAGTCTAATAATGCTTTGGAAATTGTTTCTGTAAAAGGCATTTATTTCAAATTAAGCTGATTCTGAAATTCTTCCAAATATTTCGCCAAATGAAAACCATCCATCAAACCGTGATGCGCTTCAATAGAAACTGGTAACATTTTTAGCCCATTTTTCTCAGAGAATTTTCCGAAAACAATCTTAGGAATCGATTCTTTCGGGTCAAAATCTGTCGGATGTAGCAAACCTGTGAAATTTGTCCAAGGCATTGTGGAATGTCGGATATGATTGGGTGGAAGTGATTCGTTTTTGATTCTCAAACCAGTGGAATTCTGAACCTCATCAATTTCTTTCTGCAAATTCTGATTAAAGATTTTGAAATCATCGGAATATTCGAAATAAGAGAAACCAAACGTTGCGTCATTTCTTCCAATCGTAGAACCTGCGTGAACAACATCGAAGGCTATAACTTCATCATTTACAATTCGATAACCAAATTCTTCAACCGAATTCACGGCTTTCATAGATCTGTGAAGATAATGTGCGAAAAATGACTCCTTTTTATCTTTTGCCAATTGAAAAGTTTCGGTGCAATCCACTTCGGTTACGATTCCAAAATAAGGACTTTTCATTCCGGAAAAGAATTCGAAATGTTCCTTTCTTTTCCAGGCTTGCATGTCTATCACTTTCATTTTTAGTGAATTTCTTCTAATATTTTTTCCTCTGTTGCAATCTTATTCGGATTGGCCACTTTTCCAATCGTAAGACCTTGAACCACAATCGAAAATACAACGACACAATAGGTGATACTGATGATAATCTTATTGTATTCGTTCTGAGGAATCGATAATGCCAAGGCGATGGAAACACCACCACGAATTCCACCCCAAACTAGAACTTTCACGGTCTGTGGACTAAATCGATACCTTAAAGACATAAATTTCGTCGGAACAAAAATTGCGACCCAACGTGCCAATAAAACGATTAGAATACAAATTCCACCAGCAATCAGGTATTCATTTAAATCTTTGATTAACAGCAATTCAAACCCGATAAATAAGAATAGAACCGCGTTCATAATTTCATCAATCAATTCCCAGAATTTGATCAAATAATCCTGCGTTTCGGACTTCATTTTAAAACTCTCGCTGAAATTTCCCATAAATAATCCCGCAGCAACCATTGCTAAGGGTGCCGAAATATGCATCTCGTGAGCAATCAGATAACCGCCCATAACGACTGATAATGTGATCAATACGGAGATAATATAATCATCCACCATTCTCATTGCTCTGGAAGCCGATAATCCAAGAAGAACACCCAAAAGCAATCCACCACCAGCTTCACGAAGTAAAAGTAAGCCGATGCTTTCGACGTTCAAATCGATTTCTTTTCCGATGGCCAATTGTAAAACAACCGTGAAAACCACAACCGCCATCCCGTCATTGAAAAGCGATTCTCCGGCCACTTTGGTTTCCAAGGATTTTGAAACATTTGCCTGCTTCAAAATACTGAGAACTGCGACCGGGTCGGTCGGGGAAATCAATGCGCCAAAAACCAGACAGTAAATAAACGGAATCTGAACGCCCGCAAAGGGCAACAAATAATAAGCGCCAAAAGCGACGGCAAATGTGGAAATAATGACACCGACTGTCGAAAATATGACGACAGGACCAAATTGTTCCTTTAAATCTTTGATGTTAATGTGGATTCCGCCAGCGAAAAGCAGGAAGTTCAGCATTGCGCCCATCAGAACTTCGGTGAAATCAAAATTGTTGATTAGTTCCGTCAAATGGCTTGTCGTCTTCGGTAAAAAATTATCGCCTGATGCAACCAAAGTTACAGATACAACAATAGCGATGACCATAATTCCAATCGCACTGGGCAATTTTAGAATTCTGTGATTGATGTAAGCAAACAAAGATGCTAACACGATTAGGACTGAGAATGAGTAATATAACTCCATTAATATTTTGTTTTATCTAAATTTTAGACTCCGTTAAAAGTCGTTATAAATGACTTTAATGTAGGTTTTTGTATTGTTGTTTTCCCAAATATCAAACATTCCGCCGGTTGCAGGTTTGGATGACCGCGAGGCTTGTCGTGGAATTTGGATGACATTGATCAAAATATATTCGTCGCCGACAGAGTTGACGAGATAAGCTGACTCTTCCGACTTTCCATCGCCGGAATCTAAAATGGCACTGGTCAGCAATTTGAATTGACTGAGGTAGTAGCTGAAATTTTTCACATCCTGCTGCTTATCATAGCACTGCAGCATTATCATTAGCAAATCCAGGTTGGTAGGGTCTTTCGACAACAAATCTCTGGTCTTTGTGATAGCTTCCTGATAGTTCTTTCTGTGGAAATTCTTTAATAATTTTTTGAATTCATCATCGCTTGTTGAAACTGTTTTTTCCAAGAAAGTCCGGCCGTAATACAAGTGCTGAGCTTCCAAACTGTCTATGGATTTTGGCATTCCTTGGTATTTGAAAAGCATTTTCTGATAATAAAACTCCGACTCTTGATCCGCAATTTCTTTCTTGATATTATCCAAATTGATTTCTGACTTCTGAGAAAACCCAAAAGCTGCGATCATTATAAAGAAAAATAAAAAGATTCTATTCATTAATTTCTTCTTCGTCCTCAAAATATTCGAACAACAAATCGTTGTAAGGGAAACGGGAAATGTGAATCCTGTGAACCTCATCGTAAATCATCTTCTTCATCTCCGGGAAGTTTTCTTTCGTCAAAGCTGAAATGAAAACGGTTGGAAATTTTGATTTTGCCATCCATGTTTTTTTCCACTCTTCCAGAGAGATATTTTTGTGAGAACCAGGCATCAAATCATCTTCGTCCTTTTTCTCATAACTGAAATCATCGATTTTGTTGAAAACCATAATCATCGGTTTCTGATGGGCATCGATTTCCTGAAGAATATCATTAACCGAATTAATATGGTCTTCAAAACTTTCGTGTGAAATATCCACAACGTGAATCAGCAAATCCGCTTCCCGAACCTCATCCAAAGTCGATTTGAAACTCTCTACCAACTGCGTCGGCAGCTTTCTGATGAATCCAACTGTGTCTGTCAACAGGAAAGGAAGATTTCCAATCACCACTTTACGAACCGTTGTATCAAGCGTTGCAAACAATTTGTTTTCAGCGAAAACATCGGATTTTGACAAGGCGTTCATCAAAGTTGATTTTCCGACATTCGTGTAACCAACGAGCGCGACACGCACCATTTTTCCGCGGTTGTTCCTTTGAGTTCCCATTTGTTTGTCGATAACTTTGAGTTTGTCTTTCAACAATGTGATTCTGTCACGGATAATCCTTCTATCGGTTTCGATTTCCGTTTCCCCAGGTCCACGCATCCCGATTCCCCCTTTTTGTCTTTCGAGGTGGGTCCACATCCTGGTCAATCGCGGCAAAAGATATTGATATTGAGCCAATTCCACCTGCGTTCTTGCGTAAGAAGTCTGCGCTCTTTGGGCAAAAATGTCGAGAATAAGGTTGGTTCTGTCCAGAACTTTGACTTCCATCTCGCGCTCCAGATTCTTCAGTTGGGAAGGCGACAATTCATCATCAAAAATGACCGTTCCAATTTTCTGTTCTTTTACATAATCACGGATTTCCTCCATTTTTCCTTTACCAACGAAGGTTTTAGAATCAGGCTGAGTCAGCCTTTGGGTGAAACGTTTATCAACAGAGGCGCCGGCTGTAAAAGCCAGAAACTCCAGTTCATCCATATATTCTATCAGTTTATCTTCGCTTTGGTTTTGGGTAATTAAACCAACCAAAACTGCTTTTTCATACTGATGTTCTTTATTTTCTATCATTAAAATTATATTATTATCTGATTCTGACAAGATACTATTTTTCGACAAAAAAACCAAAGATGAACTTTGGTTTTTATTTTCTATTTTAAATTTGAAAGTCGATTTTTCAAATTACGCTAAAGTTGCTGTCAATGTTTTCTCGAAACTGAAAGCCTGACTTACAGGACAATTTTCTTTGGCATCTTTCGCAATTTTCTGGAAATCATCTTCTGAAATACCTGGGATTTTGGCATTCAAAGTCAATTCTGACAAAGTGATTTTCCCGTCTACCAGACTGATTTTGCAATCTGTTTCCAAAGTTTCCGGATTATAACCAGCTTCTGACAACAACGCCGAAGTTTTCATCGTAAAACAACCTGCGTGAGCTGCTGCCAATAATTCTTCCGGATTGGTTCCAACACCATCTTCGAATCTGCTTTTGAAGGAATACTGAGTGTCATTAAGTGTTGTACTTTGGGTAGTCAAAACTCCGCTTCCGTCTTTTACTGTGCCTTTCCAGACCGCTTTTGCGCTTCTTTTCATAATTTTTTATTTTATTAAATTGATTTATTGATGTTTTGCTTTTGACTCTTTTGCCTTTTTCTTGTATCTTTTCTCAATCCCAATCTTGCTCGACAAATTTCATTTTGTCGCCGCTTGCATTGGATAAAGTTAAGAAATGTACTTCGATTTTGTACAGTGTTATATTTGGTAAAGCTTTTCCGAATGAGTCTTCTAATTTCATTCTGCCGTCACAGTACATCATTGTGGAACCAACGCCTGAGAATTTTGCTTTTCCGTTATTAAACTCTGCCGTGAAAAACATTCCGTTGCAGCCCATTTTTGCAGTGTAACGATTGGGCGATTCTGCATTTTTTGTCAAATCAATATTAGCTTCCAACTTTACCAGTTCTTCTTTAGTAAAATCTTTGTATTCAACGAGCATCCATTTTTTGTGAAGATTTTGCATTCCTGAGATTGAATTATTTGATGATTTACAAGAAACTGCAAGAAGTAATATTAATGATAAAATACCGATTGACTGTAGAAATTTCATACTTTGAACTTTACCAGATCTCTTATCCAAATTCATACCATTAGATTTAAAATAATGAGTAAATTAGCCCCATTAAAATAATTTAGATATGAAATCGCTACACACAAACCTGTTGAGTATTACTCACATTTGGCGATTGCATAAGGCAAATGAAAACAATAAATTTTTACTTATGAAAAAAATATTTTTGGCGCTGACTTTTTTATTGAGTTTTGCGCAAATGAGAGCAGACGAAGGAATGTGGCTTCTGATGCTTGTAAAACGTCTGAACGGCGTGGATATGCAGAAAGAAGGTCTGCACCTGACGCCGGAAGAAATCTATTCTGTGAACAATTCCAGCTTAAAAGATGCCATCGTAAGTTTCGGCGGTTTCTGTACAGGCGAGATGGTTTCCAGCCAAGGATTGATTTTTACCAATCACCACTGCGGTTATGATGCAGTTGCGGCAGCTTCTACGCCTGAAAAAGATTATCTGAAAAATGGGTTCTGGGCAATGAAACCGAATGAGGAATTCAATGCGAAAGGTCTTTACATCAGATTTCTTGTAAGAATGGATGACGTTTCTGCAAGAATCAATGCAAAACTGAACAACAATATGTCTGCTGCTGACAGAAAAGCTGTTATCGATGCAGAATACAAAGCAATTCAGACAGAAAATTCTGAAAACGGAAAATATACTGTTGTCGTAAGAGATTTCTTCAACGGAAATGAGTTCTATTATTTTGTTTATCAAGATTATAAAGACATCAGATTAGTTGGAGCTCCGCCTTCCTCTTTAGGGAAATTTGGTGGCGATACAGACAACTGGGAATGGCCAAGACACACTGCAGATTTCACAGTTTTCCGTGCTTACGGCGATGCTAATGGAAATCCTGCAGAATATTCTGAAACCAACGTTCCATTGAAACCAAAACACCATTTACCAGTTTCTCTTAAAGGTTATAAGCCTGGGGATTTCACAATGATTCTTGGCTATCCTGGAAGAACAAACCGTTATTTGACTTCTTACGGAATCGAGCAAATGGTGGACAAAGATTATCCGGCTTGGGTAGAAGCTTCCAAAGTGGCGATGGACGTGATGAAAA
>Ga0256410_1001349_pt1 | contig 18874 bp, 21 predicted proteins | sample PhyWR1_FD_185983 | JGI IMG/M metagenome (GOLD analysis project Ga0256410, IMG submission 185983) | Leaf surface microbial communities from wheat plants in UC Gill Tract Community Farm, Albany, California, United States - DLSL W.R1 | ecosystem: Host-associated > Plants > Phyllosphere >... | reverse complement strand
TGAAAAAAACAGAAGACCCCTGTGGGAGGGAGCAAGCCCCCTCCCACAGTTTCAACAGTGTCGGGTCAGAACAATTGGGTGAACAGCCAGTACAGGCTGCCCGACAGCAGAATCGCCGCCGGTAATGTCAGCACCCAGGCCATCAACAGGTTACGGATGGTGCGCATCTGCAACCCGCCGCCGTTGGCCACCATCGTACCGGCCACGCCCGATGACAGCACATGGGTGGTCGACACCGGCAACCCGTACATATCCGCCGCGCCGATGGTCAGCATCGCCACCATTTCCGCCGACGCACCCTGGGCGTAAGTCAGGTGGGTCTTGCCGATCTTCTCGCCCACTGTCACCACGATGCGCTTCCAGCCGACCATGGTGCCCAGCCCCAGCGCGATGGCCACGGCGATCTTCACCCACAGCGGAATAAAGCGCGTGGAATTGTCCAGTTGCTGCTTGAACAGTTGCAGCTTGCCCTGGGTGTCGGCGTCGAAGTGGCCGACCTTGTCCTTGTCCATCAGGCGAATGGTTTCGCTGGTCAGGTACATGTCGTTACGCACGTTGCCGACGGCTTCAGCGGGGACTTTGGCGAGGGAACCGTAACCTTTTACTTCGTCGCCGATGTGGCCGGTGAGGGCGGCCAGTGCCGGCACGAGGTCTGCGGTGGGCTCCTTGGTGCGCACGTAGGTGGAGAGGATCGGGCGCGGGTCGCCGGGCAATGTCTGCGGCGCGCTTTTCATCAGCGCCACCTGGGTCACCTCGGCCACCGCTGCGAACTGCAACGACTGTTCGACGGGCATGGCGCGGTTGAGGGCATAGGCCATCGGCAGGGTACCGACCAGGATCAACATGATCAGGCCCATGCCTTTCTGCCCGTCGTTGGAGCCGTGGGCAAACGACACGCCGGTGCAGGTGACGATCAGCAGGCCGCGAATCCACCACGGCGGCGGGGCGTCGCCCTTGGGCGCCTTGTACAGCGCGCGATTCTTGACGAAGGCGCGCAGGGCCAGCAACAGCAGGGCGGCAAAGCCAAAGCCGATCAGTGGCGAAAGCAGCAGCGCATAACCGATCTTGATCGCCTGGCCCCAATCCACGCCGCTGCTGCCGTCACGCCCGTGCATCAAGGCATTCGCCACGCCGACGCCGATGATCGAGCCAATCAGGGTGTGGGAAGAGGACGCCGGCAAACCCAGCCACCAAGTGCCGAGGTTCCACAGGATGGCGGCGATCAGCAGGGCGAAGATCATCGCAAAGCCGGCCGAGGAACCCACCTGCAGAATCAGCTCGACCGGCAGCAGGGCAATGATGCCGAACGCTACCGCGCCGCTGGAAAGCAACACGCCGAGAAAGTTGAAGAAACCCGACCACACCACCGCAAAGTGCGGCGGCAGCGAGTTGGTGTAAATCACCGTTGCGACCGCGTTGGCGGTGTCGTGGAAGCCGTTGACGAACTCGAAACCCAGCGCGATCAACAACGCCACGCCCAGCAGCAGGAACGGCGTCCAGGTGGTAACGACGGCGCCCATCTCCTTCATGTCGTGCATCAGGCTGTAGGCGGTGAACAACAGGCCCATGGCAAGGACGGCGAAGAACATGATCACGGTGATCAGGCCGGGTTTCTTGTCCAGTCGGGGTTTGGGGTCGGTGTGTGCGGCGGTGCTAGGGGCTGTCAGTGACGGGGTGGCCATGCCGGAGCATCCTGTGTGGGGAAGGATGTCGCCCATGATCATTACAAAATGTTACAGAGAGACTGCAACAGCTCAGTGTTCACGCGAATGAAAGTGCCACTTGTCCAGAACTCACCGCCAAACCCATGCGGGAGGGAGCAAGCCCCCTCCCACAGTCGATTGCAGTGCAATCAGTAGTCTTTGCGTTTGCGGAAGGCCCAGCGCCCGGCGATCAAGGTGAAGGTGGCCACCAGCGCCACCAGGATCCAGAAGCCTTCCGGGTCCTGTGAGAGCGGTACGCCGCCCACGTTCATGCCGAAGAAACCGGCGATGATGTTGATCGGCAGCGCCAGCACCGTGACCACGGTGAGGGTGAACAGCGTGCGGTTGCTCTGCTCGTTGAGGTTGGCGGCGATTTCTTCCTGCAACAACTTGATGCGTTCGCCCAGCGCCGTGAGGTCGTTGATGATCAGTGCGAACTCCTCGGTGGATTTGCGCAACTCCTTCACGTCTTCCTTTTGCAGCCATTGCGGTGGGCGGTTGAGCAGGCGCAGCAGCGAGCCCGGTTCCAGCGCCAGCAGGCGTTGCAGGCGTACCAGCACACGGCGCGCGGCACCGAGTTCGGCGCGGTTGGTGGCCAGTTGCGAGGACAGTAGCTGGTCTTCGATATGGTCGACGCTGATGCTGGTCTTGCGCACGATCTGCGTCAGCACTTCGCCCTGGTCGCGCAGCAAATGCACCAGCAGCGCCAGCGGCGAGCGAAAGCCCTCACCGGCCTTTACCGATGAGCGCAACTTGTCCACCGAGTGCAGCGGTTGCAGGCGCGCGCTCACCAGCAGGCGGCTGCGGGCGCACACCCACAAGGTAGAAATGTCCGACGACACCAGGCTGCTGAAGTTGAACACCACGTCGTTGACCACCGCCAGCAAGGCCGAGTCCACATGTTCGATACGCGTGGAGCGCGAGCCTTCGTGCAGGGCTTCGAAAAATTCCTCGGGCAAATCCAGGTGCGTTTGCATCCAGCGTTCGCACGCGGCGTGAGCCAGGTTCAGGTGCAGCCACAAGAACTCGTCCGGGTCGGCCGGTTGTTGCAGAGCCTGCAGGGCGGTGGCGGAGTCGATCTGCTCGCCCTTTTCACCGGGGCGAAAACGGAAACCGTAAAGCAGGCCAAACAGATCGGGATCCTGGTGGCTGTGGTCAATGCTGTGGTTCATGGAGTCTCGCAGGGAAAGCGCCTGTAGGACGTTTCACAGGTTCGCATGCGCGAATCATTGCAAGGCGGGATGACGATTTTGTGACACTTTGAGCGCTTGCTCAGCGCGTTTTCAGCATAAAGGTAAAGCGCGTCCCCGAATGCTCGCAGGTCGATACCTCCAGATCCCCGCCGTGTGCGTCGGCAATCTGCTTGACGATATACAACCCCAGGCCCAAGCCGGCTTGTGGGGTGTCGGTGACAGGGCGCGCATACGGCTCGAACAGGCGAGGCACTGCCTCCCGACTGATCTGCCCGGGATTTTTCACCGTGAGCATGAAGAGGCCATGCTCGATCTTCGCCGTGACCTCCACCGGGCCATCATGGAGACCATGATGGATGGCGTTGGCCACCAGGTTCGACAGCAACTGCGCCAAACGCTCGCGGTCGCCGTATACGCCCCGCAAATCGCCGATATCGGCGCGAATCACCCGCGTGGGGTTCACGCTCTGCACCTCGGACACCACGTGGTGCAGGGCGCTCTGCAATCCGTCGCAATCGCTCAGGTGCAGCGGAATGCCACTGCCCATGCGGCCACGGGCGAAATCCAGCACGTCTTCGACCAACTGCGCGGCACGCTGGCCGCTGCTGAGAATGTGCCGCACCAGCGGGTCGGTGGCCGGTGCCGAATGCTTGCGCAGCAGGCGTTCGGCACTGAAATTGATGGCGAACAAGGGGTTGCGCAGGTCATGGCCCAGCACGGCGATAAACTGCTCGCGCAATTCTGCTGTGCCGCGTTCTTCGTACAGTTGCGCTTCGGTATGTTGCAGGGTTTCTTCAGCTTCGATCTGCAGCGCCAGCACCCGCGCGAACGACTCCATGGTGGATTGGATCGCGCTGCTGCGCAGGTTGGCGGGGTTGGGGTCGAGGGCGCAGATCGTGCCGAAAAAACGCCCGTCGGTGCGGAACACCGGCACCGAAATATAGCTTTCGAACTGGTAGATACGCGGCGTGTGGTGGTCGTGATAAAGCGGGTCTTCGCTGGCCTTGTAGATCACCACGGACACATGGGAGCCGCGGATCTCATGGCAGATGGTGGTGGTCAGGTCCAGCTCACCGCCGACCCCGAGGCCGAATTCCAGCTCATCGCGCACCGCGCAGGCGGTCCAGGTGTCGTCGGTCACCCTGGCCACGGCAGCGAAGCGCAGGCCGGTGATGTCGCTGATCACCTGAAGCATCGCAGGCACGGCGCTGATCCGGCCAATGGTGGCGATGTCGGCAGCTTTTTGGTCCATGCAGCAGCCTCTGTGCGCAACGTGGTGGGCGAAGTTCGCCGCCCGATGTAGGGAATTTTAACGACCTTAAGTGCTGCAGCGGTAATTTATGTACGAATTTTCCTGCGCTCATAAAAAAACCGCGCCACCCGAAGGTGGCGCGGCTTTTTGGGGTTCAACTCAAGTGTCTTGCTTGTTTTCCAGCACTGCGCCGGTCTTGGCATCGAGCTTGACTTCAAAGCGCTTGCCGGCGGTATCGGTCAGGTCGACTTCATAGACATACTGGTCGGCGACGCCGTGTTTGTTGTCCAGCTCCGTGTCGGTAATCGAAGCACCAGGGTGAGTTGCCACGGCCGCTGCGTTGAGTTTGTCGAAAGGCATCACGGCGCCGGACTTGACCAGGCCTTCAATATGATCCGGACGAACATCCGCCTGAGCCAAACCGGCAGTCAGGGTCAGAGCGGTGGCAGCGAACAGGGCAGTCAAAGTTTTCATGGTGTGTCCTCTTGGATGAACTGTTTAAGTGGCGCCAGATTAACCAGCGCAACTTAATTCATCCTTAATGGCTCACTGACACCAATGCTTCAGTATTTATAGTCGTTGAGCAGGTCCTGCACGCTGGACGACGGCCAGCGCTTGTAGAACTTCAGCAGTTCGGCCGCGCGGTTGGTGAAGATGCCATCGACGCCGGCGTTCATCACTTTTTCGAAATCCACCGGCTCATCGACGGTGTAGACGTGCACCAGCAGGCCTTTGTCGTGGGTCAGCTTGTTCATTTCCGGTTTGACCAAGTCGGTGTAGCTCTGGTCACCGTGATGGGTCAGCTCGGCCGAAGGGCCGGTGCCGATGGCGCCAAGGTCCTTGGCCTGGTCGACCCATTTTTCGAACTCGGCGGCGTCTTTCGGTTCTTGCTTGGCGTAGTAGGCGGCCTTGGTCGACTCGCCGGACTCGGCGAAGGTCTGTTTGGATTTTGGCTCGATACTGCCTTCACCCACCCACAGCAGCAGGATCTTCGGCGTGTTGGGCATCTCCTTTTGCAGCTCTTTCAGGCTGGACACCTCGAAGGTTTGCAGCACCACGCGGCCCTTGCCCTGGCCGACGCCGGTGTTGCTCTTGCCCAGCTTGGAACCGGCGGAACTCAGCCAGCCCTTGTCCAGCAGTTTGGTTTTGAGGTCGGCTTCGATGCCCGGGAATTGCTTGGGCTCCTTGGTCTCGATGTACAGGCCGGGTTTGTGCTGCGGGTTGCCTTCGGCGATCTTGATGATGTCGTCCAGGCTCTGGATCTTCAGGCCGACGAAGCCCGGGCGGGCGCGGTCCGGGTAGGCGGCGTTGAACCAGCTGCCGGCGTCGAGGGTTTGCAGTTCTTTCCAGGTGAACTCGTTGGCCGGCGCGTCTTTGCGCTCGGGGAACTTGGTGGCCACGTCGGTGGTGCGCTGCAGGTTGTTGTCGTGCAGGGCGAAGAGGACGCCGTCCTTGCTGCGCTGCAGGTCCATTTCCAGGTAGTCGGCGCCCAGGTCGCGAGCGACCTTGTAGGCAGCGGCGGTGGACTCGGGCGCGTCGTAGGACGCACCTCGGTGCGCGATCACGGCAGGGTAGGGAATGCCTTCGTTTGTTGCCAATTCAGCCGGGCTGATCGGGTCGGCAGCCTGCGCCTGGCCGAGGCCGAGCATCAGGGCCAGCAGCAAGGCGCTCTTGGTAAACGTGACAGGCATATGCGAAGTCCTTTCGTGGAGGTAGCTTTGAGAAGGCCTCCTTTTTAACAATTGATTGCGAAAGGCGCTATCACCAAACCGACATTAACGTGCGCACGCGCCAATTTTCTCGGTTTTTTTTCGATGCATTGCAGTACTCTTGCCCGCAGCTGTTCCGTTAGAGGACAGGACTTTCTGCCACGCGTGTAAACCATCTTTCCAGTCCCTGTGGGACTTTTCAGTGAGGTTTACCATGCGCATCACGTCTGCACTTATCTGCCAGGCTGCCGACCAACTCCGCGGTTTTGTTGGTCTGAACCGCAAGACCGGCCAGTACATCGTGCGTTTCAGCGAAGACTCCTTCGGCATGGATGTGGCCGACGACGGCATCACCCCCACCGCCGAATTCGTCTGGCTGCCGGCCCCCGAGCAAACCATGACCCTGTCGCGCGAGCGTATTCAGTTGCTGCTCGACCAGAATATCGACGAGCGCATCAACATCACTGAACCGCTGCGCGCGTATATGCGCCGGGTGGAGATCCCGCAGATTAGTGCGTTGCGCAGTTTGGTGAGCTGAGCCACACAGGAGCGGTCACTCGCTTGTGAAGGCGTAAGCCCGCTCCACCTTGCACACCCGCGTCTGAAACGCCGAATACCAGCTGGCGCGCCCTTGCTCGCGCACCGCACGGTGCTCGGCCTGCTGTTTCCAGGCCAGGATCGCGGCCTCGCTGCTCCAGTACGACACGGTGATGCCCAAACCATCCTCGCGCGCCGATTCCACCCCAAGAAACCCCGGTTGCTCGCGCGCCAGTTCGAGCATGCGGGTGGCGGCCTCGCCGTAGCCTTGGTCGCCCTCGGTGCGCAGGGAGCTGAAAATCACCGCGTAGTAAGGCGGGGCAGGTGTGTGCGCGATCATAGCGATTGCTCCTGGCAGGCCTTGAGCAGGGCGATCACCAGGGGCGGGGTAATGCCCTTGAGCGCGGCGCGTTCGGGTTGGAACAAGGTGGTGACGAAAAACGGATGGTCCAGCAATTCCGCTGCGCGCAGCTCGCCCGCTGCGTCGTGGCCGCTGGGGATCAGGTCACCCGCCAGCAGCGCGTCCTGGAACTGCGGGTTGACGCCGTAGCTGCAGCGATAACCTTCATGCAGGTCCAAGGTGCCGTAGGCGTCGGCGATCCGCGTGTAAGGCACTAAACGCAGGGTGCCGGTCGCTTCCACCAGGGAGCAGCTCAGGGGGGTGATGATTGCGCGCTTGGCCTGCGGGGCGAGTTCGCCGTGTTCGGCGTCGGCCCAACCCAATACATTGCGGGCATATTCCAGCATCGCGTGTTGAAACCCGCCGCAGGTACCGAGGAAAGGTCGCCGTTGCTCGCGGGCAAAACGGATGGCGCGCAGGGCGCCCTCGGTATCCCGGTAGGGGCTGGCGGGCACGCACCAGAAACCGTCGAAGCCGTGCAGCTCGGTGGCGGGTGTGAGGGTGTCGGTGTCGAGCCAGTGCAGGTGAACGGTCAGGCCGAGGTGGTCGGCGGCCTGTTGCACGGCAATGGGAATCGCCTGGTGTGCAGTCACGTCGGGGTTGTAGTCGCCGATCAGGGCGAGGTGCAGCGCAGTGGCGTTCATCAAAGGCATCCCATGGCTTGTTGTGTCCTGGCGGGCACTATAGATTGGCGTTCGCGCAATCAATATTGGCGTTTAAGCATAGGATCAATGCAGTGGCGCACTATCAAATCGATTATCCCGACCTGTCGTTGATCCTCGCACTGGTGCGCGGAGGCACCCTGGCGCGGGCGGCGGCGTTGTTGCGGGTGGACGTCTCCACGGTGTTCCGTGCGGTGCGGCGCCTGGAGGCCGCATTGGGCCAGACGCTGTTTGAAAAAAGCCGCGCGGGCTACCTGCCCACCGGCTTGGCCAGCACCCTGGCGCAGCAGGCAGAACAGGCGGAGCAGGCACTGGAAGCCGCGCGGGTTGGAGTGGAGCAGGGCGGTGAGGTGATCAGCGGCACGGTGCGCCTCACCTGCACCGATTCGGTGTTGCAGGGCTTGCTCCTGCCGGCCCTGGCGCACTTCATGCCGGCGTACCCGGCGCTGACCCTGGAACTGAGCACGTCGAATGATTTTGCCAACCTCAGCCGCCGCGATGCGGACATCGCCCTGCGCCTGACCAAGGCGCCGCCGGAACATCTCGTAGGACGCTGCCTGGGCACTGTGTCGTACCAGGTCTGCGCCAGTGGTGAGTATGTTCGCCGCCACCCAGATGCTGAGTTGGCCGACCTGGCCTGGATTGCCCCGGACGATTTTCTGCCCGACCACCCCACCGTCGCCTGGCGCCGCGAGCACTTGCCCGGCGTGCGCCCCAGTTATCGCTGCAACAGCATGTTGTCGGTGACTGAGTTGGTGCGGGCAGGGTTGGGTGTGGCGGCGTTGCCGGATTTTCTGTTGGACGGGACGTTGCAACCACTGGGCCCCGCATTGGCAGGGCACGACACGGCGCTGTGGTTGCTGACGCGGCCGGATTGCCGGGCGCTGCGCTCGGTAGTCACGCTGTTTGAAGAGCTTGGCCGGCACTTACGAACGAGGCCTTAAGACAACACAAAACCAATGTGGGAGGGGGCAAGCCCCCTCCCACATGGGTCCTGCGTTGTTATTGAGTTTTCCGTACGTAGTGCTCATGCATTTCGCATGTGAGGGTTTCGATGTGTTCTGTCAGCTGCTTGGTCATTTCCGTGAGCCGGGTGTTCTGCTCCAGCAGTTCCAGCAGCTGTTTGGTGGTTTGCGCCGCCTGGGCCTGGCGCTCGGTGTTGGCCACGGCCAACGCTTCGCGGTGCTGCGCATCGGCGTCCGATTGGGCTTTGTCCCGCGCGGCCTGGCGGGTTTGGGCCAGCAGGATCAACGGTGCGGCGTAGGCCGATTGCAGGCTGAAGGCCAGGTTGAGCAAGATGAACGGGTACACGTCGAAATGCGTGATGCCGGTCATGTTCAGCACCACCCACAAAATCACGATCGCGGTTTGCGCGCCGAGAAACGTCGGTGTGCCAAAGAAGCGTGCAAAGGCTTCAGCCTTGAGGGCAAAGGTGTCATTGCCGAAGGTCGGCGCCAGGTGGGCGTGGCCACGGTGGAAACGCAAGTGGTCGACGGGGGCGGCTTCGGGCTTGTCTGGGGTCATGGTGGGCTCGGGTCATTAACGTTAAGACAGTGAATCACTATAGTCCTGGCGACCTGTCTTACACATGAATAACCCGGGGCCTACTTATCGGCCGGCACGCTCGTTGGCAAACGCACTCACTGCCTGCACGGCTTCGCTGGTGCCTTCGCGAATCTGCAGGATCACTGTACCGGCGCGGTTGGCCAGGTCCACGCCCTGCGCGGCGCGGTCGCGGGTGCCGTCCATGCTGTCGATGGCCTGGCGGGTTTCGTCCTGGATCTTCGCGATCATGCTGGAAATTTCCGCCGTCGAGCCACTGGTGCGGGCGGCCAGTTGCCGGACTTCATCGGCCACCACGGCAAACCCGCGCCCTTGCTCTCCCGCGCGCGCCGCCTCAATGGCCGCATTCAGTGCCAGCAAATTGGTCTGGTCGGCGATGCCACGAATGGTGTTGACGATGGTGGTGATCTGCTGCGAACGCTCGCCAAGCTTGGCGATCAGTTGCGAGGAACCGTCGATATCGGCAGCAATTTCGCGCATGCCGTTGGCGCTTTGCTGGATCACGTCGGCGCCTTTTTCGGCGATGTCCCGGGTATTCAGGGAAATGTGATACGCCTGGGCAGCGCTGGCCGCATCGGCCGCATGCTGTTGCACCTGTGCGGTGATATCCGAGGCAAACTTGACCACTTTGCACAGGCGTCCGCTCGCGTCGTAAACCGGGTTGTAGTTGGCTTCGAGCCACACGGCCTGGCCATTTTTATCCACACGCTCGAATTGGCCACTGAACAGCTCGCCCTGGTTCAGGCGCTGCCAGAAATCACTGTAGGCCGTGCTCTTGGCCAGCTCGGGTGTACAGAACAGGCGATGATGCTTGCCCTGGATCTGCGCCAGGCTGTAGCCCATGCGCTGCAAAAAGTTCGCGTTCGCCGTGATGATGGTGCCGTCGAGGTTGAACTCGATCACTGCCATTGCGCGGCCGATAGCTGCCAGCTTGGCGTTCGCTTCGCTCTCGGCTTGCAGGCGCGGCGTGACGTCCATGGCGTACTTCACCACCTTGATCACGTGGCCTGCGTCATCGCGCACTGGGTTGTAGCTCGCTTCCAGCCATACCGACTGACCATTACCCGCTACCCGTTCGAACGTACCCGATTGGAATTGGCCGTTGCGCAGGTTCGACCACAGTTGGTTGTACTCGGCGCTACGGGCGAAGGGGGGCGTGCAGAACATCCGGTGGGGCTGGCCCACCACCTGATCGGCGCGGTAATGCATGCAATTGAGAAAGTTGTCATTGGCCCGCAGCACGTTGCCTTGCAGGTCGAATTCGATCACCGCCATGGAGCGCTCGATGGCGTCCAGCAGGCTGGTCTGTTGGGCCAGGGTGTGTTGCAGGGTACTGATGGTTTTCTTGTGGGCGTTGAATAGCATGTTCGGGGGCTCGGGCAAGCAAGCGGCAGGGAGTATCCATGTATATGCGCCTGCCCCCGTACGGCATTTGCGGTACGGTTGACGTGCTCATTGTCAGCCTCCATGTGCTGACAGCGGGGGTGGAACAACGGGTTGAGAGTGATCAGCCTGACAAGAAGTTCGCCTGAGGGGCAGGACCTTTTCTGGGTAGGTGACGAGTGGTGGCATTATGATGCTGCTTTGCCCGCTGCGCGGAAAATTCAGACAGGGTGTCGTAGGACAATTTCAGGCGGAATGGGCGATCAGTTCGTCGCTGATATTCACCCGATTACGCCCGGTGTCCTTGGCGGCATACAGCGCGCGGTCCGCCGCATTCAGCCACATGGCCGCGTCGGTGAAGGACGGCTGGAAATCCGCCAGGCCGATGCTGAGGCTTACGCGCAGCTCCGGGATCTGCAAGTTGCGGTAATTACTGAAGGTTTCGCGCATGCGCTCCATGACCTGCGCGGCCTGCTTCAAGGGCATTTTCGGAAGAATCACGCAGAACTCATCGCCCCCGTAACGCCCGGCCAGGTCGTTTTCCCTCAGGTTGCGCCGCAGTTCCAGGCTCAGTTGGCGCAGCACCGCGTCACCGACGATGTGGCCGTGTGAGTCATTGATCTGTTTGAAGTGGTCGATATCGATCAGCGCGATGGTGGCGTGGCTTTGCTGTTGCTGGCATTTGTGAAACTTGAGGTGCAGCAGGTCTTTCCAGGAGCCGTGGTTGAGCAGGCCGGTCAGGCTGTCGATGCGGCTCAAAGCACTGAGGGCACGTTTGTGTTCCGAGAGTTTGATCGCCAACTGATAGCAGACCATGCCGATGGCCATGGGGTAGAGGGTCAGCATCGGCAGGCAGGCGTAGACCTGAACCAGGCTGACACTGGGATTGAACTGCAGCCCGAACAGCAACGCCGCCAGTGCCACGCCGACTGCCTGTGCCACGGCCCCGCGTATCAACAAGCGTTTGCCGCCGGCGGCGACATTGTTCATGGCGACCATCGACAGCAGGGTCACGGTGGTCAGGGGCGTGAACTGCAGTGTCGCCGCCCAAAAGCCGCTGAACAGGGCGTCGAATACCAGGTTGCGTTGCTCGGCGTCGTAGGGGAATTTGGCGCGGGTTGCCACCTGATACGCCAGGTGCGGCCAGACAAAACCATTGGCCAGCAGTAATGCCCAGATCCAGCCAGGCATGGCCAGCGGGTACAGGGCCGCGATCACACTCAGACAGCACATGGCTGTGCCGATGATCCGTGGCCTGTAGATACGCCTGGCAAACGAAAGCCCTTTGCCTTGTCTGTTTTCCATAGATTCCTGATTCTGCTGCTTTTTTGCAGATACGGCCGTGCGCGTTCGCTGGATTAACCGTTGATCGGATAATGCCGGTGAATATTGTCAGTTATTCACGTGGGAATAATCAGTGTCCTTCCAGGCCATTTGCGCAAAACAGAGGGCGAATGCGTCAAAAACGACTCGGAATGTCGCTCACACAACGGCTTTTACGGCTGGCGCCGTGCGGTGACTTCGTAGCCCGCCAGGAATAGGTCGATGGCCGACTCGATCACACTGGCCTGCTGGGTGGCATCGAGGATGGGCTGGCCGAGGGTGATCTGTGGCCAGAACGCGAAAGCCTTGAGCAGGCTTTGTATCTGATGAGCGGCAAATGCCGGGTCGCTGCAGGAGAGGCGGCCGTCTGCCTGGGCGGCGCGAACCCATTGGGTAAAGCCTTCTTCACGCTGGCTCAGGCGGTTGACCATGTCCTGCGCGCGCTCGGGTGAATGGATGGTGGCGGCGATGGCAACCCTGGCGAGGTCGAGGAAGTTTGCGTCCGACATCATCTTCATCTTCGCTTCCAGCAACCCGCGCAATTGTTCGCGTAACGGGCGGTCACTGGCGTAGCCAATATCAAGCTGCGCGACGGTGCTGGCCCAGAGTTGGTGGAGTATTTCGGCGAACAGCTCTTCCTTGCTGGGGAAGTGGTTGTACACCGTGCGCTTGGAAACGCCGGCGGTGGCGGCGATCTTGTCCATGCTGGTGACCTCGAACCCGTTCGCCCGAAACTCGGCGATAGCCGCAGCCACGATGGCTTCGCGTTTACGGTCGGTGAGGCGTTGAGGGGCAGTCATGGGTGGCGTTCGGCTCTTCAGGGAAAATTACACTGGGTAGTTTACTTGTTCCGGATTTTGTTGCAATCTTGAAACTACACTGTGCAGTGTAATTTATGAGCGGACCGTAGGAGTCACTCTGTAATGGCCACCATCTCATCCCGTCTCAAGCCGTCGCCTGCGGCGCTCAAGCCTGCCGATCAGGGCCAGGAGCATTTCAGCAATGATGCCCCGGTGCAGCACGGCGGCTTTGGCAAGACCTTGCGTATCTTCTGGAACATGTTGTTCAACAAGCCGCGCAGCACGCGGCCGGTGGGCAATATTCCCGTGCAACCTCTCACGCGGGAACAATTGTTTGCCGCGCCCGATCACAGCGTGTTCCGCCTCGGGCATTCCACCGTGTTGCTGAAAATGCGCGGCAAGTTCTGGGTCACCGACCCGGTGTTTGCCGAACGCGCCTCGCCCTTCAGTTGGGCCGGCCCCAAGCGCTTCCACCAGCCGCCCATCAGCCTTGAAGAGCTGCCGCCCCTGGAAGCGGTGATTCTTTCCCACAATCATTACGACCACCTTGACCGTAACGCTGTCATCCAATTGGCCGCCAAGACCCGCTACTTTCTGGCGCCGCTGGGCGTGGGCGACCTGTTGATCAAGTGGGGCGTAGATACCGACAAGGTACGGCAACTGGATTGGTGGCAGGGCACCGACGTGGATGGTATCCGGTTTGTCGCCACGCCTGCGCAGCATTTTTCCGGGCGCGGCCTGTTTGATGGCAACCAGACCCTGTGGTGTTCCTGGGTGATGATCGACGGCGCGCGCCGGATCTTTTTCAGCGGCGACACCGGCTACTTCGACGGCTTCAAACGCATCGGCGAACAGTACGGCCCGTTCGACCTGACACTGATGGAAACCGGCGCTTACAACGTCGACTGGCCGCACGTGCACATGCAGCCCGAACAGACCCTGCAAGCGCATATCGACCTCAGGGGGCGCTGGCTGCTGCCGATTCACAACGGCACGTTCGACCTGGCGTTCCATGCCTGGCACGAACCCTTTGACCGCATCATGGCCTTGGCCTGGGAGCGCAATGTGTCGATCACCACACCGCCGATGGGCCAGGCGTTCAGTTTGAACCAGCCTGAGCGCGGGTATGCGTGGTGGCTGGAAGTTGAAACCCAGGGGGCGCAAGAGCGTCTTGTGAGCTGACGGCAGAGGTCGGCGAAAAAGGAAGTTTCAAGCTGTTTCGAAGCTGCGACAGGCGACCATCAAGGGTGCGATGATCCGCGAAATTTCATGTTTCGGGGGGGCGCTCTGATGGACATTAAATGTAAGAAGCTTTGGCTAGCGGGCCTGCCCTGTCCCTCGGAGCATCCGCCGGCGGCGCTCCAGGAGCCGGCAACGCGGGCGCAACCTCCCAGCGATGATGCGAGCCTGCGCGGTATCAACTTTGGTACCGATCCGCGCGCGGATCTTCACGCCAAGGCCGGCGTGCCGATTCCCGGGTATGACGCCCCGGCTCTGCCGCTCAAACCCCTGCGTGATCCGTCGCTGTCATTGGTGGCCTTGAGCGGAGTCGACCCGTCGGGCGAGGTCAAGGTGGAAGTACCGCTGGTGCAGAACAACAGCATCCACTCCCCCGACCAGGCACTGGCCGGCAGGCGTGTGGGGTTCGCTGAACTGCTTGTGCAGGGCAATCGGCGCGAACCTATCGAACACCGCGCGGCCTTCCTGCAAGCGCTGATCACCTTGCGGCAGGCCGGCGTGCAATTGGTGCCCGTGCCTGCGCAGTGGTGCGATACCCGCCTGCAGTTCAACCTGCATACCCGTAATGAAATCGATGAACACATCAGCGACTATCGGCTGGACGCCTTGGTGTCCGACAGCCGTACGGCTGCGTTTCATGCGGCGTGCTGGAGCGGTTACCCAGGCCTGGGCGAGCACCTTGAGGAGGGCGCCACGCTATGGTTCTACGGCGCGCGCTGGGCGGGGGATTCGCTGGCGGCACTGGTGCGGGAATATCGTAACCTGCTGTGCCGAAGCCGCGGTGCAACGGCAAGAGATAACGCCCGGCGCCACGAATATCCAGGTGTGTGAGCCGTCAGTGTAGGGGCCGCCCCTGTGTGGAGAAACGCCATGGCCTACAGAATTCATATCCTCGGTGCGGCGGGTGCCGGCACCACAACCCTGGGCATGGCCTTGGCCAAGTGCCTTAACATCGCCTATTTCGACTCCGACTACTTCTACTGGCAACAAACTGAAACGCCTTTCACCGTCGCACGGCCCAAAGAGGAGCGCATCCGCCTCCTGCAAGAACAGACCGCCGGCCTTGAAGGCTGGGTGCTGTCCGGTTCACTGTGTGGCTGGGGCGACCCGATGATCGCGAACTTCACCCACGTGGTATTTCTGCGTCTGGCCCCCGACATCCGGCTGCACCGTCTGCGCCTGCGGGAAGTGCAACGCTATGGCAATCAGATTCTGGAAGGTGGCAGCCGCCATGCAAATAGCATCGCCTTCCTGGCCTGGGCCGCACGTTACGACGATGGCAACCACAGCCTACGCAGCCTGCGCCGGCATGAAACCTGGTTGAAAGCGCTGACGTGCCCGGTGATCCGGCTGGACTCTACGCACCATTCGGTTGAGGCGTTGATGAATCAATTGATGCCGCTGTTGAGCCCAGGAGCCGAGACATAATGGTTTGTGCGGCGGGTTCGGTGGGTTGGGTGTCAAACCTGCGCACACTCATCCCCCACCCCGGTGCAAACCCCGGAAAGAACACCAGCCCCTCGGCCTCCAGGCGAAACGCCACGGCCAGTTGGGTCTCATCCCCCACGTCGCCGTGGCTTTCAAACTGTTGCAGGGCCTCCACCGTCACGCCGGCCTGGCGGGCCAGCTCTTCGCGGCTCCAACCCAGCATCGCGCGGGCCTGTACGCTGTGTTTGGCGGTGAATTGGTGCAGGACGATCTGCTGATCTACGAAAGAGCGCATTGCCAGAGAGGACATGGGGTTTCTCCAGGATTCGACGGGGAAGGCAAACTATACTGTGTTTTTGTACAGTTGTTTTGACCGTTCATCAACTGGATTTTTTTGATGGTTTTTCAGTCCATCGTTATTCCACCCCCGGCGCCTCCCGAATAATCAGGTGGTCGAGGTTCTCGATATTCGCGCTGAACACGCCGAAGGTCTGCTCGGGATTCTTCTTGCTGGGCACCTGTTTCAGCTCCGGCGTTACCCCGTAGAAGAAGCAATACAACGGCCGTTCACTGTCTACCGCAGCCTTGATCTGCTCCAGGAATGCGGTGCGTTTACGGTAGGTGTCGATGAGTTTTTTATTCAGGTAGACGTTGACCGAGTAGGGCTTCTTGTCGAGCCACACTTTCTTTTCGAAGTCGATGCGAAAGCTGCTGGTGTAATCCTTGATCGCCTTGATCTTGCCCCAGTAGATCAGGCCCTTGTTGTCTTGCAGGTATTCGATCTTCTTGAAAAACGTCCAGTAGGTCGCGGTATGGTCGCCGATCTTCAGCGGCATGCCCTTGAGCTTGTCCTTGTTGTCGATGTTCGACACATAGCATTCCACCGGGTGGGCAAACACGCTGGTTTTGTCCGGGGTGGTGTCGCTGTGGTTGTGGGGTGTGGCGGCACGGTTCGAAGGCGCTTTCGCTGGAGCTTGTGGGACGGTTGCGTCGTTACCGGCGGCGGCTGTTTTGGCGGGGTACTCACGTCGCGTGAGCACAAACTCCGAGGGGAAATTGTCCTCGCGCTCGTCGTCACTTTCACCGGCGGCAGGCTTATGGGTACTGGCATAGCGGCAACCGTCGATATGGCCGGTGCTGGTCTTGTTCTTGAAATGCGGCGTGCGCTGATAGTTGACGTTCTTCGCGTTGAAGGTGCTCAGCGTGTTACCCGTGCCGGACGCCGCACGGCATGCGTCGTTGGGGCACAGGAAGCTGTCCTGGTCGGAAACGTAGGTAGCCGTTTCGTCGAAATTCAGGTCTCGTACGTCATAGATCGACAGCTTGTCATCGAGACTCAGGCTATAGGCCGTGTCGAATTTCATGGGGCTCGGGTCCGTGAGAAGTTTCGCTATTAATAGCCGGAACCTGCGCAAATATCAGCAAGAACCTGCAACCCGTCGCCCACTCAGGAAGCACAGGGTGCCGCCCACCGCGGTCAAACCGGCCAACGCAAAAAACATGGTGTTCGGCGCCGAGTTGATCAGCAGGTAACCGCAGATCACCGGGCTCAGGGCGCCGCCAAAGGCCGCCAGGTTCTGTGCGCCGTAGTAACTGCCCCGCAGCGCCTCGGGGGCGAGGGTGTCGATAAACAGGAATTCGGACGGGAAGATAATCATCTCGCCCAAGGTAAACACGAACATCGCCACGCACCACGACAACAGGCTGTCGGCCTGGCTGAACCCGATCAGGCCCGCGATGAACAGCGCGGTGCCCAGCAAGATCCAGTAACGCAATTGCTCACGCTTGAGGAACCGGCCGATCTGGTATTGCAGCAACATCACCGTGATCGCGTTGCACGCCAGCACGGCGGAAAGAATCTTCAGCGCGTCATCCGAGTTGTGAATCACCAACAAAAATTGCGACAGATACAAGGTGTAGCGGCCATGCACGATGGTGCTCAACAGGCTGCCGCCGGTGAACAGCACCAGGCTGCGGTCGTTGCGCAGGGTCTTCAGGGTGGTGAGAAAACTCAACGGCTTGGTGCTTGCATCGCGCTGGGTGGGCGGGATGCCGATCATCAGGAACACGCTGATAAACGCGATGGCGCTGGACAGCATGAACGGCAACAGCGGCATCTGCCCGGCGATCACCACGCCGACCATGGGGCCTGTGGCGTAGCCGATATTGGTGAGGGTGTAGCGCAGGGAAAACACCTTGGCGCGCTGGTCCACCGGCAGGTTCTCGCTGATGATCGCCTTGGAGCCGATCAGGAACAGCGCCGACGCAGACTCGGTGATCACCAGGGTCAAGGTGGTGAGGTAGAGGTTGGTGGCAAAGGTCAGTAACAGAAAACCGATGGAGCTGGAGAGCATGGCCAGGATCAGCAGTTTGCGCTTTTCCATGCGGTCGATAACGTAGCCGCCGTACAGGCCCATCAGGGTGGCGGTGAATACCGCGATGCCCATCAGCAAGCCGATGTCCTGTTGGTTGAGGCCCAGGCGCTTGCTCAGCAGCAAGGTCATCAATGGGCTGGTCATGGCTCGGCTGATGACGATGGTCAGCGAGCAGATCATCAGGCGGCGGATTACCAGGGAGTAGGTGGCCACGGTGGAGTGGAGGTCCTTGTTATATTTCTTGAGCGACGAAAATCCACTGTGGGAGGGGGCTTGCCACCGATAGCGGAGTGTCAGACAAACATCCGGTACTGATACACCGTTATCGGGGGCAAGCCCCCTCCCACATTTTCAGATCGCGTTGTTACTGGCCGGCATTGATGCTGATTTTCTCAACCGCACCCTGCTCCAGCTCCCACTTCTGCAAAATCTTGCCGTACGTCCCATCATCAATCATGCCCTGCAACGCTTCACTGATCGCCGTGACCAGCTCGGTGTTGCTCTTCTCGATCCCCAGCCCCGTGAACTGCTTGGAAATCGCCAACCCAACCGGCTTGTACTTACCCTTGTCCAGCGACATCAGGTAAGGAATCGTTTCGCTACCCTGCATCGCCGCATCCAGACGGTTCTGCTGCAGCTGCGCGCGGGCATCCGCCGAGCCTTCGGTGCCGATCACCACGATCGCCGGCTTACCTGCGGCTTCGCAGTTTTCCTTGCTCCACGCGGCGATTTCCGACGGCCAGGTAGTCCGGCGGCTGGTGCCGACTTTTTTACCGCACAGGTCAGTCAATTCCTTGATCTCTTCACGCTTGGCCAGCGTGTACAGCTGTGGGCCGCTGGTGAAGTAGTCGATAAAGGTCACGGACTTCTGGCGCTCGGCGGTGTCGGACATGCCCGACAGCACGATGTCCACGCGCTTGGTGGTCAGGCCGCTGAGCATTTGCTCGAAGCCGGTTTCCTGCCACTTGATCTTCACGCCCAGCCGCTCGGCCAGGGCATTGCCCAGGTCGAAGTCAAAGCCGGTGAGCTTGTTGGTGGCTGGGTCCTTGAAGTCCATCGGCGGGTAGTTCGGCACGATGGCCGCGCTGATCTCACCCTTGTCCTTGATTGCCGCCGGCAACGCCGCGAAAACAGCGGAGGAGGCCATCAGGCCTGCGAGCAACGTGGGGATAAACAATTTTTTCATGGGGGCGTTCTCGTTTGTTTTTTAGTTAAGTGCGAACGGCAGAAATAAAGCTTTGGGTACGTGGGTTTTGTGGGCTTATTAGAATTTCTTCAGGGCTGCCGGCTTCCACAATCTGGCCGGC
>Ga0256410_1001342_pt1 | contig 18907 bp, 18 predicted proteins | sample PhyWR1_FD_185983 | JGI IMG/M metagenome (GOLD analysis project Ga0256410, IMG submission 185983) | Leaf surface microbial communities from wheat plants in UC Gill Tract Community Farm, Albany, California, United States - DLSL W.R1 | ecosystem: Host-associated > Plants > Phyllosphere >... | reverse complement strand
AGGATCGCCGTGCAGTACGTTGTGGACGAATCGGCTAAAACTTACACAACTCGCCCAAAGCACCCTGCCCTTCGGGTCGCTGAGGGTTAACTTAATAGAAACGGCTAAGCATGTAGTACCGACAGCGGAGTACTGGCGGACGGGGGTTCAAATCCCCCCGGCTCCACCAAATAGCTGTCCAGACCTGTCTCAGACAGTCTGAGCAACACCTCAAGAAGCCCGCCTAGTGCGGGCTTTCTTGTTTCTGGCTATCCGTCCCTGCCTGCCCTTTCCTGTACCGCGCCCGAAAAATTCCGGAAACACTCCTTCCCTGTACCAGCCTCATAAATTGAAACTGAGGGGGCACGAAAATGAAGCGTAGTGAAATCAAACGTCGCCCCGTGGCCGATACCTTGAATCGGACACCAAGGAGTACCTGAGCATAACGGCAACAGCCTTTACCTGAGGGTCCCTACTGCCAGAACAGCAGGTCGGCTCCCACACTGAGCACCTGCACTTCTACGAGGCAAGCGCACAGCTGCCGCCTATCAGCGAGGCAGGCACCCTGGAGCAGTGGCAAGAGCAAATCGGCGCCTTGTGCTTTGGTAACGCATCGCTTGGCATTTGTGGTCAGCGTGGTGTTTGCCGGGCCGCTGTTGCACATGCTTGGCCATGAGTCAGATGGCTTTCACCTGTACGGAGATAGCTCGGGCGGCAAAACCACCCATCTGCAAGTCGCTGCCTCGATCTACGGCGGGCCGCGCTAGGTGCGGTCATGGCGCTCGACCGATAACGCACTGAAGTCCATCGCTGCCGCGCACTCGGACGGCCTCCTCGTACTCGACGAAATCAGCATGTGCGACCCCCGCATCATTGGCGAAACCGTTTACATGCTCGGCAACGGCACCGGGAAACCCCGCGCTAACGATCGCGGCCAAGCTGGCCGACAGGTTCAAGAGTGGCGCCTGCTGTTTCTATCCACAGGCGAGAAAACCTTGGCGCAACACATGGCCGAGGCTAACAAAGAGCTTAAAGCTGGCATGGAAGTCCGCATGCTCACCGTACCTGCAGACGCCAGTAAAGGGCTCGGCATGTTCGATGTGCTGAATGGTTTCGAGGACGCAACCGCCCTTTCTGACGCACTCAAGGCCCGAGTAGCCAAGTACTACGGTACACCACTCACAGCATTTCTATCAGCGCTGTGCGAGCCCGGAAAAATGCACGGCTGGGCGATCATCCTGCGCCGCACCCTTGAAGGGTTTATTGCCAACTCCCTGACCGCCTCAGCGAGTGGTCAGGCACATCGTGCAGCCCTTCGCTTTGGCCTTGCGGCTGCAGCTGGTGAGCTCGCTACCGCATTGGGCATCACCGGTTGGCCTGACGGCACCGCGACCAGAGCAGCCCGTGTCTGCCTCAACGCATGGCTGAATGAACGCGGCGGCGCCGGTAACTATGAAGGCGATGCCATCACTGCTCGGCTGCGCCAAGTCATCGAACGCTTTGGTGAAAGTCGCTTCACTCGATGGGAGTCCGCCGCAGCCAAGATCGACGAGCACGGCCCGCGCACCATCGACCGGCTGGGCTTTCGCAAATCATTGGAGCATGGCCTGGGCGACGAGCTGCATACCACCAACACCTACTATGTGCTGCCCGAGGCTTGGCGCTCCGAAGTATTCAAAGGCATGAACATCAATGCCGTGAACAAGGAGCTGCTGCGTCGTGGAGTGCCTGAGCCAGGAAGCGACGGGAAGGCGTCGAGCCTCGTCCGGCTTCCCGGGCTAGGGCCACAACGCTGCTACATCGTAATGACGGTTCCGGGGACAGATGAGAGCGAGGCCAGGGCTGCCTGACGGTTGCCCATTGATCGAGGTAGTGCCGGCTCATTCCCGGCCTCGCCAGCCGCTCAGCCGATCCCAAATCAAATATGAAAGGAACTAGAGACATGAACGAATTCCAAGCCTCCACCCAACAACGTGTACTACAGAGCAATAAACAGGAAAGCCTTGAGATCACAAACCTTGCGGAGCCTATTTCTGACGCCAGTGAAAAAACTGAGCAATGTGAAAAAAGACGTCATCTGCTGGATGAAATCGAAAAGCTGAAAATCTACCGCGACGAACACCTGAGCGAAGCCGAACAACTCTATACAGATATGTCTCCTCTGGAAGTGCTATTGGAGGGCAACGAGGTAATGGACGCTGCTCGCGAATATGAAATCCGGAAGCAGTACAAGGAACTGAAAATCCCTTATGACTCTCGAAAGCTTCAAGCCAACATTCTGAGCAATCAGATTGCTCGTCGCGAGAAGCTCGTTAATCACGAAACCCTGATGGCGGGCTACACCGAGTCGATGGGTAACTGGAAAGCCGACGAGCAAGAACTAAATGAAAAACGGGACAGCCTCAGTACCCGCTTGAAACAAATTCAACAGCAAGCAAACGAGGACATGGCAAAAGCCCGTCAAGCAGAAACCGATGCAGCAACCGCCTATGCTCAGGCCGTAGCATGGGGCGACATCGAGGGTGAAAAAAAAGCCGATGCAGACGCGCAAAAGCATGCAAAAAACCTCGCAACTGCAGCCGAGCATAATCGTCGCCAACATCTGATTATTGCCGCACTGGAACAGGAGCTGATCATCGTTGATCAACACATCGTCGAGGCAAAAAGGGAATATAACGCGATTGAAAGGGAGGCCCTGCTCCTAGCTCATACGGTGCTGGAAGAACAATGGAACGAAAAAGCTAAGGAGCTTTTGGATATGGGGGGCAAGCTCTGGGCTGCGTATCGACTGATAGATCGCGATCAAATCAGCCTAAGGAAGCTATAGCTTCCTGAAGAAGGCGAACGATTCTATAGCTGGGGCAGTAGTGATTTGTCGGAGCGCTCTTACAAGTACACAGTGCAAGACGTCCTTGCAATGTAACCCCAAATCTCTAGAGAAACGGCCTAAAGCATGGCCGTTTCAGTCATCCAAGAGGCCAGACCATGAGCAACGCCATACAAAGCAGAATCAGTCATTCAGAAAACCTGAAAGCCAGAAGGGCTCACCTGAGCGGACTGATCAATCTCATAAAACCAAAGACAGGGGAAATTACAAAAATAGAAACCATGACGATTGCAGCAATCAATGCAGAGATTAGCGTCATAGAACAGCAGCTGAAAAAACGGGATTAATTTAAAGGCGGGAGTCTGCAAGGCTTCCGCCTTAGTCTGAGCGTCAAATCCTAGCCAACAGCGCTCCACCCCTACCGAAAATCTCATAGCCTCTTTCAAAACGGTAGATTTGACTGATTGAAGGTCTTTACGACGGGCCTCTATTGGCCCTAAGCTGCCGCTCGTTCACTGATACTTTCTGGCTTGATAACGACCACAATGAAAATGAGATCAATGTCTTAGCTGAGAGCATTTTCCGGCACGTATATAGGGCTTGCCTAATCGTACGATCGCCTATATATGGACACTGATAATCGCTAGAGAATGGATACTACTAGGTTATGAATCGTATTGATTATCAGAAAAGAATAATTACAGCGCTTTCCTGGTTAAAAACTCAGGTTGAGTACCACAACAGCCTGAGCTTCACGGACATCAATCATGGTGCTGAGGACTTCTACTGTGGCCTGTTGAATTTAGTTTACGGCTACAGCTTAAAAAATATAAATATCACTGACCTTAACGCTGCTGCCATCGACTTAGGTGACGAGCAGAATAAGATCGCTATCCAGGTGACATCTACATCTGCCCTGAGCAAAACAAAATACACTGTCGAAAAATTTATAGAAAAAGGGTTATATAAGAAATTCGACAAGCTTATAATTATTAATATCGTCAGGAAATCCAATCACGAGACCCCTGCTATTGGAAGCTCGGAATACTATCTCGATACAAAGACAGACATTCTTGACGTAGAAGATATTATAAAGAAAATAACTAACAACCCAGATCTTAAAAAACTAAAATCAATTGTGGACTTTTTGGATGCGGAACTTTGTTTACCAGTTCAACAAAGTTTACCCAACGAAGTTCTCACGGTTCTCGGCATCATAGAGTTTATCAGTGATGGAACTCATGAAGACGCGGGGAATGGCTATCTCGAAGAGCCTGACCCAGAGAGAAAAATATATAAGCGCTTTCAGGAATACTCTGAGTTTCTCGTTGGCATGTATAACAATGGGTACATTGAGTACGGTGCTGTATTAGAGGCAGTCAAAAAAGAGGCGGACTTTGGGCAAGTTAAATTGCGGCGAGCCGCCAACTACTTAATGGACTACAGTGACTCTGTTTTAACAGAGTGCGATGGTGATCCCCAAAGAGCTCTTCACGAGATCATTGATACATTCAAGATTCTTTTGGGTGGTAATGGTTATACTTTTGATGCTGGGGCTGCGAAGTTCTATGTCATAGAACAGTTGGTGAAGTGTAATATATTCCCGTTCAAGGTGGGGTCAGTTGCCTAATTTATTCTCTAAAGACGATGACTTGCGCAAGTCAGCGCCCATGCTCGGCTTTGAAATCCTTAAGCTGCTTCAGGAGTCTGAAGATCTACAGGTAAGTATTTTTGACATTGCGAAGACGATGGCTAAATCTGGCGGCATTAACGCTAGAAGCATCTATTACGCGATGCTTTTTTTATATTCGCTGGATATCATTGATTTCCAGGAACCATATCTGGTCGCAAAATGTTAAAGATTAGAAAGCTATATAGTGAGCCTGAGATTTTTGATACCATCATTTTTCAGAACGGGATCAATCTCATCCTTGGCGAGACGACAGAAGGTAACGTAAAAACAAACGGTGTCGGCAAGTCGATGGCTGTTGAATTCATTAACTATGGATTATTGAAGCGCTACGAGGATAGTAGAGTTTCCCTGATCCCGAATGAAACCTTTCCTCATAGCACCCTGATTTGCCTAGATTTCGAGATCAATGGAAAATTCATCACGATCAAGAGAAGTATCGAAAACCATAAGTGTCCAACTTTAATTGTCGATGGCGAAACCAGAACCTGCACTGACGTTGAAGATGCCACAAGCTATCTTACAACATTACTTTTTGGATCTTCTAATGATGAAAGCAATCCCTCTTTCCGCGCTATGCTGGGCCCGCTTATACGAGACGAACGGTCAGAATTCAAGTCAATCATCAAGTGCTTTGATACAGATAAAACTATTCCACCAGACTATACACCCCATCTATTTTTGTTGAACATTGACCCCAAGCCGTACAAGCAGGCGAAAGCTCTTTTTGGAGAGATAGATAAAATAGGTAAGGCCATATCCAAAGCAAAGGAAAACATTGTCGCGATCACGGGGAAAAATGTTTCCGAAGCCAAGGCTGACTTAAATGAATTGACCAGTCAGGTCGCTAGAATACATCAGGAAATGGAGCGCCTCGAAAATATTGAAGGCTATGACATTGTAAAGGATGAAATAATTGAGATTGAAACACAACTAGAATTTTTTCGATCCAGGCAAGCGGTTATAAAGACGGAACTTTCGAAAATCAAACTTTTCCGAGGCGACAACTACATCGACGAACATGAGGTTGCTGAGCTATACAATCAATTCAAAGAAGGGCTTGGCGACCTTATCAAAAAACAAATTGAAGAGGTCACTGCGTTCAAGAAAAAAATTGATCGCTTCCAGAAAACATTGATCGATGGACGACGTAAAGAACTTGAGGATAGCCTCAAGAATATTGAAGCAACAATTCTTCGCCTTGACCGGCGTTACAGAGAAAAACTTTCGCTCATAGACCAGAAAGGCGCTCTGAAAAGCCTCAGGCAGACTATTGCAACGTACCAGAGAAAGGTGGAGGATCACGCATCTCTTTCCGCATTTATTAAGAAACACGCGGATTATGAGCGGGAGAAGAAGGAAAAAACCAACGAGCGGGATGGTCTAATTTTCCTGCTCGACAGCCTAGTAGCCAACTCATCTGACGTAATAGATTCTCTGGAGAAGACGATATTAGACATACATGAATACATCGCAGGAAATCGCTTAAGCTCATTCGAAGTGGAAGTTACGAAGAAAAAGGAAATCGTAAAATTCGAGCTACGCATATATGACGATGGCAGCCATAGCAACGAACGAGAGAAGGTGTTTCTTTATGATATCAGCTTACTTATAAACACTGAAACAGGCAAGCGACACCCAGGCTTACTAGTGCACGATAATATTTTCGATGTCGATTATGATACTCTTATCAAAAGCTTGAACTACATCAGTGACATCAAAGAAACCTTAGAGGAAAAACAATATATTCTGACTCTTAACAGCGACAAGATACATGATACGGATATTAATTCGCGCCTGCGGCTGGATCTAGAAGGTTTAAAACGTGCCGCCTTCACAAAAACCTCAAGATTCCTGAAAGCCAACTATCAAGAACTTTCTTAACCGCATTTATTACAGCTTTCAGAAGCGGTTTTTAGGCCGCTTCAGAATAGGCCAACTGATACCGGTCTTGGATGATGACAACGGGCAGATATCCTCCTAGTGCGAAAAGATACAATCCACCAACAGCTGACACCGAGGACTGATTGTATAAGTTCATCTTGCTTCTTACTAACTCCAACTACAAATAGGAATATTTCAGAGCGCTACTTTTATAATTTTGATTTTAGTATTGAGTTACTATCGGCAAAAGATCAAACTCTTCCAGCTTGTTATTAATCAAGGCAATTAGCTTTCTTCGTAAAATATTATAATTCCCTGCTCGCTCTGCCAAATGATTAGGGGTTTTAAGCTGTCCTTTTACATCCCGAAGAAAAGACTGGTAAATACTCTCAAGAGATGCTTCTATCTTACAAACAAATTTTTGGTATTGTACGTCTCCAATCATGCTGGAAGGTACTGTTTGCGCAACCAAGTTTCTTGACCAAGTATCATAAAGAAATCCAGTTTTTAGCATTGCTTTCGTTGCGGCTAAGGCCTGCTCGAACTCCTGATAGTTCCTCTCAAGCATAAAATCATCAGTAAATGCATTTCGATCAAAGGACAATCTAATTGCCCCTAAGTGGTTTTTAACTTCTGACGCACCAAAATTTTCTTGAAATTCCTTGTAACTTGATGACATCACAGCATGCGACCTATTAATCGCTTGGTTAATGTCATCCCAGAACCATAACTGAACCTTAAATTTTATGTTGTTTGTAGCGTTTATTTTATTTATATGGTTTTGCAGAACTACATCGGTCCTCGCTGTTGTGGCGATAATAAAAAGGTCCAGCGCAGGCTGGAAGCCTTTAGCCTTAGCGATTTCGTCATCAATTATTTTCTTTGTTAAGCTTGAGGCTTTAGTCTCCTTACACTGAATCCCTATGTGCTTATCTAAAGAGTCAACAGCATACACATCAACGCCATTTTGGCTTTGCCCTTGCCTACCATACTCTTGAACTAAGTCTTCAATGTACTTTGATCTTGCTACATCCGCTATCAACGTTTGGAAGTCTTGCCAATTCGAGGGTGGCGGCATAAAAATCTGGACTTGATTCATTCCTACCTCATCTACTAATTATTCTATTTTGGTAAAAACACACCTGTAAGTAGGCCGTAACTGGGCTTTACCGTCATGTATGTCGTATTCAAAAAATCGATATCAGGCACACAGATTACGAAGCACTTTACATCACGCCCGATGCCTGCTTGCTACTACTAAGTGCGATTTTCCGCATGGTGGCTATGCACGGCTCCTCTAGGTATACTTTTCGCAAGAAGCTGCCTTATCCAGCAACTTCTCACCCAAAAAATTATATTCGGTTTAAGCAAAAAGCCAGACGACTCACTGCACATCCTTAGAGCATCAATGCATCCAACAACCTTCACTTTCCGAATCATAGAAACAAACCTGCCGAACCCCTATACCTCGCAAGGTTTCTTCTACTCTTTGCATATAGAGAACGTCATTATTTCTAACAGAAACAGCCACACGTGTGATACTTGATTTTTGCAACTGATTTAAAATGTGCTCATCTTGAACAGATAAATTCCAACCGTAAATAACCAATGAGTCACTGAGTGAAGGTATCACTTCCCTATATACACGCTGAAGATAAGATGCACTTTCAATAGCGGACTTTTTATGCCCCGCAGTTCCTTCACATACAAATAACGGAATAGCTTCACGCCCTTCCCATCGAGCTAATATCACATCAAGCAGTCTATCATCACCGCCAGACAACTTTATTTCAGCACCTGCAGGGGTACGAGAAAGAATCAAATTCCCATGCGGATAAAAAACCAAAGTAGCTCTTTCTGCACCATATGGATCCCTCAATGACTCCCAATCATCCCGGAAGGTCGCAGGCATGAATCCATCTTTGAACCAACGACCTAATGTTCTATTTCCAAACATGATTGACCAGTAAACAATCAAATCGTAATTAAGAGATATTACAGTATCAAATCTTTTAAGAAATCTATAGATATTAGGTAGATGGTCCTCAGCATCAGCGTAGGCAACGTGAGTTTCACGCACTGTCTGGATCAACGCAGTCCGTACTTGTTGATACGCTTGCTCAACAGCGCCAGGCTGGTTCCCAAACGCTTCATTGATCAATGAAGTGTACCAAAGACGTCTTAGAACAAGTTCAAAGTCGCAGGTATTAAATCGCTGAAATACCGTCCGAGCTGCACCATCAAGAAATCCCATCTGGCTAGCAGCCTCATACAACGATCCGTATCCGAAATCAGGATGGACAGCCATACTGGCACCATTTCCCAACAGGACCGTGTGGTTGAAATTGTCGCGAATGTCTCGCCACTCTACGAAATCAGGCATCACCTTTCCCTGGTATGATCATGGAATCAGAACGCTATCAGGCCTTATGAACGCTGTCCACCGATCTGAGATTCACCTGAAAAACATAACAGGACACAAGTTACCCATCCTTGAATCCTTGAATCCTTGAATTACCACTAATTTTCTAAATGAGCCCCACTGGTAACTTATCTAGTCGATAGCGGACCTTCGTGATTGGCCTATCTATGGCAACATCACGTACCAGCGGGAGCATCTGTTACCGTAATTAACTGCTACACGATTTAGTTGCACTGACGTCGCTGAGAGATCTTGCTATCACAATCAAAAATAAAAGGCTGAAACACTAAATACCTATCAAGCTTTTGCCGCAGCTAAGGTATTCAAGCTCCCTCTAGCCCCCCGTTATTCGTTGCTTTCATCGCTTAATAAGCCACGTTGTTACCACTCTCAACTGTCGTGGAAAATATTCTGTGCTTTACCGGTAGCTACGTAATCTGCCAAGCCTTGTAGTCGTCGAAAGTACGCCAGCACGATTTTGACAGCTGATAGCGGGTCATTGCTCGCCAAACTCAAAATATGATCCGTATGGTCTTCTAAACCGAACGCTTTGCAACTCTCCTCGAGAAGGGTCGTAAGTTCAAATATATCTTGAACCGATAGCGTTATATCTGTATCGGACTTACTGAGCCATCCTAGGTTCTGAAGACGTCCGTAAGCTTTTTTGTAAGCTTCCCGAGCAGGACTTTTATCTTCGTTAATCCCGTTAACCAATTCTCTAATTGAGTCTGCAACATCGCCGTTCATATAGAACTCTATCTCGCCCGGAGATGCATACTCAATTTTTCGAATTCCCGCCCGGTCCTCAGTCGGAATATTATTGTAAAGCTCTTTAAAAAAATTTACGGAGCTAAACCCACCTCTCCAAGGATGCTTATGGAAGAGTGAGTTTATTTTTTTAGTTGCTGCTCCGCCTGCAGCACCTAAAAGTGCGAATCCGAATGAATAGCAGTCCTGCACAAGATCAGCGAACTTTCGCAAATCACTAATCTCCCACTGCCCATCAATATTTACAACTTTATAATCACTACTTAGACTTTCCGGTGCATGGCCTGGAATAAACATACCAGCTTCTGGCAGGCTATTCTCAGGTAGCTCAGCGCTACTTTTAGTATTAAACTCGGAGCCTTCACGACCCCAAAGTTCGGCCAACTCGTATTTACCCTTGTGAAGTTTAGTAATCACATAATGGACATCTATTTTTTCAGCATATAACAGCTTTAAATGCTCTGATTTTATCTTTGAAAAATAGAACTTGTATGCAACCTCCCCATCTTCATAATTAATACCAAGATAAAAATCACCATTAGTTTTTTTAGCGAGAACGACCAAAGGTACTTCATAGCTAAGTAAGACTTTCTCTATCGTGAGCCTAGCCATTAAGTTGCTCCACTACACCGGCGATGCTTAGTGGATCAACTGAAATATAAGGCCACCAATTTACATGGGTTGGCTGGTCTTTGTGCCAAACACCATAACTTGGGTCATACGGTACCGGTACAGCATGGCTAAACTTCATTCGCGCCATCCTTGGGCTTTTTATAGCAGCTCTGCATGCTGCGAGTGACGTCACCAAGGAAACCGATCGGGCCATACACTCATCTGGGTATTCACGGTTCGGCAAACGCTCGCGTTGGGAGTCGAAATCTCTGGCAGTTACTGCGTTAGTTTTTACCAGCCGCCAAAGGGTACTTTCAGTAGGAGCTACGACTGCCGTAGGAGGGCAGCTTTCTGGTAGAGGTTCGAGAAAATCAAGTCCATTTGTATCCGTCATCATATGAGGTCCGCAGCTATAGGCAAAATGCAATGATTCCAGCATGTTCGATGAGTCTTCACCAACAGTCAAAACCTATATTTCTATAGTTTTTATCTTATTGATATTACTGGATTTTCCTATATTTTAAGACTGGCTCGCGGCATCGGACATTAGATCCTAGGACGCGCTGTGTACTATTTGGCGACCGCCGTGAAGAAGCCCCCAAGCCGACCATTAATGCAACGCAGCCTCTAAGGCCCAATGAGCACCTATTTTTCAAGGATAAGTCAACTAATTTTGATCTGGGGATCGCTGGAAATACTGAGCAATAAGGCACACCGTAATCCCGATTAGGTGAACTAACCCGCTATTGAGGCACAACACTCGCAGATGTGATCAATTAGCTTTTCAAGCTTCGTGAAATCATAACCGCTTGGGTGAGTCAACGCATGCTTAAATTGCCGAATGTAAAACTCTTTATCTTCCATTGCGCCTTGATACTGTTCCATCGTTTTATTGAAATTGGTCCAGCGAATTGTTGGCGATTTAGAGCACCGATAAGAAAGATCCAAGAAGCACTCGATTGCTACAGCGGCCCCATTAATATCTGCTTTGGAAACTCCGCTTGGGCCTATCGCTTCAACATCTGAGAATTCTATCAAGTATGGCAGCGTTGTTGTTAAAAGGTTCGCTGGAGCGGCTATAGCAAGACATTTATTATATTTTTCCACCCCCTCCGTATCATTATCAAAAATAACGAGACATCTGTTGACTACCCCAATCTTGGCTAGTCCCTGATAAAAATTAAAAAGATTACCTGTTCCTGTAAATGGGTAATGTTCCTTCATGTCTATGTATTTAAAGAAATCTTGAACATCAGGGCGCAGATATGAAATAGCCTCTTTGATTATAAACGTATCGCTTGACCCCTCAGTAATAATCAAAAAAGACTGTGCCTCACTCCAACTTGAAAAAAGCTCTAGCTCAGTAGTCCAGCCACTTTTGACAATATCTCCAGTGTGCCATTCTAGTGGCAGCTCGTGATTCTCAGGATTTGTGGATAATAGCCATAACTGAACATAGGGGTCGAGGTTTTCAAAAAAAGTTAAAACGTCCTTGTCCGATGTCCCCAAAGCATCATGCAGCTCTTTATACTCTGGTTGTTCGAGCATTTCCTTTGCAAACTCTCCAAGATCAAAGTCGCAGTACTCACCTTGACTATTACGAGGAGTGATAGTTATTTTTGAAACGACTTTTGCAAACTCCTCAAAAGCCAGATCCATCGGCGGATAATATCCCGGATAGTAACTTTTATGTTCGTTATAGATTCTTTCGACTGTATGCTCGTTATATCCGTAAAGTCTAAGCCTAGGTACAGCCTGCCCTAGTGTTCGTTTATATCCATAGTGAGGATAGACAACTCCATTGTACTCATGACTTGAAAGAAGTGCCTTATCAGATGGTTGGAATAATTTTGAATGATTGATGTAACTATTGTTTTTACCCCAATCAATTTCCATGCCCCCGATCGTCAGACTTACAATTGATCCCATTGGGCCTCCCTAAGAAAATTATTAACCATTGTAAAAAGCGACAATTTTTAGAAGTTTAGCTTTAGATCATACATTATCCTGTGAAGTGGGCGGCCCGTTAGTTAGGTCAACAGTACCACCATGGTTTTCAACCTCAGGCCTTGGTTGTAAAAAGCCAGGCGCCGTTTTGAATCCTGCGTTACCGCGCATAATCCACAAGCATTTATTGACTCAACAGACTTGGAATTTTTGCAGACACGCCATTTTCACTCCAGTCCAGACTGTCAAATCCACTCTGAAAAATCTCATATCGCGCGGATAAAGAGCCTACTTGGAGCGAGCGCCCGCAATTGCGCCGGTTGCTACCGCAGGCAAACTACAGCCTTGGGTTCGGTAGCAACCATGCCTAGAGGAAATCACGTGTAACACCAGAGACTCTAGTAACACTTCCCCCTGAGTACTGTAAAGAGAGGTGTAACAAATATAAAACCCTTTAGAATCAGACGTCTACATTGAGACGTAACACTGGTAACACACGTAACATTGTTTTTGAGAGAACATCCCCTTGCCCCCTATCGATCATGCCTCCAGCGTTAGGACCAAACGCACTATGCGGCCCGTAAAAAGTGTCAGGGGCCCCTGGAGCTATTGCTAGGTACGGGGCAGGAAACCCGCACGAAATCGTTAGTGGCTGGGTTCCAGAGTTAGTTGACCACACTTGACTGGTTGACCCAGTTGACTCGGCAATCTGTTCAGTATCGACAACACAGCCCGTGACCACTTCAGACCCAATGGCCACCTCCCCTTCACTCCACAACCTTTCACCTTACCAACACGCCCGCCCCACTGAGGGTCTGGCAATTCCAAATCCATAGTGCATATGCACAGGTGAACTGCAGTTCACCCAGTTCACCAGTTAACTAAGCTGTGAACTCATCCACTAACGTAACCCCACGGGTTTCCTGCCCCGTGTAACGAGAAAATCCTCAGGGTCCCCAGCAGCTTCTGAGCCATCCGCAATCATGTTGCGGCATCTGTAGATCCCGATTATTCATCTCAAGAAAGGAAAAGCTGAGGCTCAGATATGCCCCTATGTCTCGTAGAGGCATTACGCCATACTCTTGCCACGATGCTGCACCGCCTCCAGGTTAAAGAAGAGACGCAATGAAGAAGATACTCATGCACATGCTGGTGGCCTTGAGCGCATCACTAGCTATCACGGGATGCTCCAATAACTACAAGCAGTTTTACACCCCAGCTCCAGGAGCAACCCCTCAAGCCATTTCCGCCGCTCGCGCATCCGCTGCACCACCAATGCCCACGCTCGAACGATCTTCATTTGGCGATACAGATCAGATCGTGGCGGGTTACGCGAAGCGAGGGTATGTGGTTATCGGTGAATCGAGATTCAACACCGGCGAAAGCATTTCCGAAATGGGTGCGCTTAAACAGGGCCGCGCAGTAGGAGCAGATTTGGTTCTGGTATTTATCCCGCAATACACAGGTTCAACTACCTCAAGTGTGCCGTTCACGACGCCCACTACCAATACCTCTTACACCACGGGCACTGCAACTGCATACGGCCCGGGTGGCCCCGTCACGGCTTACGGTAACGCAACAACAACGACGTACGGGAGTAACACAACCTACATCCCTATCACAGTTAATCGATCCGATTATGGAGCGATTTACTTTGTCAAAGGACGGTTTCGAATCGGGGCATTCGTTCGTAACCTGAATGATCTGGAGCGCCAGTTGCTACAAACGAATCAGGGGGTCGTGATCACGACTATCGTTGACGACAGCCCGGCTTATAACGCTGACGTGCTGCCCGGCGATATGATCGTTTCAATAAATGGGGAAAGGGTCTCCAACGAAGAGGGCTTTGCACGTATGTCATCTGCTCGGAGGGGGCAACTGATTAAAATGTCCTTAATTCGACAAGGCAACGCCATCGAAAAAAGCCTGACAGTGGGTGACTGAAATGCTCAGCAGGAGGGGTAGTAGAGAACATCGTGTATCCCCACATGTATCCCTAACAAAACATAGCCCGACAAAACTCAATGATTACGAGCACTAAAACCCTTAGTTCAAATGACCCCGGCCCACAAAAAAAGACGTCCCAAGACGTCTTTTTTTGTTCCTGAAATTCAACTACCCCACGCAATCCAATGCCATTAAGCCGATCCCCCCACACAAATAGTCTAAACGAACGATGAGCCCCTCCCCCAGTCAGGCCGAGCATCCGCTCAGCGCCAACCCAACCGGCAGACTGAAATAAAGGGGGCATGATGGATATCAAACAATTGCTGCTTGAGCGCGAGCTCAATGCAGTCCTTGCTCGCTATGCACGGGCTTGCGATCAGCGCGACTGGTCTGCCATGGATGATGTGTTCCTCCAGGAGGCCACTGCCGACTATGGCGGTTTGCATCAGCTTCAAGGTCGCGGGCCGATTGTGGCCATGATTCGTGTGCATCTGGATGGCTGCGGGCCTTCGCAGCACTTGCTCGGCAATCTGTTGGTCGAGTCCAGCGATTCAACAATCGTGAGCCGCGTGTATGTGCGCGCCGCCCATCGCGGCGCCGGCAGTATGCAAGGCTTGACCTATGAATCGCTGGCCGAATATCAGGATCGCTGGGTGTCAACACCAGACGGCTGGCGTATTGCCCATCGGCGTATGGATATCAGTCACGAGCTGGGATGCCGCGATGTCCTGCGCCCGGCCACTGAAAGCGCGCAGGGTTGAGCGCCCTGATATTTCAGGCAATCGGTATCAATGGGTCCGCTGCAGCCCAGGCCACTTCCCGGTTGGCGGCCGGCGGGTAGATCCATACCGTATTGATCTGTGTTTTCAACGATTTGCCTTCCTGGCGGGTTAACTTGACCTGGCGATCCCAGCCTTCGGTGTAGACCGCTCCCCAGCCACCCAGGTCCAGGCAGGTGACGTACTTGGGCTGGCGGTAGGCAACCGGGGCTACACCCAGCATCTGCGCGGCGACGTTATTGCCCGCGTGGCGCCCCAATACGATGGCGTGCTGGCAGGTCATCAGGGCATGGTTGCCCAGGTCATCCGTGGCGGCATAAGCCACGTCGCCGGTGGCGAAGATATCTTGCTGGCCTATGACTTGCAGGTGCGCGTCTACATGCAGACGCCCAAGCCTATCGCGCTCCCCAGGGATTTGTGCCGTCAGCGAGCTGGCCCGTACACCGGTGGTCCAGATCACGGTTTTCGCTTCGATTCGTTGACCATCACCCAGGGTTACCCCTTCCTTATCGACGGCTACCACCGACGATTTCAAGCGCCAGGTCACTCCCAGTTCATCGCTGGCTTCGGCAATCGACTGACTGATTTCGGTGCCCAGTGAAGCCCCGACTTTTTCACCCCGGTCCACGATGATCACTTCCATATCTGCATGCTCGCCCAGTATGGCGCGCAGACGGGCCGGCATTTCGGTTGCCGTTTCAATGCCGGTGAAGCCACCGCCCGCCACGACCACGGTGTTGCGGCCACGGCTCGCTGGCAGATCTGCCAGGGATTTGAGGTGGTTTTCCAGGCGTATGGCTTGCTCGATCTGGTCCACGTCGAAGGCGTATTGCGCCACACCTTGGGTGTCAGGCAGCGCCAGCCCGCTGCCAGAGGCCAGGACCAGTTTGTCGTAGGGACGAATTTGTCTGGCGCCTGCGGCATCGGTGTAAACGACCTGTTTTTGCTGCACGTCGATGGTCTCTGCAGCGCCCTTGATAAAGGTGACACCTACCGCGTCGAGCAGTTCGCCAATCGGTGCGAACAGCTGGTGCGCGTCCGGCTCGTAAAAACGCGGGCGTATGCGCAGCTCGGCCTGAGGGGCCAATACGGTCACTTCAACCTCGTCGTGGCCATGAATGTCGAACAGCCGCGTTGCACTCAAAGCGGTCCACATGCCACCGAAGCCTGCGCCAATAATCAGAATCTGCTGTTTCATTTTTTATCCCCTGATGAGAAGCCCGAGCAAAGCAACCCCGAATGACGATCACCACCGAACCTCAATAACGGCGACTATATTAGTCGTAGTTACAGAGAGCAATCTTTATTTGTGGTCCATACCACTGCTGTAATGCCCAAGGAGCGTTGCTCGCCTCACTGATCACTGCTAAAATATGCGACTAATTCAGTCGGAGATTTTGATGTCTCTTTACAGCGCGGGCGTTGAGTACGGCATTCACTGCCTGCTTTTTTTGGTAGGCGATGGCGGCGAAAGCCGTGAGGCGAGCGTGCGTGATCTTGCAGAGTTGCAAGGCGTGCCTCAGGACTATCTGGCGAAGATTTTCACCAAGCTGGCCAAGGCCAAACTGGTCGTGGCCACGGAAGGCGTGCGCGGCGGATTCAAGCTGGCCAGGCCTGCTGACGAAATCAGCATTCTCGATATCGTCAACGCTATCGACGGCCAGAAGCTTATTTTCGATTGCCGGGAAATTCGTGGCCGCTGCGCACTCTTCGAAGGCTCGCCGCCTGCCTGGGCGCTGGACGGCCACTGTTCGGTTCACGCAGCGATGATGACGGCACAAAAGCGCATGGAAGAGGCCCTGGCCCAACAAACCATTCTTGATCTTGCCCGAAAGGTCGGCCGTAAATCCCCCGCCGAGTTCCCGGCACAGGTCGGCAAATGGATCAACGATCGTCGAGAGAAGAAAAGCGCCGCGCAGACTTCTGACGACCAGGCCATCCCGGTAACTGAAATCTCGGACTAAGCCCCGGCCCTTTTACAAACCCCACCGCCAGCGCCGACAAGATCAGCACAATCGCAAGCCCTTCGTTGAACCCAATCTTGTGCCCCAGCATCAGCATCGAACCTGCGATGCCGAAAACCGGAATCAGCAGGGACAGCGGCGCCACCCTGGACACCGGGTACTCGCGCAGCAACAGGTTCCAGCCCCAGTAACAGAAATGCGTCGCCGCGTAGACCTGAAACAACAGGGAAAACAACGCCACCCACTCAAAGTGGCTGACTAAAGAGGTAAAAGGCGCAGATCCGTGGGCAAGCCAGGTAAGCGCCAACAGCGGCAGCGGCGCAAACACACTGGCCCACACCACAAAGGCGAACATCTCCCGGACTTTCGACTGTTTGATAATGACGTTGCCGACACTCCAGCTCAACGCACTGATCAGCAACAGGCCATAACCCAGGGTCGTGCCCCGGCCGGGGCTGGCAGCAATAATGCTGATCAGCCCCAACAGCGCCAGCCCCATCCCCAGGATCTGGCCGAACCTCAGATGCTCGCGAAACAGCAATACCCCCCAGCCCATGGTGAAAAAAGCACTGAACTGGATCAGCAACGCGGCGGTTCCGGGCGGCACACCCCATTCAATGCCCAGATTGATCAGGGCCCACATGGCCACCCCAAAAATCAGGCCATAAGCGGCCAGCCACTTGATGGCAATCGGCGGGCGTTTGACGAAAAACACCCACGGCAAAGCCGCAAGGGTAAAACGCAACGCCGTGAGTAACAGCGGATCAATAGCTGCCAGCCCCAGTTTGGTGATGGGAAAGTTAAGCCCCCAAACGGCCGTCACCAGCACGGCAAGGAGCAGATGTTTCTTTTGCATAGGGTTGTGCTTCCAGTGGCAAGGCGGGCGGCGTCATGCACCATCCAAAGTGCCACTATGCACATTTGCAGCATCGGCCCGCTTGCACTATCAGGTCATAAATCATTAAATTCGGGCCATGGGCAAAATTGAATCCGACACCTGGGAAAATATCCCCCGCGACGCTGTCGTCACGGCCACTGACTATGCCGACGGGCAGCACTTTGCCCTGCACCGGCATAACCGCGGGCAGTTTGCCTATGCCGCCTGCGGTGTGATCACGGTGTATACCGACCAGGGCAACTGGGTGGTACCGCCGCAACGGGCCATCTGGGTACCGGCAGGGGTGCCCCATGAGATGAGCATGAACGGCCCGGTCACCATGCTGAACACCTATATACGCGGGCCCGCGTCTGCCCGGCTTGGCCTGCCTGCACAGTGTCAGGTTTTCGGCATATCGTCCCTGCTGCACCAGTTGCTGCTTCAGGCAACGGATGTTCCGGCGCTCTATGACGAAACCCGCCGAGAGGGGCTGTTGATGAATTTGCTGCTCCATGAAATAGCCGACATGCCAGCCCTTTCGCTCAATGCGCCGCTACCGGCTGAGCCCAGGCTGGCCCTTGCCTGCCGCACGCTGCTGGAGCAGCCGTCACTGGATATCGGGATTGATGATATGGCCCGGCAGGTTGGCATGAGCCGCCGTACCTTTACCCGCCTGTTTCGCCAGCAAACCGGCATCAGTTTTGTCGAATGGCGCCAGCAAGCCTGCCTGTTGGCAGCGGTGGTGCGCCTGGGGCACGGCGAGGCAGTCACACGGGTGGCGACGGACCTGGGCTACAGCAGCCCAAGTGCCTTCACCAGTGTTTTTCGCCGGGTACTGGGCGAAGCGCCCAGCCGGTATTTCCCCAAACAGTTGCATTGAAAGCGGGCCATCCCCACCCTCGCCCGGACTGAAAAAGCCGGGCCAGAGCGCTTGCCTTCACACGAGTACAGAGCGGTTTGCGAGCCTGCTGAGCAACACCCGCAAACGTGATTTAATAGCCGCCTTTCACGATTGCGGAACAGGGCTAAGGTACGATTTTTCGGCATGCCCCCCATCACCTTAAGTAGTACTCATACAAGGCTGTCATGGACACGGGATCACGACTCAAACTCATACGCGAAAGCTATAAACTGTCCCAGCGCGAGCTGGCCCGGCGTACTGGTGTGACCAATTCCACCATCTCCCTTATCGAGCAGAATCGCGTCAGCCC
>Ga0256410_1001337_pt1 | contig 18939 bp, 17 predicted proteins | sample PhyWR1_FD_185983 | JGI IMG/M metagenome (GOLD analysis project Ga0256410, IMG submission 185983) | Leaf surface microbial communities from wheat plants in UC Gill Tract Community Farm, Albany, California, United States - DLSL W.R1 | ecosystem: Host-associated > Plants > Phyllosphere >... | reverse complement strand
CCGCTCGGGGCAGTCGAGCAATGCGTCCTCATTGCGTGAACGATCCTTGCCGCGTCGCGTATGACCGGCACTGCGCCAGCGCGCAGCTGCCTGGCTCACAGTTGCTCCGGCAACCGGAAGGTGCGCCAGTCCGCCATCTGGAACGGGCTGGGCGTGCGCTGACTGGTCAACAGGTAATTGGCGCGCAAGCCTGCGAGGTCGGACTTCAGCAATTGCGCATCCCGACCGCTTGCGGGCTCGCTTTGCATCAGGTCAAACAGCCTGAACACCGACCAGGCCCCGGCATTCTTCTCGATACCCAACGGCCGCTCGGCGCCCCGCTCCAGTACCAAGCTGCTGCGACCATTGTCACTCTCCACAGGCCACTGGAACACCATGGGGACGATGGGCCCATGGCGATACTCCAACTGCTGAGTGCCCAGGCGCAGAATCGCGCGATTGACCGCCTGATCCAGGCTGTAGGGCGCCAGACTGAAGCGCACCGACAACTCGCCCTGCTCACTGAAAAAACTGCGCCGGATGAGTTGCACCTTGCTCAGTTGATCCAGCAGCGAGCGCGACACAGGCAGCCGCAGCGACGTCGGCTGTCCATCAGGACCGTCAACGGAGCGTCCATTTTCGTCCAGCAGCAACAGCTCAATGCCTTCAAGATGACGTAGCAGGCTCAAATAAAGACCCTGGCTGACATAACGATCGCCTGCCAGGTGCAAGCGCAGAGGCTCGAACACCAATTCGGTGAAATTGCCAGGCGCACTCATGTCCAGGTGCAGATCCAGCAAAGCGCGCTCACCCTGGAATACGTAGTCCACACGATTGAGTTGCAACGGCATCACCTGGGTGAGATAGCAGGTGCGAAAACGGCAACGCTCGCCATTGATCGCCACGCTTTCCACTGCGGTATCGCGCTCCACCCGGATAGCCGGCCCCGCACGTTTGAGCGGGTCGAACTGCAGGATGCTGAACGAGGGCAACGGCCGCATGTAGTTGGGCCACAGCAATTGCATCAGCGAATGGGTCAGCTCCGGCAACTCGTCATCGAGCTTCTGACGCAAGCGCCCAGTGAGAAACGCGAAACCTTCCAGTAACCGCTCCACATCCGGGTCCTGCCCGCCTGTGGCCAGGAACGGTGCCAACGCCGGATTACGCTCCGAGAAACGTCGCCCAAGCTGACGCAGGGCGCTGAGTTCACTCTGGTAATAGCGATTAAAGGTCATCCGGCGCGACCTCCACCTGCCCGCCGCCGCCCAGGTGCGCGCTGAAAGCCACGGCCCGGGCCTCACCGTCAATCACAAGCATCGCTGCTATGGAAAATGCCAGGACCAGGGGATCGCGGTCACGCGGCAGCGCCCTGACACGAACATTCGTCAGGCGTGGTTCGTAGGCCTGGATAAAGCGCTCGATCGAGAGGCGCGACTGGCTCAAGGACTCATGCAGGCTCTGGCGCATGTCATTGAGATCCGGCAGGCCATAATCGCCTGCAGTCTGGACACTGCCGGCGCGCGTGCTGAGCATTTTCCCCAAGTGGGCAGCCACCGAGGCCATGCCGCCCGACCGAGCGGATGTGTGGCCTTCGAGGCGCTCGAAAAGGCTGTGGTGACAGGTCATCCCCGGGTGCCTGTTCATTCTTTGTCGAGCTTGCCGACAAGGGAAAGCGTGAAGTCCGCCCCCATATATTTGAAGTGAGGCCGCACACTCAGATTGACGCGATACCAGCCGGGCTCACCGTCAACATCGCTGACAACGATGCGTGCCGCACGCAGGGGTCGACGACCACGCACCTCGGCACTGGGGTTTTCCTGGTCTGCGACGTACTGACGAATCCATTTATTGAGTTCAAGTTCCAGGTCGGTGCGTTCCTTCCACGACCCCAACTGCTCGCGCTGCAACACTTTCAGGTAATGAGCCAGTCGGTTGACCACCATCATGTACGGCAACTGAGTGCCCAGCCGGTAATTCAACTCCGCTTCCCGCCCCTCGACACTGGTGCCGAAATACTTGGGCTTCTGCACCGAACTTGCGGAGAAAAATGCCGCATTGTCACTGCCTTTGCGCATGGTCAACGCGATGAACCCCTCCTGGGCCAGTTCATATTCGCGTCGATCGGAGACCAGCACCTCAGTGGGGATCTTCGTTTCGATTTCACCCATGCTGTGAAAGTGGTGCAAGGGCAGGTCTTCCACCGCCCCGCCGCTTTGCGGACCAATGATGTTGGGACACCAACGAAACCTGGCGAAGCTGTCGGTCAAGCGTGTGGCAAATGCATAAGCCGTATTCCCCCACAGATAGTGCTCGTGACTGTTGACCACGTTTTCCTGATAGGCAAAGGTCTTGACCGGAGATTCAAGGGGATCGTAAGGCGTGCGCAGCAAAAAGCGCGGTACGGTGAGGCCGATGTAGCGCGCGTCTTCGCTCTGACGAAAGCTCTGCCATTTGGCAAATTGCGGGCCTTCGAAATGATCCTTGAGGTCCTTCAGGTCAGGCAGACCGGTAAAGCTTTCCAGGCCAAAAAAGGCTGGCCCGGCCGCTGCGATAAAAGGCGCGTGAGCCACGCAAGCGACAGTCGAAACGTACTGCATGAGCTTTACGTCGGGCGCACTGGGTGAAAGGAAATAGTTGGCGATGATGGCGCCCACGGGCTGACCACCGAACTGGCCGTACTCGGCACTGTAGATATGCTTGTAGAGCCCGGACTGGTTGACTTCCGGCGAGTCCTCGAAGTCATCGAGCAAGTCCGCTCGGGATACATTCAGCAGTTCGATCTTGATGTTTTCACGGAAATTGGTTCGCTCGATCAGCAACTGCAAACCTCGCCAGGCAGCTTCCAGTGCCTGGAACTGCGGGTGATGGAGAATTTCGTCCATCTGCCTGCTGAGCTTGCTGTCGATCTCGGCGATCATCCGGTCCACCAGGCGTTTTTTGACCGGTTCTGCGCTGTTGTGCGGCTTGACCAACTCTTCGATAAACGCCGAGACACCGCGCTTGGCGATACCGTAGGCCTCGTCATCCGCCGTCAGCAGGGTCTGCGCAATGATGTTGTCGAGGATGCTCGACTCGTCTGCCCTGGGAGCAGCCAGTGAGGTGGCTTGAGTGTTCATGGGATCAGTGTCCTTTTACTGAAAATCATAGGGAGGGCCGGGCCAGCCCCAATTCGGCGAGTACACGCGTGCGCGACTCGTCGTCGGCCAGGGCCTGCTCGATAGCCTTGCGAAAGCTCGGCGTGTTACCCAGCGGGCCCTTCAATGCCATCAATGCGTCACGCAGGGTCATCAGCTTTTTCAGTTCGGGAATCTGCTCGACCAGGCTTGCGGGATTGAAGTCCTGCATTGAATTGATGTTCACCTGAATACCCAGCTCCTCTGGCTCGGCGTCGTCCTGGAGACGATTGGGTACGCTGAGCGTCAAGCTCAGTGCCTGCTTGGCCAGCACCTCATCCAGGGTGTTCTTGTCGATCGCCACAGGTTTGCGGTCTTCGAGCTTGCGCAGGTCCTCGCGCTGGATGAAGTCTCCCAGCACCAGCAGTTTCAACGGCAGTTCTACTTCTTCCTGCGCACCACCCACTGCAGGTTTGAACGTGATATTGATGCGTTCCTTCGGTGCTACAGACCCCTCTTTGGGCATGGTTTTTTCTCCTTTTTTGCGTGCGGCTCTGCAGCCTATTCAAGTACCGCTTCAAGATCGAAGTGGCACAACCTGCGATGGGTTTGCTCTTTGCGCTCACGCGCTGCCTGGTCTTGCGGCAGCAGTTCACAGCAGCGAAACAAGAGCTGCGCGACTTGCAGCGCCAGGTCTGGTTCCCAGCGCTCCAGCCCTGCGTGCTGCAGGTGGTCATCCAGCTGTTCGAGCAGGATCTTCGCCAACTCGTGTTTGCCTGCCAGCACACACAGGCGGGCCTGAGCCAGGCGCCAATGGAAACGGTCGCGCTCGCTTCGCGCGGCTTGCAGGCCCTGCGTAAACTCGCCGACAACAGCCTTGAGCCCGTCCTTGCGCAGCTTGGGCAGCCCTTCCTGCAATGCCGTCTCCCACAGTTCGGCACCGATGTTTTTGCCCAGCGCCAGGGGTTGGTTTGTTTGCAGATGGCGCGCCACGTGAAGCGCAATCCAGTCCCGGGTGCTGGCATCGGCAAACGGCATGCCGTCGTAAAAGCGATACTCAGGCAGGTCCGGCAGGCGCTGCAGCAACAGCGCAAAACTCACCTCCAGCTCGGTCTTCGCCAGGTTGGCCTGCAGTGCGTCAAGGCACTCCCACTGCATGCGCAGTCCGTCAAACCAGAACATTGCGCTGCTCAGGCTTGCGTCGAGCTCAAGTATCAGATCGGCGTAATGACCCTGGGCAAGACGCTCCTGGCACCGCTTGAGCTTGTCGCCTGCGGGGCCACGCAAGGTCGTGGTTCTCTGGTTATCTGCGTCCGGGTAACGGGTCAGTGAGAGCCAGGCCAGTGTTCGACTCAGGCGCAAGGCGCGCAGGTCTGCAGCGCCCTGGCGCAACCACCAGTTGCACAAGGGGCGTGCCTGGTCCTGCAGGGTGCGCAGCCATTTGTTCGCATCCCTTTCGTTTTCGATTGCGGGCTCGGGCTTGAGCAATTGAGCCGCCACCTGTTTGACATTGGGCATGATGTGCGGCAACGCCGCTGGAGATGGATTGCCGTGTGCGGTCGGTTCAAGGCGCTCCGACAGTTGTCTGCGAATCGACAACAACAATGGAGCATCGTGACCCAGATGCTGGCTCCAGCATTCATCAAGGCGCGCAAGATGTTCGTGGAGCAGATGAAATACCGCCTGCTGGCCTGCAACTGACACGCTCTTGGCGAATACGGGGTCAAGGCGCAATACCAGCCAGCCAAAAGCCGCACGGCGGGTGCGCAGCTTGAGCGGGTAGACAACTGCCCAATGCTGCTCGCAGAGATGCAGCAGGAGACCTATTCCGGCCAACAGACCAGCAAACGACTCACGCTGGTAAAGCGCCCAGACCAGCCATACCGCGACACGCAGATCCTTGGAATGCTCGCCCAACACACACTCGCTGGTTTCAATGACTTTTTGCCAATCCGGCTGGCTTTCACTGTGTATCGATTGCATTTTCGCCAGCTCGGCCTCCAGGGCATCGTATTCACTGGAAAAGCGCACTTCATTACCAGCGAAACTTGCATCCGAGCAAGGCCGCCGTGCCAATTCCAGATAACTCTCACAAAGCGAGTTCAAATAATCCATTTTGATCCAGGCACAACTATTCACCTCAAAAGACGCACTAACAACAAACAAAAAGAACATTAAAACTCTACTGTTCCAGCGATGAGCCCCCCATAAGATTTGCAAACACTAGCCATGACACGACGATTCATCAAGCGAAAAATTCAACTTGAGACTTATCCTACAACCCCCGAAAAACAAGGCCTGCGCAGATATTTGCGCAACAGTTATCGCAAAACAGTCCAAATATCATGTATTCGACCCACCGCCACCCACGCACAGAAACGGCAAATAATTGCGCACTTATGCGCAAGCAAACTCAATAAATTTACGCAGTAATGCATAACAAGTTATCGAAAGACGCTCACACACTAATCCACCCTCCATATTTCATTAGGGCTCACACTTTCCGGCACGCTTTTTGTTAAGGGAACAGCACCATCGGATTTAAATATCGGATGGCGTCCCTATCAATCAGGCAAGGAAACCCGTCATGCCAACACCCGCGTATCTCTCCATCACTGGCGTCAAGCAAGGTTTGATTACGGCAGGCACTTTTACTCAGGACTCGGTAGGCAATATTTACCAGGAAGGGCACGAGGACCAGATTCTCGTCCAGGCGTTTGCGCACCAGGTCATCATCCCGCGCGATCCGCAATCCGGTCAGCCAACCGGACAGCGGGTGCACAAGCCGTTGATGATCAGCAAGGTGTTCGACAAGTCATCGCCCCTGCTCTTCAGCGCACTCACCAGCGGTGAGGAGGTGAAGTGCCGGCTGGAGTGGCTGCGCACTTCATCGGCCGGCACCCAGGAGCATTACTTCACCATCGAACTCGAGGGGGCGACCATCGTCGATATCCAGTCGCGCATGCCCAATTGCCAGGACCCGGACAACGCGCACTTCACCCATCTGGAAGACGTGTATTTCACGTATCGCAAGATTGTCTGGACCCACGAAGTGTCTGGCACTTCGGGCTCGGACGATTGGCGCAGCCCGGTGTCCAGCTGATGTAGCGTGATGCGCAAACGACGCCCAGGGACGGGCGCCGTTTTATCAGGATCCGTTGATATCGGGGCTAGACCATCGCCAGCGGATGCTTGCGCTTGGGCGCGCCAAATACCCGATCGATCGCGTCCAGGTCATGTTCATCCAGCACCAGGTTCGCAGCACGGGCATTGAGCCGCACATGTTCCGGCGTAACGGCCTTGGGGATGGCGATCACGCCGTCCTGACGCAATACCCACGCCAGGGAGACCTGAGCGGGCGTTGCCTCGTGGCGCTGGGCGATCTGTTTGAGCGTTGGGCTGGATAACAACTTGCCACCCTGGGCGATGGGACAGTAGGCCATCAGCGGCAAATGATGTTGTTGCCACCAGGGCAACAGGTCGAACTCGATGCCCCGCTCCTCAATGTTGTAAAGCACCTGATTGGTGGCACAGGCTGGTGAAGCAAGCTCCTGCAGGTCGGCTACGTCAAAATTGGAAACACCCCAACGGCCGATCTTGCCGGCTTCGCGCAAACGCTCGAATGCGTCGACCGTTTCTTCAAGGGGATACTGGCCGCGCCAGTGCAACAGGTACAGATCGATATAGTCGGTGCCGAGGCGTTGCAAACTGGCTTCACAGGCGCGAGGAATGCCCGTTCGACTGGCATTGTGCGGGTAGACCTTGCTCACCAGGAACACCTGGTCGCGCTTGCCGCGTATGGCTTCGCCGACCACGGACTCGGCGCCTCCTTCGCCGTACATTTCGGCGGTATCGATCAGGGTCATGCCCTCGTCGATCCCCAGTTGCAATGCCGCCACTTCAGCGCGGTGCTGGTCGGGGTCTTCACCCATGCGCCAGGTGCCCTGGCCAATGACAGGGACCGGTACGCCGGCCAGATCGATGGTGCGCATGACAACCTCCTGATGAATTCGTGAGTAAACAGTGGGGCATTGACCGGACAAAAGGGTTCAATCGAAGTATGGTTGCCCCCTGCCAAGTCGCCAGGAAGAACCTGCAATGCTGTTTGTCGTGATGCTCGGGGGCAAGCACCCCCGGGCGAGGATCGAAGTTCATGATGTGGTATTCGCGGTGGCGGATACCCTGCAAGCCACTTACCCGCAATTGCGCGAAAACTGGTTTGGCAGCGCCAAGGGCGTGCACATCGACGCCTGGATGGCGGTGGATGGCGTCGATGGCTGGAAAGTCGAGTTCAGCCCGTTGGCCCCGCAAGCCGGAGCGCCGCGCCTGTATTTCATCAACCTTGGCGGGTATGACACCCACAGCTTCGGCGAGGCCCATCATTACCTGCTGGTCGTCGCGCACAACAAGCAGGAGGCCAGAGCGCTGGGCAAACGCCAGATGCTGTGCGGTTGGTCCCAGGCGCATACCGATGCCGTGATGGATGTGGATGACTGCCTGCCCATCGACCTGGTGGACGGTCGTTATGTGCATCTCGTTCAGGGCCCGCACACCCCCATCGTGCAACGCAATGACTACATCGTATTGTCCTGAGAGTGTGCGTCACCAACTGCCGGACGCACCGCCGCCGCCACTGGACCCGCCGCCACCGGACGAACTGCTGCTGGAGCGCGAGCTGCCGGAGCTTGAACTCGAACGGCTGCTCGACCCCGAGTCCGAACGGGAGATGCTCTGCACGAACAGGATAAACGCCGCAATCGTGGCTACCGGTATTGCCATCACCCAGCCTTGAGCACCGTGCCCCAGCAGCAGGCCCGCCGCAGTATAAATTGCGACGACCGCCAGTACGCGTGCAAGGAAGAAACGCGGGCTGCTTTTCCACGATGCCTTGATCAGGAAGAACAACCCCACGTACAGGCCCAGTACCACTGCCGCGCCCAAGGGCCACAGCAGCCAGTGGATAAGGCTGAGTTCGACAAACCGATCCGCTGCCAGCACCCCGACGATATACGCCAGCACGGCCATCACGCAGTAGAACACTGCGCGCGCCAGCCACAGCGCGCCAAACGTGGCGCCGCCGATCAGTATCGTCAGCGGTAATATCAGCAGGTACACCGACCATTCACGACCACCGACGTACAGCGCCAGCAGCAGGGTCACCCCGGCGGTGGCAATCAAGGCACGGCGCCAATGCAAGCGGCCGGCGGCCATCAACACACCACCGACGCTGCCAGCGATCAGTGCCAGCAGTACCGCTATAGCCGGGGGACTGGCGCCTGGGACGGCCATTGGCGGCAAATCGCCACCCTCAACCAGCACAACGAGGTCGTTCACACCCAGGCTGACGCCACCGGCAAAATCGCCTTGGCGAAACGCCGGGGTGATGTGCTCTTCGATAATCCGGTGGGCCAGTAGATCGGTGACGATGCCTTCCAGACCGTATCCGACTTCGATACGCACCTTGCGGTCGTCCTTGGCCACCACCAGCAAGATGCCGTCGTTGACGTCCTTGCGCCCCAGTTGCCAGGCGCGGAACAGCTGAGTGGTGTACTCCTCGATACTGACCCCGCCGGTACTGGGTAAAAGCAACACGGCAACCTGGGAACCTTTGCGCTGTTCGAGGTCAGCCAGCCGGCTTTTCAGACGGGCGGTGGTGTCGGCATCGAGGGTGTTGGTGAGGTCGATAACCCGCTGGTCGAGGGCCACGCCAAGCGGCGAAACATCAGCCTGGGCGGCAGTAAACGGGCTCATGCACAACAGCGTCAGCAGACTCAAGACGGACAGCCGTATCCACCGCATCATATTTGTTACCTGAAGTTTCTTCCTGAAAGGCGCTGACTGTAACCTATCGGCGCTATAACGCGTGACCCAAGGGCCTTGACTATCTAAACTGCGCCTCACATAGCAATACGCCATAATTTTGAGACCTCCATGGATCTACGCCACCGTAACAATGTAAATGTGATGGGCGACGGCATGGCGACCCTGGTGTTCTCCCATGGCTTCGGCTGCAATCAGGCCATGTGGAATTATCTGGCGCCGCACTTTACCGAGCGCTTTCGGGTGGTGATGTATGACTTGGTGGGGGCCGGCCTGTCGGACCTCGTTGCCTTCGACAAAACCAAGTACGGCACCCTTGACGGTTACGCCCATGACTTGAACGAGATCATCGACGCCTATGCTCAGGGCCCGGTGATTCTGGTGGGCCACTCGGTCAGCGCGATGATCGGTGCCCTCGCCGACCGCCTGCGGCCCGGGCGTATTGCCGCCCATGTGATGATCGGCCCGTCGCCGCGCTATATCGACGATGCTGGCTATATCGGCGGCTTCAAGCGCAACGACATCGATGACCTGCTCGACACCCTCGACAGCAATTACCTCGGCTGGTCCAGTGCCATGGCCCCGGTGATCATGGGCGCGCCCGGGCAACCGGAACTCAGCGACGCGCTGACCGAGAGTTTCTGCCGCACCGAGCCGGACATTGCCAGGCAATTCGCACGCGTGACCTTCCTGTCGGACAACCGTGAGGATGTGATCGGCCTCACCGCCCCGGTGCTGATCCTGCAATCGAGCGACGACCTGATTGCCCCGGTCGTGGTGGGTGAATACCTGCATCGCGTCGTACCCAACAGCACGTATTGCCTGATCGACAACGTCGGCCATTGCCCGCACATGAGCGCGCCAGTCGCGTGCGCGACGGCGATGCACAGCTTCCTGGCACCGTGGTCAGTCGCCCATGCCGACTGACCTGTTCGACAGCGCCGCCTGTGCGCTGGCCGTGACCGCCGAAGACGGCACGATCCTGCAGGTCAATGCACGCTTCACCGACTGGCTGGGGTTCAGCGTCCAGGAGCTGTGTGGCCGGCGCTTCCAGGACCTGCTGACGATGGGCGGGCGAATTTTCCATCAGACGCACCTGGCGCCGATGCTGCGCATGCATGGCAGCGTCACCGAGGTGAAGCTCGACACCGTGCACCGCGACGGCCAGAAAGTGACGGTGCTACTCAATGGCAATCGACGCCAACTCGACGACGCCGTGGTGTACGACCTGGCGTTGTTCGGCACCACAGACCGCGACAAGTACGAACGCGAGCTGTTGAACGCGCGCAAGCTGGCCGAAGCCCTGCTGCAGGAGAAAACCGCCACCGAAGTCGCCCTGCATCAGGCACAGGCAGAACTCAAGCAAGCCTATGCCATCTCCCAGCGGCGCGCGATGTTCGCCGAGCAGATGGTGGCAATTGTCAGCCATGACCTGAAAAACCCGCTCACGGCCATCCGCATGGCTTCGGATTTTCTCGGCCGTGGTGAACGCACGCCCAAGGAGCGCCAACTGCTCGGGCACATTGACCAGTCATCCGAGCGCGCCCAGCGCATGATCGCCGACCTGCTCGACTTCACCCAGGCCCGGGTCGGGCACGGTATCGTTATCCGCGCCGCGCCACTGGATTTTCATGCAGTCGTTCACCACGCCGTCGAGGAACTGCGAGTCGCCTTCCCCAAGGCAACGCTGGTGCACCATACCGAGGGCGATGGCCATGCGAGCCTGGACGCCGACCGCGTGCAACAGATCATCGGTAACCTGGTGGCCAACAGCGCGGCGTATGGCGACCCGCAACGCGACATCTGCATCACCTCGCGGCTTGCCAACAACGCGTGCGAAGTCGCCGTGCACAACCATGGCAAAGCGATTCCCGAGGCCCTGCTCGCCAATCTGTTCGAACCCATGACCCGCGGCACCGATCAAGCCAGCCAGGTGCGCAGCGTGGGCCTTGGCCTGTATATCGTGCGCGAACTGGCCAAGGTGCATGGCGGTGATGTGGCGGTGAGTTCATCGGCAGCGGCTGGCACAACCTTCACCGTGACATTGCCTGCCACCCATTAATCCGTTTCGGATTTCGCACTCAACGCCAGCGCCAGGACACCCCGGTATAGATTCCCCGCCCATCGGCCGGGGTCGAGCGCGCGACGTCCAACCCCTTGTCGTCATACCCCGGCGTGACCGTATTGGCATAGCGCCGGTTGGTGAGATTGCGCAGGTCGACCCACGCCTGCCAGTCCTGCTTCGGTGCATCGTAGCCAAACGTTGCGCCCAGTAGTGTGTATGCCGCGGCGTAATAGGAATTGGCATAGTCCACCGCTACCCGCGAAGCGTGCTCGGTGTTGAGGCTGGTATAAAAGCCGCTCGGGTGGCTGTAGCGCACCTGCGCCTGGTAGTAGTGCCTGGGGATGCCCGGCAGCGTGTTGCTACCAAAGCGGTCATCGTCACGGTAGTGGAAGTCGCTGAAGGTGTAGGCCTGACGCAGCTCGAGCCTGCCGTCGCGGCCGCCGTCCCACAGCGGGCTGAGCAGGCTCAGTTCCATGCCTTGATGCACGGTGGGGCTGGCGTTGGACTCGGCAATCACGGCGTTGCTGGTGGAAGTCTGCGCCTGGGTTTCCACGGCCAGCAGTTCGTGACGCACTTCGGAGCGGTACAGTGCCAGGTCCCAGGCGCCAAGCCAGGCCTCACCACGCCCGCCGACTTCAAGGGTGGTGGCGGTCTGGTTTTTCAGGCTCACGCCTTCGCGCGCCAGCCCATTGGCCGGGCCGCTGGTGAAGAATTTGTTGGAACCCCAGATCATCGACCACGCATGCGGCGGCTCGACCGAGCGACTGAGGTTGCCGTACACCTGCAATTGCGGATTGAAGTCATAACGCAGGCCGATGCGCGGTGCGTAATCCCAGTCATGCTGACTGAGCGGTGCCTGGCCTTGCGGGTAGGTAACCTGGGTCTCGCGGCGGGTGTAAATGGCGGCCAGGCCGGTGGTCAGCCACAGGTCCGGCAGCAGTTCCAGGTCATTGCCGATATGCAGCACGGTGTCGGAACCCAGATAGGAGTAATCACGGGTCTTGGTGCCCGGCGCATAGATGGCGGTATTGCCGGCAGGCACACGTACATATTCCGACGCGCCATTGTTGGGCATCGCCTGGGTGGTGCGCAGACCGAGGGTGGTTTTGCTGTCATGGCCGAACAGGCTGTCCTGACGGATGTAGTTCAGTGTGCCGCTGATGTCGGTGTAGGCGACTTTCAGGCGGTTGGTGCCTTCGCGCAGGTCCATGGGATAGTCGTGATAGGCGAGGCTGACCTCGACCTTTGAGCGGTCATCCAACTGCAGGGTGGTCTTGTTGGCAATCCAGGTGGAGCCCGGCTGCAGGCGTTTGGAATCGCGGGCGGCGTTCAGGCTGTTGGCGGCACGCGGGTCATGGCTGATCTGGTAGCGCGTGAGCTTGCCGGGGGTGTCGTTGGCGGTTTGGCGGTAACGAAAATAGAAGCGGGTTTCCAGGTCGGGGTTGAAACGATAGCCGAAGTTGGCGGCAACGCCCTTGCCGCTGCCCGCGCTCTGTTGCTGATAACCGTCAGACGCGGAGTCCGTCAGGCTGATGTAGTAGTCGGCGTCGCCCAGCACCTGGCCGGAACTGATTTCACGCTGGGCATAACCGCGACTGCCCGCTTCATAGCGCAGTTGCAAGGCGGGCGCGTCATGACCGGTACGGGTGACGTAGTTGACCGCGCCACCCAGCGCCAGCGCGCCCCGATCAAAACCGTTGGCGCCGCGCAACACTTCAACCCGGCTGTGCCACAGCGGGTCCTTGAGTTCATAGGGCGTGCCGCCGGGCCCGGTGAGCGGCAGACCGTCAAGCATCTCGAACAGGCCGGACGCATGGGCGCCGGGGCCGCGGTTCAGGCCCGAGCCACGGATGGACAGCTTCACCCCTTCATTATTCGCAGCCTTGGCATACACCCCGGCTTGATACTTGAACACATCTTCATTGGTGCTGACCCGCCCCTGCTGCACGCTGTCCATGTCGACGTAATTGGTAGCGCCGGGCACGCTTTTAAGCTGCGCCTGGGCCACTTCACCGGCACTGGCGGGCGCCGTGGTGACGTCGACCGGTGCCAACTGCAGCGTTTCGGCGTGCAACGGCGAACCGAGGGTCAGGGCGGCAAACACAAGCGGAGATTGACGCAACAACATGAGGCAGGTCCTTGGCGGTGGGAAGCGTAAGAAGCCCGGCGGCTTCGCCGGGTCACGCCTTGCAAACGAATCATTTCCTTTGCATGACAGGCTCCAGCGCTTGCATGAAGTCATCGGCCTCCGACCCCGGCGCAAACCTGAAACCGTACATTTCATCTGTGGCCAGAATCGCGTCCAGGGTGTTGCGCAACTGTGCTTCGGTCGGCGAGTCCTGGAGCAGTTTCTGCGCCGGTAATAAAAGCTCTGCCGCGACGCCCTGAGCGCTCGCGGTGTCGATCACTGCAAACAGGATGAAGCGCAAACGAATGTCGCGATCCGTGAGCCAAACCGTTTTTCGCTTACCCAAGGTAGGCCTCGATTTTTAGGAAAAGTCCGAGGCTATTGCCGGTAGAGGGGCGTTTCAAGCGGCCCTTCGCAAGATCGGCCGTGTCCTACATGAGAAAGCGAAACACCGCACTTCCCCGTCGAAGGGTCACTGCACCGGCAGAAAATTCATCAACAACAGGCTTTGCGCATAGTTGAGACCGATGCGGCGGTAGCGCTCGTCGAGGATCTGGGTAAGCAGGTCCAGGCGCGCGACGATCTTGCCGAATTCCACGGCAAAACTGAGGTTGCTGCCCTCCTCCGAGATCTCGTTGGAAAACAGCAGCAACACGCCATTGGCGTCCTGGCGCTGGCCAAGCAGCCAGGTGGCCTTTTCGATGTTGCGCGCGGCATTGCTGACGAATTGCGGGTTGATCGAATCGGTCACGTAAAACTGGGTGCGCCCGCCGTGGGCGGTGACCAGCATGCTGCCGATGGCGTAGATGAATGCGCCGACGCGGTCGCCGCGAAACTCCGGGCTCAGCGAGTAACTCAAGGCTGCCAGGTCGCGGCGCTCGCCCAGCGCTGGCAACGGCTGACGGTTTTCGATGGCCTGGCGGATTGTCCGCGCGGCGGTCACGGCATCCGGGTAACCCGACTGACGCCACTGGCTCGGGTTGCGCAGATAGAGCTTGTTCATCAGCAGATAGAGGCTCTGCAGGTTATCGCGCATGCCCAGCGTGGCCATGCGGTCCACGCTGGTCTGGAAGAACTCGTCAGGCTTGCCTTCGCTGAACTGCCGGGCCATGTCGCGGCCCTGCTGCTGGCTGCACGCCGTGGCACCGAGCGCCAGCAGCGCCGCGAGCAACAGCGGCCAGCGTCGGGTTAAACAAGGTGAAAGAGGGTTCATCCGCATCCGGTCGGGTCCTGCTGCCTGCGCGCTGAATGCGCGCGTTCGTGACAGGAATAGAGCAGAAGAATGAAAAAAAGTGCAGCCATGCCCGGCAGATCAGCAGAGGACTACACCCCTGCACTAACGCATTCCTGTTGAATACTTGCCTGATCCTACGGACTTGCCGGCGATTGGATAGATAGCCCAGGCCCCGTGGTCTAGAGTGCAACGATGGGCGACTTGCGTCGCACCTCTTATAAGAACTCAGCTACACCGACCGATGATCAGCAGGTGAACCCGCCATGGAATTACGCATCAACCAAAAAGCCTATCAAGTGGAGGCTGACGCCGACACGCCCCTGTTGTGGGTGATCCGCGACGACCTGGGCATGACCGGCACCAAGTACGGCTGCGGCCTGGCCCAGTGCGGCGCCTGCTCGGTGCTGGTGGACGGCAACGTGGTGCGCGCCTGCGTCACGCCGGTAGCCGCCGTGGCGGGCCGCGAGATCACAACCATCGAGGCCATCGAAGCCGATGACGTGGGCAAGCGCGTGGTCGCCGCCTGGGTCGAGCATCAAGTGGCGCAATGCGGATATTGCCAGTCCGGGCAGGTGATGGCGGCCACTGCGCTGCTCAAGCACACCCCCGCACCCACCCCGGCGCAGATCGACGCGGCCATGGTCAACCTGTGCCGCTGCGGCACTTACAACGCTATCCACACCGCCATGGATGACCTGGCCAAGCAGGAGCGCGCCTGATGAATACGCCTCTGCCCTTGTCTGACGTGCCTCTGGGTGAGCCGGTCAACCTGTCGCGCCGACGCTTTCTGGCCAGCACCGCCGTGGGCGCGCTGGTGATCGGCTTCGGCCTGCCGATGGGCTCGGCCCGTGTGCAGGCGGCCACGACCAACGCCGCAGAGCGCGGCACCCAGGTGCCGGCGTTTCTGGAAATTCGCCCGGACGGCAGCGTAAGACTGCTCAGCCCCTTCATGGAAGGCGGCCAGGGCACCCACACCGCCATGGCGCAGATCGTCGGCGAAGAGCTGGACGCCGACCCCGCCACCTTCGTGGTCGAGGCTGCCCCACCGGGTGAGGCCTATGTGGTGATGGAAAACGGCATGCGCATCACCGGTGGCAGCATGTCGGTGCGCATGAGCTACCCGACCATGCGCCGCCTTGGCGCCCTCGCGCGCGCCATGCTGCTGCAAGCCGCAGCCCAACAGCTCGGCGTACCGCTCACCGAACTCACCACCCAGCCTGGCCGCGTGGTGCACGCAGCGTCCGGCCGTTCACTGGGCTACGGCGAATTGGCCGGGCGCGCCCTGGACATGCCGGTGCCCGACCCGGCCAGTATCACCCTGCGCGACCCGAGCCAATTCCGCTGGATCGGCAAACCGGTGAAACGCCTGGACGCCTATGACAAATCCACCGGCAAGGCGCTGTATACCATCGACCTGAAAGTCGACGACATGCTCCACGCCGCCGTCCAGCACGCGCCCCGCCTGGGCATGACCGTGGGCAGCCTGCGCAATCAGGCGCAGGTCCAAGCCATGAAAGGCGTGCATTCGGTGCACACCCTGCCCGGCGCCGTGGCGGTGGTGGCCGAACGCTGGTGGCACGCCAAACGCGCCGTCGAAGCGATCCAGGTGGATTGGCTGGAAGCGGCCGCCGATTCGACGTTGCGCGCAATGCCCGCAGACTTTTCCACCGACAAGCACCGCGACTTCCTCGCCGCCCAGCAAGGCACGGCCCGCGACGACGAGAACGAAGGCGACGTGGCCGGCGCGCTGAAAAACGCCAAAACCCGGGTCGAAGCCACTTACCACAACCAATACCTCAACCATGCCCAGCTGGAGCCGCCGTCGGCCCTGGCGCGCTTCAACCCCGATGGCTCGCTGGAGGTGTGGCTGCCCAACCAGGCACCGGACATGTTCCGCGCCGACATCGCCAAGCGCACCGGCCTTGACCCGGCGAACATCACCCTGCACTCGCCGCTGCTGGGTGGTTTTTTCGGTCGGCATTTCCTCTATGAGTCGGCCAATCCCTACCCGCAGGCCATCGCACTGGCCAAGGCCGTGGGCCGCCCGGTCAAACTGATCTGGAGCCGCGAGGAAGAGTTCCTGCGTGACGTATTGCGCCCGCTGGCAGTGGTCAAGTTCCGCGCTGCGCTGGATGACAAAGGCCTGCCGGTCGCCATCGAAGCGGTCAGCGCTACCGAAGGCCCGACTGAAGCCCTGGCCGGCAAACAGGGCGACAAGATCGACCCCACGGCCATCGAAGGGCTATCGGGCAAAAGCTACGCCATCCCCAATAAGCGCATCGCGCAGATCTACGTCAAAGGCCCGGCGATGCTCGGTTACTGGCGTTCGGTGGGCAATTCGCTCAACGACTTTTTCTACGAGGCGTTCCTTGATGAACTGGCGGACAAGGGCGGTCACGACCCGTATGAGTTGCGTCTGCACCTGCTGCGCGACAACCCGCGACTGACCACCTTGCTCAAGGCTGCGGCGCAGTTGTCCGGCGGCTGGAAGCGCGGCCCCTACACCGCTGAAGACGGCAGTCGCCGAGCCCGTGGCGTGGCAATGGCGTCGCCGTTCGGTTCCCATGCGGCGGTGGTCGCTGAAGTGTCGATCGAGCACGGTCAGGTCAAGGTGCATCACATCTGGGAAGCGATCGATCCCGGCAGCATCGTCAACCCGGCGATTGTGCAGGCGCAGGTGGCCGGCGCCGTGGCGTTGGGCCTGTCGCAAACGCTGCTGGAAGAAGCGGTGTACGTGGACGGCAAACCACGGGCGCGCAACTACGACCTGTACCCGATCCTGCCGCCTTCACGCATGGCGCAGGTGCACGTCAAGATCATCGAGAGCGGCGAAAAAATGGGCGGTATCGGCGAACCACCGCTGCCCGCAGTGGCGCCGGCCGTGGCTAACGCGGTGGCGCAGTTGACCGGCCAGCGCATCCGCAGCTTGCCATTGAGCCGATACACCTTCAGCTAAGGACAGGGAACGCCCATGAACACCCGACGATTCGCCCGAACCGCAGGCTGGCTTGCCCTGCCCTGCCTGATCGCCGCCGGCCTGCTGGCCTGGTATGTCACCCGTGAGCCTGCCTCGCCGTTCGAGCAGGAACAGGCCACAACCTTCGACCCTGCCCTGGTCAGCCGTGGCGAGTATGTCGCGCGCCTCGGCGACTGCGTGGCCTGCCACAGCCTTGCTGGCAAGGCGCCCTTTGCCGGCGGCCTGGAGATGGCTACCCCGCTGGGGGCGATCCACGCCACCAATATCACCCCGGATCCAGACGTCGGCATTGGTGCCTACAGTCTGGCAGACTTCGACCGCGCGGTACGCCAGGGCGTGGCGCCGGGCGGCCGCCGACTCTACCCGGCCATGCCCTACCCGTCTTATGTGAAGCTCAGCGACGATGACGTGCGCGCGCTGTACGCGTTCTTCATGAAAGGCGTGCAACCGGCCAGCGAGCCCAATATTCCCAGCGCCATCCCCTGGCCGCTGAATATGCGCTGGCCCATCGCTCTGTGGAACGGCGTGTTCGCCCCCACGGCTACCTACGCCGCCAAACCGGGGCAGGATGCGCTGTGGAACCGGGGTGCCTATATCGTTCAGGGCCCGGGCCATTGCGGCAGTTGCCACACGCCGCGCGGCTTGGCCTTCAACGAGAAAGCCCTGGATGAGACCGGCGCGCCGTTCCTCGCCGGCGCGCTGCTCGACGGCTGGTACGCGCCGAGTCTGCGCCAGGACCACAACACCGGCCTGGGCCGCTGGAGCGAGCCGCAGATCGTGCAATTCCTCAAGACCGGGCGCAACCAGCATGCAGTGGTTTACGGCTCGATGACCGAAGCGTTCAACAACTCCACGCAGTTCATGGCCGACGACGACCTGGCCGCCATCGCCCGCTACCTCAAGTCACTGCCCGGCGATCCGCAGCGCGACGGCGCGCCCTGGCAGTACCAGACAGCCGCCACCGACGCACGCCCCGGCGCCCACCTGTACGCGACACGCTGCGCCTCCTGCCACGGCCTGGACGGCAAGGGCCAGCCTGACTGGATGCCACCCCTGGCCGGCGCCACCTCGGCGTTGGCCAAGGAAGCCGCCTCGGCCATCAACATCACCCTCAACGGCTCCCAACGCATCGTCGCCGCCGGCGTACCCGACGCCTACCGCATGCCGGCGTTCCGCGAGCAACTCTCCGACACGGAAATTGCCCAGGTGCTGACCTACATGCGCAGCACCTGGGGCAACGCCGGCGGCGCAGTGGACGCCAAGGACGTCAGCAAACTGCGCGGCCACACCGACCCGGCCAGCAGCAGCCCGATCATTTTGCATATGAGGTAAGAGCGCGGCAGCCTGAGAGCCGACCGGGATTGTCTGCCGATGAAGGAGGGTCAGTCAGCTTAGGTATAGCTGACACACTGCCATCGGGGGCAAGCCCTAATGCCGTTCAGTTAAGCGCAGATTCCCTGTGGCGAGCAGGCTTGTCCTGCGTTGGGCTGCGCAGCAGCCCCAATACCAGGCGCTGAGCCGTATCAGGTACACCGCGTTTTGCTGGATTGGGGGGCGCTTCGCACCCCAACGCGGGGCAAGCCCGCTCGCCACAATAAGCCCACACATTTCCTTAACTGAACG
>Ga0256410_1001333_pt1 | contig 18961 bp, 11 predicted proteins | sample PhyWR1_FD_185983 | JGI IMG/M metagenome (GOLD analysis project Ga0256410, IMG submission 185983) | Leaf surface microbial communities from wheat plants in UC Gill Tract Community Farm, Albany, California, United States - DLSL W.R1 | ecosystem: Host-associated > Plants > Phyllosphere >... | reverse complement strand
TTGCTAAAGGTGTCATTCTTGTTGAAGGGGATGCAGAAGAAATCCTTGTACCATTAATGATAAAAAAAATTTGGGGAATTAGCTTAGACGAATTGGGAATTAGTTTGGTCAATATCAGGAGTACAGGATTTACTAATGTAGCTCAACTCTTCCACGATACACGCATCAAACGTAAATGTGCTATTTTAACCGATTTAGATGAAGCGATTTGTGATACAACTATTTACGAATCAGATTCCGATGTCATAAAAATGTATAAAAATAGAGTCGAAAGATCAAAACAAAGTGGTCTAAATAGAAAAATAAAACTTGACGCATTTCAAGTTGGAAACAACTGGATCAAGACATTCTATTCAGATTACACATTTGAAGTCGACTTCATTAAAAGTGGTAACGCTCCTGAGGTAGATGAGATAGTCTCAAATATTTATACGAATCAAGCCACAATTACACAATCAATATCAGATATTAATAACAGCAATATTGAGGTATACGGCAAGAGAGTTTTGCAAATGGCTAAACAATATGGAAAAGGTTGGTTTGCAATTTTATTAGGTAACAAATTTCATTTAGAACCTTTATACCTGAATATATAGAAGACGCTATCCTATTTGCTAAAGGAACTTACTCTCCACAAATATTGACTGATATTATTGAATATAGAATAACTAAATTTCTAAATGATGATGAAGAATTAGATTATACAGAACTGTCAGAAGCTTTAGAAAGATATCGCTCAGGCGAAATATCGCTAGAGGCATTATCTTCAGAATTCGATAATGACTTATCAGAACTTCAAATCACTTCTCTAATCAGTAAATCAATATAAATATGTTTGTTTGGGAGCAAGGAAGTCTAAATGATGAGCAAATAGAAGCCATTAAGTATGATAAAAGTGTATTACTTGTCGCCTGTCCAGGAAGTGGCAAAACTAGGACGCTTACATATAAAATTGCCTATGAATTATCAAGACTAACATCAAGTAAAGAATACGTTATTGCAATAACTTTCACAAATAGTGCGGCTGATGAAATTAAAGAAAGAGTTGAGCTATTGGGTGTAGACACTACACAACTCTGGATTGGAACTATACATGCTTTTTGTATGGAATGGATTTTAAAACCATACCACCTTTATCACAACAAGTTAAAAAATGGTTTTACAATTATTAATTCATTTGAATCCGAAGAATTACTTACTGAACTTTGTGAGCCTTATAAAGATAGAAAGATAACATTTTATGATTGTGGCATTATCGCAAAACCTGATAACATATACTTAACTTCCTTAGACCCAGCAAAACAGCCTATGCTCCAAAAGATATTAGGTCAGTATTTTGAAATACTTGAAAATAAGCATCAGGTTGATTTTGAACAAATTTTATATTACTCCTGGCAGTTACTGCAGGAAAAAACTCAGATTAGTCAAATTCTATGCAAACTATTTCCATTTATACTGATAGATGAATACCAAGACACAAAAGAGATCCAATATCATATTATAGCGAAAATACTTCGTGCTAATGAAGGAAAATCTATGACTTTTATAGTCGGAGACCCTAACCAATCAATTTATGAAACTTTAGGTGGTTTTCCGATGGAGCAGAACAAACTAGAAGATTTATTAGGATTCGAACTATTACCGTTAAATTTAAGTAAAAACTACAGGTCTTCAGAAGGCATTATAGAATATTTTGAGCACTATAAAACTTTTCCAAATGAAATCATAGCAACCGGTGTGGTAAAGGATTACCAAAGTATAATTACGTACAAAACTGATATACATCTAGATAATCTTATAGAAGAGTTAGCCAGACTTATTCTATACAATATTAGTCAAAAGGGTATCAGTCCTAATGAAATATGCATTGTAGCTCCTCAGTGGATCCATATTGCCAGCATTACGCGAAAGCTGATGATCAAACTACCAGACTTGAGTTTCGACGGACCTGGAATGGCACCTTTTTCTCGAGATATTGAAAATTTCTGGTATAAGGTCTCAAGAATTGTTTTAACCGAACCATCCCCCTTTATATATGTAAGGAGGCTGCGATGGAGTCACGAAATATTGAATGATTTTGAAGCTGCGGGAGTTAGTATGTCAATGTCAAACAAAGAATTTCTAAAAATTTGTAATTCGATACAAATCCACGATGATAATGGATTACAATATCTCCGTAATTTTTTCCTTGCCATTTGCGAAAGAATTAAAATTAATATTGAAAATTATCCTTTACTACAGCAACATTACACATCGTTTTTTGAAAGCTCTGAGAAAAGAATTAAAAAACTAAAAGATGAAGGAAATGAAACCATAGATGAATTGGAAAATTTTAAAAAAGTATTTAGACAAAGAGATGGTATCACCGTTTCAACAATACATGGAACCAAAGGTGCAGAATATGATACAGTAATTGGTTTTGCACTGCTTAATGATTTTTTGCCTCACTTCAACGACAGTAATGGTTATCAAAATTCTAAAAAGTTGCTTTATGTTTTGGCTTCCAGAGCAAGAAAAAACCTTCATCTGCTATCTGAAACACATAGAAGTATTAATAAAAAACACGCTCCTGCTGGCAAAGGTCCAACACCTATTTTACTGAATTACAAGTTTAACTATACAATTTTTTGAAAATCAAATTAAAAGATTTTCATATATTGTAGAGCTTATTTATTATTTGATCTTCAACAAACCTTCTAATTGAGTTTTATAATCAGCTAATACCACATTATTTAATTTAGAAAATTCTTCAAGTTCTGAAATTTGCTTTTGCAATCTTTCAATTTCAGATTTTTTTGCGAAATCATTTATATTGTGATTTACATTGTGGATTGAAAAATTTTTATCTAGCAAGACACTGATAATTTTAACATCATCATTATCACCAGTATCAATAGCATTTTCTAACCACTTTTTTGTCGTACCATTTTCAGCAATCTCTACAGCATTTTTTAAAGCAAAATCAATGTATATTCTAGCAACTTTATCAACTTTTTTAATAACAGACATCCAATTTTTAATTAAATTTTTGTCTAAATTATCTAGGTCCATTTCTTGAAAATCTCTTTCACGATTATAAAAGTAAACTTCTTCTCTACTAGGATTTAGTTGAGATAATGTATTTAAAATAGGTTCAAAATCAAAAAATGGCCTTTGATTACGGGGGAGAAAGTGACGATGTTTCCATAATTCTAATATAACATTAAAACATTCTTTTTCAGAATTTATCTTCTCTATACCAGTTGTACTTTCTGCAATAACAATTTTTTCCGCAAGATAATGGGCCATCCATCTTGAGAATGTATCAACACTTGTATCTAAATCCAGCTCTGTCACAAAGAGCTTACCTAATTCTATAATTTTTTTCTGTTGTTCTAAGTTTTCCATCTGCTGATAAAATAAATAATTTGTGCGAAGGTTCTGAATATTCATATTTCTCATCCGAACTTCTGTATTTATAAGAAATATCTCTTTTTATATCTACCTCAAAAATAAGATCACAATCTAATCTCGAGCACATATGAGTCAAAAATTTCAACGAAGCTTTTAAACGTGTACCCGATTGATCTGGACTTTCAGTTAGGTCGATTCTATAACTACTCCATGTTTCGCTTCGAACAGCTGGACTAAAAAGATCTTTTAAATACCATACTCTTCTATCGCTACTATAATTTAGATTAAGTTTGTTCAGAATATCTTCCCCTAATTTATAGTATGGATAGTCAATATTGTCGGCGTAAGGATCGTACTGATCAAGTTTTTTAGAAACAGATTCACTGTCTATCCATCCTTTCAATTTAAAAAGATTTGTTTCAATTTCACAATTTGTTTCCTTATAATCTGGAATTTTATAATCATGCGGATTTTTGCAGGTTTGTAATGCTCTTAACAATGCATCAGATGAATTTCTGGAAACTAGTGAAGAAGCAATTGTATAGGTTTCATATCTTTCATTGTTTCTTTCTTCCCATAGACCATGGACGTTAATCCATATTTCACCACTTTTTTCATCATCCACTAAAGTATCATAAAAATAGTCGTCAGAGATATCTGATCTCCAATTCTCGTTATAATTTTCAGAGTTAGTCCAATCAGGTCTTTTTAATGGTACGGGATCACGTAAGTCTGCGAGCCATTCTCCATCATCTGATGTTAGTTGGTGCCTTTCAAGCCATGCATCCCAATATGTCCATTTTTCTCCACCTGCTATTAATGGCATTTTATCCAAAAGCTTAGAAGCAAGTACCATCATTGAATGATATGAAAGATAAAAGCTAATATCATCTGTTCTTGGATAATCCGCCTTACGAAACGAAGTATCTCTATCATTGGATAATCGATTCCATAATTCATTTCTAGGATCATTACTAAATCCGTTGAATTCACCCATTTCCCACTCATTAATAATGATATCAGCTGCTAAGTCTTCTATTTGTTTAAAGGAAATGCCAAAGGCTTTTCCTAGATATTTAAACCAAAATTCTCCGATGTCTAATCCAAAATAAAAATCATGCTCTGTGTTGATTCTTTCATTTAAGTGCCAGTAACTGTCCAACATTGCTCCATTTTCCAAGTGTGTTTCTGGTAATAGACTTTTTCCTACTACATTTAGTTGGTTTAATAATTCACTATTGGAATTTTCATCTTTAGAGTTTAAAATATTGGTAGCAATATCCTTTGCAAATTTTTGAATTAGAATATGTTTGCCCTCAGTTGCTTGTAAAACAAATTTATCTTTATGACGAATCAGCAATTTTGGATTTTCATCAGAAATTTTAGCTAAAGCAATTAGTAGGAAGAGTTTTGCGTGAAATTTATAAAATGGAAATTTGTAATAAGTAAAGGACTCGGCCTTACCTAATTCCATCCAGTTAATCAATTCATCAAGAATATTTTGACAGTCAAATATTCCTAACATTCTGACCGCGTGCACTGCATTCCAACGTTCTAGAGATTTTGGCGATCCAAGGGCTGCCCATAAAAAACCTGCTAACTGGTTATTTAAATCATTATTGGTTGCAAGACTCGAATGCCAGTCACCATCACCAAAATCACTTTCGATATGAAGTTCAAATCTACATAATGAAAATTCTATTAATTCAACAGCATCATTCGGTTGAATCATTGACGTAGCCGCACTTACAAATCCAAAAAACATATCTGCATCAGCAAACTCATGACCTTCTGCAAGTCCTTCAAAAATGCCAGCTTTAAGATTTTCAATCTCTGAAAAAGTGAGATTAAAATCTGTTACAAAACTTTTGAAAGAATATTCCTTTATGATTTCCTTTGCATATTTCTTACCCAGTCGATTAACAAAAAGTGGCCATTTCTTTTTAAAACTTATTTTATTTCTCCAAGTTTCAGGAACTGAACTAATGAATTGTTTAAGTTCGTAACGTGATAAGCCTGAAGTTAGCAACATGTCGATAAAACGCCAGATATCCTTCTGATCAACTCTACTGGTTACTTCATCCCAAAATCCATTAAATCTTCTATAAATTTGATAGTGATTTGCATTTTTATAAGATTTAAAACATTTTTCAAATTGCTCTGCATTAAAAATATCAACATCTATAAATAAAATATTCCAATCAGGATCTACCATATCATCTTTTGGTGGAAGTGTTGACTTATCCCTACTTGGCACGGTGGGTAAATTCTTTCTATTTGAGTAGTAAAATAGTATCTTATCTAGAACATCATTATAAAGGTCTTCTTCAATAGCTAGTTCTTTCATTTTCAGCCAGTATTCTGAATCACAACCTTCAAGTTGAAGCAGATGAATAGCATCATCAAATATTTTAGATTTTAGTGTTTTGTTTGTCTCTTTTTTCAAGCACAATAGAAGAACATTTTCAAGTTGATGATGAGGCAATAGTCTAACCATTGCCCAAGCTGCTTTAGAAGCTATCTTATTGGATTGCAAGAGCTCTAGTAACAAGGCTTGAAACTGGTATTTAAATCTACCTATTTGTCTGTCTCTCCATCGACTCAATGCAGAAATACCTACTCCACTCGACATTCTTGTACATACAGCAAGTGCTCTACTTCTATCCCAATTCTTTTCACGAGCATATTCCCCCACAACTTCTGCACACCGAATAAATCTATAAGCTAGTTCATCTGTGACATTATTTTCGATGGTTGCACGCTCTGATAAGGAAATTATAGAATCCCAGCGACTTACAATTTCATCACCAAATTTACTCATTATATCAAGTGCTTCTTCAAAATAAGCACTTGCATCTTCACGAGCTGAATTCAGTACAGATCGGGCTAGTGTCAGATATCTGGAAGCTGATTCTTCGGGACCATCATCTATAATATTTTTGATTCGACTATAAGCATTTTGTTCTAACTCTTGCTTTAAAAATAACAGATGTGACGATCTGAATGCTGACCGGACATTATTAATTTCATCATCGATAGGCAAAGAATTGTTTTTCTTAATATACGTTTCATAAAACGATTGTAATAACTCATTGTCAAGCTCTTTACTAATAATTAATATAGATGACTGTATAGAGGCTAGTTCAAATAGTAATGGATCGGTTGTTTGATACCTGTTAATTTTTGCTTTGCTTGATAACGTATGAGCATTTTTTAGCGCATCCAAAAAATCGAAAGTTTGTCGGCTTAATATTTTGCATCTTAAAATAAACCATGGAAACAACGTATTGACAAACTCTGTCAATTCTTTTATCTCTTGTCCTCGATTAAATTTATTTTTTTTTGTTTCCCGGATTAATTCTTGAGGCAAAATAAAGTTAATATCAACCTCGAACTTATCAGCAAGTATCGATCGAATTGCTAATGTTCTTAAAAAAATTGTACGCTCAATAGATTGATGTGCATAATATACCATTCTCCAAGCTCTTTCGGGTATATAGTATTTAAGAACTCTTAAAAGCTTTTTATCAGATAGACCATGATACAAGCAACTTTCTATAAAGCTCACTATCGCTTCGGATATTTTTGTATTATTATAAAATTGGAGTGGTTTTTCAATTCTATCCTTTGAAGATAAAAGTAATGTTAAGCAAGTTTCTATATGTTTTTTCTCAGGAATTTGTCCGATTTTGACTAGTTCACCTGTAATTGCTACCGTGTAATAAGGTTTTCGATCACAGTTGCTGAGCAACTCATGGATCAATTCAAAATCGCCACTATCAATAAGTCTGCTGGTCAAATTTTGAATGATATTAAAAATGTATATTTTTTTAAAACGGTCGAAAAATTCAATACATTTATCAGCTCCGTAAATATTAAGATAGGCATAAGCCAACTCTAGCATATCAGCATCTGTAAGTTCATTTCGAAAATATGAATCGTCTTCATCATCTGCTTCATCAAAATAGATCTTTAACCAATTTAAAGAAGCCCTAAGGTAGCCCCTCGCTTCTCCTTTATAGTCCTCTATACCAGACAGTAATGATGCTGCATAAACGTTCTCTGAACCATTCCAATGACCAGACAATATCCTTTTGAGAGCAATTTCTTGTATCTTCTGTTTGTCCTGAAGTGCAACAAGAAGATCAACATTATGTTTAAAAAAACTGATTTGTCTTTGGTTGCCAGCCATCTCTTCACCGGCTCGGATAGCAATTTTTATTGCATCTTTGTACTGTTTTGCTCTCAATGCTGCACGAAAAGCAAATTGCAATCTATAAACCCTTACATTTCTGGCATCAATTGGATTATCTAGGGGCAGCAAATCATCGGAAAGCGAAAGCTCGATCAGTTTATCATATTTTTCCGCTTGAAGATACAAGTTTGGCAAAACTTCAGCCACGTAAGAATTTTGTTTAGCTAAAGGTTCAAGTAAATCTATGTAAGTTTCGAAATCTTCTCTTTTAGCTAAAAATTCAGTTCTAAACCATGTTTCCGTAGGTTCATCCCTAAATTGGACAGATTCATCTGATAACCAAAGTGAACGACCAAGGTCAGAAACAAAGCTTCTTATATCATCGACACTTACAGAAGCAGCTTGAGCCAAAATTTTTAACGGAATATGAGGTGGTAAACTAGCAAGCCCAATACAAATTGCGTCGATATGTTCTTTAAATGTTTCAGATAAATTATCCTTAATATTGGATAAAGCATTGTTTAATTGAAGTTTAATCTGATTTTCAACTGTTATCACGGACGGCCCTAAAAGATTTAATAACTCTAAAACAGTTTCTGCTCCGATACTCAAGGCATTGGCCTGAACGCGGGGATTACCACTTGTCAATCGATGAAATTCTAAACCATCTTTTTCATTAGCTTCCGGAAACCATCCTCTCATATTTTGTAAGGATTCGTTTTTAGAAAAGGACTGTAACTCAAATCTATTAATTTTTGAGGATGGTTTTAGTAATGGTATTCTTTCCGTACGACATAGTAAAACTAGTTTACATCCCTCCGGAATACTTTCGCGAAGTAGCTCATTGGCAAAGCAAGCATTATTAAATTCTTTGGCTGCCATTTCTGCATTATCTGCGGCATCAATAAGGATAAAAAGTTGAGAAGATGGATTAACGAATTTTAGATTTTTCACTGCCTCTTCAATCCTCCACAAAAATTTCCTCATTATATCACTATCCTGAGAATGAGTCTGTTTCAATAAAATATCACATAATCCCCTGACAGCAAGCTCATTGACAATCTGAATTAAAGCAGTTTGATGTGTGTGTCGAGGCTCACTGCGATTTCTGTAACTGCCTGCACCAAAGCAGTCATATGTTATGGCGAATGAATTTTCAGGTATCGACTTTATTAGCTGTCTCGAAAACATGGATTTGCCTACACCACCTGGTGCATGAACGATACTTGAATTTGAAGAATTAGAGATACTTTCGATGAGCATTTTGTATTGTACTCTTCCAATAATATGGTCTGTTTTTTCCCAAAATGCTGGCGCAGGAAAAAGATCTTTTTCTGAATATATCTTAAAACGTTTCAAAATGTCTTCACGGCAAATTGTGCCGTCAGAATCAGGTAGCACTCTTTCCTGTACCATTGCTACAATACTTTCAACTTGAGCATTATCTACGACTCCAGAGATGAGGTGTGCAACCTCTAATCGTAACTCATCTTTTTGAAAGATATAATCACCTTCTCCGTCTTTAAAACTTATAAGACTACAAAAACGGGATAAGTCAGCATTATTTAAAGCGGTATATCTTATAAGAGTGTTTATAATCCTTTTATCTGCGTTTTCACCATTTGCTAATCGAACAATGTTCTGTTTTAGAGAATCTTTAACTAATCTATTTGTAATTATGCTGAATGAGAAGTTTATATCATCATTCTTTTGGGTATGTTGTAAGAATCTTTTTGCAAAACCTGTAAACGTATCTTTTAGATCACTTAATTGAAAAGGAATCTTTTTTTTAACGGTTGTATGTTTTAATTGGAAATAAATAATATGTTCCTTACCTTCTGCTTCAATATAATATTCGCTCATATCGATAACATATTCACCAGCCTTTTCCTTTTCTTTAGACCCTTCAATTACAATATTCCGCAAAAGAGTTTTTGGATCAACCAGTGCTAGACAGCGTCTTGCTGCCCATCTGTAATGAAATACATCACCAGCCCTTGAATATCCTACGAGATTATTTGACATTATCTTTGATATTTTACAATTAAAAATACTTCTTAGCACATTTAGACAAATCAATAATTTTAAAGATCATTACTTATTTGACAAAAAGATATTTTTATTAACATTACACATAGCAACTGTAATATAAAAAACTCACTAATCTATTTCACCCAAATGTACTTTTGGTCTTTTCCTTTCAAATTGTTGATCAATGCTTAAATCTGAAATCGGAAGTTCCCTTATAAGCTCCACTAAAGAAATTGATTTTGAGGATTTTTTATAAGATATGTTTTCTATATCAGGAAAGTTAGGAAATAAACCTTTAGGTGAAAACTTCTTTTTTCTGCTAGAATATTCTTTGATGATCTTAAAGTAATTTATTTTGTCAGAACTTAGAAAATAGTCTAGAAGGCTCGAGACATTAATTAATATTAAACTCTTAATATTTCTAAATTCTGTATTTTCAGGTTTGATCTTTTCAAACTCTCCTGTTAAGTATGATTCAACCGCTCCTTGAGAAAAAATTTCATCTGTGACTACAATAATTGGATATACATCCAGCGTATTCTGTCTGTATTTCTTTTGCAAAATTGGATCTACATCAAAGATATTTTTATTCAAGTATCTCACAGAGTTTGCTAGCTGTGTTATTCCTTTATCTTTGACTTTTTTTTGTGCTATATTTTTTATAAATCTTTCATCAATATATGATTTCAAAAAATGGTAGTTATCACTTTCCAAAAAATCTGGTCCCGCAGCGTTGTCTTTAAACTCAAAAAGAAAAATGCTATTGTTATATCTCAGGTAGCAGTCCGGAAATCCGTCTATTTTACCATCATCAAACTTTACATATACACCTTTGTTTTTAAAAGCTTTGTCAATCACTTTTCTAAAAAGAATTTTCTCAGATATAATCTGTGAAATTTTTGATTTGTAATTTGCAAAGGTTAATTTTTCATCGTACTTAGACTTATATAATTGAAAAAGCTCATAATATATTTTATAAAACAGATGCTGTAAGAAAAAAGTCCATTTCAAGATTGAGATTTCATCTTTATAAAAAAATAAACAATTTAAACGCAGATCTGTATCTGTAATTTTTTTATCAAAAAACTTATTTATACGCATACTTTCACAATACTTCCATATCCATTGGTCCTTATCCACTTTAAAATTACTATCCTTAATCATTAAAAGTTCGAAAATCTCAAAAATCCATAAATCCGGATTTTCTATAGAGTTGTTTTTATAAAACCTATTTAAAATATCTTTTTCATTAATATAGTAGTGATGTAACAACGTTTTTATTTTTAACATTTCAAAATAAAAATCACTTCCTGAATAATATTGAATAGTCTTTTTTCCTAATATTATTTGTCCGAATTCAGTAAAGTATTCCTTAGGAATATCTAAAAATAATTTATCATCATTTTTTGAACGATATGTCATTTCATTTAAAATTAGATAAGCTCTAAAAAAATTAATTTCAATAAAAGTATAATTTTCTTCTATTTTTTTATCTCTTAGATAACTATAATTTTCTATGATGATTTTCAGAAATTCTGAATTTGTTTTTTCGTTAAAGATTTCATTTCCCTCATTATTTTCTAAGAAAAAAATGATTCTTTGCAGTTCATTAAAATAAGTGGTCTTAGTTGCTGTACTTGTAAAGAGTGAAAAGATTTGATGTGAAGACTTTTGATTAAATAGTAAATTGGAAGTCTTTGATAAAATCAAAATTAATATATCAGGACAAATTCCTGTAATTGTTTCAATTACACTTTTTTTACTGGAAACATTAAAAATATTCTTGTAACCTAAAATAATTTTTGATTTAATAGACATATAATATATTCAATTAAAGCTTAGTAACCTCGCGATTAATCAATTCGATATTTTTTTCATTTATCTCGTATTTTTTTGATAAATACGGCCAATTGTTAAGTGAATTTCTGGTTTGTTCAATAACATTGTTAATAAATGTTTTTGAAAGTCCTGCATCTTCACCTAATCTTACCAGATGTTTAATAGTAATATTTCGCCCCTCTCCCATAACCATTGTACTTTGCTCACCACCCGGTCCATTTGAAAATGTAAGATCATAAGCTGGCGATAGTTTCCATTGTCCATTTTCATCCATTAAATAACTAAAATTCTTAGCGTGATCGTCACGATTATGACCCAAAACGTTAAATACTGCTAATCGATACATTTTTTCCACTTCCCGTACATCTTTTGTTAATGACCCCGTTAAGGCAAGCAAATCTTCATAATCGACAGATGGCAACCTGAAATCAGTTTGCAGCAAACCACTTACAGTATGCATATGGAGTCTTTTATTCCCATTTCTATCGAATCGTTTGATTGAAAAATAACCCCTCCCTTTTTTAGATGGGAAAAGATGTACATCAGGTACTGATATACCAGCTTCTTTCGCCATGACTGCATAGACATACTCAATAGCACCTGCATCATTTCCATCTTGTGAATTAGGAAACTTTACTAGCCAATGTTCAAAATTTTCATTTAGATTCCTGACTCCAAATGATATATTTTTACGTTCAGAATCACCACCGATTAAAGCTTTTGGTCTTGCACCTGCTGACGAGCCATTCAAAGCTAAAAGTTCTGCGATCACCTCTTCAGAATTTCCTTCAAGAACCTCTTCAGTTTGCGTTGCCAATTGGTCCAGATCGATCAACTCTTGTGGAATTTTTGGGCTTTCATCAGGCTCGTACACTAGAGCTCCCATTCCGTAAAGGCCCACATTTGCCAAGCGGTCAAGCGCTGATAGGTCAGATGGTGAACTTCCTTGAGATCTAGCCATTCTATCAAATAACAATCTTCCCCAGCCATCAGGTAAACTATCGTTGAAGACTCCTGCCAGACCTTCAAAAGGTTTTAGGGGAAGTTCAGTTACACCCTTTCTCAGTGGAAGTCTATAAGGCGATATTTCAATTCCATTCTGAACAAAGTCATCATGATACTCAAAATAGATAATACCATTACGAATCGCTAAACGCCCAACGTTTTGAATGGTAGATCCAAAATCTAATCCTACTTTTATTTCTCCTATGGATTTAATCATTTTGAATGACCTCTTTTTCTCATTATTTTTTCTTCCGATTTCAATACATCATCTATAGATTTAAAGTTTGTTTTAGGTGGTTCTAAAACTTTAATAACATCTTCCAAGCCTCCAACTATTAATAATAGTTTTAGAAAAGCCTCCAAAGATATTACACCTTTTTGTTCAAATTTCCTCAAGGTAGAAATAGGAACACCTGAACGGGTGGCCAATTCTTCTTGGGTAAATGTCAAGTACAGACGTCTGTTTCGAATATTTTCAGCAATTTTTCTTTGCGCCTTTGAAAGTGATACAAATACCATTATAGTAGTAGTTAAAGTGTTTTAATACACGTAATTAATATTATTGTATTACAAATATAAGAATTTCAATGTAACGTTTTTTATTAAAATCACCTTTTCGATAACTTTATGACACATTTTACAATTCAAAAGTCATCTTAACCATTACCTAAATTGAGTCGTATATAGTGAGGATAAATGATATTATTTATTTTGCAAGGCAATTTTCAAAAGAGACATATCCTGACTAAGCTTCATATCTAAAATCTTCGCATAATGCTGCGTGGTTTTTATGTTGGCGTGACCCAACATTTTACTCACGCTTTCAATCGGTACTCCGTTGGACAATGTGATGGTTGTGGCGAAAGTATGTCTTGCGATATGAAATGTCAAATCCTTACTAATATTGCAGAGATCTACAATTTCTTTAAGATAGGAATTCATAATCTGATTGCTGGGAACAGGAAACAATAAATTGGAAGTTAAACATTAAGGATGATTCTCATATTTTAAAATTAACTCCTGAGCTACTGGTAATAATGGAATTCTGGTGGAAATTCCCGTTTTTTGACGGTTAGTGAAAATCCACTCCTCACCGTCTACCCCAATATTGACATTTGATTTTGACAGTTTTTTCACATCAATATAAGCTAATCCTGTATAGCAGCTGAAAAGAAAAATATCACGGACCTGACTCAATCTTTCTGATGCAAATTTCTTTTCATAGAGCAACTGAATTTCCTCCTTATTAAGATATGGGCGCTCCACTACTTTAAGTTTCGCTTTGTAGGCTATAAAGGGATCTTTGGTTAGCCAACCATTTGCCATACATGAACGTATAATCTTTTTAAAATTCTTTGGAACAGTGGCATTATTAGAAATCACGGATAAAGAAAGTGCGAAAAAGATGTTGAAAGATTTGATTCCATTAATTGATTCTGCAGAGGAATGGAACAAAAACGAAGGAGCATCTGTATTTCTAACTTTTACCTATAAAGGTTTAGAAAAAATTGGTGTACCAAAAGAAAGTTTAGATTCTTTTCCGGAATCTTTTAAAGAAGGAATGGCTAAAAGATCGTCTTATCTTTATGATATTGGCGTGAATGATCCCAAAAATTGGCAGAAAGAATTTAAAAATCCTAACATTCATATTGCTTCTGCAGTGATCTCCAATAATGAAGCCGATTGGAAAAGCAAATTGGAAGAATTTCGTACTAAAATTTCGGAAAACAATGGAGTTGAAGTTTTGGTGAGTGAAGATTTTGGTGCTACAGAAGAGGTGAAAAATGTTTTCGGTTTTCGCGATGGAATCAGTAATCCCGAACTTGAAGGTAGTGGGATTGATGTACCTCAAGGTTTTGACCGCCCGATTGCAGCTGGCGAATTTATATTAGGTTATCCAGGAGAAGGTGATATTACAAAACCTTTTCCTCAGCCGGACATTTTAGGGAAGAATGGGTCTTTTATGATTTTTAGAAAATATCAAAGCCAGGTTGCAGAGTTTAACCAGTTCATTAAGGATAATAGTTCTTCTCCAGAAGAAGGCGAACTTTTGGCTGCGAAAATGGTAGGCAGATGGAGAAGCGGAGCTCCACTAGTTTTATCGCCAGAAAAAGATGATAAAGTGCTTGGAGAAAATCCTGAAAAAAATAATAATTTTTCATTTAAGAACGATGAGTTTGGAAAAAAATGTCCTTTCAGTTCTCACATCCGCAGGATGAATCCGCGAGATTCCAAAACTTTTGTCTTGGAAGATGAAAGGCTTCACCGCATTATACGTCGCAGCGTAACTTTTGGGGATATTGTTCCGCCGGAAGTGACAAAAAATGACGGTAAAGAACGCGGTCAATATTTTATGGGAATTAGCGCGAATGCAATGGGGACTTTGGAATTTTTGCAAAAACAATGGATTAATGATGGCAATTCACAAAATCTGGGTAGTGAAAAAGATCCTATGGTTGGTTTGCAAGATCAAAATAGTTTGTTCAGTATGCCTGCAGACCCGCTAATAAAAAGATACCGAGGTTTACAAACTTATAATATCGTGAAAGGTGGTGAGTATTGCTTTATCCCAAGTCTTTCAGCTCTCAAATGGATCAGTGAATTAAATTAATACTTATAAAAATTTAACTATTTTTTTTTTAAAAATCACTAACAAAAAAATCTAATTGCATGGAATACGTTAAATATGATTATAAATTGGAAGAAATTCCTGAAAATTTCGAAGAGTATATCAATAAAATTAATAAGGATATTGTAGATTATATTCGAAACACGCCGCAACTAAGCCGCGCTCATAATTATACAAGAGATGCGCACGCCAATGGCTATGCAGCATTAAAGGCAGAGGTGGAAATTCTGCCTAATTTGCCTGAAGAATTGGCTCAAGGTATTTATAAAAATGCAGGAAAACACGAAGCGGTGGTTCGTTTTTCAAACGGATCCTCTCGTGTGTTGCCTGATAAACTAAGTGGAAATGCGCAAGGTTTTGCACTTAAAATTTTTGGAATTGAAGGCGAAAAAGTTGCTCCTGGTGAAGAGTCATCACCAAATGTGGATTTCAACCTAATCAATAATCCGGTATTTTTTTGCAATACTGCGGAACATTATGTTTTCATCTCCAAACTGTTTCTTAAAATCACCGATTTTTTTGAAAAAGGTGCATTAGGAAAATTGGAATTTGCTTCAATCTGGGTTACAGAAAATAAAAAAGCTTTCCCAAATTTCGAAGCATTAAAAGAATTAGCAGCACTAAAAACTTTTGAAAAAATCCCATCAATTAACAGTTTTTTATACGAGTATTACAGTATGGGCGCAGTTCGTCACGGAGATTATATGGCAAAAGTAAGAATTGAACCTACTGACGAAACGAAAAACTTAATTATTGATAAGGATATTGATATTGACAGCGAAGATTGGCCTTACAGAAAAGCTATTATTAAAGAGATCGCAAAAAACGATCTTACATTCAATCTACAAATTCAATTATGTAACGATTTGAAAAAAATGCCAATTAATGATCTTACAGAAGAATGGTCTCAAGAACTATCGCCATTTCGCACGGTAGCTAAAATCAAAATATTTAAACAAGAAGTTCCTGAAGATGGTAATTTTAATGTGATGGACAATCTTTCGTTTACGCCGTTTAGAACTCTAGAAGAAAATCGTCCCATAGGTAATTTGCAAAGTACGAGAAGATCGGCCTATGTAACCTCTTCAACGACCCGTCACGAATTAAATAACAAAAAAAGAAAAGAGCCAAACAATTTGCAGGAGGCATTTGATGAGAAATTTTATCAGAAATAGTTTTTATATTTACACCCGTAGTGCATTATAAAAAAGGTTACTCATAATACGAAAATTTCGTATATTGTATTGACTACCAATCTAATACATTATGAATAACCTAGATGCAATTTACGATTTTATTTTAAAGTAATTAAGAAAATTAACCATCAAAGAAAATTTTTATTTCAAACCAATTAAACCAAAATTATCTGATTTAGAACTCATTGCAATAAATATTTCTGCAGAATATTTATCGATAGATTCAGAATATCAGTTGTTTAGATACCTCTCTAATTCAAAACTAAAGGGAATGATTGAGAGAAGTGTGTTTAATCGCAGAAAAAGAAAGGCTTTTCTTACACTTGGAAAATATAAGAAAACTTATGGTTGCTAAATTTAATGAGATGGAAACCACTTTTATTGTAGATTCGATGCCTTTAGAAATCTGTAAAAACGCAAGAGCGAACCGCTCTAAAATTTGTAAGGAAAATGAATTTTCGTTTCCCAGCAAAGGTTATTGCGCTTCTCAATCGAGTTATTATTATGGTTACAAATTACATGCAGTTTGTTCTGTTTCCGGAGTTTTCCAAAGTTTTGATATTTCTACAGCAAGCATTCATGATATTCATTTTTTGCAAGATATCAAGCATCAAATGAACAATTGTACGTTGATTGGAGACAGGGGTTATTTATCCACCCAAGTGCAAACAGATTTGTTCAATTATGCGAATATAAAGCTGGATACACCCATGAGAAACAACCAAAAAAATTATCAAAAACAAAAATATATTTTCAGAAAATCCAGAAAAAGAATTGAGACTTTATTCTCTCAACTTTGCGACCAATTTAAAATCAGAAACAATTACGCAAAATCTTTTAACGGTTTTAAAACAAGGGTATTGAGCAAAATAACAGCATTAACTTTCATTCAGTTTGTAAATGTTTTTGTTTTCAATAGAAAAATGAATAGACTTAAAATTGAATTAATTTAATAATGCACTACGAGTACAATATATAAATTTTTATAAAGAAATTTATATAAGATCATCTTTTAAATCTCCTGAAAGATGCATTTTCTACATTCAAGATTTTCTTTTGATTTTCTGTGAGCATTACTTTCTTATCTACATTGTCTATTAATGAAGATTTAAATAACACCTTATTCTCTTCTGTCCTTTCTTTCAAAAAATCAATCTTTTCGTTATCAATAAGTCGCTTTTCTTTTTCTAATTGATATTGGTTGGTCAAATTGTCTTTTATAGCTGGAAGTCCTTCCAAATTGTTATTAAGTTCAGCAATCCTTTGTTCTACAATGTTATTCCTATATTCAATTTCTGTCACATCAACTCCTTTCGCCGCCAGATCTGTAATAGCATCCTGAACATGAATTTTATGGAGCTCTATAGTTTTCTCATAAGATGGTAACTGGCCTTTCCAATAATCTGAATTTGCATCTCCATTTTGTGAATATCCCAAGATTCTGTTGTACGAATGTTCTGCTTTTGTTACCAAATCTTTTACTTTTAAAAAATCATTGTGTTTTCTAAGCACAAAGGCAATATCTGCAAGATGTTTGTTTTTTTCAATTTCAATTCTTTTCTTTAAAAGTTCTATTTCAATATTTGCTCTGGTTTCCGGATCAGTAATAATAGAGGTTTTGAGTTCCTGCGTACTTATATCAGAAACATCTAATACATTCGCTCCTTTCTTCATCGCTTCTAAATACCTTGCTTGTTTAGACTGTAACTTTTGCAGCATAAACACGTCGATACTATCATTTGTGAGCATAAAATTGATTCTCACATTTTCGAACTTGTTACCCTGTCTCCAAGCACGACCTTCAACTTGTCTCAAGGTTGTAAAATTATAGGGAAGAGAAAGCATATACAGATCGGTCGTATTTTCCTGAAGGTTCATACCTTCCTGAATGGCTTCACTGCCAATGATGATTTTAATTTTTCCGGAATTGAAATCATCTTGAATTTTCAATCTGTTGGGTTTGCTCGTTGCTCCCGTAATGACACCCACCTCTTCTGGCTTATAACCAACTTCGGTTATAAGATACTCTTTCATTTTCGGAAACTCCGAGACTGCCAATTCAGAATAAACAATCTGTCCAGCAGTAGAAATATCTTTTTTATTCTGCCTTATGAGATTCATTGTTTCATTGAGCTTGGGAGAATTCTCAATAAATTCCTTTACTGAAGGAAATTCATCATCATAGTAAGGAGATAAATAGGGAGAAATTGCAATAAGTCTCGCATTTAGAATATGGGTTAAAATTGCTCCCTTTTGAGTTTCTTCGAAATTTTCTTTCAGTAAATCATACTGTTCTTGAGTTAAATCATTCTGTTCAATTTTATACTCTTTATTGATTTTCGTAGGACGGATCAATTCAGGATTATCCTCTTCTCCCTTAATATCAATAAACTCAGATAAAAGCTGCTGAAACAAAGAATTATTTTTAAACCTCCGAACATTGGCTTTGAACTTAACATCTCCTCTCGAATCAATTTCCATATCAGTATCCGCCTCCATAAAGGTTTCAAAGAAGTTATTGACATTGAAATAACCAGATTCTTCCAGTCGTTTATTGGCAATCAAGGATAGAATTGAATAATATTCAAGCGGTTTATTAGTAAAAGGCGTAGCAGAAAGCAGAGTAACATTTCTGCCATCGTACTTATCTTGTATGTATTGCGAAGCCATCCA
>Ga0256410_1001321_pt1 | contig 19066 bp, 20 predicted proteins | sample PhyWR1_FD_185983 | JGI IMG/M metagenome (GOLD analysis project Ga0256410, IMG submission 185983) | Leaf surface microbial communities from wheat plants in UC Gill Tract Community Farm, Albany, California, United States - DLSL W.R1 | ecosystem: Host-associated > Plants > Phyllosphere >... | reverse complement strand
ATCGCCACGAATTTCCCGCCATTCCTGGTCGGGATGGGTAAAAAGCCCCACGACGTGATGGATCATGCCAGTCACTCCTGTCGTTATTACCATCGCCCCCCATCGGAGCGCCCACGGGCCAAATGGCCGCAAAGGTCTGGATAAATATGTGCGACCTCAAGTCGCAGTATAGGAAGGGATGACCGGAAAAACTGTAGGGCTTTAGAGCGAATCGCACTGTAAACATTGGGCTTAATCGCGCTGAGGTCTGTCAGGCCGAGTACGCCCCTCCCACATTGAATGTAGTGACTCGACATCGCTAAAATACCCGGCTTTTCGTCACACACCTCCAGCGGATCCAAGCGCCATGGGCACTCTCACGGTCAACCAGAACAAACTGCAAAAACGCCTGCGTCGCCTGGCGGGTGAAGCGGTCGCCGATTTCAACATGATTGAGGACGGCGACAAGGTCATGGTCTGCCTCTCCGGCGGCAAAGACAGCTACACCCTGCTCGACGTGCTGTTGCACCTGCAAAAGGTCGCGCCGATCACATTCGAGATCGTCGCCGTCAACATGGACCAGAAGCAGCCGGGCTTCCCCGAGCACGTGCTGCCGGCCTACCTCAAGGCGCTGGGCGTTGAGTACCACATCGTCGAGAAAGACACCTACTCGGTGGTCAAGGAGCTGATCCCGGAAGGCAAGACCACCTGCTCGCTGTGTTCACGCCTGCGCCGTGGCACGCTCTATACGTTTGCGGATGAGATCGGCGCAACCAAGATGGCCTTGGGGCATCACCGCGACGATATCGTTGAAACCTTTTTCCTCAATATGTTCTTCAACGGTTCGCTCAAGGCCATGCCGCCCAAGCTGCGGGCGGATGACGGGCGCAACGTGGTGATCCGCCCGCTGGCGTATTGCAACGAGAAGGACATCCAGGCCTACTCCGACTTCAAGCAGTTCCCGATCATCCCGTGCAACCTCTGCGGCTCCCAGGAAAACCTGCAGCGCCAGGTGGTCAAGGAGATGCTGGTGGACTGGGAGCGCAAGACCCCGGGCCGCACCGAAAGCATCTTCCGCAGCCTGCAGAATGTGCAGCCGTCGCAGCTGGCCGACCGTAACCTGTTCGACTTCACCAGCCTCAAAATCGACGAGACCGCCGCTTCGCGCTTCGTCAATATTGTGAACCTCTAAGCGATTTCAACGCTCTGACACACGGCGCTTGCGGGCGCCGTTTTCAATTCAATTGCCAGGAGAGGGCATGCGCGATTACAAGTGGCTGCACGAATATTGTCTGAACCGCTTCGGTTCGGCAGCCGAGCTGGAAGCCCATCTGCCGGTACCCAAGACCCCGGCGCAATTGCGCAAGATCAGTGATGATCGCTACCTGTCGACCCTGGCCCTGCGGGTATTTCGCGCGGGCTTGAAGCACAGCGTGGTGGATGCCAAGTGGCCGGCATTCGAGCAAGTATTTTTTGGTTTCGACCCGGAAAAAGTCGTGCTGATGGGCGCCGAGCACCTGGAGCGGCTGATGCAGGACACGCGCATCATCCGCCACCTGGGCAAGCTCAAGAGCGTGCCGCGCAATGCGCAGATGATCTTGGATATCGAGCAGGAGAAGGGCAGCTTCGGCGCGTTTATCGCCGATTGGCCGGTGACCGATATCGTCGGGCTGTGGAAATACCTGAGCAAACACGGCCATCAGCTAGGCGGGCTGTCGGCGCCGCGCTTTTTGCGCATGGTCGGCAAGGACACTTTTGTGCCGAGTTATGACGTGGTCGCGGCGTTGAACGCGCAGAAGATCGTCGACAAGGCGCCCACAAGCCTGCGCGACCTGGCAGCGGTGCAAGGCGCGTTCAACCAGTGGCATACCGAGAGCGGGCGGCCGATGTGCCAGCTGTCGATGATGCTGGCGTACACCGTCAACCACTGATAAGCGTGTGTGGCTGGAGGGCTGTTGTGGCGAGCTCGCTCGCCACATAAGCTCTCTCAACATAGAGACTTCGATTATTCAGCCAGCCGCCGATTGAGCTGATGCCGCCAGCGCACATACAACAGCGCCGTACAAAACACCGCCAGACTCGCCAGCATCTCCAGCACCCCGAACCACTGGCGGTTCGGGTCGTACGCCGCCAGTGCGCCCTTGATGAAATACAGGTTCACCACAAAGCACATCCACGAATGCCCGCGCGCGCTGCCCAGCAGCATCCCCGGCGCGAGCACCAGCAAGGGCACCAGTTCGATCAGCAGGATCACCCACGGGCGTGCGCCGTGCAGGTCGGCGACGAACAGGTAGTAGCCGCACAGCAAGCCCACCAGGGTGAAAAACGCCAGCAGGCTCAGCACCCGTGCAAGCTTGACCCGAGGTTCCAGCCACGCTTGGGGCGGCAGGACTTTAGGCTTTTTGGCCACGGCCGTTCTCCAGCAGCGTGGCGGTGGTGGCCAGGCGCAGGCCCAAGGCGCGGCACAGGGCGATTTCATGTTGATCAAGCAGGCGCTTGCCGTCCGGCCCGGCGTGGTGGCTGGCGCCGTAGGGCGTGCCGCCGCCCTGGGTGTCGAGCAGTGCCTGTTCGCTGTAGGGCAGGCCGGTGATCAGCATGCCGTGGTGCAGCAGTGGCAGCAGCATCGACATCAGGGTGGTTTCCTGGCCGCCGTGCAGGCTGGCGGTGGAGGTGAACACGCCCGCCGGCTTGCCGACGAGAGCGCCGGTCAGCCACAGGTTGCTGGTGCCATCCAGGAAATACTTGAGCGGCGCGGCCATGTTGCCGAAGCGCGTCGGGCTGCCCAGGGCCAGGCCCGAGCAGTGTTTCAAGTCGTCGAGGCTGGCGTACAGCGCGCCTTCCTCCGGAATGCTCGGCGCCACCGCTTCACACTCGGTGGAGATCGCCGGCACGGTGCGCAAACGCGCTTCCATGCCGCCTTGCTCGATGCCCCGGGCAATCTGCCGGGCCATTTCGCTCACCGAGCCATTGCGGCTGTAATACAACACCAGCACGTAGGGGGTGGTCACGGCAGAATCTCCAGCACGTTTTCCGGCGGGCGGCCGATGACGGCTTTATCGGCGGTTTCCAGGATCGGACGTTCCATCAGCTTGGGATGTGCGGCGATGGCGGCGATCAGTTGCGCTTCGCTCAAGGTCGCGTCGGCCAGGTTGAGGCTTTTGTATTCGTCTTCGCCGGTGCGCAGCAGTTGGCGTGCGCTAATGCCCAGCTTGGCCAGCAAGGCCTTGATTTGCGCGGCGTTCAGCGGGGTTTCCAGGTAACGCACCACGGTAGGGGTGAGGCCGCGGGCTTCCAGCAGTTCGAGCGCACCGCGGGATTTCGAGCAGCGCGGGTTGTGATAAAGCGTCAGATCGGTCATGTGCGGGTCGCATCTTGCGTAAGGTGGCGGGTATTCTACCCGCGCTGCGCACCGTCCTTAAACCGTTAGAGGCGTCAGGTCGCAGCCAACGTTCATTTTTGCGAAGGATTACCCCATGACTAGGCGACTGATCGGTGCATTGGCGATCATCACAACCCTGCTGCTCAGCGGCTGCGGGAATGACTACGGCGTAGACCAGTACGGCCAGAAAGTGCCGGCCGAGCGTCTGGACAAGCAATGGGTGGTGGTCAACTACTGGGCCGAGTGGTGTGGCCCGTGCCGCACGGAAATTCCGGAGCTCAACGCCTTGGCTGAACAGTTGAAGGGGCAGAACGTCGGTGTGTTCGGGGTCAACTTCGACAATGTGCAGGGCGAGGAACTCAAGGCCGCCAGCGACAAGTTGGGGATCAAGTTCACGGTGCTGGCGCAGGACCCGGAGGGAATTTTCGATATTCCGCGCAGCGAGGCGTTGCCGGTCACCTACATCATTGATGACAAGGGCAAGGTGCGGGAGCAGTTGATGGGTGAGCAGACGGCGGAAGGTGTGTTGGCCAAACTCAAGGCCCTGCGCGGTTAAATGTGAGAGGGGGCTTGCCCTCGATGAGGGAGTGTCAGTTGATACATCTGTAGCTGACCCACTGCCATCGGGGGCAAGTCGAATCGTCGCACCGCCCCTCCCACATTTAGATTTCACCAGTCTGCTGGAATCAGCCTTCTTCCAGCCACAAACGGATCGGCTTGCCTTCAGCCGGCCAGAAACGCGTCTGCTCGGTCGGCGAGATATCCCAGCGTTGCACGCCCTGCAAGGCCTGGAAGAAGCGGTGTTCCTGCTCCATCAAGGCCTCGGCGCAGAGCTTGCGGGTGCTGCCGACCTTGCCGAAGGTGAGGGTGTTGCCGTCCAGCGTGTACGGCGCAAACCAATGGTTGCAACCGCCATTGCCATAGGCGCGACCATCGGCGCCGAGGGTGACGGTCAGGTGCGCGTAATCCATCAGCGGCCGCTCACCGATCCACTCCACCACGTAGCTGTGATCCTGCTTGAGCTTGACGGCATCGCCGGCGCAACCCGTCAGGGCCGCAGCGACGGCGGCGAGCAGAAGCGGGCGTTTCATTGCGCGGCCTGCTGGCATTTCGGGCAGCGGTGTTTGTCGCCTTCGCTGGCCCAGCCGAGTTCCTTGATGCGCGCGTTGGCGGCCGGTTGCAGCGGCTCTTTGCTCAGCTTGGTTTCCACCGCGAATTCAAACTCCAGCACGCTCTCGCAGCTGTCGCAGTTGACCTTCCAGGTGTGAATCTCCAACTCGCCGAATTTCGGCCCCTGGGCCATGGCGACCCACTGGCCCGCCGGGCGGATGGAGTAGCGTGCGTCACCTTCGACGGTGAGGCGCATCGACAGGGTTTTACTGCCACGCAGGGTTACGACCAGCACGTCGCCGTGCTTGATCGAACCACCGTTGCCGGTGACCTGGTAACGGCCGGGCACCAGGGCGCGGCATTCGATCAGGGTGTGTTGCGGGCTCAGCAAGCTGAAGCGGAAATCGTGTTCGGCCATGGATCCTCCAAATAGGCGCGGCATCCTATCACGGGTGCCGCCTCATCATGAGCCTGGTATGTGACCGCTGATCATCCGTCGACCAGGTTCTGCGCGCGGCCCTCGGCCCATGCGGCAATGTTGGCCAGGGTAGTGCCGGCAATCGCCGCCAGGGCCTCGCGGGTGAGGAAGGCCTGGTGCGCGGTGATGATCACGTTGGGGAAGGTCAGCAGGCGCGCAAGCACATCATCCTGCAAGGGCAGGTCGGAACGGTCCTCGAAAAACAGCTGGGCTTCTTCCTCATACACATCCAGCCCCAGGTAGCCGAGCTGGCCGTCCTTGAGCGCGTCGATCAGCGCCGGGGTGTCGACCAGGCCGCCACGGCCGGTATTGATCAGCATCGCACCGGGCTGTATGTGGGCGAGGGAGCCGGCGTTGATCAGGTGTTTGCTGTCGACGGTCAGCGGGCAGTGCAGGCTGATGATCTGCGCTTGGGCGAGCAGCTCCGGCAAGCTTACGTAGCGTGCGCCGAGGGCCTGGACCTGCGGGTTGGGGAAGGGGTCGTAGGCCAGCAACTGACAGCCGAAACCCGCCATGATCTTGGCGAAGGTGGCGCCGATTTGGCCGGTGCCGACCACGCCGACGGTCTTGCCCACCAAGTCGAAACCGGTGAGGCCATGCAGGCTGAAATCGCCGTCGCGGGTGCGGTTGTAGGCGCGGTGCAGGCGGCGGTTTAGCGCGAGGATCAGCGCCACCGCATGTTCGGCCACGGCGTGGGGCGAATAGGCCGGCACGCGCACGATGGTCAGGCCCAGACGCTTTGCGGCGGCCAGGTCGACATGGTTGTAGCCGGCCGAGCGCAGGGCGATCAGCCGCGTGCCGCCGTGGGCCAGGTGTTCCAGCACCGGGGCGCTGAGGTCGTCGTTGATAAAGGCGCAGACCACTTCATGGTGTTCGGCCAGGGCCACGGTGTCGAGGTTCAGGCGGGCGGGTTGGAACTGCAGCTCCAGGCCGGGCGGCAGGGGCTCGCCGCGAAAGCTGTCGCGGTCGTAGGTTTGGCTGCTGAAAAGAATCACGCGCATGAAAAAGCTCCCTGCAATTCACAAATAGGTAACGCGGACCAATGTGGGAGGGGCAAGTCGAATCGTCGCACCGCCCCTCCCACATACAGCGGTCCTCGTTGAATCGTTACACGCTGATCCGCGCCTCACTGGCCAACCGCGCGATCGCCATATCCAGTTCATCCAGCGCGCCGGTGGCCTTGGCGTCGTCCTGTTTGAGCAGGGTTTCGGCGCGATGGCAGGCGGCGCGCAGCTGCGGCACGCCACAGTAGCGGGTGGCGCCGTGCAGGCGGTGCACGCGTTCGATCAGTGCATTGTTGTCGCGGGCGTCACGGGCAAGGTTGATGGCCAGGCGGTCGGCGTCCAGGGACGCCAGCAGCATGGCGAGCATGTCTGCGGCGAGGTCGGCCTTGCCGGCGGCCAGGCGCAGGCCTTCCTCATGGTCCAGCACCGGCATTTGCACGCCGGGTCCGGTGCCTTCGGTGCTGCGTTCCGGGCCCTGGTTGCGCAGGGCCAGGCCGGTCCATTTCAACACCACCTGGGCCAGTTGCCGTTCGCTGATCGGCTTGGTCAGGTAGTCGTCCATGCCGCTTTGCAGCAAGGCGCGTTTTTCATTGGCCATGGCGTGTGCGGTGAGGGCGACCACCGGCAACGGCGTGCCGTGGCGCTCGCTCTCCCACTGGCGGATCGCCTCGGTGCTCTGGCGGCCGTCCATGCCGGGCATTTGCACGTCCATGAGCACCAGGTCGAAGGTGTCTTGCTTCACCGCGTCGACCGCCGCGTAACCGCTTTCCACAGCGCGCACCCGCGCGCCCATGTCTTCGAGCAGGGTCTGCACCAGCAGCAGGTTCGCCGGGTTGTCATCCACACAGAGCACACGCGGTGCGCGGCTGGACAGTGGCTCGCCGGGTTCTGAGCGCGAGGGGCGCGGGCTGATCAGGTCAGACAGCGCGCGGCGCAGTTTGCGCGTACAGGCCGGCTTGGCCTGCAGCTGGCTGTTGGGATTGGGCACCGACTGGTTGAACAGCATCTGTTCGGTGGTAGGGCACAGCACCAGCACCTTGCAGCCCAGGTGTTCGAGGTCCCACAGGTGCTGGTTGAGGCGCTCGGGCGGAATGTCGTTGGCGGTCACGCCGAGTACCGCCAGGTCAATGGCCAGGTCGGTCTGATGCGCGCTGGTGATGCCGTTGGTCAGGCTTTCCAGGGTGTTGAACGGGGTGACTTCCAGGCCGCAGTCTTCCAACTGATGCTGCAAGGCCTGGCGCGCCAGTTCGTGGTTTTCCAGTACCGCCACGCGATGGCCCAGCAGCGGAGCGCAAGGCAGGTCTTCGACATCGTCGCGGGTCTTGGGCAGGTTAAGGCTGATCCAGAATTCCGAGCCTTCGCCGGGGGTGCTGTCGACGCCGATTTCGCCGCCCATCTGTTCGATCAAACGCTTGGAAATCACCAGGCCCAGGCCGGTGCCGCCGGGCTGGCGCGACAGTGAGTTGTCGGCCTGGCTGAACGCCTGGAACAGCGCGCGCACATCCTGGCTGGACAGGCCGATGCCGGTGTCCTGCACACTGATGCGCAGTTGCACGCTGTCTTCCTGCTCGTCTTCGATCATCGCGCGGGCGACGATGGTGCCTTCGCGGGTGAACTTGATCGCATTGCTGATCAGGTTGGTCAGGATCTGCTTGAGGCGCAGCGGGTCACCCACCAGCGCCAACGGCGTGTCGCGGTAGACCAGGCTCACCAGCTCCAGCTGCTTGGCATGCGCGGCGGGGGCGAGGATGGTCAGGGTGTCCTGCAGCAGGTCGCGCAGGTTGAAGGGGATGCTGTCGAGTACCAGTTTGCCGGCCTCGATCTTCGAGAAGTCGAGGATTTCGTTGATGATGCCCAGCAGGTTGTCGGCGGACTTTTCGATGGTGCCCAGGTAGTCCAGCTGGCGCGGGGTCAGCTCGCTTTTTTGCAACAAGTGCGTGAAGCCGAGAATGCCGTTGAGCGGCGTGCGGATTTCATGGCTCATGTTGGCCAAAAACTCCGACTTGATGCGGCTGGCCTCCAGGGCCTCCTTGCGCGCCAGGTCCAGCTCGATGTTCTGGATCTCGATGGTTTCCAGGTTCTGGCGCACGTCTTCGGTGGCCTGTTCGATGCTGTGCTGCAGTTCTTCCTGGGCGTTCTGCAGGGTTTCGGCCATGCGGTTGATGCCGGAGGCGAGCTGGTCCAATTCCTGGCTACCGAGGGAGGGCAGGCGGGTTTCCAGGTTGCCATCCTTGAGCTGGGCCACGGCTTGCTTGATCAGGCCAATCGGCGAGTTGATGGTGCGGCTGATGCGCAGGGCGAGGGCGGCGGTGCAGACCAGGCCGATGGCAATCAGCAGCAGGCTGGCGAACAGGCTGCGGTAGCCACGTAACAACATGCCGTTGTGGGACAGCTCCACCTCGACCCAGCCGAGCAGGCGGTCGGCTTCATCGGGGATCAGGTCGCCGGCCAGGTTGCGATGGCGGCCGAAGACCGGCAGCAGGTAGCGCGTGGCGTCATTGCCGGTGCGCTGCAACAGGTGCGAGCTGTTGCCGATGGGCGCCTGGTTGAGCATGGTCGGGCCCGCGTGGGCCAGGGGCGTGCGGTCGGGGCCGAGGAAGGACACCGCGCGCACGTCCTGCTGCTCCAGGGATTGGGTGGCGATGCGCTCCAGCAGTTCGGTGTTGCGCGCGCTCAGCGCAGGGGCCACCAGCGGTGCCAACTGCTCGGCAATCATTTCGCCGCGTTGCAGCAGTTGGGTCTGCAGTTCCGAGAGCTGCATCCAGGTGAAGTAGCCCCCCAACAAGCAGGCCATCAGGCTGGTCGGTAATAAGGTCAGCAACAGTACGCGGCCTTTTATCCCCATTCTTCTAAGCACGCCACTCTCCTGCTACCACAGTGTTATCGATGATTGACGCGGGCATCCGGCCCGCACCACCTGCGCAGTGTAGCCATTTGCGCGGCATGGAATCTTGCAAAATTAGTGACAGGCGGCAATCTTCGGGCCATTTGCCGTCGGGCGGCGATTGCCTGGGGCGGGGTAATCTTGAATAATCGCGCATTGAGAATGACTTGCAGACGCTAATGAATCCCGCAGCCGTTGGCCTACCCAGTATCCTGACCATCGAAGATGACCCCGTGCTGGGCGCCTACGTGCATGAGCACCTGGGGCGCTGTGGTTTCCAGGTCACCTGGTGCCAGAACGGCCAGCAAGGCCTGCAGATGGCCCGCGACCAGGCATTCGACGTGGTGCTGATGGATATCCTGCTGCCGGGGCTGGATGGCTTGTCGATCCTCACGCATCTGCGCCAGAGCCATTCGATCCCGGTGATCCTGATGTCGGCGCTGGGCGCCGAGGCCGATCGTATCAGTGGGTTTCGCCTGGGCGCCGACGACTACCTGCCCAAGCCGTTCAGCATGATCGAGCTGCGCGTGCGCATCGAAGCCATCCTGCGCCGCGTGGCCCTGGACCGGCGCCCCTTGCCCAGCCTCGCGCCGATGCGCGACGACGCGCGCACCCTGCGTTTTGACGATGAACTGTGCGACGTCTTCCATCAGGCGCACTGGGCCGGCCTGACCCGCAGCGAATACCGCCTGCTGGAAACCCTGCACCGCAACAGCGAAGAAGTCCTCAGCAAAGCCTTCCTTTACCAACATGTGCTGCAACGCGGCTACGCCCCCCATGACCGCAGCCTGGATATGCATATCAGCCAGATCCGCCGCAAGCTCAAGGCCATCGGCTACAGCGAGCGCGAAGTGCGCACGGTGTGGGGCAAGGGCTACGTGCTGAGCGGTCACGATGACGGGCTTTAAGGGCGCGCTGAAACGGCTGCCGGGCAAGCACTCGTTATTCTGGAAGCTCGCTTGCCTGCTGATCGCCTTCTGTTTGCTGATGATCTGGCTCAGTTGGTCCTGGGGCCGCTATATGGAGGAGCAGAACGCCTACCTGGCAGAGGAGTCCCGCGAGGTGCTCAAAGGCTACGCGGCCGGCGCCGAGCTGGCCTGGACCACTCAGGGCCGGGCGGGGGTGGACGCGTGGTTGCAACTGATGACGCGGCACGAGCCGACCTGGATCGGCGTGATTGGTAGCGATTTGCAATCCCTGAGCAGCACGCCACTGACCGACAAGGAAAGCCAGCGCCTGACCTTCCTGCGTGGCCTCGACTGGCCGGTGAGCCGGCATGTCAAAGGCCTGCCGTGGCTGAAAATCCCGTTTCCCGTGGACCCTGGCGCCGGCTCGCTGGTTATCGAGTTGCCGCAGCGCTTTCTGCCCGGGCGCTATCAGCTGGTGTGGCGCGTGGTCACCAATGGCCTGATCCCCGGCCTGTTTACTTTGTTGCTGTGTATCGGGCTGTATCGGTTGCTGATCATGCCCCTCAATCAACTGCGCGAGCAGGCCAATGCCTGGCGCGCCGACCAGTTGAATACGCGGCTGTCCCTTGCTGCCACCAGCCGCCAGGATGAGCTGGGTGAGTTGGGCCGCGCGTTCGACCATATGTCCGAGCGCTTGCAAGGCACCGTGGTGCTGCAGCAGCAATTGCTGCGCGATATGTCCCATGAACTGCGTACGCCGTTGAGCCGTTTGCAGGTGGCCTGCGACAGTGAACAAGACCTGGCGCAACTGCGTGAGCGGCTGGGCCGGGAGATTGAGGCCATGCAGCGCCTGGTGGAAGACAGCTTGCAACTGGCCTGGCTGGACACCGAGCGGGCGCCGTTGCCCGAGGAAGACATCCAGCTTCAGGCCTTGTGGGACATGCTGCGGGAAAACGCCTGCTTTGAAAGCGGTTGGCCGGCGTCGCGCCTGCCGTGCCTGCTGGGGCCTGAATGTTGGGTGCGCGGCAACCTCAACACCCTGGCCCAGGCCTTGGAAAACATTTTGCGCAACGCGATACGGCATTCACCGCCGGACGGCGTTGTGTGCCTGGACGGCTGGCGGGATGGCGATTACTGGCACCTGTGGCTGCAAGACCAGGGCGGCGGGATTGCGGAGGAGGATCTGGAGCGGATCTTTGCGCCGTTTACTCGCCTGGATGGTTCACGGCCCGGCGACGGTGGCTTTGGCCTCGGTTTGAGCATCGCCCGCAACGCCGTGTGGCGTCAGCACGGCAGCCTGTGGGCGCAGAACGTCGGCGCGGGCCTGCGCGTGCATGTGCGCCTGCGTGCCTGTTGAGGGTCAACCGCGACGCTGTTTACGTTTCTTCCACTGATGTGCGACCCACCAGCGCCAGTAAAGCATGGTCAGGCAATAGGCCAGTGCGCCCAGCACCAGCCCCAATACCACCGAGCCCAGCAGGAAAGGCTGCCACAAGGTGCTTAGTTGGCCGCTGATCCATTCCCAGGTCAGGTCATCGGGCAGGCTGCGGGGCGGCACATTCATCAACCAGGCGCCGGTCATATAGGTGCAGATAAACACCACCGGCATGGTGATCGGGTTGGTCAGCCACACCAGGCTGACCGCGATGGGCATATTGCCGCGCACGCCGATCGCCAGCACCGCCGCCAACAGCATCTGCAAGGGAATCGGGATAAATGCCGCGAACAGGCCCACGGCCATGGCCCGCGCCACCGAGTGCCGGTTCAGGTGCCAGAGGTTCGGGTCATGCAGCAATGTGCCGAGAAACTGTAATGACTTGTGTTCCCGGATGCTGCTCGGATCGGGCATGTAACGTTTGAATAAGCGCCGGGGCATAAGGGGTCCAGGTCAGTTCGAGGGGCAAGTATGCCCGCATTCTATAAACAGAAAATTCAGACTTTGTGACAAAACATCATAGGCCTCGCCTCACACCCGGCTATGACTGAGTGGATCACTTGAAAAGGATGATTCATGAGAACAGGGATGTTCGCGCTCGCGCTGGGACTGCTCACGTTGCGTTGGTTACCGGCATTGCCGCCTGTCGGGTGGTTGCTGGTGCTGCTGGTGGTGGCGCTGATGCTGTTGCCGTTTCGCACCTACCCACTGGCTTTTTTCCTGCTGGGATTGAGCTGGGCATGCATCAGCGCACAGTCGGCGTTGGATGATCGCCTCTGCCCGGCTCTGGACGGCCAGACGCGTTGGGTGGAAGGGCGGGTAACCGGCTTGCCGCAACGCACCGGCGACGGGGTGCGTTTTGAACTGTCCGACAACCGGTCGCGCAGGGCGCTGTTACCCAAACGCATCCGCGTGTTCTGGCGTGGCGGGCCGGACGTGCGCAGCGGCGAACGCTGGCGCTTGGCAATCACCCTCAAGCGGCCATCCGGCCTGTTGAATTTTCATGGGTTTGATCAGGAGGCCTGGCTGCTGGCCCAGCGCATCGGTGCCACCGGCTCGGTCAAGGACGGCCAGCGCTTGGTGCCCGCGCGCAATGCCTGGCGCGATGCCGTTCGTCAGCGCCTGATGGGCGTGGATGCGCAAGGCCGGGAAGCGGGCCTGGCTGCCCTGGTACTCGGGGATGGCTCAGGGCTGGCCGCCGAAGATTGGCAGGTCTTGCAGGACACCGGCACCGTGCATCTGCTGGTGATTTCCGGCCAGCACATCGGCCTGTTGGCAGGGCTGATCTACGCGCTGGTGGCGGGGCTGGCGCGTTACGGTTGCTGGCCGCGGGCCTGGCCGTGGCTGCCATGGGCGTGTGGCCTGGCGTTTGCCGCTGCGGTGGGTTACGGCTTGCTGGCGGGGTTCGGCGTGCCGGTGCAACGGGCCTGTGTGATGGTCGGCCTGGTGTTGTTGTGGCGTTTGCGCTTTCGCCACGTGGGCGTTTGGTGGCCATTGTTGCTGGCACTCAACGGGGTGCTGGTCCTGGAGCCCTTGGCCAGTTTGCAGCCGGGCTTCTGGCTGTCGTTCGCGGCGGTGGCGGTGTTGATCCTGGCGTTCGGTGGGCGGCTGGGGCCGTGGAGCGCCTGGCAGGCCTGGACGCGGCCGCAATGGCTGATCGCCATCGGGCTGTTTCCGGTGTTGCTGGCCCTGGGGTTGCCTATCAGCGTGACTGCGCCGCTGGCCAATCTGGTGGCGGTACCCTGGATCAGCCTTGTGGTGTTGCCGCTGGCGTTGCTGGGCACCGTTACGATTGCGGTGCCTTTGGTCGGAACGGGTTTGTTATGGCTGGCCGGGGGCGCGCTGGATGGCCTGTTCAAGGGCCTGGCGTGGCTGGCCGGGCATGTCCCCGCCTGGGTTCCGGCCGAAGTGGCTTTGGGGTATTGGGCGTTGAGCCTGCTTGGGGCGGTGCTGCTATTGCTGCCCAAAGGCGTGCCGTTTCGCTGGCTGGGCTTGCCTATGCTGCTGCTGGCAGTGTTTCCCCCGCGCACGTTGGTGCCCCACGGGCAAGTGGACGTGGTGCAGTTGGATGTCGGGCAGGGGCAAGCGGTGATCCTGCGCACGCGCCATCACACCCTGCTGTACGACGCCGGCCCGCGCTCGGGGGCGTTCGACCTCGGCGCGCGGGTGGTGCTGCCGTCTTTGCGAAAACTTGGGGTGGGGGCGTTGGACATGATGTTGCTCAGCCATGCCGATGCCGATCACGCCGGCGGTGCCGCGGCCATAACCAAAGGGTTGCCGGTCAAGCGCGTGGTGGGCGGGGAGACCGAGGGCCTGCCAGGGTTTCTCGACACGCAAGCCTGCGTCAGTGGTGAGCGATGGGTGTGGGACGGTGTGTCATTCGAGCTATGGCAATGGCCTGGGGCTACGAACGGCAATGCACAGTCCTGCGTCTTGCAGGTGCAAGCCAATGGCGAGCGCCTGTTGCTGACCGGCGACATTGACCGCGAGGCCGAGCTGGCCCTGCTTGCCTCGCCGCTGGCAGTGCCGACCGATTGGCTGCAAGCCCCGCATCATGGCAGTCGCAGTTCTTCTTCAGCGCCGTTTCTGCAGCGGCTGACGCCCAGGGCGGTGTTGATATCGCGGGGGCGCGGCAATGCGTTCGGCCATCCCCATCCGCAGGTGTTGGCGCGCTATCAGGCATTGGCCAGCCAGGTCTACGACAGCGCCGAGCAAGGCGCCGTACGTGTGCAACTGGGCCTGTTTACGCCCCCGGTTGTTGCGCGCGGTCAACGCAGGTTCTGGCGTGAACGCTTACCCTAGCCACGGGGATGGCCGACGAGCCCCGTCGGCGAACCTATATGGTAAAGTGGCGCACTTTTTCGAGGGGACATTCACTGTGTGGGAATTGGTCAAATCCGGCGGCTGGATGATGTTGCCGATCATCATGAGTTCCATCGCCGCACTCGGCATCGTTGCCGAACGCCTGTGGACCCTGCGCGCCAGTCGCGTCACCCCTGAGCATTTGCTGGGGCAGGTCTGGGGCTGGATCAAGAACAAACAGTTGGACAAACAAAAGCTCAAGGAGCTGCGCGCCAACTCCCCACTGGGTGAAATCCTCGCCGCCGGCCTGGCCAACTCCAAGCATGGTCGCGAGATCATGAAAGAGTGCATCGAAGAGGCTGCTGCCCGGGTTATCCACGAGCTGGAGCGCTACATCAATGCGCTGGGCACCATCGCCGCCATGGCGCCGTTGCTCGGCCTGCTGGGCACGGTGCTGGGCATGATCGATATTTTCAGCTCGTTCATGGGCTCGGGCATGACCACCAACGCCGCCGTGCTGGCAGGGGGTATTTCCAAAGCGCTGATCACCACGGCTGCGGGCTTGATGGTGGGTATTCCCTCGGTATTCTTTCACCGTTTCCTGCAACGGCGCATCGATGAACTGGTGGTCGGCATGGAGCAGGAGGCCATCAAGCTGGTGGAAGTGGTGCAGGGCGACCGCGATGTGGACCTGGTCGAGGGCAGAGCGTGAAATTTCGCCGCAAGCAACGGGAAAATGTCGATATCAACCTCGCGTCGCTGATCGATGTGGTGTTTATCCTGCTGCTGTTTTTTGTCGTTACCACCACCTTTACCCGCCAGACCGAGCTGCGTGTCGACCTGCCGGAAGCCGTCAGCGGTTCCCCGGCCGAAGACCAGCAAGTCAAGCAACTGGATATCGCCATCAGCGCCGAGGGGGTGTTTTCGGTGAATAACCAGTTGCTGGAGAAAAACGACCTCAACAGCCTGATGGACGCCCTGCAGAAAGAGTCCGGCGGTGATACCAAAATGCCGCTGTCGATCAGTGCCGATGGCAAGACCCAGCATCAAGCTGTGATCACCGCGATGGACGCTGCCGGCAAGCTCGGTTTCAGCCATCTGCGCATGACCACCGTCGAGGCAGCGAGCCAACCCTGATGGCCATGTCCGATCGTTTGCTCAAGGCCTGGTACGAGGGCCATCCGGCGCTCGCGCTGTTGCGGCCGCTGGAGTCGTTGTATCGCCGGGTGGTGCAGGGTAAGCGTGCGCGTTTCCTGGCGGGCGAGGGCGACATTTATCAGGCGCCGGTGCCGGTGGTGGTGGTCGGCAATATCACTGTCGGTGGCACCGGCAAGACGCCGTTGATCCTGTGGTTGATCGAGCACTGTCGGCGCAGCGGTTTGCGTGTGGGTGTGGTCAGCCGGGGGTATGGCGCCAAGCCACCGCAGTTGCCGTGGCGAGTCGAGGCCGATCACAGCGCCGAGGTAGCCGGTGATGAACCCTTGTTGATCGTGCAACGTTGTGGCGTGCCGCTGATGATCGACCCCGACCGCAGCCGCGCGGTCAAGGCGCTGCTGGCCAGTGAGCCGCTGGACCTGATCCTCTCCGACGACGGCCTGCAGCATTACAGGCTGGCCCGTGACCTGGAGCTGGTGCTGATCGACGCCGCACGCGGCCTGGGCAATCGCCGCTGCCTGCCGGCCGGGCCGCTGCGCGAGCCGGTGGAGCGCCTGCAAAGCGTGGATGCGCTGCTGTATAACGGCGCTGCGGCGGATCGTGAGGACGGTTTTGCCTTTCGTTTGCAGCCTGCTGCGCTGGTCAATCTGCTGACTGGTGAGCGCCAGCCGGTGGATCATTTTCCGCCTGGCCAGCAGGTGCATGCGGTTGCCGGCATCGGCAACCCGCAACGTTTCTTCAATACCCTTGAAACGCTACACTGGCAGCCAATACACCATGCTTTTGCCGACCACGCGCCTTACAGCGCCGAGGTCTTGAACTTTACGCCGTCGTTGCCGCTGGTCATGACCGAGAAGGACGCGGTGAAGTGCCGCGCCTTTGCCCAGCACGACTGGTGGTACCTTGCGGTGGACGCCGTGCCGTCGCCGGCGTTCGTCGCCTGGTTCGACACCCAGTTGATGCGCCTGCTGCACGCCCGTCCCTTGCCTTAAACGCTGCTATCCAGGAAACACTCATGGACACCAAATTGCTCGACATCCTCGCTTGCCCGATCTGCAAAGGCCCGCTCAAGCTCAGCGCCGATAAAACCGAGCTGATCAGCAAAGGCGCCGGCCTGGCGTACCCGATCCGTGATGGCATCCCGGTGATGCTGGAAAGCGAAGCCCGCACCCTGACCACTGATGAGCGTCTGGATAAATGACTACAGCCTTTACCGTTGTCATTCCGTCCCGCTACGCCTCGACGCGTCTGCCGGGCAAGCCGCTGCAACTGATCGGCAACAAGCCGATGATTCAGCTGGTGTGGGAACAGGCTTGCAAGAGCAGCGCCCAGCGCGTGGTGGTAGCCACCGATGACCCGCGCATCATCGAGGCCTGCAAAGGCTTCGGCGCTGAAGCGGTATTGACCCGCGAAGACCATAACTCCGGCACCGATCGCCTGGCCGAAGTGGCGACGCAGCTTGGCCTGGCGCCCGACGCCATCGTGGTCAACGTGCAGGGTGACGAGCCGTTGATCCCGCCAAGCGTGATCGACCAGGTGGCCGCCAACCTCGCGGCCCATGGCGAGGCGCGCATGGCCACGCTGGCCGAGCCGATCGAAGACATCGACACCCTGTTCAACCCCAACGTGGTCAAGGTGGTCAGCGACATTAATGGCCTGGCGCTGACCTTCAGCCGTTCGACCTTGCCCTGGGCGCGCGATGCCTTCGCCAAGAGCCGCGACGTGTTGCCGGAAGGCGTACCGTATCGCCGCCATATCGGCATCTACGCCTACCGCGCCGGCTTCCTGCATGACTTCGTCAGCTGGGGCCCGTGCTGGCTGGAAAACACCGAATCCCTGGAGCAACTGCGCGCCCTGTGGCACGGCGTGCGCATCCACGTGGGTGATGCCCTGGAAGCGCCGCCGGCCGGCGTTGACACCCAGGAAGACCTCGAGCGCGTCCGTCGCCTGCTGGGGGCGTGATGGAAGTTCTGTTTGTCTGCCTGGGCAATATCTGCCGCTCGCCAACCGCCGAGGGCGTACTGCGCCATAAATTGCGCGAAGCCGGCTTGGCCGGGCAGGTAGATGTAGCTTCCGCCGGCACCGGTGAATGGCATGTCGGCAACCCGCCGGACCAGCGTAGCCAGCGTGCGGCATTAGTGCGTGGCTACGACCTGTCAGCCCAGCGGGCCCAGCAGGTCAGCCGCGCCGACTTTGCGCGTTATGACCTGATCCTGGCGATGGACCACAGCAACTTGCGTAATCTCAAGGCCATGCAGCCGGGGCAGGGCAAGGCGGAGCTGGACCTGTTCCTGCGTCGTTATGACGGTGAAGTCGACGAAGTGCCGGACCCTTACTACGAAGGCGAGCAAGGTTTCGAGCGGGTCCTGGACCTGATCGAGCGGGCCTGTGATTTATTGGTGATCGAATTGAAGGGGCGGTTATGACCTTGCAGGTGCTGGCGCAGGTGTCGCTCAAGCCATTCAACAGTTTTGGCATTGACGTGCGTGCCCAGCTGTTTGCCGAAGCCCACAATGATGACGATGTGCGTGCGGCCCTGGCCTACGCGGCCGTTGAAGACGTGCCGTTGCTGGTGATCGGCGGTGGCAGCAACCTGTTGCTGACCCAGGATATTCCCGCGCTGGTCCTGCGCATGGCCAGCCAGGGCATCCGAGTATTGCACGATGATGGCGTGCAGGTGGTGGTTGAAGCCGAAGCGGGCGAGGCCTGGCATCCGTTTGTGCTGTGGACCCTGGAACAGGGTTTTTGCGGCCTGGAAAACCTCAGCCTGATCCCCGGCACCGTCGGCGCCGCGCCCATGCAAAACATTGGCGCCTATGGTGTGGAAATCAAGGATGTATTCGCCGGGCTCACAGCCCTGGATCGCCACACCGGCGAGCTGCGCGATTTCAGCCTGGCGGAATGCAACTTCGCTTACCGTGACAGCCTGTTCAAGCACGAAACCGGGCGCTGGCTGATCCTGCGGGTACGCTTTGCACTGAGCCGCGCCAGCCATCTCAAACTCGACTACGGCCCAGTGCAACAGCGCCTGGCCGGGCAGGGCATCACCGAGGCGACGCCGAGTGATGTGAGCCGGGCCATCTGCAGCATTCGTCGCGAAAAACTGCCGGACCCAGCCGAGCTGGGCAATGCCGGCAGTTTCTTCAAGAACCCGTTGGTATCCCAAGCACTTGCGACTGAGCTGCAGGCGCTGTACCCGGACCTGGTGGCCTATCCCCAGGCAGACGGGCAGATGAAGCTCGCTGCCGGTTGGCTGATCGACAAGGCCGGCTGGAAGGGTTTTCGTGACGGTGATGCCGGGGTGCATGCGCTGCAGGCGTTGGTGCTGGTCAACTATGGCGGTGCCACGGGGCACGACATTGCGAACCTGGCGCTGCGTATCCAGCAGGATATCGCCAAGCGCTTCAAGGTCGAGCTGGAAATGGAACCCAACCAGTACTGACGCCCTGAAAACAAAAATGCCCCGTATCTTTCGATACGGGGCATTTTTTATGCAGCTGTGAATCAGTCGTCGCGGCTCATGATGCCGAAGATCTGCAACAGGCTGATAAACAGGTTGTAGATCGACACATACAGGCTGACGGTCGCCATGATGTAGTTGCGCTCACCGCCGTGGATGATTGCACTGGTCTGGAACAGGATGCACACCGAGGAGAACAGCACGAAGCCGGCGCTGATCGCCAGTTGCAGGCCGCTGATCTGGAAGAACATGCCTGCGACCACGGCCGCCAGCAACACGAAGAAGCCTGCGGTGATGAAGCCGCCCAGGAAGCTCATGTCCTTGCGGGTGATCAGCACGTAGGCCGACAGACCACCAAACACCAGTGCGGTCATGGCAAACGCCGAGCTGACCACTTCCGCGCCGCCGGCCATGCCGAGGTAACGGTTGAGGATCGGGCCGAGGATAAAGCCCATGAAACCGGTCAAGGCAA
>Ga0256410_1001320_pt1 | contig 19078 bp, 20 predicted proteins | sample PhyWR1_FD_185983 | JGI IMG/M metagenome (GOLD analysis project Ga0256410, IMG submission 185983) | Leaf surface microbial communities from wheat plants in UC Gill Tract Community Farm, Albany, California, United States - DLSL W.R1 | ecosystem: Host-associated > Plants > Phyllosphere >... | reverse complement strand
TCAGCGGTGCGGCGATCCGTCTTGAAGGGCAGTTGTCGGTGTTTGATTCGCGTCAGAGCGCCAGCCCCTGCTACCACTGCCTGTACGGGCATGGCAGCGAAGAGGAGTTGACCTGCAGCGAAGCCGGCGTGATTGGCCCGTTGGTCGGGTTGGTCGGCAGCTTGCAAGCCCTTGAAGCGCTCAAGGTCCTGGCCGGTTTTGGCGAGCCGCTGGTAGGGCGTCTGTTGCTGATCGACGCCTTGAGCACGCGCTTTCGCGAGCTGCGGGTCAAGCGTGACCCGGCATGCAGCGTGTGTGGTACAGGCCATGAGTGAAGCGCCGGTCGGCGTTTTCGACTCCGGGGTCGGTGGCCTGTCGGTGCTCAAGGAAATCCAGGCACTGCTGCCCAACGAGTCGCTGCTCTATGTGGCGGACTGCGGGCATATTCCCTATGGCGAAAAAAGCCCCGAGTTTATTCGTCAGCGCTGCGCGGTAATGGCCGATTTTTTTCAGCGCCAGGGCGTCAAGGCTCTGGTGCTGGCCTGCAATACCGCGACAGTGGCCGCAGTGGCTGATTTGCGCCAGCGTTACCCGCAATGGCCCCTCGTTGGTATGGAGCCTGCGGTCAAGCCGGCAGCGGCGGCCACCCGTAGCGGTGTAGTGGGCGTACTGGCCACCACCGGGACGTTGCAAAGCGCCAAATTTGCCGCTTTGCTTGACCGTTTCGCCAGCGATATCCGGGTGATCACCCAACCCTGTCCGGGACTGGTGGAGCTGATCGAAACCGGTGACCTGCATAGCGATGCCTTGCGCACCTTGCTGCGCGGTTATATCGACCCGCTGCTGATGGCGGGCTGCGACACGATCATTCTTGGTTGCACCCATTACCCTTTCCTCAAGCCTCTGCTGGCGCAGATGCTCCCGCCATCGATCACCCTTATCGATACCGGCGCCGCCGTGGCGCGTCAACTCCAGCGTTTGCTCGCTGAACAAAATCTGCTGGCCGCCGGGCCGCCTCGCGAAACACAGTTCTGGACCAGTGCTTCACCTGAACACTTGGGAAATATCCTGCCAGTGTTGTGGAATAAATCTGGCGTTGTGCGAAGCTTCGGTCTGTAAAAAACCGCAACTCTGCTTCACGACGACTGCCTGATGAAGCGCATAACAACTGACATAGACATATGAAAATAGGATTTTTCTTATGAAGCGACTGTTTTGTTTGGCTGCGCTTGCAGCCGCTGCACTGGGGCACAGTTATACGGCACAGGCTGCCGGGCTTGAATTTGCGGTAGGGCACACCAGCGAATCGACCATGACCTATCGTCTGGGGTTGAAGTCTGACTGGGACAAAAGCTGGCTGCAAAGTGATGTTGGACGACTGACGGGCTATTGGGACGGTGCTTACACCTACTGGGAAGGTGATAAGTCATCCGCGAGCAACAGTCTGTCGTTCTCGCCCGTGCTGGTGTACGAGTTCGCCGGCGAAAACATAAAGCCTTATCTTGAGGCCGGGATAGGGGTGGCGTTATTTTCCCACACTGAAGTTGAAGGCAACCGGCTGGGAACCGCTTTCCAGTTTGAAGACCGTTTGGGCTTTGGTCTGCGTTTTGCGGGGGGGCATGAAGTGGGAATACGTGCGTCTCACTACTCCAATGCCGGGATCTCCAGCACCAATGACGGCGTAGAAAGCTATGCGCTGCACTACACCATGCCGCTGTAGAAGCGGATAGTGTGGGAGCGGGCTTGCTCGCGAGGGTATTACCACGAAATGCCTGACAGACCGCGTCGTATGCATCGCAGGCGAGCCAGTTCCCACAGGGCGTTCAGTGCTTAGCGATACGCCGTGGCAATGCCCTGGCGTTCATTGAGGCACTCGACCTCACCCATCTCGAATTCGCGACAAATCAGTGGGCGAAGCTCATAGATGGTGCACATCATGGTGTTGCGGTCCAAAGCCGCACACCAGCCATCATCCAGGCGCAGCATCACTTCGCCGCCCCAGTCATCCTCTGCAATAAAGCGTTCGGGCACGCCGGTGTCGGTGATGAGCATCACTTCCAGTTGGCAGCAGCATGCCGCGCACGTCGAACAGGTAACGGCGGGTTCGGTAATTTCGGTCAGGGGGATGTTGGTCATAGGCGCGCAGTGTAAGCCAGTGCTGCCATCAGGTGTGAAAGTGCTGATGAACGCAGGTGTATAACCCTTCGTAGCAGCTGCCGTAGGAACGAGGCTGCGTCCGCGTGGTGCAGCACTCCGACGCAGTCGTCGTAAAGTCAGCCATTGCGGTTGCCAGATGAAACTCGCTCTCAGGATTTACGATTGCTGCGCAACCGGACGTAGCCTGGCGGCAACTGCTACAAGGACCGCAAACAACCCGGCCCATAACAGGCTCAACCCGGCCAGCGTCGGCCACAGGCCCAGAGGGAATTGCACCGCGCCCAGACGTTGCCCGGCGTAATACGACAGCGGTCCACCGATGGCTCCCAGCAAAACAGCACGCCACCAGGGCTTGGCAGTCCACGCCAGGCAGTGGTTCAAGGTGATGGCCAGCAGGGCCCAAAGCAACATCAGCCAGAACGGAATCAATATGCCTGGCTGCTTGAAGGCGAAAACATCGGCATTGAGCAACAGGCTGTCCACCGTACTGCCGAGCACGCACACCAACACTACCAAGCGCACTTCTGCCAATGAGCGGCTGATAAACAGCAGATGCACCAGCAGGGCGCCCGCGGCCACCAGCAACCACGGGCTGTTGCCTCCCAGTACACAGGCAAACCAGCCGAGCTGGAACAGCCCGGCATTGGCCAGGTTTTTAAGCATTGAAGCGACCAAGCAATGGCGCGGGCATGGCCGCCGGTTTGGCCAGCAACAGTTGTGCTGTGCCGATGCTGCGCTCAAGAAAGCCTCCTTCGCAGTAGCAAAGGTAAAACTCCCACAGACGCAGAAAGTATTCGTCGTAGCCCAATTCCGTTAAACGGCCGTGTGCGCGGCGAAAATTCTCATGCCACAAGCGCAGGGTTTTGGCGTAGTGCAGGCCAAAATCTTCCATGTGCATCATGTTCATGTCGGTGTCTTTGCCGACGATTTCGAGCATTTTTTGCACGCTGGGTAATGCGCCACCGGGGAAAATATAACGCTGGATAAAGTCCACGCTGCTTTTTGCCTGCTCGTAGCGCTGCTCGCGAATGGTGATGGCCTGCAGCAGCATCAACCCATGGGGCTTGAGCAGATGCGAGCATTGTTTGAAGTAGCTCGGCAAAAAGTGATGGCCGACTGCTTCGATCATCTCGATAGACACCAGCTTGTCGTATTGCCCGGTCAGGTCGCGATAATCCTCCAGCAGCAAGGTCACCTGGTCTTGCAGGCCCAAGGCTTCAATACGGCTTTTGGTGTAGTCGAATTGCTCCTTGGACAAGGTAGTCGTTGTGACCTTGCAACCGTAATGTTGCGCCGCATACAGCGCCATGCTGCCCCAGCCGGTACCGATTTCCAGCAGGTGGTCTTCAGGCTTGAGGTCGAGCTTCTGGCAGATGCGCTGCAGCTTGTTAAGCTGGGCTTGCTCCAGGGTGTCGTCAGCCGTTAAAAACTGCGCGGCGGAATACATCATGGTCGGGTCAAGAAACTGCTCGAACATCTCATTGCCCAGGTCGTAATGCGCGGCAATATTCTTTTGCGAGCCCTTGCGGGTGTTGCGATTGACCCAGTGCAAGCCGCGTATCAGCGGGCGACCCAGGCGGGCCAGGCCACCTTCCATGGCATCGAGCACGTCCATGTTGCTGACCAGCACGCGGATCACTTTGGTCAGGTCAGGCGAACTCCAGTAGCCATGAATAAAAGCTTCGCCTGCGCCAATCGAGCCGTTGCTGGCGATCATGCCCCAGACACTTGTGTCGTGAATCTGCACCTCGCCGACCAGACCTGCGCCGCTGTCACCGAACATCAGACGTTCACCGTTTTCGATGACGACCAGATGCCCGTTTTTCAATTGACCGAGTTGGCGCAGTACTCCGCGTCGCAGCAGCGCGCTGGTCAGGTTGTGGGTAGTCGACAGTGAGGTTTTGCTCACCAGGCTAGGGCTCTTCATGGCGTTGATCCTTGGGTTGCAGGGCGGCAATGCGAAAGGCGCCGTCGGCGGCCTGATGGGAAAAAATGGGTGTGCGCTTGAGAAACAGACGCAAGGCTTGCCAGTAGATGGCCAGACAGGTTTTGGCGGTCATCCATGGAAACTGCCACAAGTAGCGATGCAGGCCTGCACGGTTCAGCGCTGTGCGCTGCAGGTTGAGGGTGGCATCGAACAGTTTCAGATCCCCCTGCCAGTCGGACATATGCACCCCGAGCCGGGCCTGGGGCGGGCTGAAACTCATGTGGTATTCCAGATCCCGTGGCAGAAAAGGTGATACGTGGAAGGCCTTGGCCACGGCAACGTGGGAAAAACCGTCTCCATTGGCGGGAAGCACATAGTGATAACGTTCGCGCCAAGGCGTATTGGTGACTTCACACAGGACAGCGGCCAGTTTTCCGTCAGCTTCGTAGCAATAGAAGAAGCTCACCGGGTTGAAGGACAGCCCCCAGCTGCGGGCTTGTGTGAGCAAGCAGATCGGGCCTTGCGGCGTATAACCCAAAGCGCTGGAAACTTGCTGGCGTACCGCATCCATCAGGCGCATGCCGGTTGCGGTGAAGGTTTTCAGGTAATCGGTTTCACGAAACGAGAAGGGCGCAAAGCGACTTTTCCCTGCCAGTGGTGAAAGCCCCAGTACAGCGTCTTGCTCATCCAGATCCAGATACAACAGGCCGATCTGATAGCGAAAGGCATGGGGCTTTGGAGCAAAGCGCCGATGGCCGATCCAGCCGCTGTACAGGGCGCTGTTCATAGTTGCTGGCCGAAGGCGTGGGCCACGCGCAATGCGCTGACCACGCCGTCTTCATGAAAACCGTTGGCCCAGTAAGCACCACAAAAGTAGCTGTGCTGCGCGCCCAGCAATTCTTGCCAGCGCGCTTGTGCGGCAATGGCGGCCAAGCTGTACTGCGGGTGTGCGTAGGTATAGCTGGCCAGCACCTTGAGCGGATCAATCGCCGGGGTTTGATTGAGGCTGACGCAGAATGTGGTCTCGCTCTGAATCCCTTGCAGGATGTTCATAGCGTAGGTCACGGCTGCCTGTTTTTGCCCTGCGCCACCGAGGCGATAATTCCAGCTGGCCCAAGCCAGTTTTCTGTCAGGCAGCAAGCGGGTATCGGTATGCAGTACCACGTCGTTATCGGCATAGGGCATTGCCCCCAAAATGTGCTGTTCGGCAGCCGAGGGTTGGGCCAGTAACCTGAGAGCCTGATCGCTGTGGCAGGCAAAAATCACTTTGTCGAAGGATTCCGTGCCGCCAGCGCTATGCACCAGAACGCCTTCGGCATGGCGCGCGACCTTAACCACCGGGCAGTTGAGACGAATCCTGTCGGCAAAGCCTGCGCTCAAGGGTTTGATGTAAGCACTGGAGCCGCCCTCAATAACACGCCATTGCGGGCGATTGCTGACGCTGAGCAAACCGTGGTTCTTGAAAAATCGCACAAAGAATTGCAACGGGAAGGCGAGCATGTCGGCCAGGGACATGGACCAGATCGCAGCTCCCATCGGCACAATGTAGTGCTCGATAAAGCGCGTGCCATAACCGCGTTGCTGCAGGTAGTCGCCCAGCCGGGTGTCGTTGGCAATACGCTGCTCGTCCAGGTCGCGAATGGCTTCGCGATTGAAACGCAGGATATCGCGCAACATGCCCCAGAACCCCGGTGACAACAGGTTGCTGCGTTGGGCGAACAGGCTGTTGAGGGTGTTGCCGTTGTATTCGAGGTTGCTGTCGATGTCGTGGACGGAAAAGCTCATTTCAGTGGCTTTGGAACGAACCCCCAATTGATCCATCAGCTTGATGAAGTTGGGGTAAGTCCAGTCGTTGAATACGATAAAACCGGTGTCCACGGCATAAGTTTGGCCTTTGACGCTTACATTGACGGTGTGGGTGTGGCCGCCGACCCAGTCGCTGGCCTCGAACACGCTGATATCGTGTTCTTTATGCAGCAAGTAGCCGCAGGTCAGCCCCGAGATTCCGCTGCCAATGATCGCGATTTTCATGAGGGTTTACCGTCAGAGGTGCGCGCCAGTCGTTTGCCGAGCGCCAGTTGCAGGCGTTTTGGCAGATTTGCCAGCAGCCGCAGGATGACAATGAACGGTGCGGGAAAGGCTATTTCCAGCGGGCGTTTTTCCAGTCGCTGGCAAATGTGCTGCGCCGCTTTTTGCGCAGGCCAGCGCATGGGCATCGGGAAGTCGTTGTGTTCGGTCAAGGGAGTGTCTACAAAGCCCGGGCTGACGAGGGTCACGTCAATGTTCTCCTGGGCCAGATCGATACGCAGGGATTCAAGCAAGTAGCGCAGGCCCGCTTTCGATGCCCCATAAGCCCCGGCCCGGGGCAGTGGCCAATAAGTGACCGAGCTGACCACGCCCACCAGATGCGGGCGTTGGCCTGCGCGCAACAGTGGTAGCGCGCTCTCCAGGCAATAGCTGCTGGCCAGCAGGTTGGTGCGTACCACGCGTTCGACCAGTGCCGCGTCGAACTGCTGGGCGTCGACATACTCACAGGTGCCGGCGTTGAGGATCACGGTGTCCAGCGCCCCCCAGGCCTGGACGATGCGTTTGCCGATCTCACGTACCTGTACGCTGTCGGTCAGGTCGCCGGGCACCAGCAAGACCTGTCCGGGGTAACGGTCGGACAAGGCTTTCAAAGGCGCCAGGGTGCGGGCGGTCAACGCCAGCCGGGCGCCGCTATTGAGCAACTCCTCGGCCATCTGTGCGCCAATTCCGCTGCTGGCGCCCGTGAGCCAGATCCGCCGCCGATCAGCCATGACTGGTCTCCAGCATTTGCCGTGACGGCAGATTTTTGAAAGCACTCAGGGCACGGTCACGGCTTTGGCTCAGGTTGACGATGGGCGCCGGGTAATTGGCCACACCAAACAGACCACCCAGGGAGGCGGGGTTGTGTACCTGCTTTTTATTCAGCTCGGCCAGTTCGGGAAGCCAGTGCTTGATGAATTTGCCCTCGGGGTCAAAGCGCTCTGACTGGGTGACCGGGTTAAAAATTCGGAAATACGGTACGGAATCGGTACCGGTAGATGAGCTCCACTGCCAGCCGCCGTTGTTGGCGGCCAGATCACCGTCGATCAGGTGCTGCATAAAAAAACGCTCGCCTTCGCGCCAGTCGATCAACAGGTTTTTGGTCAGAAACATCGCGACCACCATGCGCAGGCGGTTGTGCATCCAGCCGGTTTCCAGCAGTTGCCTGATGGCCGCGTCGATAATCGGGAAGCCTGTGCGCCCCTGTTTCCAGGCACTCAGTTCATCCGGCGCGTTGCGCCAAGGCAGGTATTCGGTTTCCGGGCGAAAGGCGCGATGACGTGAGACCCGTGGGTAGCCCACCAGGATATGTTTATAAAACTCGCGCCATAGCAGCTCGGTGATCCAGGTAAACACCCCCGGGCTGCCGCTTTCAAATTCGCCGTTGTTGCTTTGCAATGCGGCGTGCAGGCACTGGCGGGGTGAGATCACGCCTGACGCGAGGTAGGCCGATAGTTGGCTGGTACCAGGTTTGGCGGGCAGGTCGCGTTCGTCCTGATAGTAGTGGATCTGCTCGTCGGCAAACTGCGCAAGGCGCTGCTGGGCCTGATCCTCGCCAGCTGGCCACAGCGCCCGCAGTGCTTCACTGGGCACTGTGAAACCGCTGACAGACTCGGGTATGGCGTCGCTCTCAATATTTATCGGTAACTGGCTTGCAGGCCTGGCCACCAATTTGGGCAAGGCCATGTGCAGGCGGTTGTAGCAGATCCGGCGAAACTGGCTGAAGACCTGGAAGTACGAGCCCGACTGCGTGAGGATGCTGCCCGGCTGGAACAGCAACTGGTCGAGGTAGTTGTGAAATTCTATGCCTTGCGCTTCCAGGGCCCGGGCCACTGCCTGGTCGCGGCGGGTTTCATGGATGCCATATTCCTGGTTGGTGTGTACCGCCTCAACTCCGTGCTGCTGGCACAGCTCAAGGAGCACCTCAGGCGCCTGGTCCCAGGTGGGCGCGGTACGAATCAGCAAAGGAATATTGAGCTGTTGCAGGCGCTTGCTCAGAGTGCGCAGGTTGCGCAGCCAGAAGTCTACCTTGCTTGGCGCATCGTCATGGGCCAGCCATTGCTCGGGGCTGATCAGGTATACGGCCAGGGTGGGGCCGCGCTTGGCGGCGGCGCTCAGGGCGGTGTTGTCGTCGATGCGCAAGTCGGTGCGCAGCCAGATCAGTTGCATATCATTTCCTAGCGATAAAGGCCGAGTTGGCTGAGGCGTTGATTGGCCTCTACCGGGTTGTGGGCCAGATACAATCCTGCGATCTCGGTTGTACTTACGGACAACTGGTCGAAGTGGATGCATACCGTTGGTCCGGCGATCAGGATCGGGCAGTCGATACCCTGCAGCAGTCGGGGCAATTGATGGGTATTGAGGGTTTTGCTGGAATACAGCACCACGGCGCGGGGCTTCAGATGCTCGACAGCCAGGCCCAGTTCGCCGCCGGGTACAGGTGCGTCGAAGACTTCGACCGGGCAATGGCTGCTGCTGACCAGCAAGGCGGTAAGCCACAGTTGCGGCTCGAAGGGCAGGTCCGAATGATTGATCAGCAGTATCGGTGCGCCCTTGAGCGAGCGGTTGTTGTGATAAATCCGTGCGCCCAGTTTGCTGCGCAGCCAGGATTGGAAAAATACCCGCTCCAATTGCGCACCGAACTGCCCTTGCCAGCGTTGTTCCAGCTCGTTCAAAAGGGGCAGCAGCAGTTGCTCGCAGAGCGGGCGGGCAGGGTAGAGCGACATTGCCTGGTTGAAACAGTCGTCGAGTCGGCGTTCGGCCAGCTCGCTGATGGCTTCAATCATGGTTTGCCGCCACGCTTGCCAGTCGCTGTCAGGGGCCGGGGCCAGTGCAGCTGGCGCGTTGAGCAGCGGCTTGATCTGGCTGACCGACACGCCACGGTTGAGCCACAACAAAATCTGCTGGATGCGCTGGATATGTTCGGTCGAGAACAGGCGATGGCCCTTGGCCGTGCGGTGCGGCACGATCAGACCGTAGCGGCGTTCCCAGGCCCGCAGGGTCACGGCATTCACACCGGTGATGCGCGACACTTCGCGGATGGGCAACCAGCCTTCGGCCAGCGCCTGGCTGTAGTCCGTATCAGGGGTGTTGGACATGATCAGGTCATCATTCATGGTCAGATTGCATTACGCAGGCTGAGGTCTTCCGGATGCGGCTGCAGGTAAACCTGGCGCGAGATATAAGAGTGCGGGTGCAGGCGAAAGTGATGCTTGAGCAGGGTCAGCGGCACGACCAGTGGCACGATGCCGTGCAGGTACTGGCCAATCAATTGCTGGACCTCCTGCTTGTCTTGCGCGCTGATGGATTGCTTGAGGTAGCCGCTGATATGTTGCAGCACATTGGTGTGGGTGCGGCGGGTGGCGCATTTTTTCAGGGCTTTCATCAGCTCGCTGAAGTAGTACGGAGCAATGGCTCGCGGGTCTTGCTTGCCGAGGTTGCCGAGCAGAGCGCCGAGGGTTTTGTATTGCACCGGGTGATGGGCCATCAGTTGGTATTTGTAACGGGCATGGAACTCGGTCAGTGAACGGCGAGTGATGCCCTGTTTGAGCAATGCCTGCCAGGCGCTGTAGGCGTAAACCCGGGTCATGAAGTTTTCGCGTAGCACCGGGTCGTTCAAGCGACCGTCTTCTTCCACCGGTAAATCGGGGTTAGCGTTACAGAATGCCCGGGCGTAGATACCACGGCCGGCAAGCTCGGCAGGGCGGCCGCCATCCTGATACACCTTGACCCGCTCCAGGCCGCATGACGGCGATTTCTGCATAAAAATGTAGCCACAGATGTCAGTGTGCACTGCGGCCATTTCCACACCGTAATCGTGTAATGGCCGGGTCACGTTCAAGGTGCTGTCGACAGTGCCTACGGCCTGAGGTTGTGCAGGGTCGCCAACCAGCCGCACTGGCTGGCGCGGAATGCCAAGGCCGATGGCGACCTCGGGGCAGAGCGGGACAAACTCGAAGTGCTGGCTTAACGCCTGGCTGCACAGCCGCGATTCTTTATGCCCACCGTTGAAGCGCACCTCGGCCCCCAGCAAGCAGGCGCTGATGGCTATTTTCGGTTTGTGTGGAGCGGATGCGGTGCTGGCCATGTGACGAACCTCCAAGAATTACTTGTACATCTTTTCGCTGATGTACAACTTGAGTTCATCATATGCCGGATGTTGTACAAGTCAAATTTCTTGTACAGGTATTTGAAGGGATATTAATCCTCCGTAGCAGCTGCCGAAGGAACGAGGCAGCTGCTACGGCACGTTTTGCGTCAATTCACTCCAGATGCTTGATCAGTCGCCGCGCGGCTTCCTGACCGCTTAGCCATGCCCCTTCGACGCGGCCTGACAGGCACCAGTCGCCGCAGGCATACAGGCCCAGGTCGGAGTCGGCCAGCGCGCCCCATTCATGGGCCGCAGCAGGACGGGCGTAGAGCCAGCGGTGGGCCAGGCTGAAAATCGGTGCGGGGGTAGGGAAGTGCATCAGTTCGGCAAAGGCGCCGTGCAAATGTTCGATCACCGACTCTTTGGCCAGGTCGAGGTTCTGTTTGCTCCAGGTACTGGTGGCGTGCAGAACCCAGGTGTCAGGCTGGCTGTCACGCCCGGGTTTGCTGCGGTTGCGGGCCAGCCAGTCCAGCGGGCTGCCTTGTACAAAGCAACCTTCCATGGCTGTATCGAGGGGCGACTCGAAGGCCAGGGCAACCGCCCAGGCAGGCTCCATTTTTACCCCTGCGGCGGTGCTTGCCAGTTTTGGTGCGCTGGCCAGCAGGGAAGTGGCTTGCGGTGCCGGAGTCGCGATGATGACGTGACTGAACGGGCCGTGCTCCTCTCCTTCGGCATCCAGTAAATGCCAGTGTTTTTCACCCCGGATCAGGTCGGTGATCTGACAGGCAAAGCTGATGGGCAACTGGCCCAGCAGACCGCGGGTAATGGCGCTCATGCGCGGCGTGCCCACCCAGCGGGTCTGTTCGTCAGGGGAGGGGGTCAATTGGCCATTTTTATAGTGGTACAGATGGGGTTCCCACTCGACGGTCCAGCCTTTGGCCTGCCATTGCTGGACTTCATCGACAAAACGGCGGTCGCGTGCGGTGAAATACTGAGCCCCCAGGTCCAGTACCCCGACTTCGCTGCGCTTGCTCGACATGCGCCCGCCGCTGCCTCGGCTTTTATCGAACAGCTGAATGGCATGTCCCGCCTTGTGCAGGGAATTTGCTGCTGCCAGCCCGGCTATGCCGGCACCGATAATTGCGATTGGTACAGTCATTAAGGCCCCCGATCTCTGTTTGCACAGACTACGCCGTCGGCAATACCTGTACAATAATGTTTTTTAGTATAGGTTTTAATGCTTCTTCCAGATCCATGTGGCCTATTCTTAAATCAGGTCAACGACTGATAAAAGGTCTTTATATAAAAATAGACCAGTGCTCCCGATAAAACTCCTTGCGAGGATCAACTCATGCACATTTTGCTGACCGGCGGTACGGGCTTGATAGGGCGTCAGCTCTGTCGTCACTGGCTGGCGCAAGGCCATCGCCTCAGTGTGTGGAGCCGGCGCCCCGAACAGGTGGCTCAATTATGCGGTGCTCAGGTCAAAGGGGTGGCCCTGCTTGAAGAGCTTGGTGAGGAGCCGATTGATGCGGTGATCAACCTGGCCGGAGCCCCGATTGCCGATCGACCCTGGACCCGCAAGCGCAAGGCCTTGTTGTGGAGCAGCCGCATTACCTTGACTGAAACCCTGGTGGCCTGGCTGCAAAGTCGTGGGCAAAAGCCTTCAGTGTTGGTATCGGGTTCGGCCGTGGGCTGGTATGGCGACGCTGGCGAGCGTGAGCTGACAGAAGACTCAGCGCCTGTGAGTGAAGATTTCGCCAGTCACTTGTGTATTGCCTGGGAAGAGACCGCACAGCAAGCGCAAGCCTTGGGCATGCGTGTAGTCATGGTGCGCACAGGGTTGGTGCTGGCAGCTGAAGGCGGCTTTTTGTCGCGTCTGTTGTTGCCGTTCAAGCTGGCGTTGGGCGGGCCGATAGGCAATGGTCGACAATGGATGCCGTGGATTCATATCAAGGATCAAATCGCCCTGATTGATTTTCTTGTGCATGAGAATGCCGCCAGCGGTCCTTATAATGCCTGCGCGCCGCAGCCGGTACGCAATGCCGAGTTTGCCCGGACCTTGGGCCATGTGTTGCACCGTCCGGCGTTTATGCCCATGCCCGCCTTTGTATTGCGCGTGCTGCTGGGCGAAATGTCGGGCTTGTTGTTGGGTGGCCAGCGGGCGGTGCCCGCAAGGTTGCTGGCAGCCGGTTTTACTTTTCAGTTCACCGATTTGCGTGCGGCGCTCGAAGATGTAGCCGCCCGCCCCTGAAATAGGAAGTTGCATGACCGATCACGCGCTGTTGCTGGTTAACCTGGGTTCGCCGGCGTCTACTTCGGTAGCGGATGTACGCAGCTACTTGAATCAGTTTTTGATGGACCCGTATGTAATCGATCTGCCGTGGCCGGTGCGACGCTTGCTGGTGTCGTTGATTCTGATCAAGCGGCCCGAGCAGTCAGCCCATGCCTATGCCTCTATCTGGTGGAAGGAAGGTTCGCCCCTGGTAGAGCTCAGCCGCCGCTTGCAACAGGCCATGACCAAAGAGTGGACCCAGGGCCCGGTCGAGCTGGCAATGCGTTACGGCGAGCCATCGATTGAAACCGTGTTGACCCGGATTGCTGCACAGGGCATCAAAAAAGTCACTCTGGCACCTTTGTACCCGCAGTTCGCTGACAGCACGGTGACCACGGTTATCGAAGAAGCCAAGCGGGTGGTGAAGACCAACAAGCTGGCAATCGAGTTCTCCATTCTGCAGCCGTTCTACGACCAGCCTGAGTACCTTGATGCGCTGGTGGCCAGTGCCAGGCCGCATCTGGAGCAGAACTACGATCACTTGCTGCTGAGTTTTCACGGGTTGCCCGAGCGGCATTTGCACAAGCTGGACCCCACCGGTAATCACTGCTTCAAGAATGAAGATTGTTGCCAGAACGCTTCACCTGCGGTGCTTGCCACCTGTTATCGGGCGCAGTGCTTGCGTACGGCCCAGGCTTTTGCCGAGCGTATGGGCCTGCCTGAGGGCAAGTGGTCTGTAGCGTTCCAGTCCCGTCTGGGTCGGGCCAAGTGGATCGAACCTTACACCGAGGCGCGGCTGGATGCGTTGGCCAAACAAGGGGTGAAGAAGATTTTGGTGATGTGCCCGGCGTTTGTAGCCGATTGCATCGAAACCCTGGAAGAAATTGGCGATCGCGGACGCGAGCAGTTTATCGAGGCGGGGGGCGAGGAGTTGGTGCTGGTGCCGTGTCTCAATGACAACCCGCAGTGGGCGCAGGCGTTGAACACGTTGTGTGAGAGGGCGCCACTGGCGCTGTAAAAGCCTGAAAGCCCCTCACCCTAGCCCTCTCCCGGAGGGAGAGGGGACTAAAAGCAAAAGCTGATCTGCGTAACGCCACATATCGGCTCCCTCTCCCACTGGGAGAGGGCTGGGGTGAGGGTAGAGCCGGTTTAGATGACCGGCCCATCACCTTTTTTCTTGTGCTTCCAGCTGTCATTGCCCGGCAGGATCAGGTTCAGCGCAATCGCCACAATGGCGCACAACGCGATGCCCTTCAGACCGAAGTCTTCAGGCCCCATGCCCGTACCGATCAGTACGCCGCCAATCCCGAATACCAGGGTCACCGAGACGATCACCAGGTTGCGTGCTTCGCTCAGGTCGACTTGATGGCGGATCAGGGTGTTCATGCCCACAGCCGCAATCGAACCGAACAGCAGGCACAAAATCCCGCCCATCACAGGCACCGGAATACTTTGCAGCAGTGCGCCGAACTTGCCGATAAATGCCAGGCTGATGGCAAAGATTGCCGCCCAGGTCATGATTTTCGGGTTGTAGTTCTTGGTCAGCATCACTGCGCCCGTCACTTCGGCGTAGGTGGTGTTGGGTGGTCCGCCCAGCAGGCCGGCAGCCGTGGTGGCGATGCCGTCACCGAACAGCGTGCGGTGCAGGCCCGGTTTTTTCAGGTAGTCGCGACCGGTCACGCTGCCTACGGCAATGACACCGCCGATATGTTCAATGGCCGGGGCAAGTGCCACGGGGACGATAAACAGAATCGCCTGCCAGTTGAACTCGGGCGCGGTGAAGTGCGGCAGCGCAAACCAGGGGGCGGCGGCGATCTTGGCGGTGTCGACAACACCGAAGTAGAACGCCATGCTAAAACCTACCAGCACGCCGGCTATGATCGGCACCAGACGGAAAATCCCTTTGCCGAAAACGGCCACGATCAAGGTAGTCAGCAATGCTGGCATCGAGATCAGCATGGCCGTCTGATAGTGAATCAGCTCGGTGCCATCTTCAGCGCGGCCCATGGCCATATGCGCCGCAATGGGAGCCATCGCCAGGCCGATCGAGATAATCACCGGGCCAATCACCACGGGTGGCAGCAGGCGGTCAATGAAACCGGTGCCCTTGAGCTTTACCGCGAAACCGAGAAAGGTGTACACGAAACCGGCTGCCATCACGCCGCCCATGGTCGCAGCCAGGCCGAACTGGCCCTTGGCGAGAATGATCGGGGTAATGAAAGCGAAACTCGAAGCCAGAAAGACCGGCACCTGGCGCCGGGTCACGATCTGGAACAGCAGAGTCCCGAGACCCGCCGTGAACAGCGCAACGTTAGGGTCCAGGCCTGTAATCAAAGGCATCAACACCAACGCGCCAAAGGCCACGAAGAGCATCTGCGCGCCAGATATGATCTGGCGCCAGAGCGGGTCGTTGAACTCGTCCTGCATGTTAAATGTCCTTTTGCTTGGTGCCGAAGATCTTGTCGCCGGCATCGCCCAGGCCCGGAATAATGTAGCCGTGCTCGTTCAAACGCTCATCAATGGAGGCGGTGTAGATGGTGACGTCTGGATGAGCCGCTTCAACAGCAGCAATCCCTTCTGGCGCAGCAACCAGCACCATGGCGCGGATTTCCTTGCAGCCGGCTTTTTTCAGCAGATCAATGGTCGCAACCATCGAGGAACCGGTGGCCAGCATCGGGTCGATAATCATCGCCAGACGTTCGTTGATTTCCGGGACCAGCTTTTCCAGGTAGGTGTGGGCCTGGAGGGTTTCTTCATTGCGGGCAATGCCGACAGCGCTGACTTTGGCGCCCGGGATCAGGCTCAGGACGCCTTCAAGCATGCCGATACCGGCGCGCAGGATCGGGACGACGGTAATTTTCTTACCGGCGATTTTTTCAACTTGAACAGTGCCGCACCAGCCGTCGATTTCGTAGGTTTCGAGGGTCAGGTCACTGGTTGCTTCATAGGTCAGCAAAGCGCCGACTTCCTGAGCGAGCTCACGGAAATTCTTCGTGCTGATGTCAGCACGGCGCATAAGGCCGAGTTTGTGACGGATCAGCGGGTGGCGTATCTCACGGATAGGCATAGGGAAAAACTCCGGGGGCAGGCAAAAAAACCGGCCTAGATTAATCTAATCTTGGGTGATGTCCTACAGACATTACTGCACGTTAGTCCATAAATGCTTGATCTGAACCAAGCGGGTGCGTACCTTTGCCCGCTTTTCTTGCACAACCCCCCCTGGAGAGCGTCATGTCTGCTGATCTCGAGCATATCCGTCAAATCATGCGAGAGGCTGACTGCCTGTACACCGAAGCTGAAGTCGAGGCGGCAATTGCCCGCGTTGGCGCGCAAATCACGGCTGAAATGGCCGAGACCAATCCAGTGGTATTTTGTGTGATGAACGGCGGCCTGATTTTTTCCGGCAAGCTGCTGACCCATCTGCAATTTCCGCTTGAAGCGTCGTACTTGCATGCGACACGCTATCGCAATGAAACTACGGGCGGTGACCTGTTCTGGAAAGCCAAGCCGGAAGTGTCATTAATCGACCGTCATGTGCTGATTGTCGATGACATCCTCGATGAAGGTCACACCCTGAGCGCGATTGTTGATTTCTGCAAACACGCGGGCGCCCGTCAGGTACATACCGCGGTGTTGATCGACAAGGAACATGATCGCAAGGCTAGTCCGGACCTGAAGGCCGACTATATGGGCTTGCCGTGCGTTGACCGTTACGTGTTTGGCTATGGCATGGACTACAAAGGCTACTGGCGTAACGCGGCGGGTATTTACGCCGTCAAAGGTATGTAAAAAACATCGTTGAAGCTTTCTTCCTGAGAGCTTCAACCCGCTGTTCCCCCACGAGTGGGCTGACATGCTGGCTATTTTCCTTCAGACACTCACGATTACCGCCCCGGTGTTTACCATGCTGTTTTTAGGCGTGGTGCTCAAACGTGTGGGCTGGATCAATGACAACTTTATCCATACTGCGTCGGCACTGGTGTTTAACGTCACCATGCCGGCGTTGTTGTTTCTGGGTATTTTGCACGCCGATCTGAGGGCAGCCCTGCAGCCCAAGGTGCTGGCGTATTTTGTCGCGGCGACCTTGCTCAGCTTTGCACTGGCTTGGGGTTGGTCGATCTGGCGCTGCCCGCGGGAAGATCGCGGCATCTACACCCAGGGCGCCTTTCGCGGCAATAACGGAGTGGTCGGCCTGGCCCTGGCAGCCAGCATGTACGGTGACTACGGGATTTCGCTGGGGGCGGTGCTCGCCGGGCTGGTCATTTTGCTCTACAACACTCTGTCGACCATTGTGCTGGCGGTATACAGCCCGGTGATCAAGTCCGACCCGTGGAGCATTTGCAAAAGCGTGGTCAAAAACCCGCTGATCATCAGTGTTCTGGCCGCAGTGCCGTTCGCCGTGTTCAAAGTGGCTTTGCCCGGCTGGTTGCAGGCATCGGGTGAATATCTGGCAGCGATGACCCTGCCGTTGGCGCTGATTTGCATCGGTGGCACGCTGTCGTTGGCGAGCTTGCGCAAAAGCGGCGATATGGCGCTGAGCGCCAGTCTGGTGAAAATGGTCAGCCTGCCGCTGCTGGCAACCCTGGGCGCCTGGCTCTGCGGCTTCCGTGGGCCGGAACTGGGGATTTTGTTCCTGTACTTCGCCAGTCCGACTGCGGCTGCGAGTTATGTCATGGCGCGGGCAGCCAATGGCAATCACGAGTTGGCGGCCGCGATTATCGTGATCACCACTCTGATTGCCGCTCTCACGACCAATATCGGGATTTTTGTGTTGCAGTGGGGCGGCTGGATCTGACGTCAGTGCTGTCGACGCCAGGCGCGCAGGGTGCTGAACAGCAAAAATACCAGCAGCGCCGGCAGCACAAAAAACAACATCAAGTGCTCAAGTTTGCCCGCCAGGGGCATCCCGGTGGTGAAGGACACCACATGCAGACCGTAGGCCAGATACAGCCCCAGAAACAGCAGTCCTTCAGCCCGGGTGACGCGGTAGCCGGTGTAGAACACGGGCAGGCACAGCGCCGCGACCCCCAGCATCACTGGCAAGTCGAACGCCAGTGCGTTGGGTGATACCGACAAGGGCGCGGGAGCCACCAGGGCGGTCAGGCCGAGTACGCCAAGCAGATTGAAGACGTTGCTGCCAATCACGTTGCCGACGGCGATCTCGCGCTGGCCGCGAAAGGCGGCGATCAGGGAGGTGGCGAGTTCCGGCAGCGAAGTGCTGACGGCAATGATGGTCAGCCCGATGATCCGCTCCGACAGGCCCAGTTCGGTAGCGACCCTGACTGCGGCGCCGAGTAACAAGTGCCCGGCAAGCCCTAGCAGAAGCAAGGCTGCAAGCATCAGCAGGATATTGTGCAGCCAGGAGGTGCTGGGCGAGTGGTGGCCGGTATGATGATGGCCACTGTGGCGCGACTGGCGCAGCAACAGCCCCAGATAGGCCAGCAGGCAGCCGAGCAGAATGGCACCGTCCAGGCGGTCGAGCTGCTTGTTCAGGGCCAGGGCATATACCAGGGCGCTGGCCACAATCATCAACGGAATGTCCAGGCGCACTAATTGGCGCGACACCCGCAAAGGGATAATCAGCGCCGAAAGCCCCAGGGTGACCAGTACGTTGAAAATATTGCTGCCGATCACGCTGCCTACGGCAATGTCCGTCGTGTCATTGAGGGCGGCCTGCAGGCTGACGGTGAGTTGCGGTGCGCTGCTGCCCAGTGCCACTACCGTCAGGCCGATCAATAGCGGGCGTACCTTGAGATTGGCGGCCATGCGCACAGCGCAACGCACGAGCAATTCAGCCCCGGCGATCAGCAGTACGAGGCCGCAAAGCAGTTGCAGCAGGTTCCACAGTGATAGCGCGCTCAAGCCCAAAATGGCGACAACTCCCTCAATTAATCATTCATGCCCTGGACACGGACTTTGGCGGTGCCGCTGCGCAGCATGCCCAGTTGTTCGGCGGCCTGGCGGGAAAGATCGATCAGGCGGCCACGGGTGTGCGGTCCGCGATCATTGATGCGCACCACGACGGATTTGTTGTTGCTCAGGTTGGTCACCCGTACGCGCGTGCCGAAGGGTAGCTGACGATGGGCGGCGGTGAGGGCGTGCTGGTTGAATGGCTCGCCGCTGGCGGTACGTTTACCGTGGTGGCGGGCGCCGTAATAAGAGGCCGTACCGGTTTGGTCATAGCCGCGGGGGTCTATGTCATGGCTGGCACAGCCGGTGAGCAAGCTGAGCAGGGCGCAGGCGCCGAGTAGCCGCTTCATGGGGGGATCCTTTTGTGGCTTGAAAAGCGATCCCCGTAGCAGCTGCCGAAGGCTGCGTTCGATTGCGAAGCGATCGTAAAGTCAGAAAATGCGGTTCAACTGTTGAACCGCAATCTCCGGTTTTACGACGGCTACGCCGCCGGACGCAGCCTGCGGCAGCTGCTACGAGTTTCGAATGCAACGCTAACTTGCCGCTTTAGCCTTCGAGCTTGCTTTTGAGCAGTTCGTTGACCTGTTGCGGGTTGGCTTTGCCTTTGGACGCTTTCATCGCCTGGCCGACAAAGAAACCGAACATTTTGCCGCGCTTGGCTTCGTCTGCCGCA
>Ga0256410_1001307_pt1 | contig 19282 bp, 16 predicted proteins | sample PhyWR1_FD_185983 | JGI IMG/M metagenome (GOLD analysis project Ga0256410, IMG submission 185983) | Leaf surface microbial communities from wheat plants in UC Gill Tract Community Farm, Albany, California, United States - DLSL W.R1 | ecosystem: Host-associated > Plants > Phyllosphere >... | reverse complement strand
CTTGCAGTTGATGCTGGAAGTCGGCCTTGCTGGCTGCGGTGAAGAACGCCATCTGTGGTACTCCGCTTGGGCTTGTTATTGATGGAAGCGTCGCGTGTTATCCCCGTGCGGGGAGACCGTCAGCTCTGTTCGTGGTAACGATGACAAGCACCATAAACGAATCAGAGCGACAGGTGGGTGAAGCTGGACAAGACAGTCAGGTCACATACAACTTCCACTGGATGAACCACAGCCGGATGACGGTACGACGGGCAGGTCAGATGCCCGGCCGGGGCACACCCGTTGCGCAGCTTAACGAGTGTGGGAACCCGCCTGCTTGCGGTGCGGCGACATATTCGGTCATCGGCAAGCAGCGCTTGGGTTGCAACAGGCGCAACCGGCAGTTAAACGAGCGGTTTTCTCAGGCACGAGTACCGAAAATGACCGATTGACGCTGCCAGGTCATGCACTGGGTGTGACACAGCTTGCAGCACAAAATTCGTCGCGGTGGCACAATTGATCGCATACCGCCCCGCCTCCAGACAGGATTGCCCCATGCTGCAACTGAAAACCGACGCCCTGATGGCCACCCCGTGCGATGACGAGGAAGACAACATGGCCATGCTGTGCTGCCACGGCAAAAACGGCGAGATGTTCATGCTGACCCGCTACCCGGATGAAGACGAGGTTGAATTGACCTGGGACTACGCGCCATCGACCCTGGACGGGCTGAAGGTCACCCTGGGTAATACGACGCTGCTGGTCGAGCTGGCCGCCGGCGATGCCGATGCGCTGGGGGGCAAGGACCAGTTGGAAATCACTCACGCCACGCCCCTATCGGACCTGGCTGAGGTCGAAGAAACCCTGCAAAACATCCTCGAGGGTACCGGTACTTTCATCCGAGTCTAAAGGGTGTCTACGCTCAAATGTGGGAGCGGGCTTGCCTGCGATACAGGCGACTCGGTCTGTCAGTCAGGCCGGGTTGCTGCCATCGCAGGCAAGCCAGCTCCCACAGGGACGGCGCTCACAACAGCATGTGTGTTCAATGCGATTGGTGCTGCCCACACAAAAATCCTACAAGATTTGCCAAAAATACCCGTTACGTCGTTAGTCGCCGCCCCCTTCGATGCATTAAAGTAGACGCCCCCGGCCTTGGCAGCGTTCATGACACCCAAGGCTCTTCTTCCCAGGAACCGCCATCGATGGAACATCGTGAAGCGCTGCTTGCGCTGCGAACCTTTCTTTCCACGCAGATTCTCGGCCAGGAAAAACTCATCGAGCGCCTGCTTATTGCGCTGTTGGCCGACGGCCACATGCTGGTGGAAGGCGCACCGGGCCTGGCCAAGACCAAGGCCATCAAAGAGCTGGCCGAAGGCATCGAAGCGCAGTTCCACCGAATCCAGTTCACCCCCGACCTGTTGCCCGCCGACATCACCGGCACCGAGATCTATCGCCCGGAAACCGGCAGCTTCGTGTTCCAGCAAGGTCCGATCTTCCACAACCTGGTGCTGGCCGACGAAATCAACCGCGCCCCGGCCAAGGTGCAATCCGCCCTGCTGGAGGCGATGGCCGAGCGCCAGGTCAGCGTCGGGCGCAGCACCTACGACCTGTCGCCGCTGTTTCTGGTGATGGCCACGCAAAACCCCATCGAGCAGGAAGGCACCTACCCGCTGCCCGAAGCCCAGCTCGACCGGTTCCTGATGCACGTCAAGATCGGCTTCCCGGACGCCGCCGTCGAACGGCGCATCCTGCAACAGGCGCGTGGCGAGGCCCTCAACGGCGAAACCAAGCCCGAACGCCGCGTCAGCCAGCAGGCGATCTTCGCCGCGCGCAAGGAAATCCTCGGCTTGTACATGGCTGACGCCGTGGAGGAATACCTGGTGCAGCTGGTGATGGCCACGCGCACCCCGGCCAAGTTCGACCCGGAAATGGCCGAGTGGATCGCCTACGGCGCCAGCCCGCGCGGCTCCATCGCCCTCGACCGCTGCGCGCGCGCCCACGCCTGGCTGGCCGGTCGCGACTTCGTCAGCCCGGAGGATATCCAGGCGGTGCTGTTCGACGTGCTGCGCCACCGCATCATCCTGTCCTTCGAGGCCGAAGCCGCCGGGATTGACCAGGACCGCGTGGTGCAACGCATTCTCGACGTCGTTGCCGTCGCTTGAAGTCCATGAACGCCAGCGATGGAATCCGCGTCACACTCAGCGAGCTGATTGAGATGCGCCACCGCGTGCGCGAAGTGCAGCTGTTTTCCACGCCGAGCCAGCGCAGCCCGTTGATTGGCCTGCACCACTCCAAGCTGCGCGGGCGCGGCGTCGACTTCGACCAGGTGCGCGTCTACCAGGCTGGCGACGACGTACGCACCATCGACTGGCGCGTCACCGCGCGCACCCAGGAGCCGCACACCAAACTGTTCCACGAAGAGCGCGAACGGCCGATTTTCATCATGGTCGAGCAAAGCTGCCGGCTGTTTTTCGGCTCGGGGCAGATGTTCAAATCGGTGCTGGCCGCGCAAGCCGCCAGCCTGATCGGTTGGGCCGCGCTGGGGCACAACGACCGCGTCGGCGGGCTGGTGTTCGGCGATAACGAGCACTACGAAATCAAGCCACGGCGCAGCAAGCAAAGCCTGTTGCAATTGCTCAACCGCCTGGTGCGCGTCAACCAGAGCCTCAATACCGAAAGCCGCCCGGAGGCCGACGCCCTCGGCATGGCTCTGCGCCGTGGTCGCGAAGTACTGCGCCCGGGCAGCCTGGTAATTGTGATCTGTGACGAGCGCGCGCTCACCGAAGGCGCCGAGCAACAACTGAGCCTGCTGTCGCGGCATTGCGACCTGCTGCTGTTGCCGATCTCCGACCCGCTGGACCACGCCCTGCCCGCCGCCGGGCTATTACGTTTCGCGGAGCGTGGCGCGCAACTGGAGCTGGATACGCTGAATTACGATTTGCGCCAGGCGTATAAAGCCCAGGCCGAGGCGCGCATCGCCCGCTGGGAGCTGCTGGCGCAAAAACTGCGAATCCTGTTGATGCCCCTGAGCACCCAGAGCGAAATGGTCGAGCAACTGCGCGAATACCTCAACCCGCAACGCCCGGTTAAAAAGCAATGAGCAGCCTCGACCAACTGCAACCGCTGATCGCCCCGCCGGCTATTGGCTTCTGGCCGCCTGCGCCGGGGTGGTGGCTGCTGTTGCTGGTCATCCCGCTGCTCGGCTGGGGGCTGTGGTCGCTGCGCCGCTTCCTGCCCGCGCGCCGCCCCGTGGCCCGCGCCGAACAGCCGCTGGACCCGCTGCGCATCGCCGCCCTCGCCGAACTGGCGCTGATGCCCAAGCCCTACGACGGCGCCCCCGCCGGTGCCTGGCTGCAACAACTCAATGGCCTGCTCAAGCGCCTGTGCCGCAACGACTACCCCTACAGCCAGAGCCACACCCTCAACGGGCGCAAATGGCTGGCCTTCCTCGACAACCGCTGCCCCGCCGCCGGCCTCACGCGCTGGATGGTGCTGGTGGAAGGCGCCTACAAACCCGAATGCAAACTCGACGACAAGGCCATCGCCGGCCTGACCCAGGCCGTCGACACCTGGATTCGCAAACATGTTTGAGTTCGCCTGGCCGTGGGTCTTCGCCTTGTTGCCCTTGCCGTGGTTGATGCGGCTTATCCTGCCGGTGGCCGACAGCGGTGAGCCGGCGCTGAAAGTCAGCTACCTCAGCGACCTCGAAGGCCTGGCCCGCCGCCGCGCCCGCGTCAACCTGCCGGGCTGGCGCCAGCAAGCGCCGTTCGTGGTGTTGTGGTTGCTGTTGCTCACCGCCGCCGCGCGCCCGGAATGGCTCGGCGAACCCCTGCCGATTGCCGCCAGCGGCCGCGACCTGCTGGTGGCGGTGGACGTGTCCGGCTCCATGGATTTCCCCGACATGCATTGGCAGGACGAGGATGTCAGCCGCCTGAGCCTGGTCAAGCACCTACTCGGCGACTTCCTCGAAGGCCGCGAAGGTGACCGCGTGGGCCTGATCCTGTTCGGCAGCCAGGCTTACCTGCAAGCCCCGCTGACCTTCGACCGCCGCACCGTACGCACCTGGCTGGATGAAGCGCGCATCGGCATCGCCGGCAAAAACACGGCCATTGGCGACGCCATCGGCCTGGCCCTCAAACGCCTGCGCCAGCGCCCGGCGCAAAGCCGCGTGCTGATCCTGGTCACCGACGGCGCCAACAACGCCGGGCAGATCGACCCGCTGACCGCCGCGCGCCTGGCCGCCGAAGAAGGCGTAAAAATCTACCCGATCGGTATCGGCGCCGACCCCGAGCAAACCGGCTCCCTCGGTATCCTCGGCGTCAACCCGAGCCTGGACCTGGATGAGCCCGCGCTCAAAGCCATCGCCGAGGCCACCGGCAGCGAGTATTTCCGTGCCCGTGATGGCGAGGAGTTGCAAACCATCAAGGAGACCCTCGACAGACTCGAGCCGGTGGAACAGCAACCGACCCAGGCGCGCCCGGCCCAGGCGCTGTACAGCGGGCCCCTGGCCCTGGCGTTGATCCTGAGCATGTTGCTGGTGATTCAGGAGCGCTGGCCGAACAATGTGCTGCAACGGCTGTTCAACAAATTGTCGAGCAAGGGGATTTTCCTGCAGCAACACCCGGAATGGCGCCAGCGCCTCAAACGCCTGCGTTTGCGGAGGCGTCGATGATCGACCTGTGGCCGCACTGGTTCCGCCCCTGGTGGCTGTTGCTGCTGCCGCTGCTCGGCTGGTTGCTGTGGCAGCTGTGGCACCGGCAAAAGCGTGCCGGGCGCTGGCAGATCATCCTGCCGCCGGCCTTCCACGCGGTGCTGCTCAGTGGTGGCAACGGGCGCGAGAGCAAATCGCCGTGGGTGGTGCTCGGCATCGCCTGGTTGTTGGCCGTGCTGGCGCTGCTCGGGCCCAGTTGGCAAAGAGTTGAGCAGTCCAGCCAGAAGCCGTCCGACCCGCTCGTGGTGTTGCTGGAGCTGACCCCGGAAATGCTCGCCACCGACAGCCCGCCCAACCGCCTGGAGCAGGCGCGGCGCAAGCTGTATGACCTGTTGCAGGCGCGCAGCGATGCGCAAACCGCCATCGTCGTCTACGCCGGCAGTGCCCACACGCTGGTGCCGCTGTCGGACGACCTGGCCACCAGCCGCAACCTGCTCGAAGCGCTGCGCCCCTCGCTGATGCCCGAAGCCGGCCACCGCGCCGACCTGGCGGTGGAAAAAGCCCTGGACCTGCTCAAGCACGGCGGACTGGGCCAGGGCCGCCTGTTGCTGATCGGCTCGTCGTTGTCCAAGCAGGAGCGCCAGGGTATTCGCCTGCTGCTGCAAAGCAACCAGTCGCCGTCGCTGTCGATCCTCGGCATCGGCAGCCGCGAAGGCACGCCGGTAACCCAGGAAAGCGGCGAATTCCTCAAGGACGAACAAGGCGCGATCCTGGTGCCGCGCCTAGACAGCCCGACCCTCAAGGCCTTCGCCAGTGAAATGGGCGGCCGTTACCGTGCCGCGCGCCTCGACGACAAAGACCTGCGCCAGCTCGGCGTACTCGACACCCCGCAAGCCCTGCGCAACGACGGCCAGCTGCTGCACCTCGACACCTGGGCCGACCAGGGTTACTGGCTGCTGCTGCCGCTGCTGTTGCTCGCCGCCTGTGCCGGGCGACGTGGCTGGCTGTTCTGCCTGCCGCTGCTGCTGATGGCCGCGCCGCAACCGAGCTATGCCTTCGGCCTGCAAGACCTGTGGCTGCGCCCCGACCAGCAAGGCCAGTACCTGCTGAAGAAAAAACGCCCGGCCGAAGCCGCCGAACATTTCGAAGACCCGCAATGGCAAGGTGTAGCCCTGTACGAGGCCGGCAACTATGCCGAGGCCATCAAGCGCTTTGCCGAGGGCAATGACGCCTATTCCCACTACAATCGCGGCAATGCCCTGGCCCGCGCCGGCGAGCTGGAAGCCGCGATCGACGCCTATGAACAAGCCCTGGAAGCCCAGCCCGACCTGCAGCCGGCGCTTAAAAACAAGGCGCTGGTGGAAACCCTGATGCAGGAACAGGCGACGCCTGAGCCCGAACAGCCGAAAAAAAACCAGGATGACGAAACCACCCAACCCGGCCAAACTGCGCAACCGGGCGCCAATGGGCAGCAGGCTGCGGGTGGCGAGCCGTCATCCCAGGGCCAGGGCGAAGCCGGCACCGGCGAAACCCAACCCGGCGCCAAACCCCCCGGCGGCAACGAAGTACCGGGCAGCGAATTGGGCGATGAGCAAACCACCACCCCGCCGCTGCGGCCCACCGACGCCAGCCTCGACGGTGAACATCGCCAGGCCCTGGAACAATGGCTGCGGGAGATCCCGGACAACCCCGGCGAGCTGCTGCGGCGCAAATTCTGGTACGAACAGCAACAACATCAGGACAAGACTCGATGAGCCGCCGCACCTCCCTACTGCTTCTGCTCGCGTTGTCGGCAGGCCACGCCCAGGCGGCGAACCTGGTGGCCAGTGTCGACCGCAGCCGCCTCAATTCCGGCGAAACGGTAGAGCTGACGGTGGAATCCAGCGACGTCACTCAATTCGGCAAGCCCGATCTGTCGCCCCTGGACGCGCAGTTCGAAGTCAGCGGCACGCGCCAGCTCAACCAGCTCACCACCCTGGGCGGCGACAACCACGCCACCACGCGCTGGATCATCACCTTGTTGCCCAAGCAGAACGGCACCGTGGTGATCCCGCCCCTGCAAGTGGGCGAGTACCAGACCCAGCCCATCAGCCTGCAAGTGGTGGAAACCACCAGCCAGAACACCAGCGCGGAGCTGGCGCCGGTGTTTGTCGAGGCCAACCTCGACCAGACCAACGTGTACGTGCAGGCCCAGGCCCTGTTGACCGTGCGCGTGTACCACTCAGTGTCGCTCTATGACGACAGCAGCCTCACACCGCTGCAAATCGCCGACGCCCGCGTCGAGCAATTGGGCGAGTCGCGCACCTACGAGAAAGTCATCAACAGCATTCGCCATGGCGTGATCGAAACCCGCTACGCGATCTACCCACAGCACAGTGGCAGCCTGGAAATCCCCGCGCAGACCTTCAGCGCCACGCTGGTCGAGTCGCGCCCGCCGCAGGAAAACACCCTGCAAGGCACCAAGCCGGGCAAGCTGATTCATGTCAGCTCCGGCGCCCTGCAACTGAGCGTCAAACCCAAGCCCGAACTGTACCCCGCCGACGCCGCCTGGCTGCCGGCGCGCAGCCTGACCCTGAGCGAGAACTGGAACCCGGCACCCGACCATGTGCAGGTCGGCGATTCACTGACCCGCAGCCTCACTGTAAAGGCCGAGGGCCTGTCCAGCGCGCAACTGCCGGCCCTGCCCAGCACCGAGATCAGCGGCCTGCGCCGTTACCCGGACCAGCCGGTGCTCGGCAACCAGAGCAATGACCGTGGTTTGATCGGCAGCCGTGAAGACCGCGAAGCGCTGGTGCCCAACCGCGTCGGTGCGCTGGAACTGCCCGCCGTGGAAGTGGTGTGGTGGAACACCCACGAAGACCACCTGGAGCGCACCAGCCTGCCGGCCCGCACCCTGCAAGTGGCCAATAACCCGAGCCTGGTGGTCGACACCCCTGCCACGCCAACCATCATCACCGCGCCCGACGACAGCCGCCTGTGGCTGTGGCAACTCAGCACCCTGCTGCTGGCCTGCACCACCCTGCTGGGTTTTGGCCTGTGGTGGCGTGCACGCCGCCAACCGGCGGTCATGCGTGCCGCGCAAACCGGCCCCAGCCCACGCACCCTGCTCGACGACCTCAAGCGCGCCACCCAGGCCAACGACCCCCAGGCCACCCGCCAGGCGCTGGATGCCTGGGCGCGCCAGCAGCCGGAAACCCTGGCCGACATGGCCGCGCGCTTCGTGCCGTTGTCAGATGCGCTGGATGGTTTGAACGGCGCGCTCTATAGCGAGAGCGGCCAGTACTGGCTGGGCGAAGACCTGTGGCGCGCGATCAAGGCCATCCCCATGGCCGAGCGCGAGCAAGACCCGGCCGCCGACAGCACCAGCTTGCCGCCGCTGTATCCCAAATAGCCTGGCCTTCTAATCAGAAGGCTGGCGGCTACCGCCTGTCGCAACTGTCAATTCTGACAGTAGATCAAACAAATCCCTCAAGCGCCTCATTGACCTTGCCCGTCGCGCGGCCCACGTGCGCCCCTACCTGCAAGGTGAAGGTTATGTCTACAGTGCCTGTTCCCTTTGATTTACTTACTGAACGTCCCCAACCTGACCCCGACCCTATCCCGCTGGGCAGCGCCCAATACCCTGAGAGGGCCAGTTGGGGTATGGGTACGAAGCATGTAAGCCCGAATTTCCGGGCTTCCCAAGAGGCTTGGTTTAATAGATCTGTCGGCGACGACTACAATATCTTCGTGGGGAACCTGACCATACCGCTGGTCAGGAGCGCCGTCAGCGGGCTGGCTGATCGTTACTTTTGGACCACCCCAGGGGTGAATGTCCCGCGGGGCGAAGTCCAGATGTTTGCCGAAGTCCGGCGCGTCGGCAGTGGCCAGGTAAGCCGCTCGGACATCGACACCTACCTGATCAAGACCGACGTGCCAGGCGGCCTCGACCCCATCGCCGGGAACACCTGGCACGATGGTTTGTCGATGTCGATTCAAGGCAAACCCCAGAATTCAGTGATCACCCCGGCCGTTGCCGCGGCCGGGATGACGGCCTTGATCAACAAATACGCGAACATCCGCGCCAACGACCTGATTGAAATTTCCGTGGGCGGCCCTAGTGTCTTCTATACCGTGAGCCCCACCGATGCCGCCGGGCCCGGGCCGATTCCGGTGTACATCCCCCCGAATATCTTCCCCCTGATCACTCAATCCGGCGCGGTAAAAATCAACTTCACCGTCACTGACGTGGTGGAAAACGTCTCTGGACCCGGCGGCATAAAAGCCCTGTATTCCACACCCTATGTGCTCAACAGTGAACTGGACCCCAGCCTGCTCGCAAGCCCAGTGTTTTACGCGGACAATACCGAGGCCCCCGTGGTGGACCTCGACACCCAAAGCCGGTCTGCCTTCACCGTGCTGGTCCCAACCCTTCGCACGCCGACCACGCCTGTTCCGCCCAATCGAATCGTAGTGATTTTGACGATTACTGCACCAGACGGTGCCATCCGAACCGTGCGTTTGCCCGCGGTTAACGACAACAACCGGTTCACGGAAATCGTTCCTGTGCCCAATGATTTGATTACGCCACTGACCGGCGGGTCGTTTCGTGTGTCGTTCGAATTGCAAAACGCCTCCGGAGTACTGCTGCGCCGCTCGGGCAGCTACTCGGTCCAGGTGATTGGCACCCCGGTAGTCGCGCCGCAAGTGCGGCCACTGATCAACGCAGTCGCCGACAACGGCACGCTGGATCTCTCTACTTTCTCAGGCGATGGCTACCTCTCCCTGGATAGATGGCCTTCGGCCGCCGCTGGACAACGGGTATGGATAAGGTGCAGCAGTGCTGGCGTACCGGACCTGGTGCTGTGGAACGGCGTGGCGATCACGGCGAGTCAGGCGATCACCGGGCTGGCAAACATACCTGTGCCTCGCACATGGCTGGAGCAGGCCACGAACAGAATCATCGTCACCGCCAGTTTCACACCCAACGGCAGTACCGATGAAGCAACGGCGATTGCGTTCCTGCCGACGACCTATAGCCTTCTCAGGGCACCTAGAGTAATCCAAACCATTGCGGTAGGCGCACAACCGCACTGGATGGTGATCACCCGCGATGGTCGCACTGCCTACCTCACCAACCACGGCAGCCACACCGTCTCGGTGATTGATATTGCCCAACGCAGAGTGGTCAACACCATTAGTGGTTTCAACCGACCGTTCCGCATCGCCATGCACCCGGATGAGTCGCGGCTGTATGTGGGCAACCTGGGTTCGCAAAGCATCTCGGTGGTCAATCTCAGCAACAACACGCTGATCCAGACCATCCCAAGCTTCCAGTACATTTGGGGGCTCTGCCTGAACCGGGCCGGCACACGGCTGTTTGTCAGCAGCAGTATCGACAACCGGGTAGCCACCTATGATGCGCTGACCGGCACACTCCTGAGCACCACCGGCGTCACCAACCCGTTCGGGTGCGCGCTCAATCACCTGGAGTCAAGGTTCTATGTCGCCGGGCCGTCTCAGGTGAACCTGCTGAATCCATCGGGTGCCTCGGGAGTGATCGGCGCAATTGCAGGCATCAATACCAATCCGGCCGGCTCTGACATCGCGTTCAATCCGTTCGATATTCCGCGGGAACGTGCGTATGTAACCGGCACAAATGCGGTGTACATCATTAACCCGCCGACCAATACCATTGCCAAAACGCTGGGCGGCTTCAGCTATGCCTACGGTGTGGCTATGAACAACCGTGTTCGGGAGTGCTATGTCACCTCCTTCAACACATTCACAGTGATCAATACCGACACAGAGACCGTGAAGCATACCCTCTACGGCTTTGCCAACCCAGCAGGCGTCGCCGTTACACCCGACGGTTCGATTGCCCTTGTGGCCAACCAGGCGAACGGGACGCTGGCTTTCATCGCGCTTTAGTTGCAGAAAACACAACGGGACTCAGTAGCCGTGGGTCCCGTTTTTTTTGCGCCTGGGTAAAGGCCAGCAATCCATATCTCTTTAATTTGCGGGAAGTTTCCTAGACAATCCCACGGCCTTGCGCCTGCTCATTTCACTGACTAGCCTTCGTTCCGTCGCTGCATATCAGCGATCAGGGGTGAGATCCTGTGAGAGGCCATGTGTCACAACCGCGAGCAACATGCTCTATGGCGGCTGTGTGCGGGCAGACTTCGGTCTGGCCGGGTGCCTCCTACCGGTTATCTCACCCCGCACACAGCTGCCACCTTTTGTCGAGTGAGATCTGCAAAAGAATGGCTCCCAATCTTTCAGGAGTTTCATTCATGAACAAAATCGTCCCCGACCCACCCCGCGAAATCTTCGAACGCGCCCTCAGCCATTACCTGAAACCCGACTCACAACCACCCTTCACCGTCGACCCAGATCTGAGCTTCGAAGATGCCCTCGCCGAAATCTGCGACCTGCTGCGCTGTGCAGCCGCCACAGCAGCCGCCAGTGGCGATAACGTCCCGATGGCCGGCGCGACCGCGCATTTGATCGATATGGCCAACACCCTGGCCAACCGCGCCCTGGATTGCCTGCACACCCCATAACCCCTGTGGGAGGGGGCTTGCCCCCGATGGCGGCAGTTCAGTCAGCTTATAGGCCACTGACACACCACTATCGGGGGCAAGCCCCCTCCCACATTTACGGGTAAACTCCCCTCCTTTTCATCTCTTCCACGGAGTTCGCCTTGCGTCTGTTTCACACCTCCGACTGGCACCTCGGCCAAAACCTGCATGGCCAGGAACGCGACTTCGAACACGCCTGTTTCCTCGAGTGGCTGTTGGGCCAATTAAATGCCCAGCAGCCCGATGTGCTGCTGATCGCCGGCGATATCTTCGACACGGTCAACCCGCCGCTCAAGGCCCAGGAGCGCCTGTATGACTTCATCATCAGCGCCCACGAACAAAACCCGCACCTGACGATTGTGATGATCGCCGGTAACCACGACTCCGGCTCGCGCATCGAACTGCCCGCGCCGTTGATGCGTCGTTTGCGCACCCACGCCCTCGGCCGCGTGCTGTGGCTGGACGACGGCCAACTGGACGCCGAGCGCCTGCTGATCCCGCTGCCCGACGCCAAAGGCAAGATCGCCGGCTGGTGCCTGGCGCTGCCGTTTCTGCGCCCGGCGGAAGTCACCGGCGCGCACCTGGGTGACGACTACCTGCGCGGTATCGGCCAAGTGCACGAATGGCTGATCGCTGCCGCCAATGCCAAGCGCAAAAAAGGCCAGGCGCTGATCGCCATCAGCCATGCGCACATGGCCGGGGGTTCGGTGTCGGAAGATTCCGAGCGCAGCCTGATCATCGGCAATGCCGAGGCGCTGCCCGCCAGCCTGTTCGACAAAAGTGTCGGTTATGTGGCCCTCGGCCATTTGCACAAGCCGCAAAAGGTCAATGGCGAGGAGCGCATTCGCTATAGCGGCTCGCCAATTCCACTGTCGTTTTCCGAAATCGGCTACAAGCACCAGATTCTCGATGTGACCTTCCAGGGCCAATGCCTGGTCAGTGTCGAACCGCTGCTGATCCCCCGCTCGGTCGACCTGCAACGCCTGGAAGCCGCACCGCTGGCGGATATTCTCCAGCAACTGGCCGAGTTGCCTGACGTCGACCTGCTCGCCGAAACCCAGCGCCATCCGTGGCTAGAAGTGCGCGTGCGCCTTGACGAGCCGCAGCCCGACCTGCGCCAGCAAATCGAAAGCGCGCTGCAAGGCAAAGCCGTGCGCCTGGTACGCATCGCCGCCGAATACGCCGGCACCGGCAGCCGTGAAAACGGCGACGAAGACCGCCTGATCGAGCTGGACCAGCTCACGCCCCACGAGCTGTTCAGCCGCGCCTGGCAAGACAGCTACGGCAGTGACGTGGATGAACAGACCTTGAAGGACTTCGCCGTGCTGCTCCAGGAAGTGCAACAGGAGGAGGAACAGCCATGAAGATTCTCGCCATCCGCCTGAAAAACCTCGCCTCTCTGGCCGGCCCGTTTGAAATCGACTTCACCGCCGAGCCCCTCGCCAGCGCCGGCTTGTTCGCGATTACCGGGCCCACCGGCGCCGGTAAAAGCACCCTGCTCGATGCACTGTGCCTGGCGTTGTTTGGCACCGTGCCGCGCCTGAACAACACTGGCCGCGATGCCAAGGTGCCCGACGCCGACGGCGAAATCGCCACCGGCGACCCGCGCACCTTGCTGCGCCGTGGCACCGGCGAAGGCTATGCCGAAGTGGATTTTGTCGGCATCGACGGGCGCCGCTATCGCGCGCGCTGGGAAGCCAATCGCGCCCGCGAGAAAGCCGGCGCCAAGCTGCAGGCCAGTCGCCAGAGCCTGCGCGACATCGACCAGAACCAATTGCTCGCCAGCCAGAAAGGCGAATACAAGACCCAGCTCGAAGCCGCGCTGGGCCTGAACTTCGAACAATTCACCCGCGCCGTGTTGCTGGCGCAAAGCGAGTTCAGTGCGTTTCTCAAGGCGGACGACAACGACCGCAGCGAGTTACTCGAGAAACTCACCGACACCGCCCTCTACACCCGCCTCGGCCGCCGCGCATTCGACAAGACCAAAGAGGCGCGCGAAGCCCTCAAACTCTTGCAAAGCCAGGCCACCGGCGTGACGCCGCTGGCGCCTGAAGCCCGCGCGGAACTGGATGAACGTTTCAACGTCGCCCAGCAGCAGCTCAAGGTGCAGCAGGCCCAGCTTAAGCAGCTGGAGCAGCAACACGGTTGGCTCAAGGACCTGCGCCTGTTGCAGGACGCGCAACAGGCCGCTGCCGAACAACTGCACGGCGCGCAACAGCAATGGCAGGCACTGAGCAACGAACGCGTGACGCGCTTGCGCCTCGAGCAGCTCGGCCCGCACCGGCACCTGTTTGCGCGCAAAACCGAACTCGACGCCTTGCTCACGCCATTGGCGGCGCAGATTGCCGCACACACCCAGCAACAGGTCGAACTGACCGAGCGCCAGGTGCATCTCGAACAGCAGTTGCAGGTAGCGAAAACCGCCCTCGGCGATGCCCAACTGCGCCTGACCGACAGCGCGCCGCTGCTGCGCCAGGCATTCGACGAACAGAGCAGCCTCGCCCGCCTGGCCAAAGACGCCACCCTCAGCGCCCAGGCCAAACAGCAGGCGCAACAGGCCAGCAGCGAAGGCCAAGCGGCCATTCAGGCCTTGCTGGACAAACAGGCCGCCGTCGCCGAACGCTTGCAGCGCATCGCCGCCGAGCTTGAACACAGCCAGCACCTGGCCCCCTTGAGCGATGCCTGGACGATCTACCGCGACCGCCTGCAACAGCTGATGCTGATCGGTAATCGCTTGAACAAGGGCCAGGCCGAACTGGCCGCCCTTGAGCAAACCGCCAGCGCCAGCGCCGAAGCGTTCGCCACCCAAACGCAGCAACTGGAAGTGTTGTTCAAGGAAGCCGGCGCCGAGCCGGATGCGGTCGCCGAACAGATCGGCATCCTCGGCAACCTGCTGCAGGACAACCGCAAACACCTGCGCGCCATCGAAGACCTGGCGCGCCTGTGGGCCAGCCAACAGGATCTGGACACGCGCAGCGCCGAGCTGCAACAACGCCAACTCGGCGCCCAAAAGGCGCGCGAACGGCTGACCCAGGACGGCGTGAACACCAAGGCTGAACTGGCCGTCGCCGAGCAAACCTTGAGCGTCACCCGCGAACTGCTCGAACGCCAGCGGCTGGCGCGCAGTGCGAGTGTCGAAGAATTGCGCGCGCAGTTGCAGGACGACCAGCCCTGCCCGGTGTGTGGCAGCAGCGAGCATCCATACCATCAGCCCGAGGCATTGCTGCAAAGCCTCGGCCGCCATGATGAGAGCGAGCAAGCCAACGCCCAGCAGGTGGTCGATCAGCTCAAGGAAAAACTCACCGAGCTGCGCGCCGAGGTCAGTGGCGTCATCGTTCAGCAAAAAGAACTGCTGCAACAGCAAGAACAGTTGGCCACCCAGCAACACGCGCTGACGCCGAGCCTCACTGCGCACCCCCACGCCGAACAGCTGCTGAACCAGGACGCCGACAAGCGCGACGCCTGGCTGAGCCGGCAAACCGAGCAGTTGAACCAGAGCCTCACCCAGGACGAACAGCGTCAACGCGCCCTGCTCACCCTGCAACAGGACGCCTCGCGCCTGACCCAGCAACTGCGCCAGGCCGAAGCCGCCCAGCAACAGGCTGCGCAGCACCTGAGCAACCAGCAGCGTGAACTGAGCAGCGACCGTCAACGCCTCGATGAAGAACTCAGTGCCTTCGCGACGGTATTGCCCCAGGACACCCTGGAAGCCTTGCGCCTTGAGCCAGCGGCGACGTTTACGCAACTCGACCGCCAGATCGCTGATCGCCTGGCCTACGTCGACCAGCAAAAGGAAGAACTCGGCGAGCAGCAACAACGCCAGCAAACCCTGGAAAAAGAACAGGATCGCCAGCAAACCCGTCTGCAGCAATCGCAGGCGGCCGAACAGCAGTTCAATGCGCTGGCCGAGCAACAACACAGCAGCCAGGTCAAACTCAACGAGTTGCTCGGCGAACACAGCAGCGCCGAGCACTGGCAGCAGCAACTGGAACAGACCGTGGAGCACGCGCGCAGCGCTGAAGCCGGCACGGCCCAGGCCCTGCAAAGCGCGCACACCCAACAGGTACAAATCCGCGCTGAACTGCAGGCGCAGCAAGACCGCCTGCAGGCGCTGGAACGTGAAAACATTGAGCTGGCGGGTAAAGTCGCCGACTGGCGCGGCCAGCATCCGGAATTGGATGACGCCGGCCTCGACGCGCTGCTGGGCATCGACGACGGGCAATTCACCGCGTTGCGCGAGCGCTTGCAGCTCAACGAAACCGCCATCGAACAGGCCAAGGTGCTGCTGCAGGAGCGTGAGCAACGCCTGCTTGATCATCAGGCGCAACACAACGGCAACCTCGATGCCGAGCAACTCGCCAGCGCCCTGGCAGACCTGCAGAACCAGTTCGCCGCCAGCGAACAGCAGTGCGCCGAGCTACGCGCCGAACAGGTCGAAGACCAACGCCGCCACAACGCCAACCAGGCGCTGGCCGAGCAAATCACCGAAGCCAACACCGAATACCAGCGCTGGGCAAGGCTTGACGCATTGATCGGCTCAGCCAGCGGCGACAAATTCCGCAAGATCGCCCAGGCCTACAACCTCGACCTGCTGGTGCACCACGCCAACGTGCAGTTGCGCCAGCTGGTGCGCCGCTACCGCCTCAAGCGCGGCGGCAGCATGCTCGGGCTGCTGGTGATGGACACGGAAATGGGTGATGAGCTGCGCTCGGTGCATTCGCTGTCGGGCGGCGAGACGTTCCTGGTGTCGTTGGCGCTGGCCTTGGGCCTGGCATCGATGGCCTCGAGTACGCTGAAGATCGAGTCGCTGTTTATCGACGAAGGCTTCGGCAGCCTCGACCCCGAATCCCTGCAATTGGCCATGGACGCCCTGGACGGCCTCCAGGCCCAGGGGCGCAAAGTCGCGGTGATCTCCCACGTACAGGAAATGCATGAGCGCATCCCGGTGCAGATCCAGGTCAAGCGCCAGGGCAACGGCTTGAGCACCCTGGAGGTCAAGTGAGCGAGGCGCTGCTGTATTCGTTCCGGCGCTGCCCGTACGCCATGCGCGCGCGGTTGGCGTTGCGCTATGCCGGGGTGCCGTTACGGATTATCGAGGTGAGCCTCAAGGCCAAGCCGGCCGAGATGCTCAGCCTGTCGCCCAAGGGCACGGTGCCGGTGCTGAGTGTGGACGGCGCGGTGATCGATGAAAGCCTGGCGATCATGCAATGGGCCCTGGCCCAGCATGATCCGGAGGATTGGTTACTGGGCGGCGATCCAACGGTACTGGCACTGATTGCGGAAAACGACCAGGGCTTCAAACATCACTTGAATCGATACAAGTACGCCGAACGCTACCCGGAGCAGCCGATGGAACAGTATCGGGCCGAGGGTGAGGTGTTCTTGCAGAAGCTGGACGGGTTGCTGGCCGGACGTGGGTATTTACTGGCTGATCACCCAAGCCTGGCGGACATGGCCGTGCTGCCATTCGTGCGGCAGTTTGCGCACGTGGATCGGCAGTGGTTTGCCAGCACCCCTTACACCCGGTTGCAGCAATGGCTCGAGGCATTCCTGCATTCACCGCTGTTCATCGGCGTGATGGCTAAGGCTTAGCCTTGAGCCAGGTTTAATAATCGCTCGCGCGCAATCTCCGGCTCGCCGTCCACCAGCTGCACGGAAGACAGGATCGGGGCGGAATAGAGGAACAGGATTGCTGCGGCGATTCGAAGTGCCATGCTGTCGATTCCATGAAATAAGGCGCCAATATTTGAGCGTCAAATTTAAACACATGGCAATGTGACATTACACTTCTTTATTTCCTCCAGGCGCACAAACGCCAAACCACTGCAACGAATCACGCTTCGTTTCAGTGGTTTGGCGTTTGAGTGCGGGGGTTGACTGACGCTCATTGCTGGGTTTTGTGGTCCAGGGCCGCGTAGAAGTTGGCGCTTTGTTGCAGGTATTTCTGGGTGTAGGCACTGGTGCTGGATTTTTTACCGCTGACTTCAACGCTGGCGGCAGCAGGCAAGGCAACAGTGGCGGAAACAGCGGAAGCAGCGATGATGGAGAAGAGATTCAAGTTCATGTCGGTAACCCTTGTGTTCGTTTGGTTGAGTGGCCGGGGAAGGCCTTGGAACCCAACTTACGCCCGAGGGCTGAACCTTAGAAATGCTTTGAAACAGTAGCCGCTATTAATACAATTAATACACCAGGTCAGGCCCCGCACTGCGGGGCCTGTGGCTTATTGACGCACCAGGAACTTGAGGTCGCTGGGGGCATCGATCGGCAATTTCTGCACGGTTTTACCCAGCAGGCCGGTCTTGGGGTCGCGTTCGACCACCACAATTTCGTTGCTCTTCTGGTTGGCGATCAGCAGGAACTTGCCACTCGGGTCGAGGCTGAATTCCCGCGGGTGGTCGCCTTCCACCGAGCGACGCTGCAGTTCCTTGAGGTGCGCGGTGGCCGGGTCGATGCTGAACACCAGCATCTGGTTGGCCGTGCCACGGTTGCTCACGTAGAGGAACTTGCCATCGCTGGAGGCATGCAGCGCAGCACCGGCCTTGTCGGACACGGGTTGCCCGGCAGCAAAGTCCACCAACTGGGTTTGGGTGAGCTTGCCATCGTTGTAATCGAACACCGCGACCTGGGCGCTCATCTCGGTGGTCAGCCACGCATGTTTGCCATCGGCGCTGAACAGCAGGTGACGCGGGCCACTGCCCGGCGGCAATTGTACAAACGCCGGATTGGCCGGGGTCAACGGCAGTTCGTGGTTGGCCTTGGGGTCGTAATGGTAGGCAAACACCTTGTCGGCGCCCAGGTCCTGCACAAACACGTACTTGCCATCCGGCGACGACACCACCGAGTGCACATGGTTGGAGGCCTGGCGCTCAGGGTTGACGCGGCTGGCCGGGTGGCCGCTCAACTGCACCGGCGTCGACAGCTTGCCAGTGGCATCCACCGGCAAAATCGCCAGGCTGCCGCCCGGGTCTTCGAGTACCGAATAGTTGGCGACAAACAGGTAACGCCCGTCAGCGGCCACGCTGGAATGGGTCGGCTCATTGCCCAGGCTCTGCACCTGGTTGATCAGGGTCAGCTGATGGCTCTTGGGGTCAATGCTGTAGCTGCTCACGCGGCCGACCGGGTCTTTTTGCCCCGGGCCGTTTTCGTTCACCACATACAGATGCTTCTGGTCTTTGGAGACCGTGAGCCACGACGGGTTCGCCGCCTTGGCCGCCAGCATAGGCTTGCCACTGAACTGCCCGGTACGGCTGTCGAATTGCAGGCGGTAAATACCCTCGCTGGTGCCGGCGGTGTAGCTGCCGACCAGCAGTTCATAGGTATCGGCTGGCGCCGCTTGCACCGACATCGCGCCGACACTGCCGGCCATCAGCAGGGGCCAGAATTTACGCATGATCATCCGCTTCATCCTCGTCGTTATTGTTGTCGCCCTTGATCGCGCTCAAGCAGACCAGGCGGTGTTCACCGTCGGCGTTGCTCAGCAGCCAGCTTTGCAAGCTGGCATCAAAGGTTGCGGCATTCAATTGTTCTGGACTGAATGTCCAACGCTTGAGTTCCCGCCCGTCCATGCTTTCGATCACCAATTGCTGATCGAACGTGAAGTCGAAGGCGTGCAGCCCGTTGATGATCAGCATGTCGCTGTCTTGCAAGGCGGTGCTCAGGTTGGGGTGTGCGTCGGTCATGATGTGAAGTCACTGCGGGGGAAAAGACACATGATAGGTCAATTCCCCCGCCGTGCCTTGCGGCGATGGTCTATAGCGGTCAGTGCGCGAACAACGAGTTGCCCTTCTGCCCCGCGAGTTTCTCGGGTTTGATCAGGAACCGCGCCAGCGCCGGCAGCAGCCACAGCGCACCGAACATGTTCCACAGCAGCATGAAGGTGAGCATCAGGCCCATGTCGGCCTGGAACTTGATCGCCGAGAAAATCCAGGTGCACACGCCAATCGCCAGGCACAGGCCGGTGAACAGCACGGCCTTGCCGGTGGACTTGAGCGTCTGGTAGTACGCCTCTTGCAGCGGCAGGCCGGCACGCAGGAAGCTTTCCAGGCGGCTGTAGATGTAGATGCCGTAGTCCACGCCGATCCCCACGCCCAGC
>Ga0256410_1001290_pt1 | contig 19441 bp, 18 predicted proteins | sample PhyWR1_FD_185983 | JGI IMG/M metagenome (GOLD analysis project Ga0256410, IMG submission 185983) | Leaf surface microbial communities from wheat plants in UC Gill Tract Community Farm, Albany, California, United States - DLSL W.R1 | ecosystem: Host-associated > Plants > Phyllosphere >... | reverse complement strand
TTAGCGGGAGGCGAATTCTACAGCGTTACACGCTGCTGTCAACACCTCATTTCCTGCTTCGATGACTTGAAGCTGGCACTGCCGAAAAACCATCCAACTCATTGAAACTCAAGGAGTTTTCCGTTTCAACTGCGCCGGAAGTGGGGCGAATTATAGACAGTTACACATCTGGGTCAAGCACTAATTTGAACTTAAATCGCAGAAGCCGATTTCTTCTTATATAGACGCGGAATCCGGCTCTTCACCAGCGGTATGCGCAAGGCCAGCAAACCTACACCGATACAGGCATACACCGCCCACTCCTTGAGGTCAGCCCGTACTATCCAGAGCATATGCAGCAATCCCAGCCCCACCACCACATACACCAGACGATGCAGCTTCTTCCAGCGCGCGCCCAAACGCCGCTGACTGTAACGATTAGAGGTCACCGCCAACGCCAGCAAACACAAGAACCCCAAGCTGCCGACAATGATGTAAGGACGCTTGCGTAGCTCAACCCCCAACTGCGACCAGTCAAACCCCAGCACAAAAGTCAGATAGGCACACAGGTGCAGCACCACATAGGCAAAACACCACAAACCGATCTGCCTGCGCACTGCAATCCAGCCCGGCCAGCCCGTGAGCTTGTGCAACGGCGTCATCCCAAGCGTGACCAACAACAGTATCAACGTCCCCAACCCCAACCGGTCAACCAGCACCTTTCCAGGATCTGGCCCCAAGGCAAAGATCCACGCCTCATAGAGCCAATACAAAGGCCAGATGGCAGCAGCCACGAAAACGCCAACGCGCCAGGGCAGAAACTTCATCAGTAGTTCTTCCGCAAATCGAGACCGCTATATAAAGAAGCAACCTCATCAGCGTAACCGTTGAACATTTGCGTATCGCGCACATTGGGACTGAACAGACTGCTCGGCAAACGTCGCTCACGCGCCTGAGTCCAACGCGGATGATCAACTTGCGGATTGACGTTGGCATAGAAGCCGTACTCATCAGCAGCAATGCTTTGCCAGGTGGTTTTGGGCTGATCCTCGACCAGACTGATTCGCACAATGGATTTCACGCTTTTGAAACCATACTTCCAGGGCACCACCAAACGCAGCGGTGCACCATTCTGATTGGGCAACTCACGGCCATACATGCCCACCGCCAGAATCGCCAACGGGTTCATCGCCTCATCCAGCCGCAAGCCTTCAACATACGGCCAGTCAATCAAAGCGAAACCCGAGCGCTGCCCCGGCATGACCTTCGGATCCTGCAACGTTTCAAAACGGATGTATTTGGCTTTTGAGGTCGGCTCCACCTGCTTGAGCAATGCCGAAATGGGAAACCCCATCCACGGGATCACCATCGACCAGGCCTCCACACAACGCAGACGATAAATCCGCTCCTCCAACTGATAGGGCTTCATGAAGTCTTCCAGCGCATAACGACCCGGCTTGCCCACCTCCCCGTCCACCACAACCGTCCAGGGCTCGGTTTTCAAGGCACCTGCATTCTGTGCCGGATCGCCCTTGTCAGTACCGAACTCATAGAAGTTGTTGTAATGCGTAGCATCCTTGAAAGGCGTGATCGCCTCCCCCTTCACCGTGACGGCCTGCCATTGGGTTTGCGCAAGCTTGTCAGTAAACCAGGCAGGTGCTTTGCCTGGCTCAACACCCTCGTAACGCATGGCGTCCTCGGCACTGGCCCAGCGCGGAAGTGCGCCCACAGCCAATCCTGCAAGCGAACTGCCCAGCAAGGTACGACGGGATAAGTAAAAGGATTCAGGCGTAACGTCCGACTCTTTGCAGTCGGACGCTTTAGGCAGCTTGATGAGCATGACAACTCCGCAGTATTGGAGGACTGATGCACCAATAGACTACGGAGTATGGGAGAAATTACATCACTCGACGCTTTTGTTACGGCGCAAACGCAACAAATACTGGATCGGCCCCGATGCTGCATACGCCAGGAAGGCCAGCAACAGAATGCGTGGCGGATCGCTGAACACAACCGCGAACACCAACACCACAGCCAGGATGGCCACAAAAGGAACGCGCCCTTTCAAGTCCAGCTCCTTGAAGCTGTTGTACTTGATGTTGCTGACCATCAGCATGCCGGCAGCCGCCACCAGCAAGGCTACAAGGAACGACATTTTCGACCCCTGAATGCCGTAATCACTGAATGCCCAAACAATACCTGCCACCACGCCTGCAGCCGCCGGGCTGGCAAGACCGATGAAATAGCGTTTGTCAGCCGTGCCAACCTGGGTATTGAAGCGCGCCAGGCGCAACGCCGCGCCCGCGACATAAATGAAGGCAACCATCCAGCCAACCTTGCCCATGTCGCCCAACGCCCAGCCAAAGGCCAGCAACGCAGGGGCAACACCAAAGGCAACCATGTCCGACAGGGAGTCGTACTCGGCACCAAAAGCACTTTCGGTGTTGGTCATTCGGGCTACGCGACCATCAAGGCCGTCGAGCACCATGGCAACAAAAATGGCGATGGCCGCAAATGCAAAGTATTTGCTGGCACCAGCCGTATCACCCGCACTCATGGCACTTTGGGCACTCATGGAACTGATGATGGAATAAAAACCGGCGAACAGGTTCGCAGTGGTGAAAAGGTTCGGCAGCAGATAGATACCACGATGCCGGACTTTTCGGCCTTCGGCGTCATGCCCTTCTTCGACATGCTCATCGATAGGCAGCAGGCTATCGGCGTCTGAAGCCGCTTTTGGCTCTTCGGGACGTTCGCTCATGGACATTACCTTGCAACGATATGGAAAGTTTCGGTAGAAGCTTGGGGCCAACACGCACCCGCAAACGATCCTGCTTTATACCAGAAGCCGCCGCTTAAACGAAAAAACGCGGCCTAGGCCGCGTTTTCTCTACAGGCTGGGAACTTAGTTCTTTGCCTGGTCAACGATTTTGTTCGCGCCGATCCAAGGCATCATCGAGCGCAGTTGCCCGCCAATGACTTCGATACCGTGAGCGGCGTTGTTGCGACGCTTGGCAGTCATCGAAGGGTAGCCGGTAGCACCCTCACTGATGAACATTTTCGCGTATTCACCGTCCTGGATGCGTTTCAGAGCGTTACGCATTGCCTGACGGGATTCAGCGTTGATGACCTCAGGGCCAGTCACGTACTCGCCGTATTCGGCGTTGTTGGAGATCGAGTAGTTCATGTTGGCGATACCGCCTTCGTACATGAGGTCAACGATCAACTTCAATTCGTGCAGGCACTCGAAGTAAGCCATTTCTGGCGCGTAACCGGCTTCAACCAGCGTTTCGAAGCCCGCTTTGACCAGTTCAACAGTACCGCCACACAGAACAGCCTGCTCACCGAACAGGTCGGTTTCGGTTTCGTCCTTGAAGGTGGTTTCGATGATACCGGTACGACCGCCGCCTACACCCGAAGCATAAGACAGGGCCAGGTTCTTGGCATTGCCCGAGGCATCCTGATAGATAGCGATCAGGTCAGGGATACCGCCGCCGCGAACGAATTCGGAACGCACAGTGTGGCCCGGTGCCTTTGGCGCGATCATGATCACGTCGAGGTCGGCACGCGGCACAACCTGGTTGTAGTGAATCGCGAAACCGTGGGAGAAGGCCAGTGTGGCGCCCTTCTTGATGTTCGGCTCGATTTCGTTCTTGTACAGCGAGGACTGGAACTCGTCCGGGGTCAGAATCATGACCAGGTCAGCAGCGGCAACAGCGCTGGCAACGTCAGTTACTTTCAGGCCATGAGCTTCAGCCTTGGCGACAGTGGCTGAACCTTTACGCAGACCAACAGTTACGTCAACGCCGGAGTCTTTCAGGTTGCAGGCTTGAGCGTGACCCTGGGAGCCGTAACCGATGATGGCTACTTTTTTGCCCTGGATGATCGAAAGGTCGCAGTCTTTGTCGTAATAAACTTTCATGATTTTCCCTTATATCCAGGCCATTCAGGCCAATTAGCACTTGTTAGTTTTAGATGCTGAGTACTTTGTCGCCACGGGCAATCCCGGTGACGCCACTGCGAACTGTTTCCAGGATCGAGGCGGTTCCAATCGACTGAATGAAACTGTCGAGCTTCTCACTGGTGCCTGTCAACTGCACGGTATACACACTGGCGCTGACATCAACGATCTGCCCACGGAAAATATCCGTGGTGCGTTTGATTTCTGCGCGCTGTGCACCCGTTGCCTTGACCTTGACCAACATCAGTTCGCGCTCGATGTGAGCGCTTTCCGACAGATCCACCAGCTTGACCACTTCGATCAGCTTGTTCAGGTTTTTGGTGATCTGCTCGATCACTTCATCATGCCCCACCGTGGTCAGGGTCAGACGCGACAGGGTCGGGTCTTCTGTTGGTGCCACGGTCAGGCTTTCGATGTTGTAGTTGCGTTGCGAAAAAAGCCCGACAACGCGAGACAATGCGCCCGGTTCGTTTTCAAGAAGCAAGGAAATAATGTGCCGCATGATTAAGTACGCTCCGTCTTGCTCAGCCACATGTCGCGCATGGAGCCATCTTTGATCTGCATCGGATAAACGTGCTCACTGGTATCAACCTGAATATCCAGGAACACCAGGCGATCCTTCATGGCAAAGGCTTCTTCCATTTTCGGTTTCAGGTCTTTCAGATCGGTGATCCGGATACCTACATGCCCGTAAGCCTCAGCCAGCTTGACGAAGTCAGGCAGCGATTCCATATACGAATGGGAGTGACGACTGCCATAGTTCATGTCCTGCCACTGACGCACCATCCCCAGCACTCCGTTGTTGAGGCTGACGATTTTTACGGGCAAGCCGTACTGCAAACAAGTCGACAATTCCTGAATGTTCATCTGAATACTTCCCTCGCCTGTCACGCAGGCAACGTCAGCATCAGGGAAGCTCAGTTTTACCCCCATCGCCGCAGGAAAGCCGAAGCCCATGGTGCCCAGGCCTCCGGAGTTGATCCAGCGATTGGGTTTGTTGAAGCGGTAGTACTGGGCCGCGAACATCTGGTGCTGGCCCACATCGGACGTTACATAGGCGTCGCCCTTGGTCACTTCGCAGAGCATCTCGATAACAGCCTGAGGCTTGATCTGGCTGCCGTCACCCTTGTTGTAAGGGAACAGATCACCGTCACCGCGCCACTCATCGACTTGCTTCCACCAGCTGGCAACCGCCTCCGGGTTTGGCTTCTCGCCGATTTCCTTGAGGATGGCGACCATTTCGGTAAGCACGCTCTCAACGGGGCCTACGATCGGCACGTCCGCCTTGATGGTTTTGGAGATGGACGCCGGGTCGATATCGATATGGATGATCTTGGCATTCGGGCAAAACTTGGACGGGCCATTGATGACACGGTCATCAAAGCGCGCACCTACCGCCAGGATCACGTCTGCGTTGTGCATGGCCATGTTGGCCGTGAAGCTGCCATGCATGCCGAGCATGCCGATAAACTGACGATCGGTGCCAGGGTATGCACCCAGGCCCATCAGTGTATTGGTCACTGGCACGTTGAGCATTTTGGCCAATTCGGTGAGTGGCGCCGAGCCCCCGCCCAAAATAACCCCGCCGCCTGCGTAAAGCACAGGGCGCCTGGCCGCCAGCAGCATCTCGGCCGCTTTGCGAATCTGGCCGGAGTGACCACGCAAGGCCGGGCTGTAAGAGCGCAGCTTGGCTTTTTTCGGGAAAACGTATTCGAATTTTTCGGCCGGGTTGGTCATGTCTTTCGGGATATCGACCACGACCGGACCAGGACGGCCGGATTGCGCCAGGTAGAACGCCTTTTTCATGACTTCCGGGATTTCCGAAGCATGCTTGATCATGAAGCTGTGCTTCACGATGGGCCGGGAGATACCGATCATGTCGGTTTCCTGGAAGGCATCAGTTCCAACCATGGTACTAGGCACCTGGCCCGAAATGATCACCATCGGAATGGAGTCCATGTAGGCAGTGGCAATACCGGTGATGGCGTTGGTAGCACCCGGCCCGGAAGTCACCAGTACTACACCGGCTTTACCGGTGGCACGGGCGTAGCCGTCAGCCATATGGGTTGCAGCTTGTTCATGACGAACCAGGATGTGGGTAACTTCCGGCTCTTTGAACAGTGCGTCGTAGACATGCAGGAGAGCACCACCTGGGTACCCGTAGATATATTTGACACCTTCGTCGCGCAAAAAGCGGACGAGCATCTCACCACCAGACAAAAGCTCCACGTTGTTCACCTCTAAAACGCCAGAATACCGTCCACAAAAATACGAACGGGTCTTAATAGGTTTACTTTTCAGCAGAGCATGAGCGACGGTGGTCGCCGACTACGTCAGCACTGACTGAGCAAGTATTGGGAACTCCCCAAGTGTTGCGGGGGTTTCCCACCCAGCGCGAGGTAACGCGTTGCGGGTGTAACAGGTCGGCGCGGGTGTGCGCCTCATGATCTGCTGAGAGAGCCTGCTTCTGGCAGTCCCTCTACAGCGGGAGTTCGATTCTTGTCATTAGGCCAGTCCAAGTCAAGCCATCAATTCAATTTATTTGCATAAATCGACAGGAACGCACAAAAAAACGCGCAAAATGACTGAAGCCGACAAGAAAATGGATGGCTACCAGTAAAAACTGGCAGCCATGACCTCAGGAGGAAGGGCTAATCAGGCGATCAAAGTCTTGAAAATGCTTGAGCAGGGGCTTCCAGTTGCCGCGACGCTGGGCAAACACGTGCTCAGCCATGTGCCAAATACCCGAGACACTGGGCAGAGGCTGGCCCTGCTCAACGATGACTTTCATCTTCGGCAGGAAGATCCACTGCACCCACTGCTCAAAGTCCAGGCGGTCGACGCTGAACGGCTCCTGGCTGGACAAGTCGTGTTCGGTCGCAACCTTGTCACTCCACAGCCCCTGGGTACGCATTTCCTGTTCGATCAGCAGCAGGAAGCCGGCAACTTCAGATGTGCGTACATCCATGACCATCAGAGGCTCACCTTGGCTTTTTGACGGGCCAATGCAGCGCCAGCCGCATCACCTTGTTTCTCACGGGCCTGGGCAATCAAACCCCACAGGCTCGCCTGCAAATCCGGACGGCCGCTGGCAAACGTCAAACCGCGGCGAGCAAACTGCTCTGCCTGCGCGGTATCACCCTGCGCCATGCGCACTTGCGCCAGACGATAGAGCACTTGCGGCTCACGCGGGGCAACACGCTGAGCACGCTCCAGGCTCGAGGCAGCGCCATTCAGGTCACCGCTCGATTGCTGCTGCTGGGCAGTGGTCAGCAGCGCCAGTACCGGGCCGTCCAATTGTTCGTCAGCCGCCAGACCGCCGCTGTTCGACGGAATGCCGCTAGGCGTAATCGGTGCCGGGGCACTGTATGTCGTGCTCGGTGTATAGCTGCCCGTGCTGATCGGCGCTGCCGCCGGGCCAGGGGTAATCGGCCCCGGAGTGAACGGCTGGGTGCTGATCGGCGTCGACACACTGGCAGCGCCGCCCGGAATCATCACCACAACCCCCGAGTCCTCGGTAATCGTACGCGCCTGAGCGGCACGCGGCGCAGCGGCCTGTGGATAATTCCCCGCCGTACGCTGGGCCGAAACACGCTCGTTGTTCGATACCGCAACACCAGAGTCAACCACAGGAATTGAACCCTGCGGCACGCTGGCACAACCATTGAGCAAAGCCAGGGCTGAAACAGCCGCAATCCACAACTTATTCACGTCAAACCCTCTTTGCTTAATTCAACCAGCCCTTGACCCAATCCATCACAGCTTCACCCGTGGCAGGCTCCTGCCCACCACAGGTGGCACCGGCTGGCGGCTCACTGCCGCGAATATACGGCATCTGTACCGCGCCAGGGCAGCCGGCATCCGATCCTTGACCGGTATGCGGATCAATCCAGGCCTGCACTATGTTATCGGGCTGAGGCATGTCGAGCGGCAGCGGGTCGGCCTTCTTCATAAAGCTGGTCCACACCTGCAAGGCACCCGTCGCCCCCGTGAACGGGGTTTTGCCGTTGTCATCACGCCCAAGCCAGACCACTGCCAGCAAATCCTGGCTGAACCCTGCAAACCAGCTATCGCGGGAATCGTTACTGGTCCCGGTCTTGCCTGCCAGCGCGAGGCTTTTGGGCAAGACGTTGTAGACAGAGCGCCCGGTACCTTCGCGCATGACATGCTGCATCGCGTTCTGGATCAGGAAAATCGAACCCGGATCGAAACGTTGCTGGATCTGGAACGGATAACGCTTGAGCGGCTCACCCTCTGCGGTCAATACGCTGCGGATACCGCGCATTGGCGTATTGAAGCCGCCATTGGCCAGAGTCTGATACATAGTCGCCACTTCCATGGGGCTCAATGCACCGGCCCCCAGCAACATGGAAGGGAATGCCGGGAACTCACGCTCCACACCCAACCGCGCCAGCGTCTTGAGTACATTCGGCACGCCGACTTCCTGCCCCAGCCTTACCGTGCCCAGGTTGTAGGAGTTCATCATCGACTGGTAGAGGAAAACCGTGCCATGAGAACGCCGGTCATAGTTCTGCGGCTTCCAGACCTGACCGTCCGCGCCTTTGATCGACAACGGATCATCTGACAGCCAACTGGTCAGCGTGTACTGGCTTGGCCGCTCCAGCGCTGTCAGATAAACCGCCGGCTTGATCAACGAGCCGATAGGCCGCACTGCATCCAGCGCCCGGTTGAAACCTGCATAGCCCGGGGCACGACTACCGATCAACGCCTGGACTTCGCCGGTTTCGGGGTTGGTCACCACCATCGCGGCTTCAACCTCATCCGAACCCTTGCGCCCGGCAAGGCGTTTGAAGGTCTCACCCAGCGCCGCTTCGGACTTCATCTGCAGGATCGGGTCGAAACTGGTGAAAATCCGCAGCCCCTCTTCGGTCAAGTCTTCGTCGCGGTAGTCTTCACGCAGCTGACGCTTGACCAGGTCGAGGAAGCCCGGGAACGAACTGTCCGCCAGGCTGCCGCGCTTGGTTACACCCAGTGGCATTTTCTTGGCCGCGGCAACTTGTTCCGGCGTGGCCACGCCTTGCTGTTCCAGCAAGTCGAGCACCAGGTTGCGCCGCACCAGCGCACGCTCAGGGTAGCGGCGCGGGTTATAGGCCGAAGGGCCTTTGACCATACCGACCAGCAACGCCACTTGATGCAGCTTCAGCTCGGCCAGTGGCTGGCTGAAGAAGAACTGGCTGGCCAGACCAAAGCCGTGCACGGCACGCTGGCCGTCCTGACCGACGAACACTTCATTGAGATACGCTTCAAGAATCTCGCGCTTGTCGTAGTGCAACTCCAGCAACAGCGCCATCATGGCTTCGGTCAACTTGCGGCTGAGGCTGCGCTCATTGGTCAGGTAGAAGTTCTTGACCAATTGCTGGGTCAAGGTACTGCCGCCCTGACGCATTTGCCCGGCCGAAGTGTTGACCCACATGGCCCGTGCAATCGACTTCGGCGATACCCCGAAGTGATGGTAGAAGTCCCGGTCTTCGACGGTTACCAGCGTCTCAAGCAGAAACGGCGGCACCTGATCGATATTGATCAGGATCCGGTCTTCGAGGTTTTTCGGGTACAGGCCACCAATCAGCAGCGGTTCAAGACGCACCACAGGCAGCTTGCCACCGTTGGTCGATGACAGCTCTGCCACGTAGTCGCCAGAAAACCTTACCCGCACCGGCTGCGCCTGCTCGGCGCCTTCGTAAAACTGGAAGCCGCGGGTGTTCAGGTCAACCGTGTTGCCATTGACGGCGGCTGCGCCCGGGCCGTTGGCCACGCTTTCACGGCGATAGCCCAGCGCATCGAGTTCGGTGAGGAAGTCGTTCTTGCTCAGCTTCTGGCCGACGAACAACTCCAGCGGGCGCGCATACACCTTGGCCGGGATGGTCCAGCGCTTGCCGGAGAACTTCTCCTGAACAATGGCATCCAGATAGACGGCAAAACCTGCCAGCACCACCAGGCCAACCAGACTGAGCTTGATTGCCCAGCCCAGCCAGGGCCGAAGGCCGCCAGAGGGACGTTTGGAACGGGAACGAGGAGATCGGGTACGAGTCATGGCGCGAGATTATACGCACTTTATTCATGTTCATCATGCGCAGCCCGGCGGTTTGCACTCCCGCTGTCAGCCGCCATAATGGCGCATCGAATATTCCAGACCTTGAAGGATCAACTGTGAGCCAGAACCTGATTGCCGCCCTGCAAAACCCGGACCTCTACCCCCATGAAGTCGATGGATTTCAGGTTATCGAGACGCACATCTCCTGGGTCATCCTCACCGGCCCATATGCCTACAAGCTGAAAAAGCCGGTCAATTTCGGTTTCCTCGACTTTACCGAACTCACTGGCCGCGAGCACTTCTGCAATGAAGAGCTGCGTCTTAACCAGCGCCTGACCGAAGGCCTGTACCTCGACGTGCTGCCAATTACCGGCACCGCCGACGCGCCAGCATTCGGTGGCGAAGGCCCGGCCATTGAATATGCACTGAAAATGCGCCAGTTCCCGCAGAGCCAGTTGCTGAGCACGCTGCAAGCCAACGGCGAACTGAATGCCGCGCATATCGACGAAATGGCCCAGCAGATCGCGCACTTCCATACCCAGGCGCCCCAGGTTCCTGCTGCGCACTATCAGGGCACACCCGAAGCGGTGATGGATCCGGTCCGTCAGAACTTCGAGCAAATTCGCCCGTTCCTTTCGGACAAAGCCGACCTGCTGCAACTGGATGCCCTCCAGGCCTGGGCAGAAGCAAGCTTCACCCGCCTTAAGCCGCTGCTCGAGCAGCGCAAGGCCCAAGGCTTTATCCGCGAATGCCACGGTGACATTCACCTGGGCAATGCCACCATGATTGACGGCAAGGTGGTGATTTTCGACTGCATCGAATTCAACGAGCCGTTCCGTTTCACCGACGTCTACGCCGACACCGCTTTCCTGGCGATGGACCTTGAAGATCGCGGCCTCAAATGCCTGGCGCGCCGCTTCGTCAGCCAATACCTGGAGCTGACCGGCGACTACCAGGGGCTTGAACTGCTGAACTTCTACAAGGCCTACCGCGCACTGGTTCGCGCCAAAGTCAGCCTGTTCAGCATGCCAGCCGAAGCCAGCGCGCTGCAGCGCGCAGCCACTCTGCGCCAATACCGTAACTACGCCAATCTGGCAGAGAGCTACAGCACCATTCCTTCGCGCTTCCTGACCATTACCCACGGTGTTTCGGCTGTGGGTAAAAGCTCGGTAGCCATGCGATTGGTTGAAGCCCTGGGGGCGATTCGCCTGCGCTCAGATGTGATCCGCAAGCAACTGTTCGGCCAGCAAACTGCTGAAAACGCAGTGGGTGATGGCATCTATAACGCCGATGCCAGTGCAGCTACCTACAACAAACTGCATGAACTGGCCGGTATCGTCCTGCGTGCGGGCTTCCCGGTGGTGATTGACGCCACTTACCTCAAGCGCGAGCAGCGTGATGCGGCCGCCCAAGTGGCTGAAGCGACGGGCGTGCCTTGCCTGATCCTCGACTGCACCGCCCCGGACGCCGTGATCGAAGGCTGGCTGGCCCATCGCAAGTCTGTGGGCACCGACCCGTCTGACGCCACCCTGGAAGTCGTCAAGGCACAGCAAGCCAGCCGTGAACCGCTGGGCGCCGATGAGATCCTGCGCAGCAAGCGGGTTGAAACCCACAACAGCAAAAGCCTCGACACCCTGATTGCCGACATTCGTCAGCGTTTGCCGGGCCTCTAAGGTTCATGTTCGCCGTGAAACCATTGCGGTTTCACGGCGTCTGTTTGCGCAACACCGCCCGTTAACACAAATGCGACATCAGATCCGGCGCAACCGTTTCCCGGGAGACAACGTCCATCGAATGGTCATGGACGCTCTACCTTCTGGGATCCAGGGTAATGATTTGCGCTTTGCTACAGCTCATTCGCTCAATTCCAACCCCGCCTTGTTCCAAAACCGACTAACGGACTACGACTTTCCTACTGAGCGCTACACTCAATAGAGTCACCATACCCCGTAAACGCTGAGCTCACGCCGTCGCAAGGAGAGCTGATGAACGATGAACTCCAGCATTTGAAAAATCTTGGCAAGACTTCTGCACAATGGCTGCACGCCGTTGGCATTCACAGTGCTGCGGACTTGAAGCGCCTGGGTGCAGTGGATGCTTACCGGGCGGTAAAGGCCCGGGGGTTCAGAGCTTCCAAAGTGCTTTTATATGCTATCGAAGGGGCCCTGCTGGATGTTCACTGGAACGATATTCCTGTAGAGCGCAAAGATGCCCTCAACCAGCAAGTCGAGAATCTGGCCACACTGAAAAAGGCTTGATAAGGCGGGTTGGTAACGAAGTCGATGAACGGTAAAAAACAGTTGTTGACATGGAAATGAGAATTGTTATGATTACGCCATCTGGTCGCGAGACCAGTCGATCTTCTGAAAGGCCCTTGGTTCGGACTCTCAGAAAATCTCCTCATCAGGCTAATCACGGTTATTTGACCCGGCTCTTGCCGGGTCTTTTTTTGCCTGTGGAAAAGTACCAGCCCGGCTATCGGCACTGTTGCTCAGCGAGCAATCACCATCGGGCAACCCAGCTCCGGGTGCGGCTGCACCAAAACATCCAGGCCAAACACGGCCTTGAGCTCATCCGGCTGCAATACCGCTTGCGGGCAGCCGAGGGCCCTTGGGCGGCCCTGTTCCAGCAAAAGCAGGCGATCACAGTAACGCGCCGCCAGGTTCAGGTCATGCAGGATGATCAACACTGCGGCGCCACGATCAGCAAAGGCGCGAATGGCCTTGAGCGTGGTGTGCTGATGCAAGGGGTCGAGCATCGAAGTAGGCTCATCAAGCAACAGCGTCTGCCCGTTTTGCCCCGGCCATAATTGCGCCAGTACCCGTGCCAGATGCACCCGCTGACGTTCGCCACCCGATAACGCCAGGTAGCTGCGCCCCGCAAGATGCTCAACATCGGCGGCCTGCAACGCCTCGTGGATTATTTCTGCATCTCGAGTACGACCGGTCTGATGAGGCAGTCGGCCCATACCCACAACCTCTTCAACACGAAAGGCAAAATCCAGGGTTGAGGTCTGCGGCAAGACGGCCAGGCGTTGCGCCCGCTGTGCCCCTTTCCACTCGCCCAGAGCCTGCTGATCCAGCCACACATGCCCTGCGGCCGGCGCCAGCTCCCCGCACAACGCGGCCAGCAAGGTGCTTTTGCCCGCGCCATTGGGGCCCAGCACACCCAACACCTCGCCCGGACGCACATCAAGGGTGACATCCGCCAGCACGACTTTCTGATCGCGACGGATCTGCAGGTTTTCCGTGCGCAACATCAGTGACGTCCTCGTATCAGCAAGTAGAGAAAGAAAGGCGCACCGAGAAACGCGGTAACAATTCCGATAGGCAATTCGGCTGGCGCCAGTGCCAGGCGAGCAATCAGATCGGCAAACAGCAGCAAGGTCGCCCCCGCCAGTACCGAGGCAGGCAACAGCACCCGGTGATCAGGTCCGGCCAGCAACCGCACAAGATGGGGAACCACCAGCCCGATAAAACCGATCATGCCTGCCGCTGCCACCGCAGCCCCCACACCCAGAGCCGTGCAAAACACCAGTTCGCGCTTAAGGCCTTCAACGTCGATACCCAGATGATTGGCTTCGGACTCACCCAGCAGCAGTGCATTGAGCGCACTCGCCCGCCGGGGCAGCCACAGTGCTACGCCCACAGTCACAATCAACAGAGGCCACAGCCGTGCGTAACTGGCGCCATTGAGACTGCCCAGGTTCCAGAACGTCAGCGTGCGCAAGGTCGCGTCATCGGCGAGATAGGTAAACAAACCCACAGCAGAACCAGCCAAAGCTGTCAGAGCAATACCCGCAAGCAACATCACCGCCACATTGGTCTGACCGTTGCGCCGGCCCAGCCGATACACCAGCGCCGTCACCCCCAAACCACCGAGAAACGCACATAGCGACAGCAGATACGGGCCGAAAAACTCCGGCAACCCGCCAAAAGCAGCGCCGCCAACAATGGCAATTGCCGCGCCCAGAGCCGCGCCACTGGAGACACCGACCAGGCCGGGATCGGCCAGCGGGTTACGAAACAACCCCTGCATGGCCACACCCGACAGCGCCAGCACACCACCCACCGCCAGGCCGAGCAGGGTCCGGGGCAAACGGATCTGCCCAAGGATCAACTCAGCCTGCTCCAGCCCTTCGCCCGCAACAGGTACGCCAAGCAGGCGCAGAGCAGCCCGCAACGTATCAAACAGCGGCAAACTCACCGGTCCCAGCGCCAGCGACAACCAGATCGACAACAGGCACAGCGCGCTCAAACCAATAAACAGGGACCGAGGTTTAACCAGCGTTCTCATTGGCTGGCCGGGACCGCAGGGTAGAATTCAGCCGTCAACTGTTTCAGGCGTTCCGGCAGACGCGGCCCCAATCCACCTACCAGCAACGTCGGGTCCAGTTCGTAAACCCGGCCATTTTTAGCGGCGCGGATAGACGCCAGCACCGGATTTTCCTTTATCAGCGCCTTGCGCGCTGCCTCCCCCGTCAGACTGCGATCGGCAAACACCAGTACTTCAGGGTTAAGCCCCGCCAGGGCCTCTACCGAAAACGGTTTGTAACCACTGTGGGTAGCCAGGTTATGCCCGCCCGCTTGCGTCAGCAGCCAGTCGGCCGCCGTGTCCTTGCCGGCAATCATCGGCTTGCCGCCAGCATGCCCCAACAGCAGCAACACCCCGGGCGCCTGGTGATTGGCTTGTGCAGCTTTTACCTGCTGTTGATGCTGTTCGAGTTGCTGCTGATAGTCCCTGAACACTTGTGCTGCCAGCGCCTCGTCCCCCAGCAGACGCCCCAAATGCTGCAAGGTACCCTCGAGGCTGGCAAGGTCTGCCTGGGCCGAAAACATCTCCACCGGCACACCGGCCCCGCGAATCTGCAACAAGACCGGTGCCGGGCCCATTTCTTCAGTGCCTATCAGCACATCCGGCTTCAGGCTCAGCACACCCTCTGCCGAGAGTTGGCGCTGATAACCGATGCTGGGCAGCGACTTGAGTGATTCAGGATGCTGGCTGGTGGTATCGACCCCAACCAATTTAGACTCCGCACCCAATACGCTGACCCACTCAGAAAGCGCTCCTCCGGCGCTGACCCAACGTTGTGGCAACTCGCCAGCCAGGCTGACATGACTGATCATAAGGCCTGCACAGAACGTAATGAGGCGGGTACTCAGGCGCATACAGAGGCTTTCCTTGAAAAAGAGGGCTCAATGGGACGAAGCAATTGTCACTCGGTGAAAACAGCACATCGCAGAGCAAGCCGCTATTTGATAATTGTTTGCATTTGCACGTCAACCTCTTAACCCGCTCTACAACGCCATATCCACATAACCGTTTGGCTACTATTAAGGATTGCCATGAAGTTTTTATGCCCCTCGCAGGGACTGGGCGAAGGCGCCAGCCGTGGCTTTGTATTCGATGAGCTGCGCTTGCTGGTGGTTCGGCGTGAGGGCCGGGTGTATGCCTACAAAAACCGCTGCCCCCATCGCGGGGTGGCTCTGGAATGGCAACCCGACCAGTTTCTCGACGCCAGCGCCAGCCTGATCCAGTGCTCGACCCACGCAGCACTGTTTCTGATCGAAAACGGGGAATGCGTGGCCGGGCCTTGCGCCGGGCAATTTCTGACAGCCCTCGACTGCCATGAAGACAGCCAAGGGATATGGATTACACCGCCAGCGTCAGAGGATGACGTCTAAACGGCGATCAACCACTACCGCATCAGAGGTCAGGCTGACCCCATACGCCAGCACCTGCACCCCGGCGGCCACGGCTTCGCGCAGTGCAGCCGCGTAGCCCGGGTCGATTTCTTCGGCCGGGCGCACCGCATCAATACCCGTCAGATTGACGCAATACAGCTGGACGGCGCGTACACCTTCACGCGCCAGAGTCGCCAGCTCGCGCAAGTGCTTGGCACCACGCTGGGTCACGGCATCCGGAAACGCGGCTACACGAGAGCCTTCAAACCCCAGGGTGACACTCTTGACCTCCACATAGGCAAAGCCCTGCGGGTACTCCAGGCGAAAATCGATGCGGCTTTTTTCCTGCCCGTAGGGCACCTCGCGCTTGAGTGCGGTAAAACCCTCCAGCTCGCTGATCACCCCGGCCAACAGCGCCTCTTCGATCAAGTGATTGGCGCGCCCGGTGTTCACGCACGCCAACCGCCCTTGCGGTGTTTCGCTGATTTCCCAGGTGCCCGGCAACTTGCGTTTAGGGTCGTTGGAGCGACTGAACCAGACTTGCCCCCCCTCGACCATGCAATTGAGCATGGAGCCGGTATTCGGGCAGTGAATGGTCATCAACTCGCCAGAGGTGGTTTCAATATCCGCCAAAAAACGCTTGTAGCGCTTGATCAGCCGCCCCTCTTCCAGTTCAGGTGAAAAACGCATCAGCCCTCCCAGCTCTTGAGGCCACGGGCAATCCGCTCAACAGCCTCATGCAGGCGTGGCAGACTCTGGGTATAGGCAAAGCGTACGTGATGCCCGGACTGGTAACGGCCAAAATCCAGACCCGGCGTAAAGGCTATGTGCTCGGTTTCGAGAAAATGCTGGCAAAAGGCAAAGGCATCACCGCCAAACGCGCTGATATCGGCATACAGGTAAAACGCACCTTCGGGCTCGACCGCAATGCCAAAACCAAGCTCGCGCAAAGCAGGTAACAGATAATCACGGCGACGCCCGAACTCGGCCCGACGCTCTTCCAGAATGGTCAGGGTCTGCGGTTCAAAACAGGCCAATGCCGCGTACTGGGCCATGCTTGGCGCACTGATATAAAGATTCTGTGCGAGTTTTTCCAGGTCGGCCACTGCCTCGGGCGGTGCCACCAGCCAACCCAGCCGCCAGCCGGTCATGCCGAAATACTTGGAAAAACTATTAAGCACAAACGCGCTGTCATCCACTTCCAGCACACTCGCCGCATCGCAGCCGTAGGTCAGGCCGTGATAGATCTCATCCACCACCAAATGCCCGTTGCGGGCCTTGACCGCTGCCGACAGCGCCGCCAGTTCGTCACGGCTCAACAGCGTGCCGGTCGGGTTGGCCGGGGACGCCACCAGCGCGCCTACACTGTCATGGTTCCAGTGGCGCTCGACCAGTTCGGCCGTCAGTTGATAGCGAACATCGGGCCCAACAGGCACCAGTTGGGCCGCCCCCTCTACCAAGCGTAGGAAATGTCTGTTGCATGGGTAGCCAGGGTCCGCTAACAACCAGTGTTTACCCGGATCAACGAGCAGGCTTGAAGCCAATAACAGGGCACCAGAACCGCCGGGCGTGACAAGAATTCGCCCAGGGTCGATATTCAAGCCATAGCGCTGCTGATAAAACCCGGAGATCGCTTCGCGCAGTTCCGGCAGGCCACGCGCTGCGGTATACCGGGTTTTACCGGCGGCCAGAGCGGCCTGGCCGGCAGCAATGATCGGCTCGGCCGTGGTGAAATCCGGCTCGCCGATTTCCAGGTGAATCACATCGTGCCCCGCAGCCTGCAGCTCGTTGGCACGGGCCAGCAACGCCATGACGTGGAACGGTTCGATTGCGCGGCTGCGCGCACTGTAAGACTGAGCCATGAGCCTGCCTTCCTGGGTAAGCAAAAGGCTGATTCTACCCAAGCAGTGCTATAAGGGAGAGCTAATTAGGGTCTTAGCCCGCTTGCCAATAGAACCAAACAACCCGGCCTTGAGTCATAGCTCGACTAAAATTAATAAACAGCTACTAATCTCAAGCACCACAGGCTCTGCACACACACCCTGAGAACGGGCTGGACATGCGGGAGTAGCGCAGCCCGATTTGATCTGGTAAGTTCGCCCGCTTGCAGCCGCAGGGCCGGCAGGTGTCGGTGATGTTGCAATCCTGCGCAATGGATTAGAAGAATGAGAGGCGGTCCATTTCATGCCCACACAAGCAAAGCAACAGAATACTCAACTTAGCGGCTTCGAACCCTACGTTGAAAAGAAGGGTGAAGAGTACATGGGCGAGCCCATGCGTAAACACTTCACCAAGATTCTGCAAAAGTGGAAACAGGACTTGATGCAGGAAGTCGACCGCACCGTTGATCATATGAAAGACGAAGCGGCAAACTTTCCTGACCCATCCGACCGCGCGAGCCAGGAAGAAGAATTCAGCCTGGAACTGCGCGCCCGCGATCGCGAGCGCAAGCTGATCAAGAAAATCGACAAGACTCTGCAACTGATCGAGGACGAAGAATACGGCTGGTGCGAATCCTGCGGCGTCGAAATCGGTATCCGTCGTCTTGAGGCCCGTCCTACTGCCGACATGTGCGTAGACTGCAAGACCTTGGCTGAAATCAAGGAAAAACAAGTCGGCAAGTAATCGCCGGCTTGACCAGATGGGGCGTGCGAACGCCCCATTTTTGTTTGTGCATTTTCAGTGCCCTGCGTGGGAGCGGGCTTGCTCGCGATAGCATCACCGCGCCAATGGTTCAAAACCGGGTTGCCCCATCGCGAGCCAGCCCGCTCCCACACAAATTCGGCCGACGTCCATGACTGCACCCTCCTACATCGGGCGCTTCGCCCCAACGCCCAGTGGCCATCTGCATTTTGGCTCGCTGGTCGCCGCCCTGGCTTCTTACCTCGATGCCCGCTCCGTGGGTGGCCGCTGGCTACTGCGCATGGAAGACCTCGATCCGCCGCGGGAAATGCCCGGCGCCCAGGCCGCGATCCTGGATGCCCTTGAACGCTACGGTTTTGAATGGGACGGCGAACTGGTCCGGCAAAGCGAACGCCACGAAGCCTATGCCCACGTGCTAAACCGACTGTTCAGCATGGGCCTGGCATACGCCTGCACCTGTTCACGCAAACAGCTGGAAGGTTACAACGGCATTTACCCCGGTTTTTGCCGCAATGCCGGGCACTCAAAGGATAACGCAGCCATCCGCATTCGCGTCCCTGAACTGGAATATGCTTTCGTTGACCGGGTACAGGGCGAGTTCCGTCAGCACTTGGGGCGTGATGTCGGTGACTTCGTGATTCGTCGCCGCGACGGCCTCTATGCCTACCAATTGGCCGTGGTGCTCGATGATGCCGCCCAGGGTGTGACCGATATCGTGCGCGGCGCCGACCTGCTCGACTCCACCCCGCGTCAGCTGTACCTGCAAGAGCTGCTCGGCTTGTCACAGCCGCGCTATCTGCATGTGCCGCTGATCGTGCAGCCTGATGGCCACAAACTCGGCAAATCCTATCGCTCGCCGCCCCTGACCCCGGAGCAGGCCACCCCGCTGCTGCTGCGCGCGCTGCGCACCTTGGGTCAGAGCACTGACGAAAGCTTGAACGACGCTACCCCGCGTGAGGTTCTCGATTGGGGCATTGCCCACTGGAACGCGGCCGATATCCCACGCACACTCACCCTTGCCGAGGCGCAATTACGCTGACAGCCCTTGCAGGTTGCCAGCCATCCGTTACCATCGCCGCACGTTTTTGGGCATGCGGCCTGTAAAAGTGAGGGCGGGATGTA
>Ga0256410_1001281_pt1 | contig 19557 bp, 19 predicted proteins | sample PhyWR1_FD_185983 | JGI IMG/M metagenome (GOLD analysis project Ga0256410, IMG submission 185983) | Leaf surface microbial communities from wheat plants in UC Gill Tract Community Farm, Albany, California, United States - DLSL W.R1 | ecosystem: Host-associated > Plants > Phyllosphere >... | reverse complement strand
CAGCCGCGCCAGTCTGCGCCGGTTAGACGATGCCTGGCCCCGCGACGACCGCGGCTGTTTATTAACCTGGAAACTGATGTTAGGAGTGATTGAACGTGAATAAACGCTGGTTTGTTACCGGAACCGACACGGAAATCGGTAAAACTACCGCCAGCTGTGCGCTGCTCCAGGCCGCCAGCGCCGCGGGATACCGCTGCGCGGGCTATAAGCCGGTGGCGTCGGGATGCGAAATCACCCCGGAAGGTTTACGCAATCAGGACGCGCTGCGCTTACAGCAGTCGTCCAGCGTGATGCTGCCGTACCAGCAGGTGAATCCGCTGGCGTTCTACGAACCCACCTCACCGCATATAGTCAGCGCGGAAGAGCAGCGGCCCATTCGATTCAGCGAGCTCTCCGCCGGTCTGGAGGCAGTAGCGCAGCGGGCCGAGTGGGTGCTGACCGAAGGCGCAGGAGGATGGTACACGCCGCTTTCCGCCGGGCAGACTTTTGCTGACTGGGTCGTCGCGGAGCGGCTGCCGGTGATCCTGGTGGTCGGCATTAAGCTTGGCTGCATCAATCATGCGCTGCTAACCGCACAGGCGATAGCCGCCAGCGGTCTGCCGCTGGTCGGCTGGGTAGCCAACGGTATTCAGCCGCCGGGACGTCGGCACGCGGAGTATATGGCCACGCTGCAACAGCGGCTATCCGCCCCGCTGCTGGGCGAAATCCCGCATCTGTCCGATGCGGCGGAATTCAACCGGCTGGGACAGTACCTGACGCTGCCCGAATGACCAGGTGATAATCGTGCGCTTCAACCCTGCCGTGGCGGGCGCTCACACCGCCAGCCAGGTGTTCACCACCCCGTCATCCAGCAGGGCCATCTTCCCGTGGGCGACGTTCCGCCCACGGTGCAGCAGCAGAAAATAGTCGGCCACGCGGCGGATAAACGACAGACGCTGTTCCAGCAGCAGTATGGTCATGCCGAAATCGTGATTCAGCCGATGGATAAGATTCCCCATCTCCTCCTCCAGCCAGGGCGACATCCCTTCAGTCGGCTCATCCAGAATCAACAGCTTTGGCTGGAGCACCAGCGCTCTGGCAAGCGCCAGATGCTGCTGCTGATCGGTCGGCAGTTCGCCGCTGCGCAGATGGCGCAGCGAATAGAGATGTGGAAACAGATCATAGACCATTTGCGGAATGGCGCGGTGACGCTCCTGAGCGGCACCGGCCAGCAGCGCGACCCGCAGGTTCTCCTCCACGCTCAGCTGGGAAAAAATTTGCCGTCCCTGCGGGACATAGCCGATGCCCAGGGCGCTACGCCGCTCTACCGGCTGTAGCAGCAGGTCCTGCGGCGGACGATTGCTCTCCTGCCAGGTCATTGACCCGCTGTTAATCGGCAGATGGCCCATAATGCAGTTCACCAGCGTCGTTTTCCCCATGCCCGGACGCCCGATAATGCCGGTACAGGTGCCGGGAGTGAGATCCAAATCCACATCCCACAGAATATGATTCTGACCATAAAATTGATTAATTGAACGTAAACTCAGCATCGTCACTCTCCTCCAGACAGTAGTCAAACGCACCCGTTGTGCCTCCGTGCGACCGTCTGTAGTGAAGCAATTAACGGGCCAGTTCACCCGCGGCGGCATAATATGCCCGGCGGTCCGTCGCACAGGGCTTATTTGTCAGGAATACTAAACAATTTCCCTCTGTGACCAGGCGGCTGCACTTCGATAGTGCCGTGGGCTAATCAATCATGGTGCAGTGGTCACGCTAAACCGCTGTCGTTTTCGGGCGTACCGGGCGGGTGGGGGCATAAATTTTCCCCTGCTGCTGCATATTTCCACGAATTCTTTGCCGAAAATGGACGGACTCACGGTAAAAAAAATGCAAAAAAAAATATTTAGCGCCGGTTATGAGCCATGGGGACGATTTATACACATCAGGTGGTTCAAGCGCTGTAATCAGTTATCCACTATTCCTGTGGATAACCTTGTGTATTAGGTTGTGAAAACCTGCGCAAGACGAGAGCGGACGCGGCTTTCACACGTATTGCTGTTAAACTCGTCTTGCCTGTAATTTTCATTAAAATCAGTATGTTAACTAAAATCAAGCACTCGGAAAAATCTGCACCGCAGGAGCACGGCTTTTGGTTGACGGTGCTTGACAAACGCTAATATGAGAGAAATCTTGGGGATAACCTTTCAGGCGTAAAAAAGCAGTCGTTTGCGCGGCGTCGATGAAAAGTACCGGCCTGTTATTTAACGCAGCAAAATGTAAAATGGCTGTGATTTTATCCAGTATTTACGGCTGGCAAAATTGGCAGGGCAGAGTAGAATCAATACCCGGTACGCGCATATTTCCATCAGGTAGCCTGCAAATGAGCAAAGTTTTTAAACTCAATTCTGACTTCAAACCCTCCGGCGACCAGCCCGAGGCAATTCGCCGCCTTGAAGAAGGCCTGGAAGACGGGCTGGCCCACCAGACGCTGCTGGGTGTGACCGGGTCGGGGAAAACCTTCACCGTCGCCAATGTGATTGCCGATCTTAACCGGCCGACGATGGTGCTGGCGCCGAACAAAACCCTGGCCGCGCAGCTCTACGGCGAGATGAAGGAGTTTTTCCCGGATAACGCCGTGGAGTACTTTGTCTCCTACTACGATTATTATCAGCCTGAAGCCTACGTTCCCAGCTCCGATACCTTCATAGAAAAAGACGCCTCGGTGAATGAGCATATTGAGCAGATGCGCCTTTCAGCGACGAAGGCGCTGCTGGAACGCCGGGATGTGATCGTCGTGGCGTCAGTTTCAGCCATTTACGGCCTCGGCGACCCCGATCTCTACCTGAAAATGATGCTGCACCTGACGCGCGGCATGGTGATTGACCAGCGATCCATTCTGCGCCGTCTGGCCGAACTGCAATATACCCGCAACGATCAGGCGTTCCAGCGCGGCACGTTCCGCGTGCGCGGTGAGGTGATCGATATCTTCCCGGCAGAGTCCGACGACTATGCGCTGCGCGTTGAACTCTTTGATGAAGAGGTGGAGCGGCTGTCCATTTTCGATCCTCTGACCGGGCAGATAACGTCGGTGATCCCGCGCTATACCATCTATCCCAAGACCCACTACGTGACCCCGCGTGAACGCATTTTGCAGGCGATGGAGGAGATCAAAGTGGAGCTGGCCGAACGCCGTCAGGTGCTGATGGCCAATAACAAGCTGCTGGAAGAGCAGCGCATCAGCCAGCGAACCCAGTTCGATCTGGAGATGATGAATGAGCTGGGCTACTGCTCGGGGATTGAAAACTACTCCCGCTATCTTTCCGGGCGCGGGCCGGGCGAAGCGCCGCCCACGCTGTTTGACTACCTGCCCGCCGACGGCCTGCTGGTGATTGATGAGTCGCACGTCACCATTCCGCAGATCGGCGGCATGTATCGCGGCGACCGGGCGCGTAAAGAAACGCTGGTGGAGTACGGTTTCCGTCTACCCTCGGCGCTGGACAACCGGCCGATGAAGTTTGAAGAGTTTGAGGCGCTGGCGCCGCAGACCATCTATGTTTCTGCCACCCCCGGTAACTACGAGCTGGAAAAATCCGGCGGTGAGGTCATCGATCAGGTGGTGCGGCCGACCGGCCTGCTCGATCCGCTGGTGGAAGTGCGCCCGGTGGCGACGCAGGTTGACGATCTGCTGTCTGAAATCCGCAAGCGGGTGGCGATTAACGAGCGGGTGCTGGTGACGGTGCTGACCAAACGTATGGCCGAAGATCTGACCGAATATCTTGAGGAGCACGGTGAGCGGGTGCGCTATCTGCACTCTGACATCGACACCGTTGAGCGTGTGGAGATTATTCGCGATCTGCGGCTGGGTAAATTCGACGTATTGGTGGGGATTAACCTGCTGCGTGAGGGGCTGGACATGCCGGAAGTGTCGCTGGTGGCGATCCTCGATGCCGATAAAGAGGGTTTCCTGCGCTCAGAGCGTTCCCTGATCCAGACCATTGGCCGTGCGGCGCGTAATCTGAACGGTAAAGCGATCCTGTACGGCGACAGGATCACCCCGTCGATGGAGCGGGCGATAGGTGAAACCGAGCGCCGCCGCGAGAAACAGGAGGCGCATAACCTGGAAAACGGCATCGTGCCGCAGGGACTGAATAAGAAAATCGCCGATATTCTTGAGCTGGGACAGGGGCTGGCGAAAAACAAGGCCAAACCGCGCAGCATGAAGGGGCGCAGCATCGTCGAAGAGGATGAAGGCTACGTCGATCTGTCGCCGAAGGGCCTGCAAAAACGCATTCACGAGCTGGAAGCGCAGATGCAGCAGCATGCGCAGAACCTGGAGTTTGAAGAGGCGGCCCAGGTGCGCGATAAGCTGCATCAGGTGCGTGAGCTGTTTATATCCGCTTCATAGCCTGTGCCGGCCGCTGAGCATAACGGTCAGCGGCCTGTTAGCCCATTATCTTTATGGCGTGCTCCAGCGCGTGGCGCAGCAGTTCGCGATCGTGGCGGTAGGGGATATCGCCCGCTTCCAGCGGCTCCTGAACGATTAGCCGGCCGTCCAGCTGGCTAAGGTCGCGTCCCGGGTTGAGGATCAGCGCATCAATCATTCGCTTACCAATCGCCTTCTCCATGATATCCAGCTTATCCGTCACCGTCAGCCTGGCGGCGGCCGGGCTGAGCTCTTTACCCAAATTGCCGATAAACACCATCTTCGCCGCGCTGCGCCTTAGCGCCTGCGCCATCTCCGGCAGCAGCAGAACCGGCATCAGGCTGGTGTAAAAACTACCGGGACCGATCAGGATCAGGTCGGCCTCGGCGATGGCCTCAACCGCTTCGCGGGTGGCGCTGACCACCGGAGAAAGTATCAGCTCCTGCGGCTGGATCACCATCTGATCGATCGCCGTTTCGCCGTAAACCAGATTCCCGTCGCCGTCCATCGCCACCAGATCCACCGGCTGCTCCGACATCGGGATCAAAAAGGCATCAACCTTCAACATATTGCGGATCAGGTTAATGGCATCAATCGGCCTGACGCTGAGATGGTCCAGGGACTTCAGCATCAGGTTGCCAAGATTATGGCCGGCCAGCTCACCGTTACCGGAAAACCGATACTCAAACATCGCGGAGGCGATGCTGGGTTCCGCAATCAGCTGGTTCAGGCAGTTGCGCATATCTCCCCAGGCGATGCCGCCTTCGGAACGGCGGATGCGCCCGGTGGAACCGCCGTTGTCGGTGGTGGTGACAATACCGGTAAGACGGGAGCCCAAAGGAGAAAGCGCGGACATTACACGGCCCAGACCGTGTCCGCCGCCCAGAGCCACCACACGGTCGAGGTCGGCTAAAGTGCGATTTCGCATGTTATTTTGTCATCATGTTTGCAAATGTGTTTATATTTCGCATTTTACGCTAACTGGCTGTTAAAATGCGGGAAAGTCGTTATATATCATACTATATAGCGAAAGTCTGTTCTGGCATCCAGTCAACTTTAGCGCTAAAATTTGAAAAAACGAGGTTTACCGATGTGCGGTAAATCACACTTAGCCCTGATACCTAAGTCCTCTCCGGATACGGTGTCCTGGCCGCAACCTTGAGTTGCCAGGGTGCAGAAAGAAATGCCTGCATCTCCCGATATTGGAAAGGTGTAACCGGTGCTAAATTTTACTGATAATTTCGCGCGGAGCTTCTACTATCTGCGTCTGTCGATTACCGATGTCTGCAACTTTCGTTGCACCTACTGTCTGCCCGACGGCTATCGCCCGCAGGGTGCGCAGAACAAAAGTTTCCTCTCCCTTGATGAGATCCGTCGCGTCACCCGCGCGTTTGCCGCCGCCGGCACTGAAAAAGTGCGACTGACCGGCGGTGAACCCTCAATGCGCCGCGATTTTACCGATATTATAGCCGCCATTCGCGAAAACAACGCCATTCGTCAGCTGGCGGTGACGACCAACGGCTATCGCCTGCGGCGCGACGTGTCCCGCTGGCGCGAAGCCGGTCTGACCGCGCTGAACGTTAGCGTAGACAGCCTCGATCCCCGTCAGTTTCATGCGATCACCGGGCAGGATAAGTTCGACGACGTGATGCGCGGTATAGACGCGGCGTTTGACGCCGGATTCAGTAAAGTTAAGGTCAACAGCGTGCTGATGCGCGATGTTAATCATCACCATCTCGATACCTTCCTCAACTGGATCCGCACGCGGCCCATTCAGCTCCGTTTTATTGAACTGATGGAAACCGGCGACGGCAGTTCACTGTTCCGTGAGCAGCACGTTTCCGGGGAATCTCTTCGTCGGCAGCTCGTACAGCAGGGCTGGGAGCTTCAGTCCCGCGGGCGCAGCGACGGCCCGGCGCAGGTGTTTAAGCATGCGGACTATCTGGGTGAGATCGGTCTGATTATGCCTTATGAGAAGGATTTCTGCGCCAGCTGCAACCGGCTGCGGGTATCGGCCGAGGGTAATCTTCATCTCTGTTTATTCGGCGACAGCGGCGTGCCGCTGCGCGATTTGCTGGAAAACGACGATCAGCAGGACGCTCTACAGGCGCGTATTGCCAGCAGCCTCAGCCACAAAAAGCAGACGCATTTTCTGCATCAGGGCAATACCGGCATCACACAAAACCTCTCGTTTATCGGCGGTTAATCTAAGGATTTGATTATGGGAAAAGAGTCAGCGGAGTTTATCGCTCTCAACGTGGCCGTTCTGACCGTATCGGACAAGCACACCGCCGACAGCGACAGCTCGGGCAACTATCTGAAGGACGCACTGAACGCAGCGGGCCACCAGGTTCTGGATCGCGCTATCGTGCCGGATAACCGCTACCGCATTCGGGCCGTGGTTTCCAGCTGGATTGCCAGCGCTGATATTCAGGTGGTGCTGATCAACGGCGGCACCGGCTTTAACAGTAAAAACAGCACGCCGGAAGCGCTTTTACCGCTGTTCGATCGCGAAATCGAGGGCTTTGGCGAACTGTTCCGGATGGTCTCGTTTGAAGATATCGGCACCTCAACGCTGCAATCCCGCGCGGTAGGCGGACTGGCTAATCAGACGCTGATCCTCGCCGTTCCCGGCTCCACCTCCGCCTGCCAGCTGGCCTGGGAGCGGATCGTACAGGACCAGCTGGATGCGCGCACCCGCCCGTGTAACTTTGTCTCGCATGTGAAGAAGTTGTGATATGTCCCAGTTAACGCACATTAATGCCGCCGGTGAGGCGCATATGGTGGATGTCTCCGCCAAACAGGAAACCGTACGCGAAGCGCGTGCCGAAGCCTTCGTGGTGATGCGGCCTGAAACGCTGCAAATGATTATCGACGGCAGCCACCACAAGGGCGACGTATTTGCCACCGCCCGCATTGCCGGCATTCAGGCGGCGAAACGCACCTGGGAGCTGATCCCTCTGTGCCATCCGCTGATGCTCAGTAAAGTCGAGGTTTCGCTTCGGGCGGAGCCTGAACATCACCGGGTTCGTATTGAAACCCTCTGCCGTCTGAGCGGGAAAACGGGCGTGGAAATGGAGGCGCTGACGGCGGCCTCGGTTGCCGCGCTGACCATCTACGATATGTGTAAAGCGGTGCAGAAGGATATCAGCATCGAACAGTGTCGCCTGCTGAGTAAAAGCGGCGGTAAATCCGGTGACTTTCAGGCGGTAGACCATGATTAACATTCTCTTTTTTGCCCAGGTACGTGAACTGATTGGCACCGACCGCCTAGAGCTGCCCGCCGAGTATGCCAGCGTCGAAGAGTTACGCAGCGCTCTGTCGCTGCGCGGCGATCGCTGGGCGCTGGCGCTGGAGCCGGGGAAGCTGCTCTCTGCCGTAAACCAGACGCTGGTCTCCCCTGAGCACCCGCTTCGCGCCGGGGATGAAGTGGCCTTCTTCCCGCCGGTAACCGGAGGATAAGATGGATACACGCATCCGGGTTAGCGCCGATCCGTTTAATATGGCGGAAGAACACGCCTGGCTTTCCGCCTGCAAAAGCGACGGCGCGGTCGTCACCTTTACCGGCAAGGTCAGGGATCATAATCTCGGGGACAACGTCAGTGCCATGACGCTGGAACACTATCCGGGAATGACCGAAAAGGCGCTGGAGGAAATCGTCGCGGAGGCGCGTCAGCGCTGGCCCATGCAGCGGGTTACGGTTATCCACCGCATCGGTGAACTGTTCCCCGGTGATGACATCGTGCTGGTTGGCGTCAGCGGCGTCCATCGCGGCGCGGCCTTCGACAGCGCCGAATTTATTATGGATTACCTGAAAACCCGTGCGCCGTTCTGGAAGCGTGAGGCCACCGCAGAGGGCGACCGCTGGGTAGATGCCCGCGACAGCGACAGGCAGGCAGCCGGGCGTTGGCAGTGATCCCGCGGGCAGGGCGTGCGCTGTCGCTGCTGCTGTTGGCGGTGCTGGCAGGATGCAGCGGCAATTCCTCTAAGCAGGCCGATGGGCCGCGCCCAGCCGACGTCAAAAGCCAGATTGCCCGCCTGCTGCCGCCGGGCGTCAGCGATCGTCAGGGCTGGGCTGGCGATATCTTTGTGGCCTTCAACGGTCTGGAGATCGATCCCTCGGTCAGCAACATCTGCGCCGTGATCGCCGTGACGGGGCAGGAGTCGGGCTTTAACGCCGATGCGCCGGTCGCCGGGCTGCCAAAAATCGCCTGGGCCGAAATCGACAGGCGGGCGGGTAAACTGCATATTCCCTCCTTCCTGGTGCGCACCGCGCTGATGATAAAATCCCCTAACGGAAAGAGTTATGCCGACAGGCTGGATAGGGTAAAGAGTGAAAAAGAGCTGAGCGCTATTTTTGATGACTTTATCGGCATGGTGCCGATGGGGCAGACGCTGTTCGGCAACCTCAACCCGGTGCATACCGGCGGGCCAATGCAGGTGAGTATCGCCTTTGCCGAGGCGCATGCCAGCGGCTATCCCTACACACCGGATGGCTCTGTCCGTCGTGAGGTCTTCAGCCGCCGCGGGGGGATGTGGTTTGGTACGCAGCATCTGCTTGGCTATGCGGTGGATTATCCTGCGCCGCTCTACCGATTTGCCGACTACAACGCCGGCTGGTATGCCAGTCGCAATGCGGCGTTCCAGGCGGCGGTATCACGGCTGAGCGGCATTAAGCTGGCGCTGGACGGCGACCTGATTAACTACGGTTCAGACAGCGCGGGCGCGACCGAAAAGGCATTACGAACCCTGGGTAAGCGCCTGAACTACAGCGACAGGGCCATCCGCCGGGCGCTGGAGCAGGGCGACACGGACAAATTTGGCCGCAGCGATCTGTGGCAGGCGGTATTTGCGCTGGCGGATAAAGATGCCGGTAAAACGCTGCCGCGCGCAGTCCTGCCGGGGATTAAACTGGAAAGTCCGAAGATAACCCGTAATCTGACCACCGCGTGGTTTGCTCAGCGGGTTAACAGCCGCTATCAGAGCTGCCTGGCCCGCCGGTAGCGGGTTCAGCCGGGTTCAATAAAAGATAAACAGCAGACGGTTCGACTGGCGCAGATGGCTATGCATATGCCAGACTTAGGCTATCTTTACACCTTAATCTTCCAACTACTAAGGGGAGTATCATGGACCGATATCCACGTTCCAATGATTCAATCGTACAGCGTGCCGGCAGTGGCCTGTCTACCTATATGGCACAGGTTTACGGCTGGATGACCTGCGGTTTGCTGCTGACCGCCTTTATCGCCTGGTATGCCGCCAACACACCGGCGGTGTTGCAGCTGGTGTTCTCCAGCAGCATAACGTTCTATGGCCTGATTATTGCGCAGCTGGGGCTGGTCATCGTGCTGTCAATGATGGTGCATAAGCTGAGCGGCGCGGTAGCAACCGGCATATTTATGCTTTATTCGGCCCTGACCGGCCTGACCATGTCCAGTATCTTTATCATCTACACCTCATCGTCAATTGCCAGTACTTTCCTGGTTGCCGGCGGGATGTTTGGTGCCATGAGCCTGTGGGGATACACCACCAAACGCGATCTCAGCGGCATGGGCAGTATGCTGTTTATGGCGTTGATTGGTATTATCCTCGCTTCGGTGGTCAACATCTGGCTGAAAAGTACCGCGCTGATGTGGGCCGTTACCTATATCGGCGTCGTGGTGTTTGTCGGACTGACCGCCTACGACACGCAGAAGCTGAAAAATCTCGGTGAGAGTATCAACGTGGAAGATAAAGAGAACCTGCGTCGCTACTCCATTATGGGCGCGCTGACGCTGTATCTGGACTTTATCAACCTGTTCCTGATGCTGCTGCGGATTTTTGGCAACCGCCGTTAATCCCCAGGGCAGAACAGAGTAGAAAGTCGGTCCGGGCACGGTGCCCGGACCCTTCACGTTATGCCGACAGGTTCTTTTCCCGCAGCGTTTTAGCCCGCCCCTCCAGCCATATATAAAGCACCAGTGCCAGCAGCAGCGGCGCAATAAAATAGATCAGGCGATAGACCAGCAGGGCGGCAATAATTGCGCCGTTGGACAGCGGTTCACCGCGCAGCAGCGCAAGGAACACCGCCTCCAGCACGCCAATTCCGGCGGGAATATGAACAATAACCCCGGCGATGCTGCTGATCAGCAGTACGCCCAGTACCTGCGGGAAATCAACTTTCTGCATCAGCAGCAGCCAGATAATGGCCCCCATCACCAGCCAGTTGGCGCTGGAAACGGTAAGCTGCACCAGCGCCATGCGCAGCGAAGGCAGGGCCAGCCTGTGGCCTCTTATGCTCCAGCTGCGGCGACGGGAAAACACACACAGCGCAAGATAGATCACCACAAACGCCAGCAGGCCAATACCGATAAAGCGTAGCGTGCCTGCCCCGACGAACCAGCCCGATGGGATCTTCACCAGACCGGCGCTGAACACAATGCCGGAAACCAGCACATAGCCCAGCCAGTTGGTGGCAATACTCAGGGTGAAAATGCGGGTGATGGTGCTGCTTTTCAGGCCCAGTCGGGAATAGAGCCGATAGCGCATCGCCACGCCGCCAACCCAGGTGCTCAGAGTCAGGTTAAAGGCGTAACAGATAAACGAAACCAGCATCACCTGACGCTTAGCCAGTTTATGCCCGCAGCTGGCCCGGCCGATCAGATCGTAAACGCCGTAGGTTAAATAGCTGACGATAACCAGCACCACCGCGCCCAGAACGGCGGTGCGGTTATAGCTGGCAATGGTGCTCAGCACCTCACTCCAGTCAATCTTACGGGCGTAGATCGCCAGCAGCACGATGACCGCGGCAAAAAACAGCCAGGTCAGCACCTTCTTTGCCGGTTTCCACAGACGGTGGTGTTTCGCCATCAGAGTTTCGCCCCTTCATTTCCTGCGCCGACCCGGTCCTGAGTTTCTAACTCGGGCTGAACGGGTGGCTCCACCTCTGCCAGTTTAGGCGTATGGGCAGGCAGCCAGCCGGCGATGGCCGGGAAATGACGCAGAAAATGGAACACCACCACGCTTTTACTCAGCTGCCACCAGCCGCGCGGCGGTAGCTCGCTCTCCATCACCCGGCGACAGTCCTGGCTTAACAAGCCTTCAAGGTTATCCCGCACCTGCTGATTGAAGGCCCGGTCGTGGATCATCAGATTGGCTTCCAGGTTAAGGGAAAGACTCAGCGGATCGAGATTGCTTGAACCAACGGTGGCCCAGTGGCGATCCTTTACCGCAATTTTTGCGTGCAGCGGCCGACGGAGATATTCATAGACCTCTACGCCGCCCTCAACCAGATAGTTATACAGTAGCTCCGCCCCAACCTTGACGATAGGCATGTCCGGCTCTCCCTGCACAATCAGCTTCACCCGCACGCCGCGCCGTGCGGCGTTGCGCATTTCACGCAGCAGCCGGTAGCCGGGGAAAAAGTAGGCGTTGGCGATAATCACATCCTCACGCGCGGTACGCAGCATCTCAAGGTAATGCTGCTCGATGTCGTCGCGGTGGCGATCGTTATCGCGCCAGACCAGCAGAGCCTGCGCCTCGCCCGGGGTCATATTTTTGGCCGGACGGTGGCGGCGTCGCCACCAGCGGTGGGTGGTGCGTGAACTTCCCATCTCCTGCTGCACGTAGCTATTAATATCGGCGACAATCGGCCCTTTAACCTCGACGGCATAGTCTTGCTTAGCCTGCGGGCCATAGCTGATATTATGTTCGGCGGAGTAGTTGATGCCGCCGACGAAGGCTATCTCGCCGTCGGCCACCACGATTTTACGGTGCAGGCGGCGGAAAAGGTTGGTGCGCATACCCAGCACCAGCGGGCGCGGATCGTAATAGACGAAACGTACGCCCTCGGCGGTCAGACTGTGGACAAAGGCATCCGGCAAATCCGGAGAGCCGTAGCCATCAACCATCATCTCAATGCGTACGCCGCGCTGAGCGGCGGCCAGCAGCTTCGCATGTAGCGCCTGGCCGACGTCATCATCAAACAGAATAAAAGTTTCCAGCAGCAGGCTGTGCTGCGCCCGATCGATTGCACCAAAAACGCGGGGAAAAAATTCTTCGCCGTTTTCCAGCAGTTTTATGCGATTGCCTTCACGCCAGGTTGAGTTCATAGATGGATTTCCACCGCGAGCGGCGCATGGTCGGATAAATGAGACCACGGACGCAGCGGAATAGAGTGGGGATGGGTAATGCCCGTATTGCGCACGTAAATACGATCCAGCCGCAGCAGAGGAAAGCGGGCGGGAAAGGTACGCGCAGGACGGCCCGTTTTCTGGCTAAAGACTTCGTCCATACCTGCCTGATTTTTAAGAACACTATTGGCCCGCTGACGCCAGTCGTTAAAATCACCGCCAATCACCACCGGTGCGTCGGAGGGCAGCGTATTGACGAACTGGCAAATCTTTTCCAGCTGTTCGCGGCGGTGGCTTTCGCGCAGGCCAAGGTGCACGCAGAGTACGTGCAAAACGGTTGACGATCCGGGAAGCGGGATCTGGCAGTGCAGCACGCCGCGGCTTTCCGTACCGGCAATTGAAATATCACGGTTCTCATAATGCGCAATGGGCAGGCGGGAAAGCACCGCGTTGCCGTGATCGCCCTCCGAATAGACCGCGTTGCGACCATAGGCGAAATCCTGCCAGATGGTATCGGCGAGAAATTCGTAGTGCGGATTGTCGGGCCAGTTTTCTACCCGCTGCGCGTGCAGATCGTGACTGCCCATCACCTCCTGTACCAGTACAATATCGGCCCCAGTGTCACGCACTGCATCACGCAGCTCCGGCAGAATAAAACGCCGGTTTAAAGGCGTAAAACCCTTATGTATATTAATCGTCAGGATTTTTAATGAAAATCCTTGCGCGTTTTGTGACATACTTGTGTCACCCTCCTTATCAACTCGTGAAGAGTAAAGTGTAGTCCCTGTCACAAAAGAGTGCGGGAACGCGCTTTTTTTTGCGGCATTATCCGAAAGTTGGGGTAGTCTGGAGAACTGCGATGCTGGCCTGTGTCAGCAATGCGCTTGGGCGGCCTGCCATGGACCGCCGGGAGAAACGAATGAAATGGTCTAACCGTATTCAGATTGTCACCGGACAAACCTGTTTACACATCGCCTTACACCTGCTGCTGATAGCCGCGCTGGTGTGGGGATGGAAACACCATGCACTGTTGCAGGTCAGTATGCTGTTACTGGCAATGTATGCCAGCGTGTTTGCGGCAATGTTACTGACCCAGCGTGTAGCGGGTTTACGGCGCATCGGTGACTTCCTGGAAGATGTCACCACCACCTACTATTTCGGTGCAGCCATGTTGGTTTTACTGGTACTGTCGCGGGTTATCCATAATAACCTGCTGCTCGGTGCCGTAGGGGTTGTGATGCTGGCTGGTCCGGCGCTGGTCTCACTGCTGGCGAAAGAGCCGGCGCGCAGGCGTCATCATCGTTAACCCTGGCGGGCCACTTCGGTGGCCCGTTGTTTATGCCCCGCCAGATCCTCTATTCCTGCGCTTAGCGCACCTCTTTTCAGATAAACGGATAAGAATAACTCCCTGTAGAGCGTAGGGATCTGATATAATCCGCCCCTTACGCACCGTGGTTTGTGCTCTCATTCAAGCGTCAGAACAGTTCTGGCGTCATATTCTCCCCCTGGAAACTACACCGCTCGGCGGTCAGGGCGGATCCGGAGTCAGTCAACTTTATGTCATTTGATTCTCTCGGCCTTAATGCCGATATTTTGCGCGCTGTTGCTGAACAGGGCTATAGCGAGCCAACGCCTATTCAGCGTCAGGCTATTCCGGTAGTGCTGTCTGGTCGCGACCTGATGGCCAGCGCTCAGACCGGAACCGGTAAAACCGCAGGCTTTACCCTGCCACTTCTTCAGCTGCTGAGCAGCAGCAATCCGCACCCGAAGGGCCGTCGCCCGGTACGTGCCTTGATTTTAACGCCGACCCGCGAGCTGGCTGCGCAGGTGGGTGAGAACGTTGCTGAATACAGCAAGCACCTTGATATCCGTTCGCTGGTGGTCTTCGGCGGCGTGAGCATTAACCCGCAGATGATGAAGCTGCGCGGCGGCGTCGATGTTCTGGTGGCAACGCCGGGCCGACTGCTGGATCTTGAGCATCAAAACGCCCTCGACCTGTCAAAAGTCGAAATCCTGGTGCTGGATGAAGCGGACCGTATGCTGGATATGGGCTTTATCCACGATATCCGTCGCGTACTGGCCAAGCTGCCGGCAAAACGCCAGAACCTGCTGTTTTCTGCCACCTTCTCTGACGAGATTAAAACCCTGGCGGAAAAACTTCTGCACAACCCGGAGCAGGTGGAAGTGGCCCGCCGCAACACCGCGTCCGAGCAGGTCACCCAGCACGTTCACTTCGTTGATAAAAAACGTAAGCGGGAGCTGTTATCCCAGCTGATCGGCAGCGGTAACTGGCAGCAGGTGCTGGTCTTTACCCGCACCAAGCACGGCGCTAACCACCTTGCCGAGCAGCTGAACAAAGATGGCATTACTTCTGCGGCGATCCACGGTAACAAAAGCCAGGGCGCCCGTACCCGTGCGCTGAGCGACTTTAAAGATGGCAAAATCCGCGTGCTGGTAGCAACGGACATTGCCGCCCGCGGTATCGACATTGAAGAGCTGCCGCACGTTGTTAACTATGAGCTGCCGAACGTGCCGGAAGACTACGTTCACCGTATTGGCCGTACCGGCCGTGCCGCTGCGGTGGGTGAAGCGCTGTCCCTGGTCTGCGTGGATGAACACAAGCTGCTGCGTGATATCGAACGCGTGCTGAAGCGTGAGATCCCGCGTATGGCGATTGAAGGCTATGAGCCGGATCCGAGCATCAAAGCTGAGCCGATCGTTAACGGCCGTCAGCAGCAGCGCGGTGGCGCGGGCGGCGGTGCAGGTCGCGGTCGCGGTGCGCCGGGCCAGCGCAGTGGTGGTGGTGGCGGCGGCGGACGCAGCAGCGCCGGCGGCAACCGGAGCGGTGGCGGTAACGGTGGCGGTAATGGTAACAGTGCCGGTGGCGAACAGCGCCGTCAGGGTAACAGCGGCGGTGCCGGTAACGGTTCCGGCGCGGCACGTGGTCCACGTTCTGAGGGCGGCAACGGTGCCCCGCGTGTAAACCGCACCCGTCCCCGTCGTGCCAGCTCTGGCAACAACAGTTAATTAATCAGGGGGAGCCGCCCGGCTCCCCCTTCCGATCGCCACAGGTTTACCATGCGCGTGCTACTGGCTCCAATGGAAGGCGTTCTCGATTCTCTGGTACGTGAACTGCTGACCGACGTTAACGATTACGATCTCTGTATTACCGAATTTTTGCGGGTAGTGGATGCCCTGCTGCCGGTGAAATGCTTTCATCGCCTCTGCCCTGAACTTAATCATGCCAGCCGGACACCGTCCGGTACGCCGGTGCGTATTCAGCTGCTGGGACAGTACCCCGAGTGGCTGGCGGAAAACGCTGCGCGCGCGGTGGAGCTGGGCTCCTGGGGCGTGGATCTGAACTGCGGCTGTCCGTCGAAAACGGTCAACGGCAGCGGCGGTGGCGCAACGCTGTTGAAAGATCCTGAGCTGATTTATCAGGGGGCGAAGGCGATGCGCGCGGCGGTTCCGGCCGATCTCCCGGTAACGGTGAAAATACGCCTTGGCTGGGATTCCGGCAGCCGCCAGTTTGAAATTGCCGATGCGGTGCAGCAGGCGGGTGCCAGTGAGCTGGCGGTTCACGGCCGAACCAAAGAGGACGGCTACCGTGCGGAGGCGATCAACTGGGCAGCGATTGGCGAAATTCGTCAGCGGCTGACGATCCCGGTTATCGCTAACGGTGAAATCTGGGACTGGCAGAGTGCGCAGGACTGTCTGGCCACCACCGGCTGCGATGCGGTGATGATTGGCCGTGGGGCGCTGAACGTGCCGAACCTCAGCCGGGTAATTAAGTACAATGAAGCGCGCATGCCCTGGAACGAGGTGGTGATGCTGCTGAAAAAATACGTGCGTCTGGAAAAGCAGGGCGATACCGGTCTGTACCACGTCGCGCGTATCAAGCAGTGGCTTGGCTATCTGCGCAAAGAGTACGTCGAGGCCAGCGGGCTGTTCAGCGAAATCCGGGCGTTAAATACCTCCGGGGATATTGCCAGGGCGATTGAAGGCGTTAGCGTCTGACGCTGCGTGAATTGCCCGGCGTCGGCGATAACGGTGTATATTGCCTGCCCCGGCAGTAAGGTACCGTTTCCTCAACGGGTTCAGTGCCTGCTACTGTGCGACGTATCCGCCGTCAACCAGCAGCGACGCACCGTTAATAAACGAGGCGTCATCGCTGGCAAGAAAAGCGACAACGCTCGCGACCTCTTCCGGGCGGCCCAGCCGTCCCACCGGATGCAGTTTGACCAGCTCAGCTTTACCCGCCGCGCCCTGATAATCCAGCAGGGGCGTGTCAATATAGCCCGGGCATACGGCGTTAACGCGAATACCGCGCGCCGCGTAGTCAATGGCCAGTGTCTGAGTTAGCAGCTTTACACCTGCTTTTGCCGCAGAGTAGGCGGTCACACTGTGTTTGCCTACCCAGCTGTGAATCGATCCACAGTTAACGATAATTCCCGGCTGTCGCTGCCCCAGCCAGTATTCAATCGACACCTTGTCCAGTAAAAAAACGCCGGTCAGATTGATATCAATGGTTTTTTGCCATTTATCGACCGAAAGCTTATCGACTGCGGCATCATCGGCAATGCCGGCATTGGCAAACACAATATCCAGCCTGCCAAAGTGGTTGACGGTTTGCTCCACCAGCCGCTGATTCTGCTGCGGATCGATAACATCCGTGCTGATAAAGTGAGTTTTGTACCCTTTATCGTTCAGGCTTTTTTCCATTTTCCTGCCCGCGTCCGCGTTCAGATCGGCAATGACGACGGCGGCACCTTCCGCGGCCAGACGGCTGACCGTGGCTGCGCCGATGCCGCTGGCACCACCGGTAACAATCGCTACTTTTCCATTAAATCGCATGATGAATCTCCTGTTGAATGCTGTTTTCAGCCTAAGCGCCGACGCTGGCCGAAACTTGTCATTCGCTGCGGATCATAAATCGTGTGGGCACAGAAAAATGTCAGTTGATTCTGTTAGGGGGATCGGCGATCCCCCGGTAATCATTAGATTTCAGGCACGATCATCTCTTCCTGCACCGGACTGCGGCGATACCACCACCTGCTCACCGCAAAAGCCCATGACCCGTTCAACGCCGGCACGGTTATACCCGCTGCGGTCAAACAGCACCATCTCGCCAGTGGCGGGAAGGTGGGCAATGTAGCGCTGAAAATACCACTGGGTATGCTCACGATCGTCAGGCGCAGGCAGGGCGGCAACGCGTCCTTCAAAAATGATCACCAGCCGGTGACCGGTGCGGGATACCCAATTTGAGATTCATGTCGATGAAATGCAATTCCATCGACATTGATTGTTGTTGTGTCGTTCACAGCGACATATAATCAATGTATGTCGATAAAACAGGATTTGACGAACATGTCTTTCGCCTCTGATAGACCTTTTAATGGACTGCCCCTGATTCCACCAGCAATTGAAAAGATGCAAACAGCAAAAATCTTTAAAGCCTGCATAGCTGCACGGGCTGAGCTTGCGGGGTTGAATATGGCGGGTAAGTTATTACCCGATCAACATATCCTGCTGAGCATCATTCCAATGCTGGAAGCGAAAGGTTCATCAGGCATAGAGAATATCGTTACCACCAACGATCGTCTGTTCAGATTTGCAGAATATGATAAACACGCCGATCCCGCAACAAAGGAAGCACTACGCTACCGTACAGCAATGTACAAGGGGCTGAGTGAGTTAAAAACGTATCCCATCTGCATGAGTGTTGCGTCCCTAATCTGTACCACGTTAAGAGGTGTATCCAGCGACGTACGTAAAATGTCTGGTACGCACCTGAAAGACAGTGCCGAAAACATTATTTATACGCCGCCTGTTGGTGAAGCGGTTATACGTGACCTGCTTACAAACTGGGAAACGTACATCAATGCCGATGTAGAAGTGGATGAACTGGTTACGATGGCAATAGCACATTATCAGTTTGAAAGTATCCACCCCTTTGAAGATGGTAACGGAAGAACCGGACGTATTCTGAACATACTCTGTCTCATAGACAGGGGGCTTCTTGAGCAGCCGATTCTCTATCTGTCGCGGTATATCCTCCAGCATCGTGACGATTATTACACCCTTTTGCGTGGCGTTACCGAACGCGGAGAATGGGAGCCGTGGATCTTGTTCATCGTCAAGGCGGTTGAAGAGACAGCCAGATGGACGACTAAAAAGATTGAAGCTATAAGAAAACAGATCCAGGAAACCCGCGACTACGTTAAAGAACAACTGCCTAAAGAGTACACCTGGGAGCTGGTCGATCTACTTTTCAGACAGCCGTATTGCCGTATCAATACTCTGGTTGATGCCGGAATTCTTCAACGACAGGCCGCTTCTACCCGGTTAAAGCAGCTAACAGAAATAGGTGTGCTTGAAGAGGCAGACTCCGAAGGAAACAACAAAGTTTGGGTGAATACACGTTTGCTACGTGAGCTTGATGACTGATCTTTAACGCGTTAATTATCAATCTTATGGCGGTTTTTTTCACGATAAAAAAAGGGAAAGGATATGATCCTTTCCCGGTGGAAACGCTGGCTGAAACGCCAAGGCCAGCGAGAGTGGTGAGAACAACGGAGGTTCTCTAAAGCCTATTTGTTGTCGAGGGCATTAACGCTTAAGCGCCAACGCAGAAATAACCTAATGCGATCAGCTCTGTCATTTCCAGACATTCCGTGCGTTTTATTGATTTATGTCTATTTAATCAATGTGATAAGAAAATACTTAGCTGGCGGGGACGGGCAAAAAAAGCCCCGCAGTCAGTGCGGGGCGGGTAACCGGCGGACGGTGCTGCGCGGGTTACGGTTTGGCGCTGTAGATCGGACCTGGCTGGCTCAGACCGGGGATAGCCTGAACGCTACCGCTCATCTCTGGCGCAGCCTGTTGCGCATCGGCAGCGGTCGCGTCGCCGTTGGCTGGATCAACCACGTTGGCGCCCTGTGCCGTGACCGGCGTCAGGGGCTCTTCCTTCGGCAGCGCACCTTCCTGCTCAGGAACGGCAACCGGCTCGGAAAGGGTGCTGTTCGCATCGGTGCTGACGTTAAC
>Ga0256410_1001264_pt1 | contig 19745 bp, 12 predicted proteins | sample PhyWR1_FD_185983 | JGI IMG/M metagenome (GOLD analysis project Ga0256410, IMG submission 185983) | Leaf surface microbial communities from wheat plants in UC Gill Tract Community Farm, Albany, California, United States - DLSL W.R1 | ecosystem: Host-associated > Plants > Phyllosphere >... | reverse complement strand
ACTCACGGGGCAAGGGTAGAATCCTAGCGTGTACCTGGCCAAGGCCGCTGCCCTCATCGCATGGACCCGATCATGAACAAGCCCGCCGCACGCATCTCTGCCCTGTCGCTGTCGTTGATGCTGCTGGCCGGTTGTGCCACCACCAGCCTCGTCAGCACGCCCGAATCGCCGGCCCAGAGCCAGGCGCTGGCGCTGATTGAACAAGGCAAGCCGCGCGACGCCGCCCTGCAACTGGAAGCGCTGGCCGCGACCCTGCGTGGCGGCGCCCGCAGCAACGCACTGGCCGATGCGGCCTGGGCCTGGCACCTGGCCGGCGACAGCGCACGCGCGCGCAGCCTGCTGGGCCAGGTGACCGCCCGCCAGCTGACCGGCGCCAGCCTGCAGCGTTACCAGCTGGCCAGCGCCGAACTGGCGCTGGCCGACAAGCAGCCGGCGCAGGCACTGGCCCTGCTGAAGGATCATGCCGACAACGTGCACCCGAGCCTGCGCACGCGCTGGTCCTTGGCCCGCGCCAGTGCCCTGCAGGCCACCGGCGATGCCTTTGGCGCCGCCACCGAACGCGCCCGTGCGCATGCCGGCCTGACCGGCACCGCGCGCAGCGAAAACCAGGCCGCCATCTCCGGCCTGCTCGGCACCCTCGACGATGCCACCCTGCGCAGCCGCGCCGCCGCCTTGCCGGCCAACGACCCGCTGTACAACTTTGCGGGCCGTGCACTGATCGCCCGTGGCCTGCCGCTGCCGCGCCCGTTCGATCGCGATGGCGCCGCCCAGTTCGACACCAGCAAGCGCCCGCCGGCGATGAGCGATGGCTACCGCCCGCCGGCCAAGCTGGCCGTGCTGCTGCCGCTCAGTGGTCGCCTGGCCACTGCCGCACAGCCGGTGCGCGATGGCCTGCTCAGCGCCTACTACGGTGAAACCCGCCGTCGTCCGGAGGTCAACTTCTTCGACACCGCCGGTACCCCGGCCGGTGCGCTGGCCGCGTATGACAAGGCCGTGGCGTCCGGCGCCGACTTCGTGGTCGGCCCGCTCGGCCGCGACGAGGTGGATGCCGTGTACGGCCGCCAGCAGCTGCCGGTGCCGGTGCTCGGCCTGAACCGCGGCAAGGATGCACCGCCCGCTGGGAGTGCCGGTTTCTCGCTGGCACCGGAGGACGACGGCATCGTCGCCGCCGAATACATGCGTGGCCGCGAGCGCAGCAAGGCGCTGGTGATCAACAGCAGCGACGACACCGGCCGTCGCGCCGCAGCCGCCTTCGCCCAGCGCTTTGCCCAGCGCGGCGGCAGCGTCGCCGCCACCATCGCGGTAAGCGAAACGGTGGGGGACGTCAGCGCGCAGGTGCGTAACGCCGGCGCGGTCGATGCCGTGTTCCTGGCCGTGCGTGCACCGCAGGCCCGCCTGCTGGCCCCGCAGCTGGCGCTGGCCGGTGCCGGCGGTGCCACCCGCGTGGGCACCTCGCAGCTGACCACCGGCAGCGGCAAGGTCGAAGAAGACGTGGCGCTGGACGGCATCATCTACCCGAACGAAGCCTGGAACGTGCGCAGCGTGTCCGGCGTGCCGTCCGCTGCCCAGGTCGCGCAGACCTTGCCCAGTGCGCGCGGCGCCGCCAGCCGCCTGTTCGCCTTCGGCGCCGATGCGTGGAAGATCAGCGCCTACCTGGACAAGCTGGCCACCGAAGGCGGCCTGGACGGCGCCACCGGCACGCTGTACCTGGACAGCAACGGCAACATCCTGCGCCAGCCGGCATGGTCGACCTTCAGCGGTGGCCGGCCGATGCCGATCGCCGGTGGTCGCTGAGCACCTGCAACGTGGCTCGGCGGTGGAAGCCGCCGCCGAGCAGCATCTGCAGCAGGCCGGGTTGCGGCCGCGCGCACGCAACGTGCGTTATCGCGGCGGTGAACTGGACCTGGTGATGGATGACGCCGGCACCGTGGTCTTCGTGGAAGTGCGCTACCGCGCGCGACAGGACTTCGGTGGCGGCGCGGCCTCGGTCGATCCGCGCAAATGCCGCCGCCTGATCCACGCTGCGCAGTTGTACCTGCAGGAACACCCCGCCATGGCCGATGCGCCCTGCCGCTTCGACGTGGTTGAAGCCACGGGCGAACCACCGCAGCTGCACTGGCTGCGCGATGCGTTCCGGTTGGATGATTGCTGATGGCTACCCATTGCCGGCCAGCGGCCGGCACTACCGGAGCCGATGCCTGATGCCTTCGATCATCACCCACGCGGCGGTGCCACTGGCGTTGTGGTGCGCTGCTGATCGCGGCCGCATTCCGCCGCGCCTGCTGGGCGCCGGCGTGATCGCGGCGATGCTGCCCGACGCCGATGTACTCGCGTTTGCCCTGCACATTCCCTACGCCGATGCGTTCGGCCATCGTGGGGCCAGCCACTCGCTGCTGTTTGCCCTGGTGCTCGCCGTGTTGGCAGCGCTGTCGGCGTTCTTTGGTAGCCGCCGACCTTGGTCGGCGCCTCCATGCCAACCAAGGTTGGCATCTACCGTACAAGCGGCGGCGTTCGTGTTCGTCTGCGCCGCCAGCCATCCATTGCTGGATGCGTTGACCTCCGGCGGCCTTGGCGTCGCGCTGGCCTGGCCCTGGAGCGAACACCGCTTCTTCGCACCCTGGCGGCCGATCCGCGTGTCGCCGTTCGCGCCGCAGTTCTTCAGCGCGCGCGGCCTGGCCACCCTGCTGTCGGAACTGCGCTGGGTGTGGCTGCCGCTGGCCGGCGCTGTCATCGCCTGGAAACTGATTCACCCCGCCCCTGCTGCCCCACGAGATCTGTCATGAGTACTGCCCTGCCCTCCGCATTGGTTGCCGAACTGTCCGCCCTGCTGGGCAGCGACGGCTGGCGCATGGATGACGGCGCACTGGAGGCGAACGCGCAGGACAACTCGTGGCGCCACCAGCGCCCGGCTGCGGTGGCACTGCCGGCCGACATCGAACAGGTGCAGGCGCTGGTGCGTGCCTGCCGCGCGCATGGCGTGGCCTTGGTCGCACGCGGTGCGGGCACCGGCACAACCGGCGCCGCCGTGCCAGTGCCCGGCAGCATCGTGCTGTCGTTCACCCGCATGGACCGCATCCTCGAGATCCGCGCCGGTGACCGCTGCGCCGTGGTGCAGCCGGGCGTGCTCAACGGAACGCTGCAGCAGGCACTGGCACCGCACGGCCTGTTCTGGGCACCGGACCCGTCCAGCGCCGAGATCTGCAGCATCGGCGGCAACCTGGCCTGCAATGCCGGCGGTCCGCGCGCGGTGAAGTACGGCACCAGCCGCGACAACGTGCTGGGCCTGGTGGCGGTGACCGGTACCGGCGAGGTGATCCGCTGCGGCGGTGCCTACACCAAGGACGCCACCGGCTATGACCTCACCCACCTGCTGGTCGGCAGCGAAGGCACGCTGGCGCTGATCGTGGAAGCCACGCTGAAGCTGACCCCGCTGCCGGTCAGCCAGGCCGGGCTGCGTGTGCTGTACCGCGATGCCGACGCGGCCGCCTCTGCCGTCTCGCGGCTGATGTCGCAGCCGGTCGTTCCCACGCGCTTGGAATTCATGGACGCACGCAGCCTGGAGCTGCTGCGCCGCAACGGTGCCGACGTACCCGACGCTGGCGCGATGCTGCTGGTCGAAGCCGATGGCGACCACGACACCCTGCCCTACCTGCTGCAGGCGCTGGCCGCCGCCGCCGAAGGTGACGGCATGATCGCACTGGACGTGGCAATGGAAGGCCGCGCGCGCGACCAGCTGTGGGCCGCACGCAAGGCCTTGTCACCCGCGCTGCGCAGCGTCGCCCCGGGCAAGATCAACGAAGACGTGGTGGTACCGGTATCGCGCATCCCCGATCTGGTGGCTGGCGTGCAGGTCCTGGCCCGCGACTATTCGCTGACCATCGTCACCTTCGGCCATGCCGGCAACGGCAACCTGCACGTCAACATCCTGTACCACCCGGACGATGCCGACGAGAACGCACGCGCGCATGCCGCGCTACCGAAGATCTTCGAGATGACGCTGGCGCTGGGTGGCACGCTGTCGGGCGAACACGGCATCGGACTGGCCAAGCGTGATTTCATGGCGAAAGCGTTCACCGCGGAAACGCTGGCGGCGATGCGCGCGATCAAGCACGCATTGGATCCAGATGGCATCCTCAACCCGGGCAAGGTGCTGCCGCCGGCATGAGGACCTACGTTGATGGGTCCGCGCCTGTAGAGCCGAGCCTCTGCTCGGCTGCTCTTCGCCCGCCTTGCGATGAATCCCGTGCCTGCCATAGGCTCGGTGGCCCAGCTGCGGTCAACGCGTGCTGCGCTCAAGGGTTGGCGTCAAACACCACCGTCATGTCACCGGACCAGTGTGAGCCGGGCGTGCGCAGCATCTCCGTCACCGCCTCACGTTCGGCGGTGAAGCGCAGCGTCGAACGCCGCTGCATCAGGTAACCGTCCGGGGTGAAGCGCGGCGCCTGTCCGTCGTCCGGCCACAGCGCGGTGTACTGCGCCGGCCGGCCATCACGCAGGTTCGTCATGCCGGGCAGCGTCACGTCGACATCCACCGGCACCACCACGTCATCGGCGTGGTTGCGGATGCCACAGCGGGTACCCGCCGCATGTTCGCAGCGCAGCTTCATGCTGAAGTCCATCGAGGTTGTCAGATGGAAAGGCAGTTCCTGCCGCAATCGTACCGGTGCCTTGCCATGATTGACCCAGGCCGACCAGCCCCCTTCCGGTGCAAGCTGTACGTGGGGAGACTCACTGGGGAAGCGGACCTGGAAGTCGTGGATTACGTCGAAGACGAAGTTCATCCGGACCATCTGCACGCCGGTGATGTTGTCGCCCAGGTCGATGTCCGCTTCTGCACCACCGGTCGTCCAGCTTTCCTGGGCCATGTAGCGACCGTCCTGAAGCGTCGTCGCATTGGGAAGTGTGACCTGGATACCGAGCCCCACGTTCCGATAAAAGTAGGTGCGATCAGCTCTTGGATGGATGCTGTAGCACTCCGTGGGACTCGATGGCGTACGGACGCTCCAACCGCCATTCGACCAGCCAAGCCCGCCCGCCCCTCTGATAGCCGTACAGCCACCGCTGATGCCGTAGTACCACGGGTCCATGCCACGGTTGAAGCTGAGGCTCAATGAGATGGCAACGAAACTGATGGTCGCCTCGAAGGTGTGCCCAGTGGTGGCCTCCTGCAGGGTGATGGTTCGCGGCGGTGGGAAACGGACATAGGTGGTGTCACGCCGTGACGCATCGTCCCCGGGACCGGATTTCTGCCAATACTCCCTGTTGCCGAGATCGAAGATGTAGGCCCCACTCGCGTCACATTGGGCGGGCCGCCAGGTGCAGAACGCACCGCGTGGTGTCGTGTTTCGAAAATCGGTATTGCCAGGATCCAGCGCGCTGGGTCTGAACTCGCCTGTGACGGTAACGTCCACCACCTGAGCGGCAGCAGGCAGAGCCATCAGCGTGGTCAGCACCACGAGCCATCGAATGCGAATGCTCATCTTTTTTTCAACCTGCCTGATTCGTCGGGACAACGGACTACTTCACGACCACCGATGGCGGGCAGCCGATGCCACCTACCATCAGCACATCTCCCTCGCGGGGATGTTGCCCTTCTTCCATGGTCAGCACGCAGCTGACCAGACTCGGGTAACGCAGCTCCACCACCGGCGCGCGTGCACTCAGCTCCAGGGTGAAGAAGCCGTCTTCCTGGCTGACGCTGCGCCCGGCATGGTTGATCACCTGCACGCCGCGTACGCCGTTGCCATCGGCATCCAGCACCTGGCCCATCACGGTGAAGGTGCGCAGCACATCCATCGTGGTGTACATGACCCCGCCCTTGTTGAGGTGGTAGCTGAGCGTGGCCGGCTGCAGGATGGCTGCCGGCGCATGGCGGCCATCGAAATCGAACTGGATGTGGCCTGCCCGATAGGCGGTGGCAGGGACGAAATTGCGGCCCGGCCGCAGCACGACGCTGCCGCCGCGATGGTCATCGGCGCGGAGTGCGACATCCGGGTAGTCGCTGCGTACGTCGACGATGACGCCGGTATCCATGCCACCGCTGCGGCCCTGGCCGAGCACCGCCGCGTGTCCTGCGCCCAGCACCAGCGTACTGTCGAGGTTGGCAGTGCCGCTGAACCTGCCGCTGTCGGCGGCGCGATACATCTGCACGTCGCCCTCCAGCAGTGGGCTGTGCAGATACGCGCCGGCGCCGGCGCCGATACCACTACGCTCGGCGCTGACCGTGCCGTTCACGCTCTGCAGCAGTGCTCCGTCCACGCGTTGCGTGGCCGCCGCAGTCACGTAGGTGTCGCGTTGGCCGCCTTCGCCGGTGCGGCTGCCCAGGCTGCCGCTGTAGCTGCGGCGCTCACTGCCCAATGACAGGCTGATGGTCAGATCGATCCCGCGCTGGCGACGATACTGGGTGTGCCGACCGCCGGGGCGATCATAGGCCGAGACCCGCCAGTTGACATCGTGCTTGCCGAACAGGGTGTCACGGCGACCGTACGAGACGTCGATGCCGGTGCCGCGGGTGAATCCCGAACTGCGCGCCACGCGCAGGCTGGCGTTGTCACGGTGGCTGAAACGGTGGGTGATGGAGACGGCCGATGTGTCCTGCCAGCCGCCTTGGGTCTCCCAACGCGGCGCGGCACCGGCGCCAGGCACTACCCGCTGCCGTTGTTCGGCCCAGCTGCGCGCGTGGTTGGCGACCACCGATCCGCCGCGATAGCGGTACAGCGCCTGCAGATCGACGCCGCGCCCGGCATCGCCGGAGGCGTAGAAGTTGGTGTACGTACTGAAGCGGTCGCTGGCCTGCCAGTCCATCGACAGACCCGTGGCATGGCGCGGGCCGATCTGCTGCACGGTGGCACCGGCCACCGCGCGCGGATGCAGCAGGTAGTTGACAACGGCGCCTGCGGCGATCTTTCCTTCCTGGCTTGCGCGGCCACTGCCAAGCAGGCCGCGCTGCTGGCCAGCGAACGCGCTGTAGCGCCAGCGTCGCGTTGGATCGCGCCAGCGGCTGGGCTTGTGGATGGAGGCGGTTTCGCGTGACACCTCGCGGCCGTCTTCGAGCACACGCAGTTCCACGTCGTAGATGCCGCCGGGCAGGCGCCGTGTATCGACTTCCTGGATACCCGGGGTGACCGCCTGGGTGGACAGCAGGTTGCCATCACGAAGGATCTCCACCACGCCTTCGCGGCTGGCGGTGACATACACCGGATAGGCGCTGGCGCTACGGGTGTCGGCCAGCAGCACATCCGATGAACCCAGCATCACGCCCAGTGCCGTGTCGTTCTGCGTGCCGGGCGCGCGCGGCTGGCGGATGATGCCCTCGAAGGTGGGCAGGAAATAGCCAGCACGCACGAAATGGTCGCCCAGTTCGCGCTGTGCGTACAGCGCGCTCAGGTAGTGCTCGCTGCGATCCGGTTGTGCGTAGTACTGGTAGCTGCCCACTGTACTCCAATGGCCGATGCTGCCATTCAGCTCGGCGCTGTAGCGTGCACTGGTGGGTTGGTCCTCGCCGGCGTATACAGCCAGACTGTTGCGCACGATCAGGCCGTGGCTGCCGTGCGCGGGCAATGCGATATGGCGGGCGTCCTGCTGTGTCCCCGCAGGCGTCAGCAGGGTAAGCAATGAGTTGGCCAAGCTGTAGTGCAGTGCGGACAGCCCGCGGCAGTGCGGGCTGCATACGCCCAGCGCCATCGGTTCGGACAGCTGCTCGGCCCAGCGCGCACGTTCGGTCTGCGGCCACGGACTGTCATGGCTTTCGCCAAAACCGATCAGCTGCATGCGGTTGTCTTCATGCAGCAGTACCTCGGCATCGCCCAGGTACTGCCCGTCGAGCTCCACCCGCACGGTCAGCGGGTTGCCGAACAGGTGGTCGCGGAACTCCGCCGGCATGCGCTCGCGCTGTTCCAGAAGACTGGGCAGGTCACCCAGCGCCAGGCCCGCGGCCTGCGAGGACGCGGCAACGACCACGGCACCGATGGCGACGGTCAACCGGGCCAGGGGCAAGCATGTGCGGGTTAGCTTGGGAAACATGGTGGGTACTCTGGCCTCCCTGCCGCATCCGTGGATGCGGCAGGGAGCACCTGCTGGGATCACGGATCGGCGATATCGCTTTCGAAGATCATGTGGAACTGGCCGCCATAGCTGCCCTGCTTGTAGCCGCCGGTCGGAGCGGTCGGGGCGATGGCAAAGGCCAACGACCTGCCGGCGGCGGCCTGCGCCGCGTTGGCAACGGTGATCTTGGCGGCGGCCGTGGCCGGTACGGCCACGTTGTCCAGCTTCACCACCAAGTCCACGACATCGGCAGCGGAGGCCATCTGCGCCGGGGCCGACAGGTAGGCGGTGATGGCCGCCGGCGACTTGACGTTGATGACGCGACCGGTCAGTTCACCCAGCTCTTGGCGTGCGGTATCCCACGGCAGGTTCTGCGGCAGGCCTTCCCAGCCATCGGGCGTGGACACCTGCAAGCCCGCACTGTTGGGCACGTCGGCCGTGACGTTGACGGTGATCGACTTGGTTTCGGTGGCGGCGTGGCTGAGCGCCGGGGCCAGCAGCGCCGCTGCGGCAGCAGCCAGCGCATAGGTTTTCAAGGACATGTGTTGCTCCAGCAAGAGTGGGTGGGTACGAGATGCCAGGACACGGGCACAGCACCCCCAGCGGGTGCCTGGCGGACCCGGTGGGGCATGAACAGCGGGAGGAACGCAACGATCAGCGGCGCGAATCGATGCTGCGCTGGCTGTCGCCCTCCTTCAGGTCGTAGCGGAGAAACTGGCCGTCGGCCACCTGCAGCGCGTAGGAGCGCCCGGGCCGGACGTGGACGATGATGCCGGGCGTGCAGGTGTCCGGGCTCGCGCGCTCGCACTGGCGAAGGTTGTCCAGTACCACGGTGGCGTTGCCGTGGTTGTACACGTGGTCATCCTGCACAAGGGTGTCATAGCGCGCGTTCTCCGGCGCGATGAACAGGATCGTGCCGTAGCCGGTGAACATGCGGACGGACGCGCTCAGTTCTGCCGCTTCCTGCGCCTGTTCTTCGCTGAGCGAGAACTCCTCGGCACTGGGTGCCACCGGGATGAAGCGCAAGCGGTAGTAACGTTCCTGATCGCGTGCGCCGCGATACACCAGACGCGTGGCCTGTTGGCCGTTACCGGCAATGATCAGGCGGCTGGGGCTGGCGATAACACCGTGCGCGGCAGCGTCGTTGCGTACTAGCGCCGCACCATCTACCGGTGTTTCACTGGCCTTTCCTTCCGCATCGAAATGCATCTGAGTCACTTCCACGCGTACGTAGGCCGTCGCGTCACCGGTATTGCGGATGCGCTTGAGCAGGTTGCTGTGGATGGGCTCCAGGTAGTCGAACAGCACACCCACATTGATCTGCGGGGTACTGGCATGGGTTGTGTTGGCCACAAAGGCCAGAAGTAGACAGAGGACGCGTTGCATGGCGAGCCCGTGGGGAGGCGAGCGGCTATTTCACAGCAAGCTCACATCGCCAGCCATGCAATTTGTTGCAAAGACGCAGAGGCGGCATGGGAATGCAGTGATTCCGATGGAACGGACGTTGCCACACCCCCAGCTTTCCATGATGCAGCCCGATGCGATACGCCGAACGCAAGGCGCTGTCACCCGCGCTGCGCAGACATTCACCGTGGAAACATTCGCGATGACACGCGCGATCAAGCACGCACTCGATCTGGATGGCATCCTCAACCCGGAAGGTGTTGCTACCCGCATGGACCCGGCGGCGTGGCAGGACCTTCTGGTGGGAGCGCACATTGGCCCTCACCGCATCCCGTCACCATGGGCGCACCTGTAGAGCCGCGCCCATGCTCGGCTCTCCGCGCGAACCTCGGGCATCTTCGCGAGTGGCATGAAGAGCAGCAAAGCGCGGGCCCGGCTCTACGACGGCTTGTCGCCCACCAGATCAATCAGCAGCTGGCGGAAGCTGGGCAGCAGCACGCGATTGCCGTGCCCGCTCAGGTGATCATTGTCGAAGAACAGCGGTTCACCGTCCTGCACGGCCGAGCAGGTATCCGGCCCGCACAGCAGCGGCAGTGGGTCCCACACGGTCAGTGACGGGTAGCGCGCGGCCAGCTCGGCCAGCAGTGCCATCTGCGGTGCACGCAGCCTCTGCAGATCCGCGCGCGACATGCTCAGGCCACCGGCGCACGCCGGATTGCTACGGTTGAACCAGTCCGAGCAACGGTAGGCCCCGGCCTTGAACAGCGGCAGCGGTGCATCGATGACCACGTGCACGCCCAACCGCTGAAGGCGGCCCAGTACACGCTCGGCTTCCGCGCGTGCCGCCTGCGCATGCGCGGGCGTGCGTTCGGCCAGCAATTGTCGGTAGACCTGCTGTGCGTCCTGTTGCTGCCAATCGAACCCACGCAGCTCCGGCATGCGCAGCGCCGCCAACAACACGATGTCACCTGGGCGCGCGTCGCGTTCGATGGCCGACAGGCTGTCCTCGATGAAGTCCTGGCAGTCGGCCGGGCTGGCCCGCAGCAGATTGACGAAGCTGCAGCCGCCGCGATCCTCCTGGCGGATCTCCATCCCGGTCTGTCGCGCGACCATGCTGGTCATCGTGCGGTAGGCCGCCGCATGCGAGTCGCCCACAACAAACAGGCGCCGCCCTTCAAGGGCGGGTGCGCTCACCGGTTCCAGCGGTCGCCACGCCGGGTAGCGGCGCGCCTGCCATGCATAACCATCACGGGTGACGCTGAGCGAGATCTGCTCGTGGTACTCCACCGTCGCCCAGGCGCCGGCGCCGCACAGCGCCACCACCGGCAGCGCCATCGCCAGCACCTTCGCCGGCGCCAGCCGCAACAGCGGCAGGGCGCTGCGCAGCGGACGTTCAACGTAATGGTAGGACGCAGTGGACACGGCCAGCAACAGCACCGGATACAGCCACAGCGCAGCGCCCTGCAGCCCCCAGGTCCAGCGGAGCAGCACCAGCAGGGGCCAATGCCACAGGTACAGCGAATAGGACAGGCGCCCCAAGTAGGACAGCGGTGCCCAGCCCAGGGCGCGGCCGACCCGCGATTGGCCATGCCCGGCTACCGCCGCCAACAGCAACAGGGTGCCGACCACCGTGGCCAGCACACCCGGCACCGGCATGGCCAATTGCGGCGCGACAAGTACGCCCACCAGCAGCAGGGCCAGGCCGGGCAGTGCGAGCTCATCCCCCGGCTTGCCGGGACTGCGCGTGCTCATCCACTGGTACAACAGCGCACCGGCCGCCAGTTCCCAGAACCGCGACGGCAGCAGGTAGAACGCCGACGCCGGGGCCGTCTGCGCCTGCCAGGCCGCCCACGCCAGCGACAGCACCGTGAGCGCCAGCAACAGCACACGCGACCACGGCCAGCGGTCGCGGCCGCGCAACCAGACGAAGAACAGCAGCGGGAACACCAGGTAGAACTGCTCCTCCACGCCCAGCGTCCAGGTGTGCAGGAACGGATTGAGTTCGGCGCCGGGCGAGAAGTAGTCATCCTGCTGGCCGGCCAGTACCACGTTGCTGAAACCCACCAGCGCCGCCCAGCCGGTCTGGTCGAACTGCTCGTTGCGCCAGGCGCGGGGAATGAACAGCGCCGACAGCACGAAGGTGGCCATCAGCATCACCAGCAACGCGGGCAACAGGCGCAGCACGCGGCGCCGGTAGAAATCGAGCAGCAGCGCGCCCAGCGGCACGCCTGCATGTGCAGCCAGCGATTGGCTGATCACGAAGCCGGAGACCACGAAGAACAGGTCCACGCCGGTGAAACCACCGGGCAGCCACGCCGCGTTCGCATGGAAGACGATGACGGCCAGCACGGCCAGTGCACGCAGGCCATCGATGGCAGCGTTGTGGGAGCGTTCGGGGTGAGGCATGCGGGCGACCGTCAGCGAGCGATCCGGCAGCATCGCCACCGCTTGCACAGTCACTCAATGGACAAATGCGACAGGGATGCACATCGTTCAGGTCCGGTCCCTGCTCAACACGGTATCTACAGACGCCCGCGCGCCAGAGCGGTTGGGGTCAGAGCCCATTGCCGCGGCAACGGGATCCGACCCCGGTGCCGGTGTTTACCAGGCCATGCGCAGACCCACCTGGCCACCCACATTGCGGTAGCCGTGGTCGCCGCGTTGCACGCTCAGGTCGCCCCATGCGCTCCAGCGCTGGCCCAGCCTCAGCTGGGCACCGGCCTGCACTTCGTAGCGGTTGCGCGGAACATCCGCGCCCAGCCTGTCACCGTTGAACTGCAACGCGCTGGTGCCGCTGCCACGCAGCCAGTTCACGCCAATGTAGGGCTGCACCACATTGCCCGCCGCAGTGCCGCCACCGAACACGCGCACGCCCACGCGTCCGTTCAGGCCACCGGCATCGGCACGATCGATCACCGTGCCGTTGTGCTCCACATGACGATCGGCGCGGAAGTCTGCGTACGACAATTGCAGCTGCGGCTGCAGGTACAGCTGGCTCGACGCGCCCTGCCAGACGTTGAAGGTGTAACCGGCCTCCAGCGACGCGCTGGCCATCCGCGAATCGTACTGCTCCGGCTCCAGGCCCACGCCCTTCACGCGATTGTCGAAACGGCCGTACTGTAGGTTTGCGTCGATGTAGGCACCCTGCGTGCCATCGGCATCCTGCATCCAGGTGCCGTACACCCCTACCGCGTTACCGCGCACGCGCCCCTTGGCGCTGTAGCCGGTCAGCTCGGACACTACCGTGCTGTCGGTGCGGCCGCTGCCCAACATCACGCCAAAGGCGGCGTTACCCCGACGCAGCAGGTCGCTGCCAATCTGCAGTACCGACGTATTGCCATCCACCGACAGCTGACCGCCGACCGCGCTGAAATCCGCCTGTTGGCGGCCTACGCGCGCCCATGCAGTGGGACCGTCCTGTAGCGACACTGCGCCAATACGATCGTTCAAGCGATGGGCAAACATGTTGATGGCGGCCGACTGATTGGCCAGGTAGGCACCGGCCTCCGGGCGCAGCACCGGCGGCGGGATGACCGGGTCGCCGCTGCCGCCCTCACCTTCTTCACCGCCCTCACCCGGATCAGGCCCCGGACCCGGGCCAGGATCGACCACACAGCCCGGCGCGTTCGGATCATCCGCACATACATCGAACCACTGCGAGCGCAGGTACCAGTTGCCGTCGGAAGGATCGGCAAGCCCGCCCTGGAACAGGAAGTACTCATGGGAACCGCCCACTGCACGTCCGGCCAGCGCATAGGTCGCCTGCGATGCGCCATCCACCTCGATGAGCTGGATGCCGTCGGTCGTCTGAGCGCCGGCCCCCCCGATGTTCCTCACCGCAATACTGGCATCACCCGAGGTATCGCCACGCACATGCAGGCGATCAAAGACGCTGTCGTCACCGTCCAGCGTCCCCTGGAACAGGAACGTCGTACCTTCGCTGTGCAGATCGCCGTCCACGGTGAGCGTGTTGAAGCGGCCGCTACCATCGGACAACGCCACGCCACTGTTGAGCACCTGCAGCTCACCCACCGTGGCGTCGCTAGTCAGCGTCCACTGGCTACCGCTTTCGATCGCCATCGTCTGCACCAGATCCGACGAACCCTGCCACAGCGAGCCGTCAGCCAGGCGCACATGCACATCGGACTGTGGCACCAACCCGGCGTCCTCGTCTTCGGGCGTGATGACGATATCGCCGTGCAGCTGCGAGCCACCGTCCAGCGCCACGTCGAAACGCCCGGCGACAGCAGCATCCAGCGCCAGGCCGATACCATTGCCACCGGACACCACCACGCCGTTGCTCAACGTCAGCGCCGGATCGCGGCTGCTGCGCAGCCAGATGCCCCCGTGCCGGGCGCTCACCAGTGAGCCACCATCAATGCTCATGCGGCCGCTGTCGTTGATCACTGATGCCCACGCACCCTCACCCTCAGTACGCACATGGGTGTTGACCAGCGTCATTTCGCCCGTCCCCCCAGACAACACGCCGTGCGAACTGACGCCAGTGGTGCGCACCACGCTATCAGCAAGGTTTACGGTGCCGCCAAGACGGGCGATGGCACCGGCTGCCCCATTGCCTTCGGTAAGAATGTCGGAGCTGCCAATCGTCAGTACCGGGCTGCGGCCCGAAGCACCTTCGGCGTAGATGCCGTGCCCGTTCTGGCCGAGCGTCCGCAGCTGGCTGGACAGGATTCGCGCGGTTCCATCCATGATGGACACGGCCTGCCAGAACTCGCCATCGGCGGTGACGATGGAGTTCTCCACGTCCAGATCGCCCTTTTCCAACATCAGGATACCCACGCCATTGCGCGTGGTGATGGACGAGCCTGCCACCTTCACAACGCCGCCCGCTTTGTTGATGTTGATACCGATGGAGTTCGTATCCAGCTGGCTGTTGTACATCGTCAGCTCGGAGCCAGCGGTCATACCGATGCCGTGATACCCCGACATATCCACGCCATCCAGCAGAAGTTTGCCGGCGCCACCGGCCGCAAAACTGACAACCCTGGCATCGATGCCACGCGTATGAATGCTGCCGCCGCGCATCTCCGCCTCTCCCAAAATCTGCATGCCGGCGCCGGAGCGCTCGTGGGTAAGGTCGATGTCTACATCTTCCAGCACCAATCTGCCCGGCCCCGCCAGCACCCCCGTCGCCCCTGCGCCCCGGCCATTGATCTGTACCGAGCGAAGATGTGCATCGCCATCGTTCTGCATCGCAACGCCATAGCCGCTGCCACCGATATCGATCCGCACGCGCTCGGCCTGCAGCGTGCCACCGCGCACATCCAGGCCGTTGGATTGGCTGGCGTTGACCTCGATCACGCTGTCAATCACACGTGCACTTCCGCCCTGCACGGACACGCCATGCGAAAGGCCGGCCTGGGTGGTGATGTGCACGCCCTCAAGCACCAGGCTGCCATCAATGGCCTCCGCACCATGGGCCGCCACGCCCTGCGTCTGGATACGGGTGCCAACGACGTGAATCTCACCTCCGTTGGCCGCGGACAGGCCTGCTGCGCCGTAGCCGGTGGTAAGCACACTGCCTTGTCGAAGCGCAATCCGGCTGCCTGCGCCGTCCGCACGCGCCGCCGCGGCATACAGTCCTTCGGTGCGTAGCGTCACTTCACCTGCCGGAATGATGGTGCCACCGTTGATGGCCAGGAACGCGTAGCCCACCGGGTCGCCGGGCTGCACCGGGTCGACCGTGTGGTAGTCCCCCGCTGCGGGCGTCTGCTCGACACCATCGGCAACGACCTGCTGTGCCATAGCGGGGGGAAGGGGAGTAAGCGCCAAGGCTAGTGCCAAGGCCAAGGGACAACGCAGCTGCGATGGGTGCATGACAAGTCTCCGTGGGGGACGGCCATGCTCGGCATGCACCGGCAGCGCGACTATCGAATGCGTTGTAAACGACGGTGCGACAGATGGTCGCAGTTAACGTCAGGAAAAATGAACGTCCCGTGGGCTGCCCTGCCAGAGCAGGCGTGCTTTGCAACTAATTGCATGGGAAGCGCGTGGCACGAGCGGGAAACTGACGCCCGTTCCAGACACACACTGTCGCAATCAACCCATCGCCCGTCGTTCACACGGCCGGGCCGCACACGTCACCAACCTGAACGGGTTTGCCGTGAGATCGACAGGAGTGTTCTAGCCACTTTCCCAAGTAGAGGACCGAGCCATGCGCGTTTGCACTTCCCCCAACGGTGCTTTCCTGCTGCGCCCGTTGGCGCAGGGCTTGCTGCTTGCGCTCGCCACGCTCCCCGCCGGCATGGCGCTGGCCGGTGATCTGGATGGTCAGACGGTCGAGATCGACGGCACTGCGCCGTTCGAAGACTGGACGCTGATCAATGGATCAAGCCTGACCGCCAAGGGCACCCGCACCAGGACCCTATGGGCAAGCGACACCTCGACCATTTCGCTTGAAAATGTAACCGTGGATGCCACCGGCAATGCCGAGCGTGCAGTGTGGCTGCAGGGAGCGAGCTCGTTGGTCGCGCGTGGCTCCGGCTTCATCGGCGGCATCCTGTTGGACATGGGCGAAACGTCTGCCCACCTCCATGACAGCCACATCGTGGTCAATGCAGCCGACCTGTCGCCGGGTAACCGCAAGTCGATCGGCGTGGATATATCTTCCACTGGCGCGGGGTCGTGGCCCGTGCGTGCACCGTATGCTCTGATTCACTCCACCATGATCCATGTGGAGATGGTCCCCGGTGGGCCTCACCACAGCAGTGGCCTGGGCGTGCGTCTGATGGCAGGCAGCATGGACATCGTCAACGGTTCGCTGGTGACCGGTGAAAACGTGGGCGCGATGCTGTGGGGCGATAACAGTCCTTCGCAGCGCATCGCGCTGAATATCGACAATTCCGTGGTGATCGGCCGCCGCGGTGCTGCGATCCAGGTCTTTCCCGGCGTGGAAAACACCTATGACATCAGCGTGGTAAACGGTGCGCAGCTGGGCGGCGGCGATGGCAACGTGTTGCTTGTGGCCAACGATGCTGGTGCCATGAGCCGCACCGATGTGAATTTTTCCGTCGATGATTCACGACTGAATGGCAACGTGACGCTCGACGCCGCCAGCCTGGCCAATGCAGCGGTCAACGTTGCCCTGCGCAACAAGGCGCAGATCGACGGCCGCTTCATCAACGTCACCACCGCCAGCATCGACAGCGACAGCACCTGGCTGATGACCGGTGACAGCAACGTCGGCCATCTCGCGCTGGGCGCAGGCGGTACCGTGGCACTGGGCAATGGCAGCACCTTCAATACCCTCACCCTCGATACCTTCGATGGTGCGGGCGGCACCTTGCTACTCAACACCCAGCTGGGTGACGACAGCTCGCTGACCGACAAGCTGGTGATCGCCGGCGATGCCAACGGCCAGGCCAATGTACGGGTGCTCAACGCCGGCGGTGCCGGTGCGAAGACTGACCGCGGCATCGAGCTGATCGACATCGGCGGTGCGTCCAATGCCCAGTTCGATCTGGCCGGCCGCGCCGTGGGCGGGCAGTACGAATACTTCCTGGTGAAGGACGCCAACGGCAACTGGTACCTGCGTTCGGAGCAGACAGTCGCCCCGGACCCGTGCCTGGCCGACCCGACCCTGCCGGAGTGCACGCCGATCGATCCTGTTGATCCGGTGGATCCGGTTGATCCGCCGCCGCCGGTGCTGCGCCCGGAGTCCGGCGCCTACCTGGCCAACCAGTTCGCGCTGGACCAGATGCTGCGCCACACCCACCGCGACCGCCAGGGCGGCGCCGCTGCGGCGGATGGCATCCGCGGCTGGGCCCGGGTGGACGCCACGCAGAGCAAACTGGGTGCGGTGGATGATCAACTCGACCTGCGCGTGGACCGCTCGCGCCTGCAGCTGGGTGCGGACATCGGCGTGTTTGATGAAGGTCGTGGCCGCATCGGCGTAATGGGTACCGCTGCACGCAACAACGCCACCTCGCGTTCGGACGTGACTGGCTACAGCGCACGCGGCAAGGTGGAAGGTGGCGCGTTGGGCGTGTACGGCAACTGGAGTACCGATGCGCTGTATGTGGACGCCAGCGTGCAGCGCGGCCAGTTCCGCAACCGCGTGCAGGGCGAAGGCCTGGCCGAGGAGCGCTACGACTCGGATATCCGGCAGTCGTCGCTGGAGGCGGGCTATCGCTTCAACATCGGCCAGATCGGCAGCACCGCATTGAGCCTGCAGCCGGAACTGCAGCTGGTGTACACCGATGCAAAGACCGATGTGCATACCGAAGCCAACGGCACCGTGGTGCGCGCACTGGGTGACAGCGGCCTGTCCGGTCGTGCTGGCCTGCGCCTGCAGGGTGAATCGCGCTCGGCGGCGGGTGCATCGGTCAGCCCGTATCTGGCGGCCAACTGGTACCGCGATGGCGCCGGTAATGGCATCGCCTTCGACGATGACGTGCTGAAGGCCAGCGTGCCACGCAATCGGTACGAGTTGAACGCCGGTGCGAGCGTGGACTTCCGCTCTGGGCTGAGTGCATGGGGTGGATTTGGTGTGATGCGTGGTGACCACCGCTATCGCGAAGCGACGGCGAATCTGAGCGTAGCCTACAAGTGGTGATGTAGACACGAACACGGCGCCGGATGACCTCCGGCGCCGTTCTGCTTTCTGCATTCTGTGGTACCGCGCCATGTCGGCGGCTTTCCGATACGACGCCGAGCACCGCAAACCGCGCTTCGCAGTGACGGTAGCAATTGCAGGCAACTGCGAAGCTTAGGGTTAGCACCGGGTAATGCAGGGCCACGCACGGCGCCGTATGCAGCCCGGTGTCGTGCTGCTGTGCGGGAGCTGAACCTGCACCACACCGACAGTGGCTTTACAACAAATTGCATGGGACTGGCAAACACACATGACGAAAATGTGGCCATAAGAGACATAAGCGCGCGCAATTCCCATCAGTTTCATCTTTTTTTACATGTTTTCGGCCTATATCCTGAACGTCGATGTCGAAAGCAGATCCTGAAGCGCGCAGTTGAACCAGCCCTTCCCATCTGACAGGACAGCCTCATGCGACACGCCAAACACCCCCGTACCAGTCCGCGCCTTCCCCTTGCCCAGGCCGTACTGCTGGCCATCACCGCATTCTCAGCGGGTTCTGTTGAGGCCGGCGACCTGGACAACCAGAACGCCACCGTCGTTGCCGGTGACCCAGCAGAAGCATGGACACTGGTCAATGGGTCGAACCTGATCGGGCAGAACGCACAGATGAACCAGATAACCGCCGAGAGCGGCTCGACAGTGACTCTGGATAGAGGTCGTGTTACCAGCGCAGGGACAGGAGAAAACACGGTCTCGTTGACGGATGGTGCTCGCCTCATCAGCAACGGCACTGAATTCTACGGTGGCAGCGTGTCGCTGCAAGGAGGCAACAGTCAAGCCCATTTGACCGGCGGAAAGATCACTGTGCCAGCTGGGACTGCACCCGGTCCCGCACCAACCGCAGGCGTCGATATCGTGGCACGTTATGGCGCTCGCGCCGGGTATGCTCTGCTGGATGCAATGCAGGTGCATGTCGAGGCATCGAATGATCCCACCATTCCCGCCTCCAACACGGGCAATGGCGTTCGTGTCCAATTTGGCAGCATGGACCTCGTCAACGGCTCGCAGATTTTCGGCGAGAACGCAGGCGCCTTTCTGTGGGGTCACTATCCGGTCGGCGGCAGCGTCGATCTGGGTATCGACAACTCGACCGTCCAATCGGGCAAGGGTGCTGCCATCCATGTCATGCCGCTGACTGCCAGTGACTACAACATCCTTGTGGCCAACCACTCCACGCTGCTCGGCGGCGACGGCAACCTGTTGCTCGTATCCAGCCTCGCCCGGCCTGTTTCCAGCCGCACCGATGTCCAGTTCACCGTTGACGACTCGCGCCTGGCCGGCAATGTGAACCTCGATCCGACCACGGCAACCACTGCCACGCTGGACGTCATCTTGCGCAACAAGGCCCAGATCGACGGTCGTTTCATCAACGTCACCAGTGCCAGCATTGATGGCGACAGCACCTGGCTGATGACCGGCGACAGCAACGTTGGCCACCTCGCCCTGGGCAATACCGGCACCGTGGCACTGGGCAATGCCAGCGCCTTCAATACCCTCACCGTCGACACGTTCGACGGGGCGGGCGGCACCCTGCTGTTCAACACCCAGCTGGGTGACGACAGCTCGCTGACCGACAAGCTGGTGATCGCCGGCGATGCCAACGGCCAGGCCAATGTACGCGTGCTCAACGCCGGCGGTGCCGGTGCGAAGACTGACCGCGGCATCGAGCTGATCGACATCGGCG
>Ga0256410_1001262_pt1 | contig 19760 bp, 18 predicted proteins | sample PhyWR1_FD_185983 | JGI IMG/M metagenome (GOLD analysis project Ga0256410, IMG submission 185983) | Leaf surface microbial communities from wheat plants in UC Gill Tract Community Farm, Albany, California, United States - DLSL W.R1 | ecosystem: Host-associated > Plants > Phyllosphere >... | reverse complement strand
TATCCGGGCGACAACTACTCTGACGTAGGGGGGGTGACATAGGGCGCCGCGAACGCGACGTCCCGGTTGACCAGGATCGTGAACCGGTAACCGTTTCGGATCCTGATCGTGGGCTGCACATTCAGGTTCCGCCTAGTGAGCTCAACGCCGAGCTGGCTTAGCTCCCTACCTGCCTCACCCGCCACGATCTGCCGGTTCGATGGCTGACCGTTCGTATTGTCTTCCCGGGGTTGGGAGAGCTGCATGCCGGCTGACATGACGCTAGAGAGGGCGCTGAAACCGATCAAACGACCATAGTGGTTGTCCACCTTGTCCCTGAAGCCGGAGTACCCGGCAACGTCCATACCCTGCATCCCGCCGAGCTCCAGGGTGGAGCCATCGGGGAAAATGAGGCGGGTCCAGACCACCAATGCCCGCTTCTGACCATACGCGACCTCGGAATCGTACTTACCGAACACCTTTGTCCAGGCCGGGATAAGCAGATGCCGCCCTGAGGCAGTGTCGTACACATTGTCGGCCACCACCGCACTGACTTCGCCTGGCAGATCCGAGTTGATGCCCGAAATCATCACTGCGGGGATCACCGTCCCCGTCTTCATCTCAAAAGCTGAACGGGGTGCTTGGCGCTGGGCGGCGAGGTAGGGGGCCTCCAACTGCTGGGTGCTGGCCAGAAACTCCTTCTTCTTCGCTTGGTCCTGCGGCTGCTGCTGCCCGCCCGCTTGCCCCTGCAGGCCTGCCAGTTGCTTGCTCATGAAATCCAAGTCAGCCAGGCCAGGGACTTGGGCTGCAGGCGATGCCGGCGCCAGTGCTCCGCCCGCAACGGCCATCGATTCGCTCCCACCCGAGCCGGCGCCCTTCCAGGTGTTCACGGCGGTGGGGGCCTTCACAGCCTCGCTTTCCAGTCGCGCCATTTCCTCTGCAAGACGTCGCTCAGCTTCGGGAATATCCAGCTGGGGGGCCATGCCAGAAGCAGTGGACAGGTCAGGCACCGTTTGCGTGACGCCTGCCGGTGGGACCGAACCAGCCAGTGGCATTCCTGGGGGCGTTGCCATCTGCAGAGCAGGCTCGCTGGTGTATGCCGGGGTGGTGCTGGCCTTCAGTTCATCGCTCACGCCCTTGGTAAAAGCCTCGGCCCCGGAGACAGCTGGAGCCAAGCGCGTATCTGCCTCGCTGGCTGCCTGCCGCGGCTTATCTTCATTCATCTTCTTGCGGGCTTCGGTGTTGTAAATCAGCAGAGCCACCATGCATGCAGCAATGGCGCCAACGACTACAGCTGCGCGGCGGCCCAACCGGGGCCCGATCATTGGCTTCTTGCGTAGCTGCAGGGCATCCGGCGAGTTGTGAGAGCTAGCGGCAGTCATCGGTCAGCCCTTGCAGTTGCCGAACACAGACCGCACGGCGCACCGATGTTCAATCTCAACCCGCTCGCCCTGGCCATCGACGCCGGAGATGAGGGCTGCACGATCAAGCACGCGGTCGACCATCACGTAGTTGCCACGAAGCCTGAAATTCACCAGTTGCTCGCTCCCATCCCGAGCCAATGCCACAACTGCCGGCGCGTCCTGGTGCGTGGTCCCCTGCGGCAACTGGATGTAAGTGCGCTCGCCATCCGAGAACACGCGCACAGGCTTCCAACGGGGGCGGCCCTTTTTCACGGTAACCCCGAAGTTGAAATCCAGCGCATCTACCGACATGGCAGGCAGCTCGGCGACTACTTCATCTTCTTCAGCGGCCTGCTTTGCGATGGCCATGTCCCAAGCCGCACGCTGATCCTGGGGGTAGGAGAACGACACCACAGAGACGTAATTGGTCTCGCTGGATACCAGCCGCAAGCGGTACATGCGCCGGGTAGTCGGAATGAGGAGATTGGTATCCAGGCCAGCCTGCGTAGGCTTGACGATGACGTGGGTCTGTCGGTTGGCTCCTTCGCCTATGATGCCGGGCGACACGCTCCATCGGACACCATCGCCGATGTGAGGTTCTTCCACGACCATCTCACCCGGCTGCAGTTCGATATCGCACATCCGCAGTGGCGAGCACACAACAGTCGGCATCGATTCGCCAAACACGAAGACCACACGGCCGTCTGCACCGGTTGATACCGTCGCCGCGTTGTTGCCACTCCAGGCGTCCGAACGGCGCAATGCTTCGCGGGCGGGTTCATTGATCGGAAGGTCGGCGTAGGGATCGACGGGCTGTACCGGTTTTCTCTGCGCGGCAGCGCGGCGGGCCTTCGGCTTGGGGGCAGCGGTGGCGGCAGGAACTGCTGCGGTGGTGGTGATAGCAGGAGCCGCCGGTTGCGGCCGGGAATCAAGCACTGGCGCTTGCGCGGGGGTTGGTGGCGGCAGTTGCAGTGCTGGCTGCTGCTGAGCGCTCACAGTGGCGCTGACGGTCATGGCGATCGCCATGGCAAGGATTGAATTCTTCACTTCTGCAGCTCCTGGCGCCAGTCAAAGTCAACGACATACATGCCGAGCGGGTTCACGAGGACTTGCTTTTCCTCAGTAGGGGCATTGAAGGCAATGGTCACAGTTGCCTTCCAAAGGCCTTCATTGCGTACGGTGCCTGACGGGTCGCGTGTTCGTTCGGTCCAAGCGATCGTCCAGGACTTGTCGCTGATGCGCAGAATTGAGCTGACTTCAGCCTCTACGCCCTCGTTCTGACCACGTGTGAACGGATTGGTGGTGGCGTAGAACTCGCTCATCTTCGCGCTTGCGGCAGTGTTGTTGGCCAACACGGAGAACACCCGGTTGACGGTCTCCTTCTGCACCGCAGGATCGAATGTCACCATGCGCGCATCCTTGATAAAGCGATTCAAGAAAGCTCTGGTGATCCGCTCATCGTTGTGCTCGCCCTTGTTGGCGAACCCGACTGCCTGAGCAGCCCCGAATTTATCCACCTCGACCACGTAGGGGATGAACTTGCTCTGATTCGCACGCACCGCGAGGGCCGATACCGCGATGAGGGCGATCGCGATCGAGCACAAAGCAACCGCGCGCCAGTTTTTTGCCTGGACGACCAGGTTGCCGTAGATGTCGTTGAACTCTTTTTTGGCTGCTGCATACGGGCTGGATGGCGCTGCAAGACGAGGTGCAGCTGCGGCTTTCGTCGTCTGCTGTTCCTCGGCTGCGGGTCGGGCCCCGCGATTGCCCCTCAGTTTGAACATCGATCGATTCCCGGTTAAGTGTGATAGAAATATATCGCACTTAGGCCCGGTTGACAAGCGTCAAACCGGGCCTAAGTAGGGGTCGTTACTAGGTTTTCTGGGTCATCGACCCATTGCGTTCATCGTCCGCAGGGAGGGACCATGCAGGCATTCCTCTTGGGCTGATAGTTCTTGCGGGGATCGTGGTACTTGGCCGCTTCCTTCACCGCACCGCGCTTGGTCTCTTCGGCCTGGGTCTGGGATGCGATGTGCGTACCTTCGGCCTGCATCTGCGCGACCATCAGCTCGCGCAGGCTCTGCATCTGCCGCACCTGGTTGAGCGCAATCTGATTGCCGGCATCTACGGCCTCCTTCTGCCCGGTAGTGCTCATCACCGCAGACCGCAGTCGCGCCAGCGCGGCTTGTTCGTCTTCAATGCCGGACACCTGAATGTTGGCCACCCGCATGGCCCCGAGAACGCTATCTCGCGTGCTCTGGTTCCACTTGTCATAGCTGGCACCGAAATCGCGCTCGGACTTGTAGCCAGGAAACATCGTCTGGAACTGCCTGTTGAAGTCCTTGCCAGAGACTGCCAGGCCCTGCCCCTCAGCCATGACCTTCGACAACCTGGTCATGGCATTTGCAGCCATATCCCAATCACGCTGGTTGAGGGACTTCGTGTTCTGGTTCTGCAGCCTGATCTGCTCCAGCTGCTGCTGGATCTGCCGAGCCTCATTGGCATTGGACTGCACCGCGCGCAGCTGGGTCATGAAATTTGCCACGTAGTTGGTGGGGTCCACGACTACCCACTGAGCGCTGGCGGTCGATGAGACAACGAGCCCGCCAACGGCGATTCCCACCGTCACGCCCACCGCCAGTACCGAACGCGTCATCCCCTTCAGAATCTTGTGCTTCTGCATTCCCCTACTCCTTACTCGTCATGGTTTTGGATATTGATTTGCACGCCACCCTGCGCTGCATCGCTGGGTGGCATCGGCGGTGGCCTCAACTGCGGGCCCGCGCCTCGTGGCCGGGTACGGCCGTTGTTGTCGCCTTGCAGATTGGACTGTTGACCCCCGGCGCCCGGCGCCCCGGATCCGCGTGGCGGCGGCGCGCTCGTATTGCCGCTGGGCGGAGCGCTTGCGTTCGCGGCGGGCGTCGGTGTGCCCGGGTCGTTGGTGCCGCCTGACGACGGCTGCTGTGCACCAGCCGGATCGTTGGTTCCGCCTGACGTCGGTTGTTGTGTTCCGGCCGGATCCACCCCGCCCGCCCCGCCCGTTCCCGCACTCGGGCCCGGGGCGCCGGCTTTTGCCTCGGCGGCAGCTTGGCTCTGCAGGTTGATGTTGTTGGCAGCTCTGGTGCCCAGGCTGGAGACCGTGCGGCCCTTGGAATCGAAGGAAGCTGGCGACGGTGGTGCTAGCCCGACCTTGGCCTTCATCGCAGCGCCGGCCTCAGATGCCGCCGCCTTCGATGCATGGCCCAGGCCCTTCAGAACCGCACCTACGCCCGAAGCTCCCTGCTGGCTTGCCAGGGAGGTGCCAGCAGCGCCAGCCTTGATCGCACCCCCTGCTGCGGCAGCCAAGCCGCTCGTACCGCCGGTAACCACGGAGGCGGCAACCGCTCCCGCCATCGCGCCGGCGCCACCGGCCGTCGCAGCCATGCCGGTGATATCGGAAGCATTGAAGTTGACCGAGCCCGATGTAAGCGACGAAGCGATGCCAGGCACCTTCCAGGCAACCGCGGCGAAGGTGATCGCCCCCGCCAGCAGATACAACGTGTTGTGCAGGACCAGGTCGTTGGTCGACGCGACGATCATGCCGGGCCAGTCGTTGGAGAATTCCACACCGATCGAGACCACCAAGGACAGAACGAAAATCTTCACGCCTACATTGATCGAGTAGATGAGGTAGTTCTTCGGGATGTCCCGTGTCCAAGGCAGCGCGCCGAACCCCAGCAGGATGATTCCCCCAAACAGCACGAAATATGACTCGATCGTGGTCACCAGCAGGAGGATCGCCACCGCTACAAAGCAAAGTACGAGGGCGATGCCGCATAGGACCAGCGGTAGGCCCAGACTGATGCTGTCGCTAAGCGACATGTCGATCACTTTCTCGATGATCCGGAAGCAGGAATCGAAGCCGTTGATCACCACCCACGACGGGGTGATCGGTCCTGTGTTCCCAACTCGTTGCCCGGCCATCTCGAAGGATCTGAGGATCATCGTGGCCACCTCGGTTCCGTTCTCTACCAGGTAGAGGAAGAAGCCGAGCGTCAGGATCTGCATCGTCATCGTTGGCACGAATGCTGAGAAGTCGTTTTTCTGCAGCGATATCTTGATGAATGTCCAAGCAATAGATATCACTGCCAAGCCACCGAACAGAGACAGGGCGATGCTCCTTAGCCCCTTTTCCCAGGTAACGGCTTTCTGCATGTACTGCTCTTGGATGTTGTCGAAAATGCCGACACTGGCATTGGTCAACGGCACACCCTGGGCTTCCGTGTCAGCTATCAGCAGGAACAGCAGCAGCCCGCCGATTACGGTCGCCCACGCAAGGTTGCGCGGTGTCCACTGGATTCGAAATCGCGGCGCTGCCCTGGCGCTCGGAAGCGTGGGCTCCCAGACGCGTGTTGAGTTGGAGAACGCAAACCTGAGCTTCATGCGACGCTCCTCCAGAAGTTAGCCCATTCACTGAAGTAGCCAGCCCAATGACTGGTGCGCTCGTAGGTGTCCTTTTCCAATCCGGTCTGTTCAAGCCAAACCGCAGGCCAATCCTGGCCATGCTCTTGCTCGAGCTCGATGACCTTGTTGACTGCGGCCTTACCAGAGGCACCTACGAAAGCAAGCGTCACCGGCTGCAGACCCAGGGAGAACAAGCGACGGCCGACCGGGGACTTGTAGTAGTAGTCCCGCTTCTTGGTCGCGTCCGCGATGATCGAAATCTCGGTCTCATTGCAGCCGAGCATTTCGTACATCTCACGCTGCGCACCGGCGGCATCCGGATTGGCCAGCAGAATGCGAGTGGGACACGACGCGAGCACGACGTCCCTGATGGCCGATTTGAGGACGTCTGCCGGCTCCTGTGTCGCAAGGACGACATTCGCGCCCTTCGATCGCCAGGTCTTCAGCCACTCCTGCAGCTTTCCCCGGAACAGTGGGTGCGAAAGCATGAGCCAGGATTCATCCAACGGCACAAGCGTAGGTGTCCCATCAAGGCGCTTCTCCAGCTGGCGGAACAGGTAGAGCAGAACCGGCACCAGGTTCTTTTCACCCATGTCGGCCAGATGCTCCATTTCGAACATCATGAAATGGCCCGTGGCGAGGGTGTCGCTTTCCCCGTCCAGCAGCTCACCCATCTGCCCTTTCAGGGTGTAATGCTCCAACGCAGTTCGGATCTGCTGGTCCTGGATCATGTTGACCAACTCGCTCATTGAACGGCCGTTCGTGTCGGACGTCGTGAGGGCCTTCACTGCATTGCCGATGGTCTGCCTCTGGCCTGGAGACACCTGCTGGCCCTGCAGCAGGCAACAGGTCTCAAGCCAGTCAGTCGCCCATGCGCGGTCTGCCGGCGTTTTCACATCGAACAGTGGGGCAAATGTCAGGCTCGAGCTCGGCCCACCAATATCGTAGAAGTCGCCCCTCGCTGCCTTGCAGAGCGGATAGGAGCCATACTTTCGATCAAAACCGAAAACCCGCCCCCCGTAGTAACGGAAGTGCTGTGCGATGGCGGTGTTGAGGAACGTCGTTTTACCAGCGCCGGTGGGACCCAGCACCAGCGCATGGCCAACGTCATCCACATGAAGCGAAAGGCGGAAGGGCGTGCTTCCTACCGTTTCGGCCCAGAGCAATGGCGGCGAATCCGGCGGGTACAACGGGCTCGGATGCTTTTCCGGCCCAGCCCAGATCGAGGTGAGCGGAAGCATGTCAGCCAGCGCAAGCGTTGAGGTGGGAGCGCCTCTCACATTGCAGAGCCGGTTACCAGGCATCGTCCCAATGAACGCATCAGCATTGCCCACGTCTTCCTGGTGTACCGCGAAGCCCTGATTCCGCAGCAACGTCACGATGCTCTTGCACTTCTCTGCAAGCAGTTCGATGCTCTCATCTGCCACGATGATCGTTGACGTGTAGTGCCCGTAACGCACCAGGTTGGACTTCACCTCTGCCAACGCAGCCTTACACTGCGCTTCCATCTCCGCAGCGTCCGGATCAAGTCGATCCGTCCTACCCTTCATCTGGTCGATGAAGGGGTATTTCTTCTGGGCCCACTTCTTGCTCTCCTTGGTCAGCACCTCTTCGGCGACGTGCTGTTCCATCAGGATGAACCGGGTATTCCAGCGATACTCAAACCCCATCTGATCGAGGGCTTTCAGGATTGCTGGCTTCGATTCATCCGGGAATCCTGAGAGCGTCAGGGCGCGGACCAGCTTGCGCTCACCGAGGCGGATGACGTTGCCTGTCGCGAAACCGACCTGTGCGATCAACGGATCTACTACCAGCCCTACCCTTCCGATTTCTCGATTGAGATACACCGGTACCGCCGGCAGACGCACCGGGCGGGTTTCCATCGTGGCGCAGAATTCCAGGAACTCCAGTTGCTCATCGAACACGATGTCGCGGCCAAATTCATCCTGGCCGTTGACGTAGCTTTTCATCCGACGTGCTTGTACCAGGTGCGACAGACCGTGCTCGAACTCCGAGCATTTCTCAATGAATTTCTCGAGCATCCTGTCGTGATGAGACGCAGCGTCCTTGGCGTCGTCGCCGTCGCCGAATACCCAGCCTTCCACCTTGGCAGCGGCGAGCCGAGGAACTTCCCAGCAAAGCGTGAGAGCGTGCATCGATTCGAGGTGTGAGCCTTCGGCTTCATATGCAGCGCGGCGCTCCTCATCGATGACCAAGGTGGTCGGATCCGGGAATGCCCCGCGAGTGGCGTAATCGCTGGTATACATCCGGGATGCGTCGACGTGGATGCTCCAAGCACCGTCCAGGACGCCGCACAACAGCGAATTGATTTTCGCCGACAGGCTATTCAACTCTGCAGGTGAACTGGAGGCTTGGTCCTCGCCGCGGAAGTACCACGAAGCCAGGAGATGTCCGCTATACGTCTCCACCACGCCGTCAGCGACAAGGCCCCACCAATTCAGCAGATCGGAATACGACTTGAGCGTGTCGCGATAGTCTTTCAGTTTGATAAGCATGGCTCACCCAAGAGTTCTACGGGGCCGTTTCGCGTCTACCCCCCTCCTGGGGGGGTAGTACGGCTGCATCTTTAGTTGTCGCTGATAGACCTTGGTGAACATCGGGTCGAGCTTTGCAAGACGGCGCAGCCCTTTGACGCCGCCCACAAAGGCGGTGCCAACAACCAGAATCGTCATCAGCGAGACGGGGTTGGATATGAAAATCAGCCCGCAGAACGCCATCAACGACTGCATGAGCTTTCGCTCACCCCCCATCAGGAGGTTGGGCCTGTTGAGCGCTCGATAGATCGGAACCCTGCGGACCGGGTGCATCAGATCACTCCGAACTGCAGCAGGTAGCGCACCCATTCGATCAGCACATCAATGCCGCTGGCTGCATCAGCTACGCCACCCACTACTGCGCCGGTGACCTGAACACCGAGCAGGTTTTTCGCCAAGCTGGCGGCGCCGACGAGGCCGGAGCCCGCGCACACGACGGTCACCAGCTTCTTGGTGAATTCCGTCATCTCCGCACCCCAGATGAGCTGGTACATGCAGCCCGCAAACGCCAAGAGCGAGACGTACATTGCGGTAGTGCCGGTCATCGCATCCGCGAACTTCTTCAAGCCGCCGTCCCACGGCATAGCCTCACCGGCATAGGCCGACGAGCAGACCAGGGCGAGAGTGAGCAGCATCAGCAGCTGCAACGAGATTTTCCGTGCGTTCTTCATTGTGTAATTCCCTTGTGGGTGGTTAAAACGATTCGAGGTCGAAAGCCCCGTTGCTGTATCCGCGGACGCGGCATATCTCGCTCACCGCACGCCCCGGCTCCTCGCCAATGCGCTCGATGAACAGGACGACTTGAACGACGCTGGCCACGTTTCGGCACATGCGTTCTTCGGTTGAGGTTTGCGCGTCGACGTTTTCCAGGCAGTACGCAGCAAGCTTCGACAGGCCTTCGGCGGCACTGTCTGCATGGATGGTGGCGACACCACCTGGATGGCCTGAATTCCAGGCTTTGAGCAACGTGTACGCTTCGCCGCCGCGCACCTCGCCGACAATGATTCGATCTGGGCGAAGACGCATACACGCCCGCAGGAGCTCCTGCATCGACGTGACATCGTTGGAGCGAAGGAGAAGATGATTACGAATCCGCATCTGCAGTTCGCGCGTGTCCTCGATGACGATCACCCGGTCATCGGGGCATTGCTTGGCGAGCGTGTCGTTCACCGCATTTGCGAGCGTCGTCTTGCCGCTGCCGGTACCGCCAACTACAAGGATGTTGGCGCGGCGATCAACCGCCGTTCGGAGCGCTTCCAATGGGGACGTCCCTGCGAGGAAGTCGAATTCCTTGTCAGCCCTACGGTTCGTGCCAGGGCGGAGCATTCCTTTGGCCGCATAGTCTTCCAGCGGGAAGACGAAATTCGCCTTCTTGCGTATCGCGAAGATCGGCGATTCGGCGATTGGCGGGAGAATCCCCAGAAGGCGGCTCTGGTCCAGCGGAAACTCGCCCTGCAGGATCGGCCGTTCCTTGGTAACTACTGTGTCCAGCATGCCGGCCGAGGTCTGCAGCAGCGAGGCTGCTGCCCCGTCACTCATGACAACACCCGAGTCCATCATCCCTTTACCAGCCACATCCAGCCACAATGCGCCATCGGCATTGCGCATGATTTCGATCACTTTGGGATCCTCCAGCTGCTGCAGGAAGAACTCGCCACAATCGATCTTCAGTCGCCTTATGAGCCTGTCCCAGCTCGCTCCATCTTCAGCCATCTTGCACCAGAGTGATATATATGCGTGATATAAATATATCACTCTCTAGGCCGGAGCAACAGCAGTGAAACGTCCAAATCCAAGTGATTTCGCGGTATCCCAACACCTCGCCGCCCTCGCTCACGAGCGTTACGAGGTGGGCATCACATTGCCTCCCAAGCCAGGCGAGGACGACGAACGGATGATGATCCGTCGTTGGAGCGCCCAGGAGGTCGAGCGCTCTATGGGCTTCCTGAAGGCGCAGAACGCTCGCGGCTCCCACGTCTACATTCGGCCGGAGGGCGAGCACGCCTATACCTTTGTGGATGACCTTTCACTGGCACGGATCGCAGAGATGAAAGCCGCCGGATTCCCTCCCGCTCTCGTGCTGGAATCCTCACCCAACAACTACCAGGCGTGGGTAGCGCACGGCGCCACGCTGGAGAAGGATGTTTCCACTGCAGTCGCCAAGTCGCTGGCAGAGCGCTTTGGCGGCGACCCAAGCTCTGCGGACTGGCGGCATTTCGGTCGGCTGGCCGGCTTTACCAATCGCAAGCCAAAGCATCAACAGCAGGATGGGCGCTACCCCTTCGTCAAGGTCATTGAGGCGGAAGGTCGCATAGCGCCCGGTTCGGCAGAGCTCATCGCCCAGGTCCGAGCCGAGCTCTCCCACCAGCGCGCCCTTGATGCGGAGCGTCGGGCGAGCTATCGGCCGGCTCCTGCTTCCGCTGACCGGAGCCTCAAGAGCATCGACGACTTCCGGAACTCGGGTAGCTATGGTGGTGACCACCACCGGGCCGACCTCGCCTACGCCACCTATGCGCTGAAGCAGGGCATCCCGGTTGCGGAGGTGGAATCTGCATTGCGATCCCGTGACCTGTCACACAAAGGCAATTCTCGTAGGCAGTCCGACTATGTGGACCGGACGATTGAGAAAGCTCAGGGTCGCGGACCGAGCCGATAGCTGCTTGCACATTCTCCCCCCGCAGGGGGCGCGGCGGCCCCGCGAGATGAGCCCGTAACCCGGCAGTCGCCGGGTTTTTTGTGCCCCAGATTTGCGGCGGCCGCAAATTTGGGGGGCTGCGAACCCTTCCCTTTCGCACGTCCATACCGGCTCGGCAGCGGTTCTGTTGGAGTCCGGTACGCGCAAGATTTGCGGCCGCCGCAAACTTGGCGCCGAAGCCTGTGGCTCCTCCCCCGGGGGCGCCTCCAACCATCCGCCGAATATTCGAGCCCCCGGCTTCCACGCGGAAGCATCGCCCGAGGCGAACATTTGCGGTGGCCGCAAATGTAGTCACCGCATACGCGGCCCCGCCAGCTGATTCCCGCTACGCAGGAAATGTCAGCCAGCCGGTGTTGAAGCAGACCAGCCACAGCAAAACAGCAAAAGCAAAAGATAGTGGAACATAAAGGGTGGGATGCGCTGTCTCCGACGGGGTTGTTTATCTTGTTAATTTATAAGAATATTGCATGCATCCCAGCTATTTCATTTCGCATCCCATATGCATCCCACTTCAAGGCCTTCTAGGCAGATCCCCACCCGCTGGCCGGCCGACCTGTATGAGGCGGCAGAATCTGAGGCTAAGGAGCGAGGAATGACTTTCTCTGCCTACGTCCGCGAGGCGGTCCGTGACAAGGTTGGAGAGGATCGGCGGCGGTATGAGGCCGAAAGCCTGGAGGCGCGCTTGGCTGCGTCAATCGGCCGTTTGCAGAAAGACGTCCGCATTGTGCGAGGAGACGTGCATGTGGCCATGGCCTTAATCGACAGTCTGGTTCGCTCGTTCCTGCTCCACACGCCCCCTATTCCACCGGAGGCTGTTCCGGCCGCTACGGCAGCAGCGGATGCGCGCTATAACCGCTTCATCAAGAATGTCGTCAAGGCTGTCCAAGGGCACAGCGGGGTATTCGACCAGCTGCTGGGGACCGATCCTTCGGATGATGCCGATGAGGGAGAGCCGGCATGAGGGGCATAATTTGCGGCAGCCGCAAATCTCCCTCGTGTACGGAAGGCGTTTATTGAACATCTCAAGTTTGCGGTCGCCGCAAACTTTCAAAGTGCGAGGTCCTGCCTAACCGCTCAGCCTGGCACCTGCTGAAAGCTCTTTGGGCATCGATATGGCTACCAAGAAGATCATCACTTCCCGCGAGGGTAAGCACGAGGATGAGCCCCGCCCTACAGGCGCGGAGGGTGTGGAGCTCGATCGGGCTCCCCTCATCCGTCTTTCAAAACTTAAAGAACAGAGCCGGGTTTTCTCTGGTTACCGGAAACTGATGCAGATGGTCCGCGACGGTAGATCCGTTCGTGGCCGCAAGAAGAACGACAGGGCAGGGCAGGGCGCTTTGAGGGATCGCCCTGCACGGCTTCATCAGCAGCTTGTCGCGGTGCGTCTTACTTACAAGAAGAATCTTGCTGACGGAGCGTGGCGGGCTCATGGCCGCTACCTCGAGCGCGAATCTGCAATGGGGCGCGACGGAGTAGAACGCGGTTTCGGGTCAGATGGGGATGAGGTCCAGATCGCGAAGACGTTGAAGGCATGGCAGGAAGAGAAGGACCCTCATGTCTTCAAGCTAATCATCTCTCCGCAGCATGGTTCTCAGCTCGACTTGCGTGAGTACACCAGGGCCTACATGACCAGGCTGGAGCGTGACCTTGGCACCCGCCTGCAGTGGGTTGGGGCGGATCACTACAACACTGATGATCCGCACGTGCATGTGGCCGTGCGTGGTATCGACCAAGACGGCCGGGCGTTGCGGATCGCTCCAGAGTTCATCAAGGGGCCGCTACGCGAGATTGCTGGACAGCTGGCTACTGAGCGTTTAGGACACCGGACTGAAGCTGACATTTCCGATGCCAGAGAGCGGCAGATCGGCCAGCATCGGTGGACCGACCTGGACAGAACGCTGAAGAGAATAGGGCAGGGTGGGGTGATCGATTTCTCTAGCCCGGTGCATCCAGGTGCTACTGAGCAAACGAAGATGACGCGCATCGCTCTCCTGCGTCGGCTGTCCACCCTGGAGAGTATGGGGCTCGCGGAACGAGGGCAGGGGGGGCGCTGGACCCTTAATCCGTTAGCAGAATCTGTTCTTCGTGATCGTCAACAAGCAAATGATCGACTGAAGGTTCTTCATTCCCATCGAGCACTTGCCTCGGACCCGCGACTGCCCTTGGCGCCGGCTCCTGCAGAGGACACTCGCATCGCTGGCCGCTTGCTTGGCACTGGGCATGACGATGCGCGCAGCCGCAACTATCTGTTGCTTGAATCAGTTCGCGGAAGTGTGGTCTATTTATATCAGTCGGAAGCATTTGAAACTGCACGACGCAACGGCCTGCAGCTAGGTGATTTCATGGTCATCAAGCAGCCGCGAGGATTCGGGCAGGATGGTAGCCGTTCGAATGGCCAGATCGTCACGGCTTTCGGCGATGCAGACAAGGCGCTTGCTGATCGCAAGGTAATGCTGGCTGAGGTGCGCCAGCACGTCGACCGGACGGGAGCTATGCCACCCGGAAGCGTATGGGGAGGATGGCTGGGAAGATTCCACAGCCAGCTGCAGCAAGAGGCACAGTCCTTGGCCGTATCTGGTGTTATCAAGCAAGTTGATGGGCGGGTGGTAATGGAGCGGCCTGGTAAGACTTTCAAGCGCGCACCTAAATCCCCAGAGCTCAAGCGGTGAACATTCGCGGCGCGTGCCCGCGGATCGTGCCTCGGCATGAATCAGCACGCATCAACGGCAAAGACCTGAGTCCTAGCCCATTCCCGCTGTCACCAGCGGAGCCCAAATAGAGGAAGGCCACTATGGCAGATGCAGTAAAGACCGAGCAGTCCCCCGAGCCTACCGCCGCGCAGAAGGCCATCGCCAAGAAGCTGTCGACGCTGATGCCAGGCGCTAAACTCTTCGAGCCGCGTGCAGGGGGCAGCTACTACGGCCCCGTGGTGGGCAGTGATAGGAATTTCATTCTTCAGCAGGTCGGCGAGGGCACCGTGATCGCCCATCCCAAGAGCCAGCTGGCGTTGGAGAAGGGCGCCAAGTTCACTGGCCAGATCGTCACCATCGCCCATCCCAGGGACCAGGTCATCGGCGCCGAGCAGCACAGAGCCACCGTTGAGCCAGCAGATCCATCACGTTGGCAGGAGAGGCAGGCCCGCACGCCTGCCAACCAGGAGCATGTTGACATCGCGCGTGCCGCTCTGGGCCAGAAGTTCTCTGTCTACAACGCAGCAAGTGCAGACCGAGGCTTGTCTCCGAATTACACCGGGGTCATCGCAGCCACCACCGATGAACATCTGATCCAGCGAATCAACTCTCAAACTGCCATCGTCCATCACGTTGGCAGCGACGTGGCCAAGCAGTTCGGAGCAGGCCAAGAGGCGTCGATTCAATATGACAACGGCCTGTTCAAATCTGCTAGTGCTATCGAGCGTACCAGCGGTCAAGAGCAGGGACGGGCTACGCGGAGCCGAAGCGCAGAGCCGGCGCGAACCCCCGATGACAAGGCCAAAGCCGCGAGCTGGGCACTGGCAAAGAACATCACGGCGAAGATGCACGGCCCTGAGAGCAAGTTCTACTCCGCGCGGCGTCTTGACGCCGAGAAAGGCAAGTTCCGAGGGGCGATTGTGGCGGTAACGGACCATCATGTGATCCAGCGAATTGGTGACTCCAACAAGTTCGTCTCCCACTCCCGCGAGGACGTGCGGGGCGAGCTGCAGGTTGGCACCTTCGCTCAGATCAACTACCGCGATGGCCAGGCGCAATCTGTACGCGTCCAGCGGGGGCAAGATCGTCAGCAACCCCCGTCCCAAGAGCGCGAACGTCGGAACCAACTGCCGGCGCCGGATCCGCGACGTGCATCACCTGCACAAGGCATGTCGCGATAACCCCACAAAACCGCCGCCACGTGCGGCGGTTTCTTTTTAGAGAAGCCTATGTTTGACCTGCGCGATGTCCACCATGTTGCCTTGATCCTTGTGTCTCCCATCCTGGTCGCGCTGGCGCTTGGATTGCCGCTCTTTCCAGCGGTGGTAGCAACCGCAGTTACGGCTTTGCTCCTCTGCCTTCGTGTCCTAACTGCAGGGCATTGGCGGTTGATTGTCCCTGCTGTCCACGACACGGGCGACTGAGCAGTGGGTGTCGCAACGGCCCCTTCCGGGAGGTGGCGAAGTGCGATATATTGATATCACTCTTAGATAGCCGGGATTGATCCAGAAACGCGATGAGTAGCAGCCTCCACCACGGCACGATGCCTCAAATCGCCAGTAGCGTCCTCCCTCCAGTCGGACCCGCGCGTAGCAGCTGCGAAGTTGTCGAATGGCTCGACACCCTTGCAGATTCAATCCGCTTCACCGCTGGCCAAGGAGCGCTCGAATGCATCCTGTGGAGCTACCGGAAGGAAGTCGGGGGAATTGATCGGGATGTCATGGAGACCGGTTGGTATCCCATCGAGGCACACGATAAAGAGCGCCTGTACTGCCTGAGCATCACCATCGATGGCCCGCCAGGTCATGCCTACCACTTGCACCCAACGGACCCAGTGCTGCCCACAGCTGCGGAGGCGTTGCACTGCATCTCCCAGCTTGTGCACCGGCTCAACGCAACTGTTTCTCTTCCCCCGTACGAACTACACACAAGCGCAACAGCACCCGGAAATATGCAATGAACGGAAAAATGCACAGGGAACATGGCCTCAGCTTCCTGGACTTCATCTTCGGCTTGCTGATCGTGGCCGGACTCGCCTATGTCCTTGTGGTTGGCCCGTGGATTCGCGACCAGAAGATTGCCGATCTGCGCGCTCAGCCTCCTGTCCCCTCGATTGAAGCGCGCAAGCTCGTAGCGTTGTATGAGACGAAGCCGACTCCAGTAGCGGTTCCCACGGGCGAGTATGTCGGCCACATTGATCTTGGTGGCCAGATGGTGCCTATCACCTATTACTTCGGCGCCAATAGCGTGTTGGCAGTGGAGGCGACCATCAAGGGCTCCTTCATGTCCATGCGCCCGAAAGTGACTCTCGCTGGCTCCGCGCCTTACACCTTCACGGGATCGGTCCTGGTGTTCGGTGATGTCACAGGTGACAAGGTGCTTTTTTCTCCGCTGGGGTTGCCCATCGATATCAAGAGTGCACACCAGCTAGTCATCCGCAGTGGCGGCGAGTCAGTGACTTTGAACGCCACTCAACGGCAGGAGAAGTAGAAAGATGCGGAGCCACTTCCCACGCATGAATCCAGGCCGCGACTGGAACCTTGATCGGCCGTTCCGATGCTTTTGACACTGTGATTCGCCATAAGCCAATGGAGCAATGAAGATGACCAACAACGGACTTATCGGCCCAGCTCATCAGCCGGGCGTATACAACATCGATTGCGCGGTAGCAGGCGGTCGGTGGACCTGCGTGGGGAAAAGTAGCGATGAGCGAGATGCCCTGTCCATGGCGGGCCAGCAGGCCGCGTTGACCGGAGGGCGATTTCGCGTCTGTGCGCCAGATGAGACGGTTGTGTTCGACAGCGCCCCGTTTTCTGTGGCCTCGGCCCAGGGGAGTGCTTATGAGGCTACCGCAGCTGCGAAGGCGCTGAAGCTCACGTACACGCTTGCTGTAGATGAGTGCTATCGCGTCCAGTTCGACCATGTGCATCAACTCGCCGTTATCGGCGACATGGCCAATGCCAGCTATGAATGGGTGATCGAGGCCCACGAGAAAATCGTCGCTCATTCGAATGAAGGCCATGGTGACGCATCCTGCGCACTTCGCGATGGGCTGATTGCGTACCACGGGCTTGGAGATGTGACTGAGGCGGTCGAATCCAACGTACCTTGCGTTCTCAGTAGCAGGCCTTTCGTGTTGCGGGATCGTCTACTTCTTGACGAGTGAATAGATGCGGAGTAGGTTCGTGATGTGCAATAAATATACTTATAAATCAATCACTTACTTCGCATAATAGTAATTATGTTCAGCTTTGTGAAGGCGCTTCCCGAATAAGGATCTTGAATATGAATTCCAGTCAATTCCAGGCGCAACCAGGCGCAACAGTAGGTATCTCGCCGGCATGAACCTACTCCTTCGACGCTGGGCGTGGAGATCTGTAGCTGCCGTTGGCGTGGTTCTCACGGTCCTGTTCTATGCGGCTGTAGGCGTCTCCATCACGCTCGCCATGTGGGCTGTTCTCGCTTGGGCCGTAACCTTCTTCACCGGCGATTGGTCACTTGCTCGCCTATTGGCGCCGTGGACTGAGCTTCTAATCGCGGCCGCATTGTTCGCCTTGGCAGTGGTCATCTCAGAACCGATTGAGTTGGCCATCAGACGCTGCATCGCGCGGAGCAGCACCCTCTAGCCGAACTCGCAAGCGAGGTCGTGCACCTCAACCCCGCTCTCGCGGGGCTTTTGGTACCTGGACTACAGCCTCTCGGATTGTCGCTGTGCAGTTAAGTGCGATATATTTATATTGCATTTGACCTGGCCGGCGTCTGATTTTTGCGGCGGCCGCAAACCTAGGGCCACCAGCAATGTCCAACCGCAGCAACACGAAAACCACTACGGAAAGCGGCCGTGTTCGCCTCCTTCCTCTGGTGGTGGCGTTCTCACTCATCGCCCTGGGCAGCATCATCGCGACCCAGCAGGTGGCGTCAGCATTCCAGTATCAAGCCGCTCTGGGGCCGCCCATCACTCAGCTGTTCGGCGTCCCGCTGTATCCGCCCCACAGTTGGCTGAAGTGGTACTTCGCCTTCCGCACGATTGAACACCCCGTGGTGGATGCCGCATTTGTACTCGCGGCCCGCATCATGGGGGGAGCGCTACTGAGCGCGGCGGTGATGGCGATCTTCTTGCGTTACCTGCTCACCCGGGATCTGCAGAAGGTGACGCCCGATCTGCACGGCACGGCGCACTGGATGACTGCGGCTGATATCCACGCGTCCGGCTTGGTCGGTGGCGGCCAAGGCGTATACATCGGCGGTTGGACAGAAATCCTCAACCGGATTTCGGTCGGCATCATCAAGCTAAAGCGCAAGACAGTTCACTATCTGCGGCACAACGGGCCAGAACACATTCTGGCCTTCGCGCCCACCCGCTCGGGCAAGGGTGTCGGATTGGTGCTGCCCACACTGCTGAGCTGGCTCGACAGCGCGATTGTTTATGACATCAAGGGCGAGGCATGGGCACTGACCGCTGGATGGCGTCAGTCCGCCGGTCAACAGACCTTGCGCTTCGACCCGGCTGATCCCAGCGGCACTGCCGTCTGTTACAACCCACTGGAGCAGGTCCGCATCCGTACCGATCGAGAGGTTGCTGACGTGCAGAACCTCGTTTCTATGATCGTTGATCCGGACGGCAAAGGCCTCAATGACCATTGGGCAAAGACCGGTCACGCTCTGCTGGTAGGGGCGGTGTTGCACGTCCTGTATGCCGGCGAGAAGAAGACCCTCGAGGGCGTCGCAGAATTCCTCAGCGATCCGGCCCAGACATTTGATGAGGCGCTGATGGCAATGCTCGAGACCGAGCATGATCCCAACAACTCCCGTGCCTGGGTCGACACGACAGGTAACCCGACTGCCATCCATCCCGTTGTAGCTTCGTCCGCACGCGACATGCTGAACAAGGCCGAGAACGAGCGCTCCGGCGTTCTTTCCACCGCGATGAGCTTCCTGTCGCTGTACCGCGATCCGATTGTGGCGATGAACACACGGCGCAGTGAGTTCAAGATCGCCGACCTGATGAATCATGACGTGCCAGTCACTCTGTACCTGGTCGTCAGGCCTAGCGACCAAGATCGACTGAAGCCATTGGTGCGCTTGCTCATCAACCAGGTTGTTCGCGGGCTGACCGAAAAGATGGAATTCAAGGACGGTCGTAGCGTCGCCGGCTACAAGCATCGCCTGCTGCTGCTTATGGACGAGTTCCCTTCCCTGGGCAAGCTGGAAATCTTCGAATCCGCACTCGCCTTCATGGCCGGCTATGGAATGAAGGCATATCTGATTTGCCAGGATCTGGCGCAGCTGCAGAAGCACTACGGCCGAGAAGAAGCCGTTACCTCCAACTGCCATATCCGCATTGCTTACGCGCCGAACAAGTTTGAGACCGCGAAGATGCTCAGCGACATGGTGGGCACCACTACTGTCATCAAGAGCACTTACAGCTACTCAGGCAAGCGCAGCGGAACGACCCTTACCAACCTCTCTGCACAAGCATCGGAGCATGCACGTCCGCTCCTCACTCCAGACGAAATCATGCGGTTGGCCGGCCCGAAAAAGGATCGCGAGGGCAACATCACAGATGCCGGCGACATGCTGATTTTCCAGGCCGGATCCGCGCCGATCATGGGCACCCAGATCCTCTACTTCCGCGACCCGGTATTCAACGAACGATCGCTGATGGAACCGCCTGCCCAGAGCGACCGCATCGTCAACGGCCAGCCTTCAGTGCTTTCATCCCCAACCCCGCAAGCTGCTGCGGCGCCTACGGCCACTGCGTCCGTGGCTACCGCAGTCGCGGCCCCTGCGGCCGCAGCGGCTACATCCCCCGAAGCAACTGCTACCCCTGACGACGTGGACCAGGAAAGCGTCGATCCGGCCGGCTATGAGGCTCCCCCTCTCCACGCCGGCGCCATCATCCATGATGACGAAGAGTATCCCGAGGCCTACGAGGTGCCTGTCGATCCGGAGGAAGAACTTCCTCCCCTGGGCCGTCCGATTTCGTTCTCTCCGG
>Ga0256410_1001251_pt1 | contig 19850 bp, 17 predicted proteins | sample PhyWR1_FD_185983 | JGI IMG/M metagenome (GOLD analysis project Ga0256410, IMG submission 185983) | Leaf surface microbial communities from wheat plants in UC Gill Tract Community Farm, Albany, California, United States - DLSL W.R1 | ecosystem: Host-associated > Plants > Phyllosphere >... | reverse complement strand
AAGGTAAGTTACCTCCCGAAGATTTCTCAGAATATTCAGAAAGCAAAAGGCTGGTTTAAGGAAGCTTTTGAGAAAATCGATTACAAAAAAAATTACAGATACTGTTACTGTACAAAATCCAGCCATTTCAAATTTGTGATTGAAGAAGCGCTGAAGAACGATATTTCTATCGAAACCTCTTCTGCGTACGATATGGATATTGTAAAATCACTTTACAACGAAGGAAAAGTAACCAAAGATATTGAGGTAATCTGCAATGGTTTTAAAACTGATGATTATCTGGCGAAAATTTCGGATATGATCAACAGTGGTTTTGAAAACATTACTCCGATTCTGGATAATTACCGTGAATTGGATAAACTGACTGAAAGTATTGATACAACTTTCGACATAGGAATCAGAATTGCATCCGAGGAAGAACCGAAATTTGAATTTTATACCTCAAGATTAGGGATCGGATATAAAGATATTATCCCGTATTACAGCCAGAAAATTGCAGAACATCCGAACGCAAGGCTGAAGATGCTTCACTTCTTCATCAATACCGGAATCAAAGACACCGCCTATTATTGGAATGAATTGTATAAATGCCTCCGTGTATATGCGCGTCTGAAGAAAATTGCTCCCGAAGTAAACTCTCTGAATATTGGTGGCGGCTTCCCGATTAAAACTTCATTGAATTTTGACTACGATTATCAGTATATGGTAGAAGAAATTGCTTCCCAGATCAAAAAATTCTGTGAGGAAGAAGGAGTGGAAGAACCGAATATCTATACGGAATTCGGAAGCTTTACGGTAGGAGAGAGCGGTGCAAATTTATATAAAATCATTTCTCAGAAAAGACAGAACGACAGAGAAAAATGGAACATGATCGATTCTTCTTTCATGACCACACTTCCTGATACATGGGCGATTTCCAGACACTTTATCATGCTTCCGCTCAACCGTTGGGAAGATTCTTATGAAAGAGTTTTTCTGGGTGGTCTTACTTGTGATTCAGATGATTATTATAACTCAGAACAACATACCAACGCTATTTATCTGCCTGTTTTCAGCGATACGAAACCTTTGTATATCGGTTTTTTCCATACCGGAGCTTATCAGGAAACCATTGGCGGTTACGGCGGAGTTCATCACTGTCTGATGCCGCAGCCAAGACATATCCTGATTCAGAAAGATGAAAACGGAGAATTTCAGTATGAGATCTTCCGAGAAAGACAGGAACCTGAAGATATTTTGAAAATCTTAGGTTACTAAATAAAAAAAACGGCTCTCAGATTTGGGAGCCGTTTTTATGTTTAAAAGAATTTGGAAATCTTATCAACTTCCAGTTCAGTGTAATCCGATACAATAATATTGGCTAAACTGTAATCCTGATCGTGCGAGTGAAAACTTTTATACGCAGCACAGAAAATCTGGGCACGGTGTGCTGCCAAAATTCCGTTGGTGGAGTCTTCGATCACCATACAGTTTTCTATGGGTTGATTTGCCATTTCAGCCGCTTTCAGGAAAATTTCGGGGTGAGGTTTAGATTCCTGCAAATCTGCACCGCTTATTTTTCCGCTGAAATATTTTTCAAGACCGAATTTTTCAAAAACCATATTGATGGTGGTCATTGTTGCGGAAGAAGCAAGAATTAATGTGATTCCGTTTTCATGATAATGCTCGATCAATTGTCTTACACCGGGAATCAGATCAAATTCTTCATCATTGTAAAAATAATCTTTAAAATGACTTCTTTTAATTGCCGCAATATCTTCATGCGAATGAGAAAGATCAAATTCACGGATTAAAGTTTCACAAACTCTCTTGGTAGAAGCTCCTGTGAAAGAGGTGTAAAGTTTTTCAGAAACACTGACTTCCAGTTGATCAAATGTTTTGAAATACGCTTTTCTGTGCAGTGGTTCTGTATCTACAATAACGCCATCCATATCGAACAGCACAGCTTTTAATGACATACAATTTTAATTTGTGCAAAAATAATGTTTTAAAATAAGGATTGGTGATTTTTGAAAATGGAATTTTTATTGATTTCTATAAAGCTAAATTTACGGTTAAAAGATGTTGGGATTTGCAATTCTTTCAATTCGGTTTTCTGACGGTTTGGGGCTTTGTGAAGTGGCAAAATCGAAGCGCAAAGTTTCAATTAGCGACACTGTGAGGAAAAGCTAATTAATTAAATAGATTTAAGAAAAAAGTCAATATAATGGCATTTTGCGGAATAAAAAATTTGCATTAAGCGCTATTTCTCCAAGCCGATATTAGCCGATGGCATTTGTTTCTTGTTGATATTTTAAGAAGTTCGTATAAACTAAGTCTTTATTTTTTTCAAACAACTTTAGTAATTTGTTTTTAATTATTATTTTATCTCTATTAATGTATTCAGAACCATTAACTAAACTAAAGTTCGAAATATTTATTTCAAATTCAGCTTTGTCGTTTTTGTTTAGGTAATCTTTAAATGAAAATACAACATTACAATTCCCTTCGTAGATTTCAAACTTAAATGAGTATGAGGATTCCATTTCCCAAAATTGTAAATTTTTATGGTATTTTTTGTCCTTTATAAAAAAGGTATCATGTATTGATTTACCTTTCAATTTCAATTCACTTTTATTTTTCATCCATTCAATTTCTTCGGGTAACTTTTCATCGTTATCTGGACGAAATTCCATATTTACAATATCTTTAAAAGTAAAATAAGTACTATCCATATTACTAGATAATCTATAAAAGAATACTATTCTTTCTTCATTGTCAAAGTCAGAAAATAGTATCTTTTTTAATGTTACATTTCTAGAGACATGATTATTTTCTTTAAAGTGGTTTTCGGCAATTCTAATTAATGAATCACCAACAAAATTACTTTCTGATGAAGTGTAAGATTTTGTAATTTTAATTTCATTTTCAGAAATTTTCTCTATTTCAATTTCTCCTCTGAATCTATTAGTTGATTCATAAAAGCTTTTATTAAAATCGTTTCTTTCCAATTCATATTCAATTTTTACTTTATCTTTCTCTTTAGGAGAGAAAATAATATTTGGTTCTTTTACCAAATAAAAATTATAACCTTCATTAGGTATTATCTTTTCAAATTTTATGTTTTTAATTGCGTCAAAAATATTATATTCAGAACTCCAATTCAGTCTACTTGTATTCTTCTTAAAGTTATCTTCTTTAGTGTTTTGATATTCTCTAAGTTCATCAAATTCTATTGGACTTAATAATAAACAAGCAACACAAGGAACTAATTTTTCTTTTTCAGTAGTGTTGAAAAAAATACCTCTATTTCTTAAAAATTTTTTCAAGTCGGATTTAACAAGATAGCCTTGATTTGCTAATCCCCTTAATAATTCACCGTATGGTAAGATTTTATTTGCATCTTTATGTTCTTGTTTCATCTTGAAGAGATTTAGAGTTAGGATAAAAAGAAACAACACTAATGTTTTTTGTAAAAGAACTTTCAAAAGAAGATTTAGCAATTTCTACTTCTTTCGAATTTCTAGTAACATTATAGTCAGGAAAAGCTATTAGAATATCGCTTGACCAAGAATTTGTTAATTCTTGAGATAATGATATAAGACGCTTTAAATCTTCAATATCAAAATTATTTATACAAGTTAGTATTAATTTAGTTGAATTATCACTTGGATTTTCTAATCTCATTGGTAATACACTTGTATTAATAAATTCTACGGGTAAAATAGTTCCGAAGTTTTTCTTAATAGTTGGATTTATATTTTTGCCTGTATCTTGGTAGAAGAAACTTAAATTGTAATTTGTATTGATACTTTTTGCAAATGTTATACTAGAAAATATAAATTCTAATTTTCTATTATCCACTAAATAAATGGAATCAAAACTATATGTTGACGGAAGTGTCGCATTTGCAACTTTTGTAATTATATCTTCATGAACACTATTCTCGTTAGAAAGCCAAAATAATACACCAATATTTTCTGAAGTTTGATATTGCTCACTTATAGATTTAGTTATTTCAGCGTAATTCTCTGAATACCTAAAGCATTCCATACTTTCTGCTAAATCAATAAAGTGATCTCTAAATTTAGAATTTGGAGATGAAGGATAAGCATTATCTGTAAATTTAACAGATATGTTTATTTTTTTCAATACACCATCTACCAATGGTGAAACGTATTTAAAGAAGAAATCAAGTCCATGAGTTCTCTCTTTATTATGTAAATCATCGAAACATGGAAACTCTATTCCTTTTGAGGTGTCATTCCAACCAACAAGGTTAAGAAAATTTTCAACTGTTTTTTCTCCAGTTTCTCCAATAAATTTAGATTTTTCTCCCATTTAATAATTGATGTGATGTTTGTGCGGAGTTTGCAAATGTTTTCTCCTAACTTTTGGATTAACACATTACGCCAATCCCAATTATAATTTCGAATATAAAAAAAAGAATCCACCAACAACTACGGTTTCCCATAATTGAAAATTTTTTATTTACAAGATATTCTAAGTTTCTCAATTTTATAAATAAACTCTCCGAAGTTCCACAGTCCGCCAATCTCCTAACTTCTTTGTATCTTTGGCGAAATCTTTTAATATTTAAATCATTTAATTTTTAATCATAATTTATGAAAACATACGCAGGAATTCCTGAAGAGAATGCTTCGTTAGAAAATTCAAAAGTAGTTTTGGTAACTGTTCCTTACGACGGAACTTCAACCTGGGGAAAAGGCGCAGACAAAGGTCCGGAATTGTTTCTGGATGCTTCTGAAAACATGGAACTGTACGACATAGAGACAGGAACAGAACCTTACCTTGAAGGAGTTTATATGGCGGGAGAAGTTTCGGAAAACTCAAGTCCTGAAGCCATGACTGAAGCGGTTTATCAAAAAACAAAAGAACTTTTGGCAACCGATAAATTGTTTACGCTTTTCGGCGGAGAGCATTCTGTTTCTATCGGTTCGATTCGTGCAGTTGGAGAGAAATTTGAAAATCTTACGGTTTTACAGTTAGATGCGCATACAGATCTTCGTCCGGAATTTCATGGTTCTACTTCTAATCACGCTTGTGCGGTTTTTGAAGCTAACCAAAAGCATAATCTGGTACAAGTCGGAATTCGCTCGATGGATGTTGAAGAAACTGAATATTTACCGGAAGGAAGAGTGTTTTTTGCTCACGAAATTGCCAATAACGAAAACTGGGTAAATGATGTATTGGAAAAAGTTTCGGGTAACGTTTATATTACCATTGATTTAGATGCTTTTGATCCTTCCATTGCTCCTTCTACAGGAACTCCGGAACCGGGTGGTTTACAATGGTATCCGACTTTGGAATTGTTAAGAAAAGTTTTTGAAAAATGCAATGTTGTCGCTTTTGATATTGTCGAATTGATGGATTCTGCCTATTCTAAACCAAGCGCTTTCTTAGCTGCAAAGTTGTATTATAAAATGTTGGCATATTATCACATCAACAGAGATTAAAATTCCGCAGGAAACGGATTTTTTCTTCGGGTTTTTCTTGGGAAATTTGTGATATAAAACAAATGAAATGTCTGCACAAGATCAAATAGATTACCAGAGAATTGCGAAAGCGTTAGACTATATCCGGAGCAATTTTAAACTTCAGCCTAATCTGGATGAGGTGGCGGAAAAAGTTAATCTGAGTCCGGCTCATTTTCAGAAAATATTTACAGATTGGGCAGGAACAAGTCCGAAAAAATTTTTGCAGTTCATCAGTCTGGAACACGCGAAAAGCTTATTGAAAGAAGAAAAAGCGACCTTATTTGATGCTGCATTGGAAACCGGACTTTCAAGTACAAGCAGACTGCATGATTTGTTTGTGAACATTGAAGGAATGTCTCCTGCAGAATACAAAAACGGCGGAAAAAACCTGAAGATCAATTACAGTTTTTCCGAAACTCCTTTTGGCGGGATCATTACCGCTTCTACCGAAAAAGGAGTCTGTTTCATGGCTTTCACCGAAAATAAAGAAAATGCATTGAGAGATTTAGTCAATAAATTTCCCAATGCATCTTTTTTTGAAAAGCAGGATGGATTTCAGCAAAATGCATTGTCTATTTTCACAAAAGACTGGTCAGAACCGGGAGCAATAAAACTTCATCTTAAAGGAACAGATTTTCAGCTCAAAGTCTGGGAAAGTTTATTAACGATTCCTATGGGAAAACTGTCGACCTACGGAAATTTAGCCAGAGAAATCGGAACTCCCAATGCATCAAGAGCAGTAGGAACAGCCATTGGCAGTAATCCTGTTGCTTTTCTGATCCCCTGTCACAGAGTGATTCAGTCGACCGGAAAAATAGGAGGGTACAGGTGGGGAACCGACAGAAAACAGATGATGATTGGCTGGGAAAGTGCAAAGATTTATTCTGATGATTCTATCTCGCTATAAGTGATTTTCTCCCACAGATTACACAAATTTCTTTAGTATTCATTAGTGAAAAGTATTTGTTTAATTTGTGTTTAAATTTTTAATCTATAAATTATTTGAACTGATGAGTTTGTTCGGTGACACACAAGATTTCCCCATCAATATTCTCCCGAAAGACGGAGTAACAGAATATTATGGAAAGGTTTTTTCTGATGAAGAATGCGAAAAATATTATCAATATCTATTCAGTCATATTCCGTGGGAAAATGATGAAGCGGTGATTTTCGGAAAGCTTATTTATACCAAAAGAAAAGTGGCATGGTTTGGCGAAAAAGAATTTGAATATACGTATTCTAACCGTACGAAATATGCAAAACTCTGGACTCCGGAATTGCTGGAATTAAAGCAAAGATGCGAAGAAGTTTCCGGTGAAACCTACAATTCCTGCCTTCTCAATTTATATCACGACGGAAGCGAAGGAATGGCGTACCATAGCGATGCCGAGAAAGATCTGAAAAAACACGGAGCGATTGCTTCTCTTACTTTCGGAGCGGCAAGAAAATTCTCCTTTAAACATAAACTGTCAAAAGAAAGAATAGATATTTTGCTGGATAACGGAAGTGTACTCGTCATGAAAGGGACCACTCAGGAAAACTGGCTGCACCGGCTGCCACCCACAACAAAGGTGAAAACTCCAAGAGTTAATTTGACTTTCAGAACAATTGAGGAGTGATTTTTTTGTAAATCATTTACTCATGCAGTCTGTCATTCCGCAGGAATTTCAACGATGATTTTTACAATTCGGAATCTACAAAATAAGCTTAGATTCCTTCCTTTAGATTTGTATTGTAAAAAATTACTACATTAGAAAGAGCAGAGCATTTAATTAAACTGAAAGATTCCTGTGAATAAAATTCATATTCCGATTAAGAATTAAATGCCCTTTTCTATTCATCAAAACTTAGATAGAAATTTGGGAAACAAAGCCCGTTATTAAGGTATTAAGTCGTGATGAATATTCTCTTTCTGATTGTAAAATTGTAAATCAAAAGTATGGAAAAAATTGTAATCGGTATTGATATCAGCGCAAAAACATTGGATATCTGTATCAAAAAATCAAACGATTATTCTTTCGAAGTCATTGATAATGATTCCAAAGCCATTAAAATCTTCTTCAAAAAGATTCAGAAAACATATTCTGAGATTGTTGTTTCTATGGAAAATACAGGGAGGTACAACTGGAATCTCTATCAGGCTTTGGAGAGTTTTAATTTTAAGGTTTTTGTGCTTAACCCTTTGCATCTGAAAAAAAGTTTGGGGCTTATAAGGGGTAAAAACGATAAAATTGATGCCAGAAGAATTTGCGATTTTACAGATAAAAACGAGCAGGATCTCATTCTATGGAAGCCTTGCTCAGAAACAATAAAGAAAATCAAGGTGTTATTTTCTGAAAGAAATTCGAAGATAAAACTAAAGTCTTCTCTGTTAAAGCAAAGAGTTCTTTATTCACAATTAGAAAAGATGAATATTGATTCTAAACTGATGAAAATGAATAAGAAAGAAGTGAAGCTACTGGAGGATCATATTGCTTTTCTTGAGGCAGAGATTGAGAAACTGATTGAAAGTGATGAGGATTTATCGTGTAAGAAAAAAAATATCCAAAGTATTCCCGGAGTTGGAAAAGTTGTCAGCTGGATGATCATTGCCAAAACGGAAGGCTTTACCAAAATAGACAATCCAAGGAAAATGGCTTGCTATGCGGGAGTTGTTCCTTTCGGATATCAATCGGGAACTTCATTGAAATACAAACCTAAAGTATCCTATTATGCAGATAAATCTTTAAAAAGCATTCTGCATATGGCAGCAATGAGGGCGATAAGGTTAGAAAATGATCTGAAAGAATACTATGAGCGAAAAATAAAAGAAGGAAAAAATAAAATGGCAATTTTGAATGCCGTAAGAAATAAGATTATTCACAGGATTTTCGCACTCGCTAAAAATGGAAAATCCTATGAAAAAAATTATATAAATAGTTTGAATATGTCATAGAAATCTGAATGACAAGTTCACTGCTTAATTAATAATAAATTATCCTTCCAAGATCTGTTCGGCAGCCGTTTTAGAAGTTACTTTATCTATAACTCTTGTGCAAATTCCTTTTTCATCAAAAATAAAAGTTGTTCTCACAATTCCCATATAGGTTTTTCCGAAAGTTTTCTTTTCCTGCCAAACTCCGAATTTCTCGATAATATCTCTGTTTTCATCGGCAATTAAGTCATAAGGAAAAGCAAATTTAGAATGAAAATTCTTTTGTTTTTTCACCGAATCTCCACTGATTCCCAAAAGCTGAAATCCTGCTTTTTCAAGTTGAGCATAATTATCGCTCAGATTACAGGCTTCCACAGTACAGGTTGGTGTATTTGCTTGTGGATAAAAGAAAACAATAAGCTTTTTTCCAATTAAATTTTCCGAATTTACCATCTCGCCTTCCTGGTTCGTTCCTTCAAAATCGGGTAATTTATCTCCTACTTTCAACATAATGATTTATTTTTGTTCAAATTTAATGGTTTAAATGACAAAAAAGCAAAGAGCTGATCTTATTCAGATCGAATTAGAGAAATTATATCCTACCGTTCCTATTCCTTTGGAGCATACAGATCCTTTCACCCTGATGGTTGCTGTGGCGCTTTCTGCGCAGACGACAGATAAAAAAGTGAATCAGGTGACACCGAACTTATTCAAAGTTGCCGGAACACCCGAAAAAATGGCTCTGCTTGAAGTACACGAAATCAAAGAACTTATCAAGGAAATCGGACTCTCCAATACGAAAGCTAAGAATCTGAAAAGAATGGCAGAACTTCTTCTGGAAAGGCACAACGGAATTGTCCCCCAAACTTACGAAGAACTGGAAGCTTTACCGGGAGTTGGACATAAAACCGCTTCTGTAGTGATGAGTCAGGGCTTCGGATTTCCTGCTTTTCCGGTCGATACGCACATTCACAGATTAATGACGCAATGGAAGCTCACTTCCGGAAAAAACGTTGTAGAAACCGAAAGAGATGCCAAAAAACTCTGGAAAGAAAGCGTCTGGAATAAGCTTCATCTCCAAATCATTTTCTATGGAAGAGAGTATTCTCCTGCAAGAGGAAATGGTGAGAAAGATCATCTCACCAAGATGCTGTTTGAAAAGTAGCGTTTTTTTATTTTTCTTTATCCATCAGTTCTTTTATTTTTTTTTCTTCCCAGTCTCTCCCGAGGATAAAAGCCGGCATAAAAATACTGAACCCATGCACTGCCAAACCGATTCCCCAGACGAAAGGAAGCGAAAGAAGATCCCATTCCCAAAAAACTTCTCTTGGATCAAGGTCTATGGCTTTAGATGCAATAACGAAGATGTTTACAAAAAAATAAACCATTGCATGAATGTAAAAACCTTTTATTCTTTTCATTCTTTTCTCCGCTTGCCTGTAGCGAAGATTCTGTTCTCTGTTATTTTCCATAGCGTTGATTGTTTTTTTCTAAAATTTCTTTAATTTTCTTTTCTTCCCAGTTTTTTCCGATAGCGAAAACGCTCATGCCGTGTGATGCCACACCAATTCCCCACCCTAACATCGGCCAGTAAAACCATAAATTTTTAGGGGTTGAAATTAAATTAAGAATCACCAGAAAAGGAATGACAATGCAGTAAGAAATTAAATTTCCATAGAAACCTTTAATCTCTTTTACCCGTTTCTGAGCTCTTTCGTAAGCTTTATCTTCTGTATCAATATCTGTGCTTACAATGTTTGGTTTTTCAGATAAAATCGGCAGCTTTACTTTAAAATAATCTTCAGACTTTTCAATAAAAACATTCTTTTTTGTGAGCAAAGAATATCGCTGTACAATATTTGCCAGGCCAATTCCGGCACTTTCTTTCATCTGTTCTCTTATCTGCAGGTTGTTTTCTATGCACAAAGTATCGTTTTCTGAAAACACTTTAATGAATAACGGTTTTGACGAGGTTGCAAAATTGTGTTTAATGCAATTTTCCAAAAGCAGCTGGAGGGAAAGCGGAACTACAAATCTTCGCAAGTCTTCTTTTCTTACATTGAATTCAAAATCTACACTGTCTTCAAAGCGGGTTTTCAGCAATTGACAATATGTTTTTGCAAACTCGATCTCATCTTCCACTGTTACCAGTTCTTTATCTTTCTGTTCCAAAACATATCTGTAAATCTTTGACATTGAAGCAGTAAACTTCTGAGCCTGATTTGGATTTTCATCAATTAATGAACTTAAAACATTCAATGAATTAAAAAGAAAATGAGGATCCAGCTGATTTTTAAGGCTTTCAAATTGTGCATTGGCAGATTTGGCGATTAATTTCTGCTCCACCACTTCTTTTCTGGAAGTTTTCTTAAGTTCTTCCATAAAACCTTTTGCATGCAGAAATGTAGAAATCAGCAATGCGATGTTGATGGTAAACCAATTGATGAAATTATACCTCCCGGAAAAATATTCCTGTGTAGAAACTGCCTTCTGAAAGACTACAAAATTCATATAATTACAGAAATATACCAAAATTGTATTGGCAATCAAAATCGTAACAATGCTTATTATTGCTCTTTTTGTAGTTGCCTCAGACCAAGGAAATCTTTTATTAAGAAAAGTATTTATCATTCCGTTTCCGGCACCCAAAACGAAAGAATACATAAAGGAAATAAGCACCGTGAGCATAAAGTTTTCCAGCGTTTTTTCACTGGTAAAAGCAAAAAAGAAGAAAAGCGAAGTTCCCAGCGAAATCCAGAATAGTATGATTATATCTTTACGTTTCATATATAAGTAATTATTGTTTTAAAGGTCATATGCAATCAGTGAATCGGCTTTTTATATCTATGTTTTCTATATTATCGCAATTTCATATGCCACTTTAAAGACTCAAAAGTAGACGAAATTATTTTGAACGAAAACTATTTCCTGACGAAAGGTCATTTTTCAAAGCTCAACCGTAAAAAAGACAACCTTCCGGAGAAGGTTTCTCATTATTTTTTTATTTTGAAGCCTGTTTTATAAAATATTCTGCTTCAGATTTTCCCCAATTCGGATCCAGATCACTTTTTGGCTGATAAGAATTAAATTTCTCTAAAGCCTGCTTAAAAAGTTCAATTCCTTTCTCTTTACTTCCTCCATACTGTTCCGGTGTGAAATAGATATCTTCAGCTTTAATTAAAGCAATTCTTGGGTTATTGGAATCTGTTTTTTCTGCCATTGTTAATTGCTCTGCTGCCTTCGTCCCAAAAGTCATGAATCTTTCCATAGGATTGACCATCATTTTTAATGAATAAATCATTTTTTGCAAAAGCATAATTTCTGCATTTTTTTCTACATTCTGAGCTTCATCAACATATTTCTGAGCACGATCCGCTGCATCATCCAGACCGTCTGTTTTTCCTTCACGCATCTGACTTCTACCCTTCTGAATATAGGAATAAGCTGCGTAATAAGCGGGCTGCCATTTTCCTTTTTCTTTATCTGCAATTCGCTGAAAATCGTTTGCCAAAGCCTGGAATTCTTCTGCGGTCTGTACAGCCTCAATTTTAGCAATTTTTTCTTTCATTACTTTTTCATAAGTAGTCTGAGCAAAAGAGACTAAGCTGAACAGAACTAAAGTAAAACTTAAAATTTGTTTTTTCATGATTTTATATATTTAAGGTTAAATTATTGGAATAAGATTTATAAATTATTATTAATTGCGTCCTGAGTTTTATCCACTCCGAAACTGATGAACAGACCCACAAAAACAAAAGTATTAACGGGCGGAACCACCGCCGAACTTCTGTTTCCGTTTTGTGAAAAATTATATCCGTACACATTTTTTGTTCCCAGAACATTTGAAATACTCAGCACCAGGATCGTAAAAGCTTTCGCATCTTTTTTGCCTAAATTCGGAAGATAATTGAAGCTTACATTTAATGCATTGTAATCTTTTAGTTTTCCCCCGGTACGAATAATATTCATCTCGTCTTGTGTAACAATATCATAAAAAGGTCGTCCTTTTGCGTAAGTATAAGAAAGATTAACACCCGTTTTCCATTTCGGAATAAATCTTTTAGCAACAGCAGAAATGGTGTGTTCTGATGCAAAATTTGGCTTCAGACTGAAAGGATAATTCAGAAAATCTCTTTTAGAATCCAGAAATGAATAACTGATCCAGTAATCAATGTTGTCGAATGTTTTTTTGTCTCGCCAGAACAATTCTACTCCTTTTGCAAACCCGTTTCCGTTATTGTTGAACGCGGTTTGTATCTGTTGATTCTGGTTGCTGTTCGTATTTATACTTTGTGTTTTAATCAGCTCGTCATATTTCTTATAAAATGCTTCAAATCTTAAACTGCGACCATCTGTTGCTCTTTGGATCTGAAAAATATAATGCTTTGATTTTTGAAAATCTAAATTTGCAGACGAGTTAATGTATTTACTTTCAGGGTTTTGAAAGAACAAACCGTAAGCGAAAGAAGTCGTCCAGTTTTTTGCCAACCGATAAGCCAAAGCAAAACGGGGCGCAATATTATTTTTATTTAAATAAGAAGAATTTTCTGCACGCAATCCTATTTTTGCCGACAGATAATTGCTGAAACCTAAGTCTGTTTCCATAAAAGCTGAGGAAATAAGATCGGTATAATTTTTATTGACTGTACCAGCGTGTAATTTTTCCTGAGCATAATTTAATTCAAAACCACCTCGCAAAGCACTTATTTTATTTATTTTCCGGTCTACCACCGCTTTAAAATTGATATAATTTCCATCATTCAGAATTTGTGATTCACCAGATTGAATATCGTTTTGTTCTGTTGAAAATTTTAAATCTGACTGATTATAAGAATATGAAGTTCCTGCATTGAAAAGATATTTCCCGAATTTTTGTTTAAAAGACATATTGTGATAGGTATTTTTTCCTTTTAGTTTTACCAAAGAAAAATCATATTTGGGTTCTAAGCTTTCTGATCTAATCCCAATGCTGTTGGTATCAAACTTTCCGTAATATTTAAAAAAACCTCCGGATTTAGTTTTGATTCTAAAATTCGCATCTCCGTTGAAACCACTGGGCGCATCTGTAAAATTTGCATTAAAATTGAAAATCCGCTGCATCAAATTCAGATCAGAATATCCCAAAGAAGCACCATATGAGGAGTTTTTATCATGGCTTAGTTTCTGAAAACTTCCGTTTAAAAAAATAGGAGACAGCGCAAAATCGTATGAACTCTGATCCGGAAGATCTACACTTTCCAACATTAAAGCGCCCGATAAAGCCTGCCCGTACAGAGCAGAATATCCACCGCTGGAAAAAACATTTCCTTTAAAAAGAGAAGTATTGAATCGGTCTCTGCCTGCAATGCCGGGAACGGAATTTGAAAAATAATTGTTGATAAGGCTTCCGTCCATAAAAATTTTGGACTCGGCTCCCGTTCCGCCGCGCACAAAAAGTCCTTCGGTCTCCCCTACTTTCTGAACACCCGGAAGAAAATTTAAAGCAGAAGAAATCTGTCCGTTGGCTCCTGCTGTAGTATAAATATCGATAGGTGTAAGCAACGCGGTCGCTCTTTTTTTATCACTTGCTTCTATAGATCCGGCAGAAACTACAACGGCGTCTATTTCGTTGATCTGTTCTTTTAATTCTGCATTAACCTGTAGATCTTTATCTTCAATATCAATCTCTTTTTCGATGTCGTTGTACTTCGCATGGGCAAATGTTAACTTCTGTAGTCCTTTTTCTGAAGTCTCGAAAGAAAAGTTTCCATTTGTATCTGTTGTTGCTCCATCGTAACTGTTTTTTAAAGTTACGTTCACCTCCGGAATTCCTTTGTTCTTAAAAGTTACTTTTCCTGAAATTTTTACCTGAGCAAAATTCAGAATAGAGAAGAAAAAAGAGAAGAAAAATAATGAATTTGTTTTCATAGCTGTATTAATTCGGATCAAAAATATGATGAATTTTTACTGTTCTATATTTTTTGTTGCTGACCTGTAGAATTCGGAATCTGAATCGTTTTTTTGATTTTCTGTAATGAGTATCCGGTTTATTTATCACGCTGAATTTTAACACAGCCTGAAAATATTTTTTAACTACTTTGTTTTAAGTTTACAAATCCAAGATTCATCGATTCTTTTAAATCAATAAAAATATTAAGATAAAGGCGTTTCACTGGCTAAGACCACAAAAGTTTTTTAGTTATTACAGAAAATCAGATTTTTTATTGTTGGATTACAAAGCTTTTTTACAAAAGCCTAATAGTTTGTTCAGGTACAAAAAAGATGTCAAAAATTTTTAGAATTCTGACATCTTCATCCCAAGAAAGGTGTTTACCCTCATTTACTTTAATGAATTGGGATACAGAAATCTACCCACATTTTGCCTTCAGGATGTTCCTTAAAATTTGAATGGTAAATCTCAAAAGGAAATGCTTTTCTGGTTGAATAGCCATTTTCATTCATCCACAGAAATAAAGACACCCACGATTGTTCAAAATCCGCAAGGGTAACTTCTCCGCTTCCAACGATAAATTTTCCATTTTCAATCGTTTCAGGAAATACTTCTCCTTCTTGTTTTTCCATTTTTTCATTGAGAAGCATACTGGCGTGAATTCTCACTTTATCTGCTGCTGTCACTTTAAAACTATCATGATAAACAGAAATCATTTTTACATTCTCGCGAGGGAATAACTGTTTTTCCTTTGCCCAATCGATCAAAAGATTAAAAGAAGATTCTACATTTGCGATACCAAGGCTCATTACTGCAGCCAGATTCATGTCCGGAAGTTGCGTTACTTTAATTTTTAAATTCATTGTAGTCCAGTTTAAGAGGTTTTCTATGTTGCAAATGTATTGGTCAAAAACGGGCTCTACTTGTCCGTTCTTGCTTTGTATCTGAGAAATAGTACGAAATTTTTCCGGACTGCGTTTTCTAAATTCGGAAGGAGATTTTCCGTAATATTTTTTAAATGCTTTATTAAAATCTGAATGACTGGAGAATCCCAAATCCAGATAAATATCTTTTACTGATATATTCTTTCGCAATGAAAGGTAAAATGCGCTTTTTTCTATTCTTTTTCTAAAAATATAATGCTGCAATGTCTCTCCAATAATCATTCTGAAAATTCTGTGAAAGTGAAACGGCGAATACGCTGCGATTGCCGCAACTTTATCCAGGGTAAGTTCGGTATCAAGATTGTTATCTATATACTGAATGATTTTGACCATTCTTTTTTTATACTCTTTCAAGACATTTTTTTGCAAAGGTATCAAGATAATTTCAGGACGATTTGTCTTTTATTGCTATTTGCAGAACCGATTTCAAATCATCAACTGTGCTGAATTGTTATTAAATTTAAAATTTACAACATTTAAATATTAATTTATGAAATTACAAACCTTAACATTATTGGCAGGTTGTGCTTTATTTGCAGCATCATGCAGTTCCAGTAAAACGTACAGTATTTTATCAAAAAGCGGAACTAAAACAGGCGGAACTGCAAAGTTTACCCAAAAAGGAAATCAGGTAACGATGGATCTGCAGGTCACTCATCTTACTCCCGGAATTCATGCGGTACATATTCACGAAAAAGGAGATTGCTCGGCTCCTGATGCTTCTTCCGCAGGAGGACACTGGAATCCAGGAAAACATGACCACGGACAGTGGGGCAAAGGAAGTTTCCATAGGGGAGATATCGGAAATCTTGAAGCCGATGCTGACGGAAATGCCAAACTTACCTTTAAAACCGACAAATGGTGTTTAGATTGCGTTGAAGAGTCTAAAAATATCATGGGAAAAGGGATCGTCATTCATGCTGACAAAGATGATTTTATGACGCAGCCTACAGGAAATGCAGGAGGAAGAGTGGGATGTGTAGAAATTAAATAATTTTACTTTCATAAAGCAAGAGCGGCGCTAATCTTTCGATTGGCGCCGCTCTCCATTTTTATACTGCTTTATCCTTTTGCTTTCATTTCAGCAATGATATTCATCGCCTCCTGAAGGTACGTATCTTTTTTAAGATTTTTGATCCACATCTCAGATTTTTTCTTGAATGCTTCATCTTTTTTCTCTCTTTCGATTTCGGACGGATACATGGAGAATTTCAATCCGTTTTCAAATTTCGTTAATGCCTTGAATTTTTCAACCTGAGCTTTTCTCTGCTTCATCAGTTCATTAAACTTATTGATATTCAATGTAATGGTTTCTTCCTTATCCAGTTGCTCTCTCCATTGTGCAGATTCTAATAACAGTTGGTAATTCTTATTCTTAGCCATTCTCTCATTGCTGGATTTTTCCAAAGCTTTTACATCAAAATAACTTAATTTCTGATAATTTGAACTAGGGATTTTGTCCCAAGCTAAAGCAAAATCGTCATACCTCTCTCCCACTTCAGCATACGTAAAGAAATCTTTCATCTGAATATCTGAAACAATTCCTTTTCTTTGGTTAGATTCTCCGCTTATTCTGTAGAACTTCTGAATGGTCAATTTCAATGATCCGAAATCATCTTCTGTATTTAAGAATCTGTTCAGGTCTACAAAAGTCTGCACTGTTCCTTTTCCGAAAGATTGAGGGGAACCAACAATGATTGCTCTTCCGTAATCCTGCATCGCTCCTGCCAAAATCTCTGAAGCGGAAGCCGAAAGCTCATTTTGCATAACCACCAAAGGTCCTGTCCAGATTGGCGTTTCCTGTTTATTTTTTAAAGTCTGAATTTTTCCGTTACTGTCTTTTACCTGTACATAAGGACCTGCATTCATGAAAAGCCCCATAATGTCACCTACTTCCGTCAAAGAACCGCCTCCGTTGTTTCTAAGATCTAAAACGATCCCTTCAATACCCTGAGCTTTTAGTTTTACGATCTCATTTTTAATATCATCAGAAGCATTTCTTCCTTTCTCATCTTCAAAATCTGCATTAAAACTAGGTAAATTGATGATTCCGTATTTTTTGCCGTTTGGAGAGTTTACGATAATGCTTCTTGCAAAAGTATCTTCAATGGCTACTTCCTCACGGATCATGGTAACCTCTACAATGGTTTTATCTTTTTTCTGAACGGTTAAAGTAACGGGAGTTCCTTTTTCGCCTCTTATTAATCTTACGGCTTCATCAGAAAGCATTCCTACTACATTTACATGATCTTCATTTGGTTTGGATCTTACTTTCAGAATTTTATCTCCTTCAGATAGTTTTTTAGATTTCCAGGCAGGCGCACCAATAGATAACGCTCCTAAGTAAAGATTCCCTTTTTTCTCCTGAATAATTGCACCAATTCCGATCACTTTTCCTTTAAACTGGGTATCGAAATCTTCCTTGTCTTTCGGAGAATAATAATTCGTGTGAGGATCGAAAACTTCTGTATAAGCATTCATATAGACCGTAAACCAATCCATTTTCTTTCTTTTTTTGAATCTCGTAAAGGTCTCTTTTACCAGATCTTTTACCTCATCCGTCGCTTTTGTCAGCTTTTGCTGAGGAGAAAGAACTTCAAGTTTGATGGTGTCTTTCAGTTTGTATTTCTGTACAGAATCTTTCTTTTCCTTCTGAGCATCTTCTTTGCTGTTCATCGATTCTATCTCCTGCAGAATATTATACTTGATGAATTTTTTCCACTCGTTGTACTGTTCCTGCTTATCTTTCGGCACGTTTTTAAGCTTAGATTCCAACGTTAAAGTTTCATCTTCTTCCAGATTAATCGGCTTATTGAAAATCTCCTGCGTCATTTTATCAATCTCATCCACTCTCTGGTACAATCTGTCCACGGTAAGTTTGTAGAAAGACAAATCTCCTACATTCAGATAATCATCAAGCTTGGTTTCATTTTTGCCAAATTCTGACATATCAGACTGAAGAAAATATCTTTTTCCGGGGTCGATCATTTCCAAATAATGCTTGTAAACATCTTTTGAATAGGCATCGTTGATGGGTTTTGGACTGTAGTGTAAATAAGAAAGGGTGTTTTTAACGCTCACCATTATCGTCTGCATTTTCTCATCGTCATCCTTTGGCGAGTTGAAACAAAACATGAGACTGGTTAATGGAATTAGAAGTAGAAATTTATTTAGTTTAAAATTTTTCCACATAAATCTGTATTGTATATTATTAAGTTTAAAAAAATCATTTAATAAGTAGCATTTCTTAAATGACTGTTACAAACTATCAAATTTAATACCTTATTTATTAATATCGAATAGTTTTGAGTAATTTTGTTAAAATTTACAATTTATTATGGAAAGACCACTTATTCTGGTAACCAATGATGATGGGATTACTGCACCGGGAATTAGAAACCTGGTAGAATTTATGAACGAGATCGGTGAAGTGATCGTAGTGGCGCCCAATTCGCCACAAAGCGGAAAAGGACACGCTATTACCATTAATTCAACGTTGAGCTTCGAAGAAGTACATTTAGAAGGTCCTCAAAAGGATTTCTCATGCAGCGGAACTCCTGTTGACTGCGTAAAAATGGCTTTAGACAAAATTCTTCCGAGAAGACCGGATCTTGTAGTTTCCGGAATCAATCACGGCGCCAATTCTTCAATCAACGTAATTTACTCGGGAACAATGTCAGCAGCAGTGGAAGGTGGTGTAGAAGGTCTTCCTTCGATCGGCTTTTCTCTTCTGGATTTCAGTTGGGAAGCAGATTTCACACAGGCAAAAGAATATATTCAGAACATCGTAAGAAAAACTTTGGAAAACCCGATGCCTAAAGGAGTTGTTTTGAATGTAAATATTCCTAAATTATCGAAAGAAGAAATAAAGGGAGTGAAAATCTGCAAGCAGGCGAATGCAAAATGGGAAGAAAGCTTTGATGAGAGAGTCAATCCGCATGGTAAAAAATATTACTGGTTAACAGGATATTTCAACAATATGGATGAATCTGAAGATGCTGACGAAACTGCTTTGGCAAACGGATATATCTCTATTGTACCTGTAAAGTTTGATATGACTGCTTATGAGTATATGAATACACTGAATGAAGTAATGAAGTTTGATTAAGTTATTTCCCACAGATTTCACAGATCTTCACAGATCAATACGTTATAAAATCTTTTGTGAAACTTTGAATGAATGGGAATTTCAAAAACTTTTTTTGCCACGAATACACGAATTATAATTAAAACTAATCAAAATTCGTGTATTCGTGGCAATTTAATTTTTAAGAGATCTGTGCAAATCTTTGCAATCTGTGGGAAATTTCTTTAACAAAACCTTGTCATCTTTTCTCCGTTCTTCCAGATATTCGATCTTATCATCTCTGTAAAAAAATTCGTGTATTCGCAGCAATCGTATTTTTCAGAGCTCTGTGTTAATCTGTGCAATCTGCGGAACATTTTTTTAAAACAAAACCTTGTCATCTTTTCTCAGTTCTTCAAGATATTTCATTTTATCATCTCTGTAAAAAAATCCGTGTATTCGTGGCAATTGTATTTTTCAGAGCTCTGTGTTAATCTGTGCAATCTGCGGGACATTTTTT
>Ga0256410_1001243_pt1 | contig 19979 bp, 18 predicted proteins | sample PhyWR1_FD_185983 | JGI IMG/M metagenome (GOLD analysis project Ga0256410, IMG submission 185983) | Leaf surface microbial communities from wheat plants in UC Gill Tract Community Farm, Albany, California, United States - DLSL W.R1 | ecosystem: Host-associated > Plants > Phyllosphere >... | reverse complement strand
AAACCAGCGTTGCAGGTCAGCGTGGGTGCTCAGGTTAACGGGCAATTGCAAAAGCTGTATGTGAAACAGGGCGATCGTGTTAGCCGCGGGCAGTTGCTGGCGGAAATCGATCCGACCTTGCAACAAAACGCACTACGTAAATCTGAGGCTGCCCTGCAAAGTGCCGAAGCGCAAAAACAAGTCACCCAGGCGACGCTTAAACAGTATCAACAGGAGCTTAAGCGTCAGCTAAAGCTGGATCGTGATGGTTCAGGCGTTAAAAGCGATCTGGAAAAGGCGCAGGCGCAGTTCCAAACCCAGGTTGCCCAGTTGAAGGTCAACGATGCGCAGATCGTCCAGGCGCAGATGGAGCTGGAAACGGCCAAGGCCAATCTGGGCTTTACCCGTATCGTTGCGCCTATCGATGGTGAAGTGCTGGGCATTGTGACCAAAGAAGGGCAGACCATCGTGTCGTCACAAACCGTTCCGACCATTCTGGTGCTGGCGGATGTGGATACCATGACGGTACACACCCGTATTTCAGAGACCGATATCCTGAAGGTACGCGTGGGGCAACCGCTGTGGTTCTACGTGGTGGCCGATCCCAAGCAGCGTTACGAAAGCGTGATGGGCTCGATCCAGGAAGCGCCAAGCGACGCTTTGCGGGAAGATAACCCCTCCAGTTCCTCTAATCAGCAAGCCTCGGCGGTGTATTACAGTGGGGTATTTGCCATTGCTAACGGGAAACGTCTGCTGCGCACCTCGATGACCGCCCAGGTCTTTATCATTACCGAACAGGCAAAGAACGCATTACGTGTACCGGTGGCCGCCTTCGGTGCACAGCAAGGCAAAGACCGCTATCAGGTGCAGGTGATGAACGGCAAACAGCTTGAATCACGCTGGGTTCGCATCGGCTTGAACGACCGCCAGTTTGCCGAAGTGAAAGAAGGACTGAAAGAGGGTGACCGCGTGGTGTTGATGGGGAGCGCTAGCAATGGTTAAGCCAACCCCTGCGCTGATTTCACTGAGCGGGATCTCACGTCATTTTGTCTCCGGGTTGCAGACGGTGGCGGTGCTGAAAAATGTCTCCCTTTCCATCCAGCCTGGCGAGATGGTGGCGATCGTAGGGGCGTCCGGCTCGGGGAAATCCACGCTGATGAATATCATCGGCTGCCTGGATAAGCCAACCGAGGGGGAGATGCAGATCAAGGGGATCTCCACCCAACTCGCCAGCAGTGAGCAGTTGGCCCAGTTACGCAGTCAGTACATCGGGTTTATTTTCCAACGCTATCACCTGATGCCGTACCTGAGCGCCAGCGAAAACGTCGCCATTCCTGCCCTGTATACCGCGATGCCAGCGGCGGAGCGTCAGACGAGGGCTGAATACCTGCTTACCCGGCTTGGGTTGCAACAGCGGATGAACTACAAACCGGCGCAGCTCTCCGGCGGGCAACAGCAGCGCGTCAGTATTGCCCGAGCGTTGATGAACGGGGCCGAAATCATTCTGGCCGATGAACCGACGGGGGCGCTCGATCGCGCCAGTGGGCAGGAGTTAATGGAGATTCTGCACTCTCTGCATCGCTCGGGGCACACCATCATTATCGTCACTCACGATCGGGATGTCGCCAATCAGGCGCAGCGCATTATCGAAATCAGCGACGGTGAAATTATTGACGATCGGCGCAATGAAGCGGTTGCGCCACTGGACACCCGTCCCGTATTGCCGGTGGTTGCTGCTACTGGGCGTAACCCGTTCTGGCAGAGCGTGCAAGAGGCGATCAAGATGGCCTGGCGTGCGCTGATGGGGCACCGTGCCAGAGCCTTCCTGTCGATGCTGGGCATCATTATCGGCGTCTCCTCCGTGGTGTCGTCGATGGCGGTGGGTGAGGGTGCAAGGCAAAATATTCTCAGGGAGATCGGCCAACTGGGCAACAGTACGTTGGAAATCCGCCCTGGTGAAGGGAGAGGGAAAGTGCGGCCTGACTTTGCGCGCGCATTGAAGGTTTCCGATGTAGAATTGTTGGCTCGCCAGCCTTATGTCGACAGTGTATCGCCAGTGGTCAGCACAGCGGTGACCGCGGTGCGCGGTGGCAAAGAGGTTACGGTGGCGATTTCCGGCATCAGCAATGCCTATTTCCGCGTGCAGGGCCTGCATTTTATCTCTGGTAACGGTTTTACCCAGCGCGATCTGGACGAGCGGGAACCGGTGGTGATTATTGATCCGGAATTACGCGATACGCTGTTTGAAACGGATGAAACACCAGAAGGGGAAATCATCCAGCTTGGCGGTACGCCTTACCGGGTGATCGGCGTTGCCGAACGTAAAGGCGGCAAATTCAGCGGCATGATGCTGGGCGCCTGGATGCCCTATACCGCGCTGCTGGAGCGTATGTCCGGTGATATGCCGATCGAGTCCATGACCTTGCGTGTACGTGACGGGCTTTCACCGAATGAGGTTCAGGGACGCGTGGAAAAACTAGTAGAACAGGCTCATGGCCAGCGTGACTTTTACACCCAGACCAACGATCAGATGACGCAGGCCATCCGCAAGGCGTCGGATTCGATGAATCTGTTGATCACCGCTATTGCCGGGATTTCACTGCTGGTGGGAGGCGTTGGTGTGATGAACATCATGCTGGTTTCGGTCACCGAGCGTACCCACGAGATCGGCATCCGTCTGTCGGTCGGTGCGCGGCCAGCGGACATTATGCGCCAGTTCCTGATTGAAGCGATGGTGATCTGCTCACTGGGCGGGCTGATCGGCATCATTGGTTCCGGGTTGGCCGGGGTGATCTTCTCATGGGTAACCAAAGAGTTCACCATGATCTTTACCTGGCCACCGTTGGTACTTGCCTGCGGGTTCTCTGCACTGATCGGTCTGGGCTTTGGCTTTTTCCCGGCGCGCAATGCGGCACGTCTTCATCCAACGGAGGCGCTGGCGCGCGAATGACGAACAACAAACTTACTCTGGTGATGCTGTTGCCCCTGCTGCTGAGCGGCTGTGGCGCCTTGACGAAAAGTGATTATCAGCGGCCGATGCTGTCGGTGCCTGGCGAGTGGCGAGTGCAGGATACCGGCTCCGGCTATCTGCAACACACTGATCACTGGTGGGATAACTTCGAGGATCCACAGCTATCGATGTTGATCGGACGCGTGCTGACCAGCAACAACGATCTGGCCATTGCGGGCATACAGCTCCAGCAGGCCCGATTGGCGGCTGGGTTGACCGATACCAATTTAACGCCGGAAGTCTCGGTTGGGGGGCGCGCCAACAACAGCAAAAACCTGCGCAGCAATACCACTCCGACGGAGTCTTACAGCACGACGTTGTCGCTGAGCTATGAGCTGGACCTGTGGGGCAAACTGGCTCGAGCCAGAGAGCAGGCGCAGTGGCAGGTTGAAGCCACGGAGCAGGATCGGCAAAACACCGCGCTAACGTTGATAGGTAACACTGCGCAGTATTACTGGCAAATCGCCAACCTCAACCAGAAGATAAAACAGCAGCAAGCGGGCCTGGAAATTAGTCAGCAGACGCTGGCGCTGGTGCAGTCCCGTTATGCTTCCGGCGCGGCAGGACAGCTCGATTTGTTACAGGCACAACAGTCGCTGCTTAATCGAGAGAACACCTACCGTACGCTACAACAGCAACGGGAAGAGAACCGCAATGCGCTGGCGATCTTGTTCAACCGTTCGCCCACCGATCGTCAGGCAGAACGCAGCTCGCTGGATATCAATCAGGATGTGCCGATTGCCAAGGTGCTGCCGGTAGAGGTGATTGCCCGTCGTCCAGACGTGAAGGCGGCGGAAGGGCGTTTGCGAGCTGCCCTGGCCGGTTCGGATGTGGAACGTTTAAGTTTCTATCCATCGCTGTCACTGGCGGCCTCACTCGGTTCCGCCAGCAACATTTTCTCTCAATGGTTCAGCAATCCTGTCAGGACGCTGGGAGCCACCGCTGCGCTGCCATTTGTGCAGTGGAATACGGTGCAGTTAACCATCGAGAAGTCGGATCTGGATGTTAAACAGGCGGCGATCACTTTCCGTAGTAAGGTTTATAGCGCGCTTTCCGACGTGGATAACGCCATGTCGCAACGCCTCAGCTATCAACAGCAAAAAATCAATCAGCAACAGAATCTGCAACTTAGCCAGCAGCGTTTGGCACTGGTTAGAAGCCAGTATCAGGTAGGGGCAGTCTCGTTCCAGAGCCTGCTGGATGCCGAGGACGATCTGCTGACCATCGAAACCAATTTGTCAGATCTACAGTACAACTACCTCAATGCCACCATGAAACTGTGGCTGGCGTTGGGCGGCGGTGTGGAAAAAACGGTGATATAACAGGATGAAGTCATGAATAAAGATGCTTTGCCACGTCGCGTGGTGGTTACAGGTTTCGGTGCGGTCACACCATTAGGGATGAATGCCGAGCAAAGCTGGGCAGCGATCATGGATTATCAACTGGGCTATCGCCATGTCGATATGTCTGCCAAGGGGATCCAGTCACGTTTCTTCGGCGTGATCGACTATGAACCCAGCCTGAAGGGCGTCCCGGCGGCGATCCGTCGTCGTCTGCCACGTTTTGCCCGTCTTGCGCTGGGGGCGGCCCGCGAAGCGATGGAGATGGCCTTCCATGGGGAGAGCCCGGCGGCGTATTACGATCTGCTGGACTGCGGCACCATCATCGGCAGCGGCTGGGCGGGTCAGGATGAAACTCATCTTAACTACGAAGGTTATCTCCGTACGGGGTTGGGTTCACCGTTTGGCTGCTTCCTGTCCATGCCGAATGCGGCTACGGCAGCGTGCAGCCTGTTCTGGGGCCTGCGTGGTTATCAAAATAGCCCGATTGCCGCCTGCGCCACCGGAACGATCGCTATTGGTGATGCGGCCGAGGTGATACGCAGCGGCCGTGCGTCGATGATGCTGGCCGGGGCCGGTGAGTCGTTGCGTACCGATGCAGCCGTGTGGAATATCGATATTCTGCGCGCCCTGGCAAGTGAACAGGACGACGCTAGCAAGGCCTGCTGCCCCTTCAGCCTTGATCGTAACGGCTTTGTGTTGTCTGAGGGCGCTGCCGTGCTGTGTCTTGAAGAGCGCGAAGCCGCACTGGCGCGTGGGGCAACGATCTTTGGGGAGATCAAGGGTTACGGCAACTACTCCGATGCCTTTGATTTTACCGCGCCAGCGGAAGACAAGATTGCCCGGGTGAAAACCATCCAGCACGCGCTGTACCAGGCTGGGGTGACGGCGGAAGACATCGATTATATCAATGCCCATGGCACGTCCACGCCGCTAAACGATCTGAATGAAACCCAGGCGATCAAGCTGGCCTTCGGCGAGGCGGCCTACCGCACGCCGCTTTCCAGCACCAAGTCTTACTCTGGACACCTGATTGCGGCGGCGGGCAGTTTTGAATCCATAATCTGCCTGCAGGCGTTGCAGCATCAGTTGATGCCAGCCACCTGTAACCTGAAAAATGCCGATCCGGAGTGCGATCTGGATTACATCAGTGAAGGGCACCGCCCGGCCAAATTGCAGAACATCCTGAATCTGAGCTTCGGCTTCGGCGGTGCCAACGCGGCGCTGGTCATTGGGCAGGCATGAGCATGATCCTCAACTACACCCTGCGCGATGCCGAGGAGTGGGCCGCCTTTTCCGGCGACTACAACCCGATCCACTTTGATCTGCAACACGTCCGCAAAATGGGGGCCGATCAATTGAGCGTTCACGGGATGCGGGCAATGCTGGATATGAAACGTCAGTTGAGTGCGGCGCTGCTTGCAACCCCGCCGGAACATGACTTTTATGTATTCAGTACCCGCATGCGTCGGCCGGTGCTGTGCCAGACACCGTATGACTTGCTGATTGGGGATAACGGCAAACAGATCACCGGCGAGTTGTTGGATTGTGCGACGCAGAAAAACTGCTTCAACAGCAAGCTGGCTGCGGGCCGCCCGTTGGAACTGGCGGCTTGCAATCATGAGCATGCGCTGACCGTGGCCGAGGTGATGGCGCTTTGCCAGTCCTTCCCGGGGCAGGCATTGGAAGCCACGCAGGCGTGGAGTTTCTTCGATGCCCTGCTGTTCCAACTGCTGGTCAAGTCTCCGGAAACGTTGGCAGCGCTAGCCACCGCATTACCTGAACTCCAGGCCGCCACGTTGATCGACGTGTTTGCCCAGATCCCGGTGGTGCAAACGCACCATGAAACTCACTTCAGCGCCCGTTTGTTTACCCCCACGGCACTGTTTGAATCCGAAGATCGGTTGTATTACCACATCCAGCCGATGCTGATTATTGGGGATAGAAGCAACGGGTTTGTGCTACGTGCGGTGATCGAGGCCAGAACGCAGCAGTATCCATTGCTCGTCACCTCGGTGACCTTAAAAACATGGCCATTGGCCGAAAATTAACTACAGGGATTTCATCATGGAAAAGTATCAACAGGTTTATGACACCGTCACTGAAATGATTTGCGATGCCAAAGATCTCGAAATGAGCGATCTGTCACCAGAGATGCCGCTGCATCAGTTGAAGCTGGACAGCCTGGACTATGTGGAGTTGATGGTGTTGGCCAAACGTGAGTTTGGGGCCACGCTGACGGCCGAAATGTTCATCGACAAGCCGAATATGACGCTGGGTGAACTCTGTCAAAGCCTGGTCGACGCGCAACAGTGATCCTATGACTAAACAATGGGTGTTAGTGACTGGCGGTAGCCGGGGGATTGGTCGGGCGCTGGTGGAAGAGTTGGCCAGGCAGTGGAACGTGGTGTTCACCTGCCGTAGTGGCTCTGAGGCGGAGTCGGCAGTTATAGAAGCTTGCGCGGGTTTGCCGGGGTGGGTGGAAAGCTGTGTCTGTGACGGCAGCGATGAGCAGGCAGTGGATGTTGTGGCTCCACAACTGCTGGCTCGCCTCGGCGCGCCTTTTGCGGTGATCCATAACGCCGGGATCACGCTAGATGGTTTGCATATCCAGCAAACCGGGGAGCGCTGGCGGCAGGTGATTGACACCAACCTCAATGCCATCTTCTACTGGAATCGGCACTTGTTGCCCGCCATGATGGCGCAGGGGGAAGGGGCGATGGTGCTGATGTCTTCGGTGACGGGCATCAAGGGCAACATCGGGCAAACGGCCTATGGGGCCAGTAAGGCAGCGATGATCGGCCTGGGGAAATCTCTGGCTCTGGAAGTGGCGCGCTTTAGTATCCGGGTGAACTGCTTGTTGCCAGGGATCATCGAAAGCGAGATGACGCAAGCCATTCCGCCGGAGGCGCTGAAGGCGCTGCGCAAGCAAATCCCTCTGCGCCGTCTGGGCAAAGCCAGCGAAGTGGCGCGTATCACCGCGTTTCTCATTGGTGATGACAGCCGTTATATGACGGGGCAAAGTCTGGTGCTTGACGGGGGATTAACCGTCTAAGTTAAGCTTGGTTAACCTTTTTTTTATCGGGGGTATCTCTGTATACCCCCAAGCATTTTCGATAACCTCCTATCGCATCCTCCTGGAGCAACTCTGATCGGCGTTGTTAAAAATATTCTCGCCAACCCTTTTTTGTTCAAAAAACATACATATACACGTTATTATCAGACGTTGCCAATGAATAAATGATACCAGACCCGCTGAAATTCGATTTATTCCACAAAGATCTGATGAGCATCGGGTTGTTACTTGACCAGAATTTTCTTATGTCGTTAAATTACACATCTTAATAAAACGTGTATAGGGAAATACTGCATGGCAGCTAACACTAATCGTAAATTTTTGAGCATGGACGAAGTACAGCGTTTACTTGATGCTGTTCCCGATCACAAGAATACTGCTCGCGATAAATGTATGTTATTGGTTTGTTTCATTCATGGATTGCGCGCCTCAGAACTCTGTAATCTGCGCCTGCAAGATTTAGATTTACTCAGCATGAAATTGTATGTCAATCGTCTGAAAAACGGTTTTTCTGTCCAGCACCCGATCCAGCCACGAGAGCATTCCGCATTGGTCTGTTGGCTTGCCCAGCGCCCACAATATCTCGAGGCAGACAGTGATTTTCTGTTTCTGTCACGTCAAGGCGGCCGGCTTTCTCGTCAGCAATTGCATCGCCTGATCCGTGATTATGGTGAACTTGCCGGCTTGAATGTACCCGTGCATCCGCATATGTTACGTCACGCCTGTGGCTATGCGCTGGCAGATGATGGCATTGATACTCGTTTAATCCAAGATTATCTGGGCCATAAAAATATTCAAAATACGGTAATTTATACTGCCAGCAACGCGGGGCGTTTTCGCTCGATTAGAATATGATTAAATCTCGTCTTTAAAATAGCCTGATAAATTAATCTATGATGGTTAGACTCATCCAGTTTTGGTTGAGTTTAACGTCAGGTATATTTTTTATCTGATGTTTATGCGGTTATTAATAAAGGTCGCTCACAAAAGCTTTATATCTAAAACTAATGTTTTTTACTGCGTTTGATATTGAAGTTGGCATTTATTTGTTATTTTATTAGGATTTTTCCAATACTTAAGGGGGGGTAATCTTTTAAGTCATGGTGCGTTGATTTTTTCTGGCGTTTCTTTTTTTTTACCAGATATCCTTAGCAATCCCATGGCTGTTGTCTTTTTTCCTCTCCGCTATACTGAGTTGGATAGGTTGAAACTGTGGCAATTCTGCCTCAGCGATCCTATGAATCTTGTAGGTATGTAAAAGGATGAATAGCCCTGCACATTACTATGTAAAGACACAGTGAGGCACTATGAATAATCGCAAGCATCTGACTCCTTCCGAAGTTGCGCGTCTGCTAGGAGCTACTCAGCATGGTAAACATGCTGAACGCGATTACTGTTTGATTTGGATGTGTTTTATCCACGGATGTCGCGTCAGTGAGATCAACCGCTGGCGCCTTTCCGATATCGATTTGGAGGGCAAAAGCATTTATATCCATCGCCTGAAAAACGGCTTTTCCACTATTCATCCTTTATATGCCAAAGAACATAAAGCGTTACGCGCCTGGTTAAAAGTCAGACACACTTATCGAGGTGCCGAAAGCGACTGGTTATTCCTTTCCGAGAAAGGTAATCATCTATCCCGCCAGCGTATCTACTGGTTAATGCGCCATTACAGCGAGTTGGCTGGTCTGGAGGTTAACGCTCATCCTCACATGCTGCGACATGGTTGTGGATTCGCGCTGGCAGACCGCGGGATAGATACTCGATTGATTCAGGATTTTCTTGGGCACAAGAATATTCAACACACCGTACTTTATACGGCAAGCAATGCGCGGAGATTTAGAGAAGTTTGGTAAACAAAATGTAATAATTTAATTCACCCGGTACACTTTGAACTAAACTGTCACGCACTCTAGGGATTATCTTTTCGCGAGTCAACAAATTTGTTGTGGCAACATTCCTAATTTTTAAAAAATGATCAATATCAATAAATTAAGTTGATTTTTGGACGATTATTCATCATTGCTCTCTCCCCCATTAGTGGCTGTTCAAGCCCACTACTGATAGATCTAAAAAATCCCCCTCGGTACTGCAGGTAGTCTTAATGTTTCATGTTTGTTTATTAATTACTCTTCAATTGAAATTTAATGCTGTTAAAAATTGATTTTTAAGCATAAATAACTGGACGGTACACTTTAGTTCAAAATGACTCGTCGGTTCGTTAAGGCTTAACGGCTTGATGGGTTATTTAACGGGGGAGGTTATCGCCAGGAACTAAATAAACAGGGAACGACATAAGGCTATGTCAAATAATTTTGCTATGCACATGGTGCATTACATTAAAGGAAAGTGTTGTATGAAAAAGAATCTGATCGCTGTTGCCGTATTGGCCTCTTCTGTATTTGCCGTTACCGCTGCTGCCGCTGCTGATGGTCAAGTTGATTTCGTTGGTAAAATCACCGATGACGCTTGTGTTGTGACTAACAACCCAGGCAGCCCACTGCAAGTGAATCTGGGTGAAGTCGCTACTACTTCTTTCAACGTGGGCGGCGTTCCGACTGCGGGTGTTAAATCTTCTGCAACCAATTTCACCATCAAATTGACAGGTTGCCCGGCTGCGGCAACTCAAGCTGCAGTCAAATTTGACGGTATCGCTGTGTCTGGTGACAACACCGTTCTGGCACTGACTGCTGGTGGCGCAACAGGTGTTGGTATTCAGCTGAGCGATGACGCTAACACTGTAGTTCCATTGTTTACCGCATCTAAATCATATCCACTGGTTGTGGGTAATAACGATCTGGACTTCGTTGCACGTTATATCTCCACCTCCGCCACCATCACTTCTGGTGTTGCGAACTCCACCGCTAGCTTCACCCTTAACTACAACTAAGACTTTACCAATTCGACGTAGAGATTAGTTGTTCTGATTTCAGGCCAGTGGTAGTTGAGCTGGCCTTTATGTCTCATTTTACGGGGTGTTTGTATGAAATTTATTCCTGCCACAGTGCTGATGAGCTTGCTGATGATGAGCTGTGCTGCTCAGGCCGGTGTGGTTGTGGGCGGTACGCGCCTGATTTATGAAGGCGGTAAAAAGGAGTCTTCACTGAGCGTCAGTAACCCGGACAAGGGGCCGTACCTCATCCAGACTTGGGTAGAGACCACCGCAGGTGGCGCTGAGAAAGCCCCCTTTGTGGTGACCCCGCCGCTGTTCCGCCTGGATGGTGACCAGAAAAACGTCCTGCGCGTGGTGCGTGCCGGGGGCAATCTGCCCTCCGATAAAGAATCGTTGTATTGGATGAACATCAAGTCCATCCCCGCAGCCAGCAAAGCTGAAGTCCGCAATACGCTGCAAATTGCAGTGAAGACGCGCATCAAGCTGATTTACCGCCCGGAGGGCATCAAAGGCACGCCGGAGCAAGTCACAGAGAAACTGACCTGGCAACGCAGTGGTAATAACCTGCAGGTGACCAACCCGACGCCGTTTTATATGAATTTCTATGAGGTGAAGGTTGCAGGCAAGAAATTGAGCGATGTGACCTATGTGGCTCCGATGAGTACGGCAAGCTTTGCACTGCCAACCGGAGTGAGCGGCGGCCCGCTCAGTTGGAAAATTATCAATGATTACGGGGCGGTAAGCAAAGAGCAACTCGCGTCGTTATAGCCTTCAGAGAGCAGGGATCCCCACAGGCTGTGGGGCACAGGACACAGGGGGTAGTTTCACCCTGTAGGCAATGGAGTCAAACGGATGAATAATTATAAAAGCCAGGCCGGGCAATCGCCGCGCGTCAGTCGGTTGGCGTATTTGATCGCTACCCAGCTGGCATTGATGGGAACCCTATCCTTTAGCGTACAGGCGCGTGACTATTTTAACCCTGCACTGCTGCAAATGGATAACCCAAACCAGGGTGCGACAGATTTAACCGTTTTTGAAGAAGGCATAGGTCAGGCACCAGGCACCTATCGGGTCGATATCTATCTCAATAACGAACAGCAGGACACACGGGATGTGACGTTCAGTATGCAGAAAGGGGCTGATGGCAAAGAGCATCTGCAACCTTGTCTGAGCGTAGAGCAACTTAATGCCTTGGGGGTGAAAACCGATTTATTCCCAGGGCTCGGTGATGCTAAGTCACAATGCGCCAACATCAGTGCCATTCCCCAGGCCAGCGCCAAGTTCCGTTTCAGCGAACAGCAATTACTGATCAGTATTCCTCAGGCAGCCCTCTCACAGAAAGCACGCGGTTACGTTCCTGAAAGCCAATGGGATCAAGGTATCCCGGCATTGCTGCTCAACTACAGCATGAGCGGAGCCAATACTTATGCACGTAATGGTAATAATCAAGACAGCAACAGCCAGTTCGTCAACCTGCGGCCAGGTGTCAACCTCGGGGCGTGGCGGTTGCGTAACTACACGACCTGGAGCCGAAGCAGTGACGGCCAGGATAAATGGGACACCATCTATACCTATGCCCAGCGCGACATTATTGCGCTGAAAAGTCAGATGACGCTGGGGGATAGCAGTTCGCCTTCGGACGTGTTCGACAGCGTACCGTTCCGTGGTGGGCAGTTGGCCTCGGACGACGAAATGATACCGGACAGCCTGAAGGGCTATGCGCCAATGGTTCGGGGTATTGCACGAACCAATGCGCAGGTGACTATCCGCCAGAACGGTTATGTGATTTACCAGACCTACGTGGCGCCAGGTGCGTTTGAAATCAACGATATGTTCCCTACCGGGGGCAGTGGTGACCTGCTGGTGACCATTAAGGAAGCCGACGGTAGCCAACAGCAGATGGTGGTGCCGTTTGCCTCGCTGCCCGTGCTTCAGCGTCAAGGTCGTTTGAAGTACTCGCTCACCAGCGGGCAGTACCGTTCTTATGACAACAGCATAGACAAGACCCTGTTTAGCCAGGGTACAGCGATTTATGGTTTACCCAATGGCTTTACCGCCTACGGCGGTGGCCAGTTTGCCAGTAAGTACCAGTCTGTGGCCTTGGGGCTGGGCAAGAACATGGGTGACATCGGTGCCATATCGGCAGACGTGACCCAGGCATGGTCTACGATGCAAGACCAACCTAAGACCGATGGCCAATCATGGCGAGTTCGTTACAGCAAGAACCTGGTACAGACGGGTACCAACTTCTCGATTGCCGGATACCGTTACTCAACCGCGGGCTACTACAGTTTGCAGGAAGTATTGGACACCTACCGTGACGGTAGTAGTTACCGGCTCACCGACCGCAAGCGCAACCGCAGCGAGTTGACCATCAGCCAGAACCTGGGAGATGCGGCGGGAACCCTGTCATTAAACTGGGTCAGCGAAGATTACTGGAACAGCGATCGTACCTTACGCTCGATTGGTGTCGGCTATAACAACAGCTGGAACGGTATCAGCTACGGGTTGAGCTACAGCTATAACGAAAACTCGACGGCCAGTGGCAACAGCAGTGGCGCCATTTATGATCGCGATCAGATCTTTGCGCTTAACGTCAGCATGCCGCTGGATCGTTGGTTGAGCAGGACTTATGCCAGCTACAACCTGAACACCAGCCAGAAGGGGTCCACCAACAACTCCGTCGGTCTGAACGGTACGGCGTTAGCGGACAACAACCTGAGTTGGGGCGTACAGCAAAGCTATGGCAACAAAGGCATCGGCAACGGCGGCAACCTGAATGCCGACTATCGCGGTACCTATGGGGAAGTGTTGGCGGGCTATGCCTACGATCGCAACAATCAACGACTGAACTACGGCCTGCAGGGCGGCATTATAGCGCACCAGGACGGGGTGACCTTCGGCCAGCCGTTGGGGGAAACCATTGCGCTGGTGAAAGCGCCAGGAGCCGGTGGCACGGGGGTTAACAACCAGACCGGGGTTAAAACCGACTGGCGTGGTTATGCCATCGTGCCGTACGTCAGCCCTTATCGCAAGAATCAGGTGCAGTTGAATACCGAGACTATGGCGGATGACGTTGAGGTAGAGTTGACCTCTCAGAACGTGGTGCCAACCCGTGGTGCTGTAGTTCGAGCCAGCTTCCAAGCCAACGTGGGCCAGCGAATACTGATGACGCTGTTACGCCAGGGGGGCGCACCGGTACCGTTTGGTGCCACGGTGAGCGATCCGGCACAGAAAACGGCACAGGGCTTTATCGTCGGGGACGGTGGCCAGGTTTATCTGACCGGGATGGCAGACAGCGGCAGCCTGAATGTGAAGTGGGGCAGCGCTTCAGACCAACAGTGTCAGGTGAGTTACTCACTGACAAAACAGACAACGGAAAGTGCTGGCATTCAGATGTTGAATGCGCAGTGCCGGTAAGGAATGATGATGAAGTTAATCAGGTTAGTTAAATTAACATTGGGCGGTCTGCTGTGCCTGTTTTCCGTATCAAGCTTTGCTGCAACCGGGTGGTGTACCACGGTACGCGGCACGCAGATATATAACTTCCCCTTTGTCAAACAGTACGACAATCCAGGGGACAACAAGGCTGGCATGTATTTTAATCGAACCTACCAGTGGAATTTAGCGGCGAATTACGCTGCCAACTGTGATTGTACCACTCCGGCCATAACCTACTATAAGGCAGAGGTACCTAGCAATCTGACAGCTACGCGGGACTTTGATGGATTAGAATTTCATTCATTAAATAAATATCTGGAAGTGGCTACTGAATTATGGATTGGAGGAAACAGGGGGGAACACGTAGCCACCCCATTCGATGACCAGGGCAATAAATTTGTCAGCGCCTGTTCGGGTGTAACCAACTGGATATCCGGTGCTAATGGCTATGTGTCTTTATACTTTACCCGGCCATTTGTGGGGCAGGTCGTCATCCCAAACACTAAGATCCTGGACCTTTATGGCACAAAAGTCATGGGATCCTATGGCGGGATGCCGATGTCGTCTGTCTATATGAGCGGATCGGTAACGGTACCACAATCTTGTGAAGTTAATGCCGGGCAGGTCATTAATGTCAAGTTTGGCAATATCATGTCAAATGACATCAAGGATCCCGGTGAAATTGCCAAGGGGTTTACCCCCAAAGTCGTTGATATGACGCTGGCCTGTAACAATATTTCTAACGGTGTTGTCGTCAGCTTATCCTTTAGTGGTGAGCCATCGGGGGGGGACCCAACCGCATTGAAGACGGACAATAATGATATCGGGGTTCGGGTACGTGACTCGAACGGTAATATCGTGCCACCGGTCAATGGAAATTTGCCCGTCACCTTCGACTATTCTTCACAAACTGGCACCAGCTCTATGAGTCTGGCACCGATGAACGTGACTGGCAATGCCCCGGCGATAGGGCAGTTTAATGCCGTGGCCACCATTAATGCAGAAATTAATTAAGTTTTTTTAACTCAAGGAAATCAGGCAGGAATTCCCTGCCTGGAATATAGACGGGAACAGTAAGGAAACCTCATGAAAAAACAAACTCAACGTACGCTGCTGGCCTTATTGGTTTTGGGGGCTGGTGTTAATCAGGTAGTGGCAGCCCCAACTCAGGTTAATATTACCGGCGTTGTGGTCGCTTCGCCCTGCACGGTAGATACCACCAACTCAGATTTGAACGTCAATCTGGGGACCAGTATTCAGGCGAAGGACCTGGCGACGGCAGGAAACACCTCCACGGCGGTGCCATTCAAGCTGGTAGTGAAGGACTGTCCGACGACAACCAGCAAAGTTACCGCATCATTTAGCGGCACGACGGACGCCGCGGCTGGCGGGCGCTACGCGACGACCAGCGGTACGGGTATGGCAGATAACGTGGCGGTAGAAGTTAAACAGGATGCTGCTCCGAATGCCCTGCAAAACCCAGGTTCTACCATGGATATGGCGGTGGTAGGAAACTCGGCAACATTTGCATTGAGAGCCAGTGCTTATGCCAAAGGGGCGGTTACGCCGGGTAATATCGCTGCAGTAATGTCAGTCGACTTTACCTATAACTGATGAGCCAAGTCAGTTATCGCGGCGTGTAAAACACGGTCAAGTTTAGACGGCCGGCGTTGGTTTCCCTGGCCGCTGTGTGTATTGGCGTCGCAAGCTTTAACATCGGCACCCAAGTCTATTTTGGGTGCCAGCACCTATCAGGACAAGCTGAGTCATTAATAACGGAACTATTATCATGATGACATCAACCGTATGGAACAACACACCCTTACCGAAAATGCAGACGGCATGCCGCATCGACCGGGTATTGCTCATGGACGCTTGCCCGATAACGCGTGCCGGGATCTGCTCTGCATTCCAGCCACCACAGTTTCAGATCATGGATTGTGTGCACGTAGAAAAGGTGTGCGATCTGCCAGTGGCGATGCAGCAAGGCAAGGTGGATGTGGTGATCACCGAACTCTGTGGCGAAGGTGAGTCGGTATTGGAGGGGCTGCGAATGATTAGCCATTTACGCCAGTACTGGGCACGGGTGCCGCTTATCGTCGCCACCTCTTTGCAGGAACCGCACCTGCTTGCACAGTTGAGAACGTTGAGGGTCAGCGGTATCTACCTTAAACAGGATCCCCTGTCATCACTGACACAAGGCGTTCTCTGCGCGATGGCGGGGTTGTCCAGTCTTAGCCCGTCAGCGGTGAACCTGATTGGCAATGGCGCGCCGTCATTATCGCTCACCGGACGTGAGATGGACGTACTGGAGTGCCTGTTTGCTGGCAGAACCGTGACCGACACGGCGCGGGTGCTAGCTCGCGATGTACGCACCATCAGCACCCATAAACGCCGTGCCATGATTAAGCTCGGCTTCCATAGTGATAGCGATCTCTATACCCGTGGAGATTATCTGGCGCGTAATGGATTACTGATCTAGGAGTCGCTCATGAATACGCCTTTATCGGTTGTCAAATTAGCCGTTGTTGCCCCTATCCCCTTGCTTCAGGCAGGGATGGCACATTTTATTCAGAACCTTGATCCCCCTATGCATCTGGTGGTGATGGTCTCTTCGCTTGAGCAATTGCTGGCGCAATGGGCGCCGCCACAAATTGACCTGTTGGCGGTGGTGCTCAGTGGCTCGCCGCAGGAGATTGCCCGCGACACGCAACAGTTGCTGATGCTCTCTGAACGTGCGCCCGCGCTGCGTATTGTGGTGTGCACCTATTGCCGGGACATTGCGTTGTTGACGCGATTGAATCTCCGGCCGCACATCAGCCTGCTTGCCCGCCAGGAGTCGCAGGAGCAGACTCGTCGTGATATGGCACAGGCGCTGACCGGTGCCAAGGTTTGTAGCCCCAGTATGGCAATGTACCTGCTGCACAGTGCCACTCCTGCGCAAGTGCAGGACAGCTTGGTGGTGTTGACGCAGGCGGAACATAAGGTACTGGAATACTTGCAGCAAGGAATGAGCGTTTCTGACGTGGCTGATTTACTGCATCGCAGTGTCAAAACCATCAGCGCACATAAGTGCAATAGCATGCGCAAGTTGGGGGTTCGCAATGATGCGGAGCTGTTCCAGCATTTACGCAGTCAGGTCACCGACACGCCCTACAACACGCCGAATTCCCCCTGGTATGTCGCGACATGATTAGCCAGAAGCGGTACCGGGTGGCAGTCGTTTCACCGTGCCGTTTCTTTCAGGCTGGGATTTGGGCGTTGCTCAATACCCACTCGCTATCGCGGGTCTGGCACTGCCAGAAAGCCGCTGAAGCGCAATGGTATCTGGATGAACAGCCGGTGGATGTGCTGGTTATGTCATTGCACGTTGGGCAACAGGCAGACTTATTGTCAGCCTTGCGCTTTATTCAGCAGGTGCGGATCTCTTTTCCCGGCGTTGCGCTGATGGCTATTCTGGATGACCCCATTCCTTATCTGGTGACTCGGTTGCGCCGTCTGGGGGTGAGACATATCGTGGATCTGGGACAACCGTTAGTCTTGTGGCATACGCATTTACGTCAGATTCTGTTGGGTGAGGATAGCCGGGCTGGCTGCACTTTACCGGGGTGTGATGAGGAAACGTTGTCTATGGGGGAGCGGCAGGTGGTCGAGTACCTGATACAGGGGATGACTCCCGCCGAAATTGCCGCGCTGACGAGGCGCAGTATTAAAACCATCTCCACACAGAAAGGCATAGCCATGCACAAGCTGGGGATCCGCCACTATGCCCAGCTTATCGCGATACAACGCGTCTTTACCGACAGTTGGCTGCCCCATGACGGAGTCCAGATGGTCGGGGAACTGACCCCAAGCCTTTGGTATTATTACTGAGTTTATCAACGTGTTCGCTTGAATCCGCATTGGTAGATAGGGAGATGCAGTGTGAGTGGCTCTCACATAAGGAACAACGCCCCAGGAAGAGGCGTTGCCAATAACAGGCTCAGTTAAAACGCATTGACAGATCGAGCGCGGTAACGTGTTTGGTCAGCGCCCCGACAGAGATATAATCCACTCCGGTTTCGGCAAACTCGCGCAGGGTTTGATCGGTGACGTTGCCGGAAACTTCCAACTGCGTGCGTCCCTGGGCCAGGGCAACGGCATCACGCATCATCTCGACGCTGAAATTATCCAGCATCACAATATCGGCACCGGCATCCAGCGCCTGTTGCAGCTCATCCAACGATTCTACTTCTACTTCTATCGGCACGTCGGCGTGCAGCCAGAAGGCTTTCTCTACCGCGTTTTTGATCGAGCCAGAAGCAATGATGTGGTTTTCCTTGATCAGGAAAGCATCCGAGAGGCCGAGACGGTGATTGCTGCCACCGCCGCACAGCACGGCGTATTTCAGCGCGGTGCGTAGGCCAGGCACTGTCTTGCGGGTGTCCAGCAGCCGGGTTTGTGTGCCTTGCAGCAACGCTACATAGCGGCTTACCGCCGTGGCTACGCCGGACAGCGTTTGCACAAAGTTCAGCGCGGTACGTTCGCCCGTCAGCAGGATACGCGCCGGGCCGCTCAGGCGGCATAGCGGCTGGTTGGGCACCAGCTTATCGCCATCTTCCACCAACCACTCGATCTTCACTTGCCCACCCAGTTGAATAAACACCTCTTCCAGCCAGCGGCGGCCACAGAAAACGCCGGGTTCACGGGTGATCACCGTGGCATTGGCCTGCTTATCTGCGGGTAGCAGTTGTGCAGTGATATCACGCTCGGCATCCACGGTGCCCCCCAGATCTTCGCTCAGCGCCTGGGCGACGGCGGCAGGGACATCATTGGCAATACGTTCGAGAAGCGCGGTACGGCGGCTGTCGGCACGGTAGCGACGGGTCGGCATGGCAAACTCCGGAAATGGGCTATAAGCGGTGAGTGCACATGCTACTCTGTTTTATAGCCCCGTGCCAGCCACTAATTTCACGTAATATCAATAGGTTAATGATGCTCTAATCCCCCTCACCCTAACCCACAGGGCGGGGATTGAATGTGCTACAGATTGACACTGTTCTGGCCGCGGCTCAGGACCGCTCCCTCTCCCAAAAACGGTGTTGATAGATCACAAAAAATGTAGGTCGGGAGAGGGTTGGGGTGAGGGGCTTGCAGATAAAATCATTCAGCCTCTCTCGAGCAGTGGGGCAAGTTGTGCTAGCGCCAACACAACCGCATTGAATATCTCAACCTTCCCTTATTTGACATACTGTTTATCCAGACAGTGTTTTGCTGGGTAAATTAACTCATCAATAGAGTTTTGAATAATTTATAACTTACGAGGATTTAATATGAAAAAATTACCATTAAATGTTCTCTATCGACTGTATAAAGCAGAAATTGGCGATACCATTGATAATACTTATATTCGTCTAGGTGGCAGTTGGGTGGCCACCGAATTTAGTCTTAACGATGGGTTTGTCGGTATAACTTCTATCTACCACCTCGCATTTAAGGATTTGTCCGATGGGTTATACTATCAGACAGATTACATTGCCGAGCCGGTACTCGACCGCGATTCCTCCCCTTTGATATGGTATAAAGAACCATTCACGGATGCTTCGAGAGATACTAGGTCTGTGCTTTCTAGCCAATATGTTACACGTACCATAAATATGATTGATTATTTGGAGACGTTGCAGCCTTAATATTATTGAAGGCCAATGGTGATGAACGTGTTTTTTAACCTATAACGTTTTCATTATGGGGTAATCAGGCCTATATTCAGTATTAATAAGATGCTGGATATAGGCCATTCACCGCGTTTTTTAGGACTACGTTTGGGCAACTTAAAATAGTGTCCGTCAAGATGATTTTTTGTACTGACTGGCATCCACAGGCCGCGACTGCCGGGGACAGTGCTTGATGTGGCGGCGCAGGTAACTAATCCATTTATTATCAATGCATTAAATTCACTTCGCGGAAACATGCTACTCTGCTGCTGGCACTCGTCCCATCGCAAGCATTATGCTGGGGAACAGACAGAAGGAGAGGATTAGCTAATGACGCTGTTTACGCTGTTACTGGTTTTGGCGTGGGAACGCCTGTTTAAACTGGGTGAGCATTGGCAGTTGGATCATCGTTTAGAAGTGGTGTTTCAGCGGCTGCATCGGTTTTCTTTGGCACAAACGTTGGCAATGACCCTGGTCTGGATGTTTATCGTCTGGGGCATCCTGTGGTTGGCCCAGGGCCTGTTCTTCGGCGTTGTGGCGCTACTGC
>Ga0256410_1001239_pt1 | contig 19990 bp, 11 predicted proteins | sample PhyWR1_FD_185983 | JGI IMG/M metagenome (GOLD analysis project Ga0256410, IMG submission 185983) | Leaf surface microbial communities from wheat plants in UC Gill Tract Community Farm, Albany, California, United States - DLSL W.R1 | ecosystem: Host-associated > Plants > Phyllosphere >... | reverse complement strand
GCCCGCGCCCAACTGCTCGGCCGCTGCGGCCACGGCACGCTGATTATCGGTGACACCCACGCTGGCAAAGCTGTTGGCGTTGCGCGCTACATCCAGTTGCACGCCGTTGGCGCCGTAGTTCAGGTTGCCGCCGATAAACAGGTAGTCGGGCAGTACCGCCGCAAAACGGCCATTGATGCCACCGGCCGCTTGCAGGATGTTGTACTGGCGCCCGATCAGGCTTTGCGCCTGCGCTGTGCTGAGCAGCGTCGGGCTGTTTTCCAGGGCCAGGGTCACGGTGCCGCCGTTGAGCGTGGCGGTGCCTCCGGCCACAATGCGGTCGCTGCGGGTGGGTGACAGTTCCACGGCGTAGGTGGAGCCTGCGTCGAAGGTCACATCACCGGCCACGTTCAGCGTGCCAATGGAGTTGCCCGGCGCCACGGTGCCACCGCTTTTGGCCAGCAGCGAACCGATGCGCCCGGAGCCGCCAACCACGCCGCTCTGGCTGACGGTGACGTCCGAGGTCAGCGAGCCGTTGATTGCCAGCCGCCCCTGATTGACCAGGGTCGGGCCGCTGTAGGTGTTGGTGCCGCTCAGCACCAGGGTGCCGATGCCCAGCTTGGTCAGGCCGCCATGGCCGGCAATGTCATTGCTCCACACGTCCAGCCCGCAATGCACATCGGTGCACACCCGCTGCGTGGGTTTGCCGGCATCCACCACCGCGCCGATACCCGGCAGGTCGGCGACGAACTGCCCGCTGCCGTAGGCGCCGTCGATGCGAAACTCGGCCGGAATATCCTCGGCGGTCACCAGCATGCCCGGCCCGTTGATGGCCTTGCCCAGGTTGATCATGCCCCAGCCGTACAGCGAATCGATGCCCGGCGCGCCGAGGTCGGTGGCGGTGGTCTTGAGCAGCGTGGCGATCTGATCGCCGCTCATGTACGGGAAGCGCTCCATCAGCACCGCCGCACTCCCCGCCACATGGGGCGCGGCCATGGAGGTGCCGTTGAAGTTGGCGTAGTCGGTGGTGAGGTTGTCCAGGTTGGTGCCGTTGATCACCGAGCTGAAGATTTTCGTGCCGGGGGCCGACACGCAGAAGCTCGCCGCATAGCCGCAGCGCGAAGAAAAGGTGCTGATCACATAGGGGTTGGCGCTCGCGGTGTCCGGGTTTTGCTGCAAGGCGGCCACCGACAGCCAGTTGGGCGCAATCTCCGGCACGAAGTACGCCAGGCCCGAAATCGCATCCGGGTTGTTGCGGTTGTAGTCGTTGCCGGCGGCGAAGATCGTCAGCACGCCGCTGCGCGCGGCATCGATCGCGCCCTGGTAGGCACCGCCGGCGATGGTGCCGAGGATCGGGCGGATGTTATTGAACTGCGCCTGGGCTTCATTCACGGTGAAATTGGGAAACGCCGGATCCCGTCCGCCCTTGGCGTATTGATCGCCAATGCCAATCCCCCAGCTGTTGTTGATGATGCGCGCGCCGCTGGCCACCAGGGCGTCCCAGCCGGCCTTGTACACGGCGCCATCGTTGCCAAGGATGATGCCGTCTTCGGGGCCCGGGTCGCCGTTCTCGGCGCTGATGATCTGCGCACCGTACGCCACGCCGTGCATCGGCCCACCGTCGCGGTTGCCTGCGGCGATCCCGCCGACGTGGGTGCCGTGGTTGCCCAGTTTGCCGTTGGAACCCAGTGACGGCGTGCCGTCATAGCGGAACGCATCGCCGGCTTTTACCGGGATATACGGGTCGGTGTACTGGCGGATGCCCTCGGTGACAATCGTCACCACTTTGTCGGGGCTGGCAAACTCCGGGTGCGCGGCGTACACCGGCTGGTCGAAAATGCCCAGTTTCACGCCCTTGCCGCTGTAGCCGGCGGCATACGCGGTATCGGCATGCACCGCGCCCAGGCCCCAGTCGGCCTTGAACTCAGCGCTGCGCCAACTGGCGGCATCGCCTGGCTTGCCGGTTTCCACATAGGGGGCGGCGTGGGCGGTGCCCAGGCTGGCCAGGCAGCACAGCAATGCGCCATAGGGCGCGCTGCGCGGGTGGCGCAAGGCTGCGTGAATGGCGGTTGTTAACCCTGACTTGCGTGTGTTCACGGTGACCTTCCTTAGTTTTCTTATTGCCAATGTGTAAATCGCTTTTCCATAACAGCGCCGATCCCTGTGGGAACTGGCTTCATGCTGTGCCTTAGAACTGCCAGTTCAGGCTCAGGCCTACGCCCTGGGTTTTCGCCCTGCCGCCCAACTGCCCGTTGTAGTCGAGGTTGACCCGGGTCGCGTTGTTCAGTGCCAGGCTGGCCTGCACGCCCACCAGCGCTGCATCGCGCAGCAACGGCGCGCTGCGCACGGCGAACGACGGGCCGCCGGCCACGAACGCCAGATGTTCTTCGGATTCGACGGCGGTCAGGCTGTGTTGCCAGCCCAGCGATCCAGACAGCTCAAGCTGCTGGTGGTCGTTGAGCGCGAGGGTTTTCAGCGCACGCAGCCCCAGGGTGCTCAGCACCGCATCACGTCGGTCACTGCCACGCTCCAGCGCCGCCGCATCGCCTTTTTCGTGGAAGGAATCGCTGTCCAGATGCACGTAGGCCAGGTTGGCGAACGGTTCCAGTGCCAGCGGTTGCAGTTGCAGGCGGTACGCGGCTTCGGTAAACAGCTGGGCACTGCGCGCGTCCACCTTGGCCTTTTGCTTGCCGGTGACGTCGCCGTATTGCAGGTCACGCTTCACGTCGCCACGGTGCCAGCCGTACGCGCCGCCGAGGCTCAGGCGCCAGGCGCCGATTTCACGCCCGGCATAGGCGCCGAGGTGATAGCTGTCGACAGCGGCGGAGCCATGGCTGCCGTTGCCCAGGTTCAGCGAACTGTCGCTGTAGCCGGCGACCACGCCGACGCGGGTCTGCTCATCCAGCGCGCCGTCCACGCCCAGCAGCAGACCGCCGAGGGAGGTGGTGGAGCCGGCGGTTTCGCTACGGTTGTCGCTCTTGCCCCAGGCGCCCAGGGCCTTGAGCCACAGGTTGCGCTCGCCGGTGACCGGCACATGGCGCAGGCGCTCACCCACAGCGTCGCGCACCTGGCGGCTGTCGTTGATGAGCATGGCACCCACTGCCGGGTAGATTTCTCCGGACAACTGCTGCAAGCCTTGTTGCGCGCCTGCCTGGGAGTCGGAGCGCAGCACGCTTTCATACACCGGGTTGCCCGCGCCAAGCTGCTCGGCGGCCGTGGCCACGGCGCGCTGGTTGCGGTTGGCGGCGACGCTGGCGAAGGTTGCGTCGTTACGCACCACGTTCAGCTGTACGCCCGTGGCGGCGTAATCGAGACGCCCACCGAGGAACAGATAATCGGGCAACACCTGGCCAAACTGCCCCTGAATGCCGCCGGCTGCTTGCAGGATGTCGTATTGGCGGCCAACCAGGCTTTGAGCCTGCGCCGCGCTGAGCAGGGTCGGGCTGTTTTCCAGGGCCAGGGTCACGTTGCCACCGCCAAGGATCGCGCGGCCGCCAGCGACGATGCGGTCGCTGCTGCTGGGGGTCAGTTCCACTGCATAGGTGGAGCCCGCCGCCAGGTTGACGTCGCCCGCCACCTGCAAGGTGCCCACGGAATTGCCCGGCGCCACGCGCCCGCTGCTGTTCACGGACAGCGCAGCGATACGCCCGGAGCCGCCGAGGGTGCCGCTGTCGTTGACGGTGACCGCCGAGGTGAGCGAGCCATTGACCGCCAGCAGCCCGCCGTTGACGACGGTTGCGCCGCGATAGGTGCTGTCGCCGCTGAGCACCAGCGTGCCCGCGCCAGACTTGATCAGGCTGCCTTCATACAGGCGCCGCGCGGCGGCCTGATCGCGTGCCGTGCCTACCGCGTAATCGGTCTGGTCCTGCTGGCTGGCATTGGCGCCCACGCTGTTTTGCCAGCCCTTGTCGCGCAAGGTTTGCTGCCAGGCCGCCTGTTCGGCGCGGTCCTCGGCCTGGCGCTGGATCAGCGCCTGGTCGGAGATGCCATTGCTCCACACATCGCCCTGCCCGGCGGCGAGGCTCACATTCATCGCGCCAAGCAACTGCCCCGGTCCGTGCATTGCCCGGCCCAGGTCGGGCACACCCCAGCCTACGGTGGTGTTGGGCGCCTGGGTGAGCGAACCGTCGAGCTGGGTGGCGGTGGTCAGCAGCACCTGCAGGGCCTGCTCGTTGCTCATGTAGGGGTAGCGCTGCATCACCAGCGCCAGCGCGCCGGTGGCATGGGGCGCTGACATCGAGGTGCCGGATTTGATCCCGTAACCGCCACCGGGAATGGTGCTGTTGATCAGCGCACCGGGGGTGGAAATACACCAGTACTTGGCGACTCCGCATTTGTTGTACTTCTGGTTATTGGCGATATCCAGGCCTGATACGGCCAGCCAGTGTCCTTCCAGGTCTGGCTGGAAGTACGGCAGCGCGGCACGCACGCTGGCGTTTGCGTAGCCGCTGTTGCCGGCGCTGAACACATTGATCACCCCAGCCCTGGCCACATCGGCCGCCGCGTCCAGCCAGGTGCCACGGTTGTAGTGTTGGGCATAGGCGGCGTGCAGGTCGCCGAGGGTCTGGTAGCTGACGTCCTTGGGCTGACTGCCCCAGCTGTTGTTGATGGCGCGCACGCCCGAGTCCACCAGGGCGCTGTACACGGTCTTGAAATACCTGGGGTCGGGCGTGGGGCCGAACAGGAAACTGTCGTTGGCGTTGGTGTTGCCCACATAGACCTGCGCGTTGTAAGCCACGCCGTGCATGCCGACGCCGTCACGGGCGGCGCCCATGGTGCCGGTGACGTGGGTGCCATGGGAATCGTTGTTGGGGTTGAGCGCGCCGGTGGTGCTGAATGCGCTGCCGTCCAGGTACGTGCCGGTGGCGGTGACCGGGTGAAAGCGATCGGTGGAAGCCTCTGGATGACTGGCATCGAAGCCCGAATCCAGCGCGCCGATCTTTACCCCGCTGCCGTTGATGCCGGCGGCGTAGGCTTCATCGGCCTTCATGCGCCCCAGGCCCCAGTCACTCTGGAACTCGGCGGAGCGCCAGCTGGCGGGGTTGCCGGGCTGGCCGGTCTCGGTGTATTGCGCCTGCGCCGCAACGGACAACAGCAGCAGGGAGCCTGCGGTAAAGGGTTTGAAACGCGACGAATCGGTAATCATCAGAGCCATCCTGTGTGTGTTGTTATGGGCGTTGGTTCACAGGGCCGAAGGCCTCATCCACTTTCGCAAGGTCGGTGTCACGCAAATTGCCCGCGTAGTAATGCAACTTGGTCCAGGCCATCAGGTAGTCGTAACGCGCCTGGGCCAGGTCGCGGCGGGTGCTGTAGAGCTGTTGCTCGGCGTTGAGCGCGTCGAGGTTGACCCGCTCGCCGCCGAGGATGCTGTGCTTGGTCGAGACCACCAGCGCTTCGGCCGACGCCAGGGCCTTTTGATAGGCGCGCAGCTTGCTCACCCCCGACAGGCACGCACTGAACTGGCGCCGCAGTTCGATCAGGGTTTCGCGGGTCTTGCCTTCCAGCTCGTACTCGGCCTGTTCCATGGCACGGCTGGCCTGACGGGTGGATGCCGACACGCCGCCGCCGGCATACAACGGCACACTGATTTCGACGCCGATGGTGTTGGTGTCGTAGCGCTGGTTGTAGGTGTTGCCGCTGTCGGACTCCTGCTGACGCGAGCTGGCATACGCGGTGACCTTGGGCAAGTGCCCGGCGCGGTTGCGCTCCACTTCGTAGCGCGCCACTTCCAGGGACTGGCGCTGGGACGCGAGCGTGGGGTTGTTGCTCAGGGCCAGTTCGTGCCAGGTGTCGTAGTTGGCGGGCGTGAGGGTGAAGGCGCCAAAACCCTGATTCAACGGCGCCAGGTCGTGGATGTCGACACTCTGCACGCCGATCAGCGCGCCCAGCTCGCGCAGGGACGCGTCCTGTTCGTCCAGCGCCTGGATTTCTTCGGCGGTGGCCAATTCGTAACGGGATTCGGCTTCGAGAATGTCCGTGCGTGTGCCTTCGCCCTGCTGGAACAGGTGCTGGTTCTGCTGGAACTGTTGCTCGAAGGCTTTCTTCTTGGCGCGGGCAATGTCGATCTGGTCCTGGGCAAACAGCGCCTGGGTGTAGTAGCTCAGCACACGCACCAACAGCGCCTGGCTCTTTTCGCGAAAACTTTCGTCGGCAAACAGCGCCTGGGCCACGCCCTTGCGGTAGTTGGCATAGGCTTCATAGTCGAACAGCGGCTGTTGCAGGCTGAAGGTGGAGCCGTAACTGTTGTAGTTGCGGTCGTCGCGATAACTGCCGCCGCGCCCGTCAGGCAGGTGCGCTTCGGAGTTGTTGCGGCCCTTGTTGTAGGTGTAGGACAGCCGAGGCAGCAGGCCGGCGCGGCCAATGGTGCGGTTTTCCAGGCCGGCGTCGCGCTCCTTGATCGCGCCGAGGAACACCGGATCGTTGCGCAGGGCCTGCTCGTACACATCGAACGGGCCCATCGCGGCCTGGGCACTGGCGCAGCTCAACAGCAAAGCGAGGCATACGGGCTTCATGCTCATTCCTCGGTCAACGCGGAGCCGGCGCGGTCCAGCAGCGGCTTGAACAGATAATTGAGCAACGAACGCTCGCCGGTGCGCACGAACATCTCGGCGGGCATGCCGGGCTTGATCACCAGGCCGTGGAGTGTTTCCAGCGCAGCCTCGCTGACGGTGGTGCGCAGCACGTAATACGGCGCGCCAGTCTTTTCATCGAGCATCTGATCGGCGGAAATCAGGCTCACCTCCCCCGGCACGCGCGGGGTGCGGCTCTGGTTGAAGGCGGTGAACAGAATATCCACCGGCAGGTGGGTGCCGACCTTGTCCACCAGGTGCACCGGCAAGTGCCCTTCCACTTCCAGACGCGTGCCCTGGGGCACGATTTCCAGCAGGGTTTCGCCGGCCCGCACCACGGCGCCTTCGGTGTGCACGCCGAGGTTGACCGCGATGCCATCGGCCGGCGCGTTGATCTCGCTGTGTTGCAGGTCGAAACCGGCGGAGGTCAATTGCTGTTCCAGGGTGAGGCTGCGCAATTGCGCGTCGGCCAGCTGGCTGCGCACCTCCTTCTGGTACTCCTCGCTGTGCTGCTGCAGTTTGAGCCTGGATTCAAGGATGCCCTGCTCCACCCGGCCGCTTTCGCCGCTGTTCTGCGCCAGGTCCTGTTGCACCTGGGAGAGCTGGCGCTGGTAGTCCATCAGCCGGTTGCGCGGGATGTAGCCGTTGTCGGCCAACGGTTGCAGGTTGGCCAGTTGGTCGCGCAGGGATTGGGCCTGGGCGGTCAGGTCGGTGCGAGCGCGGCGCATACCGTTCAACTGCGCGCTGGCGCCCTCGATGTTGGCGCGGATGCCGGCCTGTTCACGGGCGAAGGCTTCGCGGCGGCTGCTGAACAGTTGACGCTGGCCTTCCAGTACCAGGGCCAGCGCCGGGTCGGGGTTGGCGCTCAGCTCAGCGGGAAAGGTGATCGCCGCTCGGTTGTCGCGCTCGCTCTGCCAGCGCGCCACGCTGGCCCAGGCCATGCGGTACTGGGCTTGCAGTGACTGTACGTCGGCCTGGTTGCGGGTCTGGTCGAGCCGAAACAGCGGCTGGCCCTGTTTGACCGTCTCGCCTTCGCGCACCAGAATCCGGCTGACCACGCCGGGGCTGACGCTTTGCACCGCCTTGCGCTTGCCGGACACCACCACCGTGCCCTGCACGGGGATGCCCTGATCGAGGGGTGCCAGGCTCGCCCAGAGGAAGAACCCTCCCGCGCCGACTACTGTCAGCAGCCACCCCATGCGGGTGAAAAAGCGGGCGTCGCGTTGTTCGAACGTAATACTGCTCATGCGCCTGGATTCCTTCCGGCTTGATACTGGCGGCTGAAACTGACACCGGGTTTTTCCTTCGGCGCTTCCTGCTGGCCGGACAACGCGCGCAACACGTCCTGGCTAGGCCCGAACGCCTGCAGGCGCCCTTCGTTGAGCACCAGCAGTTTGTCGGCCTGGGCCAGCACCGAGGAACGGTGCGTGACCAGAATCACGCTGCTGCCCTGGGCTTTCATCTGCACGATGGCGCTGGCCAGCGCGGCTTCACCGACGGTGTCGAGGTTGGAGTTGGGTTCATCCAGCACGATCAGGCGCGGCCCGCCGTACAGCGCGCGGGCCAGGGCGACCCGCTGTTTCTGGCCGCCGGACAGGCCGCCGCCGTGATCCCCCAGCACCGTGTCGTAACCCTGAGGCAGGCGCAGGATCAGCTCATGCACGCCGGCCTGTTGCGCCGCCTTCACCACCAACGCCGGGTCGGCCTCGCGAAAACGCGCGATATTGTCGGCAATGCTGCCGCTGAACAGCTCGATGTCCTGGGGCAGGTAGCCAATGTGCGGGCCAAGGTCGTCACGGTCCCAGCGGTGAATATCCGCGCCGTCCAGGCGCACCGTGCCGGCCAGGGTCGGCCACACCCCCACCAGCACCCGCGCCAGGGTGGACTTGCCGGAACCCGAGGCGCCCAGCACGCCCAGCACGTCACCGGCGCCAAGGGTGAAACTGACGTGCTGCAGCGTTGCCAGACGCAGCCCCGGCGGGCCGGCGCTGACGTCTTCGAAGCTCACCTGACCGTTGGGCGCCGGCAAGGCCATCTGCTCGCCCTCCGGCGGGAAGGCGCGCAACAGCTCATCAAGACGCTGATAGGCCAACTTGGCCGAACTCCACTGCTTCCACACCGCGATCAACTGGTCGATGGGGCTGAGTACGCGGCCCATCAGGATGGAACCGGCGATCATCATGCCGGCGGTCATATCGCCCTTGATCACCAACAACGCGCCCAGTCCCAGCACCAGCGATTGCAGGCACAGGCGCAGGGATTTGCTCAGGGAGGTGATCACCGAACCGGTGTCGCTGGCCTGGTTTTGCAGGCCGAGAAATTGCGAATGCACGGCAAACCAACGGGTGCGCAACGCACCGAGCATGCCCATGGCCTGAATGGTTTCGGCATTGTGTAAATGGCTGGTGGCCAGTTGGGTCGACTGCTGGGAGAAGCCACTGGCCTCGCCCAGCGGCTTTTTGGTCAGGTATTCGTTGAGGCAGGCCAGGCCAATCAGCAACGCCGCACCGGCCGTAGCCAGCACCCCCAGCCACACGTTGAACAGGAAAATCACGAACAGGTAGATGGGAAACCACGGCGCATCGAAAAACGCGAACAACGCAGGCCCGGTGATGAACTGGCGGATATGGGTCAGATCACCCAGGGATTGCCCGGCATGGCCCTGCCCGCTGTGCAGGTTGCGTTCAAAGGCGGCCTTGTAGACGCGCAAGTTGAAACGCCGCTCCAGATGACTGCCAATGCGGATCACGATAAAACTGCGAATGACTTCGAGCAGACCAATAAACGCGAAGAAGCCGACCACCATCAGCGTCAACATCACCAGCGTGGTTTCATTCTGGGAGGACAGCACGCGGTCATAGACTTGCAGCATGTAAATCGACGGCACCAGCATCAACAGGTTAATCAAGGCGGTGAAACAACCGATACTGATCAAGATGCTCTTGTATTCACCCAGCGCCTTGAACAAGGGTGCAACGGTAAGGGGCCTGGCCATATCTTCTTATCTTCCTTGAAGCAAACTACGCGCACTAGTTGGCGCAACCCTTCATCAGGGCCAGTCAACTAATCAATCAAGTTATAGGCTTATAACGGTAACTAAGGTTTGCGCTGCAATACCACAACGCCGCCGGATTGAGTGCGGCCTTCGTACTCACCTTCGCGCTGACGATTCAAGTGGGTAATACCGCTGCCTTCGGCATTCATCAACCAGATCCCGTCCGGGGTGGGTGACCAGCTCAAGGGCTTGTCGCCCAGCCAACGAGCCACACACGCCACATCGCCACCCAGGGCGTTGGCCTGCTCCAGTAATTCCAGGCTGCATACCTGATCCTGCTGCTTCAATTCCCAGTGCCCCGCCAACTGCGCGGGGGTGGGTAAAACCAGACTGCTCGCCATTGCGTGGGCTCCTGCCGACACGAACATCACCTGTACAACACTGGTGATCAATTTGGAAAACCACTGCATCTTTACGCTCCCGCCCGCAAGCGCGGCGCCGAAGCGCCGCGCCCGTGCATCACGCCACGATGTCGCTGACAGCGGCCTGGCCAACGGTGGTGACGAGGAAATCCGCCACACCCTTGCCGGCGAAGTCGACGGCCAACGTGCCCAGGTTGGTGCCTGAGGCGTAGGTCAGCACCGCATCGCCAGCATGCCCGGAGAACGCATTGACGAAGCTCAGGCCCGCGCCTTTGGTAATGCCGGACAGGTCGATCTTGTCCACACCGCTGGTGAAGTCGAAGATCTTGTCCGCAGCCCCTGGCCGGGAGTCGGAACTGGCGCCGAACACGAAGGTGTCATTGCCCGCGCCGCCCCACAACTGATCGGCACCGCCACCGCCGTAGATGAGGTCGTTGCCGGCCCCGCCCTTGATCAGGTTGGCGGCATTGTTGCCGATGATCAGGTCGTTGCCCGCGCCACCGAATGCGTTCTCGAGGGTCACGCCCTTGGCAATGGACACGTTGCCCACCAGGCCGCCAACGTCAGAGAACGAGGTCTCATTGAGGTTGATCTTCTGGTTCTGGGTGAACCCGGAGAAGTCCAGGGTATCGTTGCCGCCACCGTCCCAGACCGAGAACACCAGTTTGTCGGCGTTGGAGGTTGCGCTGAGGAAATCACGCCCAGTGTTGGAGTTGAAACCATAGGTGGTGTCGGTCGCGCGGGTGGCGAAGTTGGCACCGTAGAGCTTCTGGATCGCCGCGATATCGTCGATCAGCGGGCCGGAGGCATAGGCTTCAACCCCGCCTTTGCTGAAGTTCTGATTGGTGTTGCTCTCGCTCCAGTAGCTCATCAGGCTGTAGCCACGCGTGTCCTGTCCGTAGGTCGCGTCTTTGTAGGACGGGTTGCCGTTCCCGGCGTTGTAGTCGCCAGGGTGAGCCAGGCCCAGGGTGTGGCCGATCTCGTGGGTCAGGGTCTGCCGTCCGTAATTGTTCAGGTCCGGCGTCTTGTTCTGCGTGTAGCTGTTGTTGGTCAGGTACCACGAGGTGCCGTCGTAGCCTGCGCCGGTGCCGGGCAGGTAGGCGAAGGCCGCTGCGCCATCCTGGCCGCCGCTGTAGTTACCGAAAGTCATGTGGCCATCACCACCGCTGGCCTTCTCGGTGAAGGTGACCTTGGCCACGTCCGCCCAGGATTGCATGGCGAGCGCTGCCTGTGCTTTCTGCTGGGCGCTGAACTGGCTGAAACCCGAGATCCCGTGTTTATTCAGGGTGCTCGTGGTGGCCGAGGTCAGGAAGGTGTAGGTGAGATCGATCTTGCCGTTGCCATCGGCGTCGCGGTATGCCGCGCCGTCCCGCAGCAGCTGGGTCGCTGCCTGGTCCACGGTGTAGGACGGTTTGCCATTGACCGTGAGGTTGCCGCCACGGTCATACAAATGGCTGAAGCTATCGATTTGCGAGTAGGCGGTACTGGCCTGAGCGGCAGAGACAATAGCTTTGTCTTTTACTTTTGACATAAACGTACTTCCTTGTTTGCAAGTGCATCAGTCTTGGGTCGATAGGAACCTCGCGGGCGAGATCGTCCTATCACTCGCCTCTTTTGAAGGCGTAAGAAAACTGACACAACTTGAAATCTTTCGTCTACATCTATTTCTGCAATCAGAATGTGCAGAAGATTCATCCTGCACAAGTAACGAGCAATGTTTATTGGGGGACGTGGTTTTTTGTCCTACAAAATACACCGCGCTGTTATTTAAATATTAAATAGCTGGCACGGGCATCAACTTACAGTGCACAGGCAAATAATGGATCCAATTATTGTCACGGTGTCATTGGCAACATTAAAGAGCCACTACTTATTATTTATGGTGGCGATTGCCCCCTATTACCGGGACAAATAACTTAACCCGTTAACTGAGTCGGTTTTACGTGCTGGACCTGCCTGGAGACCTGACCCGGCGTGCGTTGCATGACCCAGGTCAATGCGAAGGTGAAGAACCGCCCAACGGCGCGAAAAATCTCACCTGGACACCGCAAACGGATGCTATTTTTAAGCTTCTGCGCCATGACCACAGAGGGTTCTGGCTCCTGCCGCGAGCTAAAGGAAGTGCTCAATGAACAAGGTGGGCAACATGAACAAAGTAACGTTCCCGAATGCCTGTCAACTGATGCGCTGGCATTTTCATCCAACCGGCTTCGAGGGCAGCATGGACGCGCCCGGCAGCATGGTCGCCCGCCTGTTCGACCGCGCAAGCGGCGAGACGCTGATTGCGATTGCCGGCATTCCCTGCGCCTCGGTGATGAACGCTGCCGATGTAGAGCGCATTATCGAAGCGATCGAGGATGAGCTGGCGTCGTTTGTGCCGCCACAGTCTTTACGGGCGTGAACAGGTGGGAGGGGCTTGCCCCTCCCACATTGACCAACTTACTTTCAAATCCGCTGATCATCGAAAAACGCCTTTTTGCCGTCTACCCGCTCGGATGCCCTCGGCACATTCACTTCGGGCTTTTCCACGTACCAGTAGCAATGGCTGACAGCCCGGGTGATGCCGACATACGCCAGGCGCAGCACTTCATCTTTTTGCGCCGTGTCATAGGGCTCGTTGTCGCCTGCCTTGCCCAGGCCTGCCATGCGGTACACCTGGTTCTTGTAAGGCGAACTGGTGACGTGCTGACAATCGCCCAACAGAAAGACTGCATCCGCCTGCAGCCCCTTGGCGCTGTGATACGTCAGCTGTTTCAGCCTGCGCGCGGGTGCCGGCAAGCTCGAATCAGCATTAACTACCGCCTGAATATGCTCCTGAATCAATAGCTTATCGCTGCTTTTTCGATACAGCATTAATACCGAGTCACCCTGCTGATAGTGCGCCTGTAGCTGCTGGCCCAATGCAGCATCGTCGCGGGCCACGACGTGTACGGGCACCAGCGCCTTGGGCGCGCCACTGGCTTTGGCTTTCTTGCCGGGAATCGCCGGCGCGGCGCGCACGATATGCTCGGCGGCATCGATGATGTGCTGATGGCTGCGATAGTTCTCGCCCAGCATCACCCGAGTGGTGCCGGGCGACGGGAACTCGGTGTTGAATTCCATGAAGTACTTGGGCGAACTGCCGCGCCAGCCGTAGATCGACTGCCAGTCATCACCCACGCACAACAACGAAGAACGCTGCGCGCCGCGCCCCACATGCATGGCCGGGCCGCGGCTGCGGATTTCGCGCAGGCTGGCGCGGATCCACGAGACGATCTGCGGCGACACGTCCTGGAATTCATCGATCATCAGGTGCGATAGCGGCCGCAACAGCGCGTCGCTGAGCAACTTGAGGTTTTCCGGCATGTTCTCGCCAAACAGCGAGAACATGCGGTTATAGGTCATGATTGGCGGCGATTGTTCGAGCAGGTGTTCTTCCAGGGCTTTCCAGAAAATGCTCAGTGCCTCAAAGAACAAGCGGTCGGGGTCGTCCCTGGCGAAGGTCATCTGGCCAACGGCAGTGGGCACGTCCAGACCAAGGTTCTCGATAAAGCCCGCCGCGGTGACGAAACAGTCCAGCAATGGCGCCGAAGCCAGCTCGCCCTTGACCTTGTAGTCGAAGCCGGGTCCGGCTGTAGCCTCACCGGCCAGGCTGCTCAAAAGTCGTCTTGATGATTCGTAGCTATCCAGCCAAATCAATGGCTTGCGGCAGAAAGCTTGAAACAGGGTGCGCTTGACCGCCCACTCCGCACGCACCGACAACTTGGCGTTGGGCCGGCTGATCTGCGGGTTTTCCCGCGAATCGAAGCCCAGCACAACCCAGGCGTCCAGCTCAGGCGCATAGCCGTGACAATGGAACGTGGCGCCGTTGATTTCAAACGTCTGACGGCTGGGCTCGATGCCCTTGATCGGCCAGGCACCCGCGCGAAACCACAGGTCCTCGATCAAATCGCACAGTTCTTCATCACGCTTGGCCGCCAACTCCGTCACCGCAATACGTTTCTGCACGTCCGGGTGGTCGCGCTCCAGTTCCTTGAGCTGCAGGCCATGACGGGCCAGCGGCGCGATCAATTCGCGAAACCGCGCGTGGCGACCGTGCAGCCGGTGGTAGCAGGCGTTCATCTGCTGGCGCTGGGCGTCGTTGATGCGCAGGTCGAAGGGGTTGCTGTCAGCGTCCTCGAAGCCGGCACTGAGGTTTTCGAACGCCTGCAGGCGCTCAAACCCCGGCAGGCTGCGCACCATCGGCAGAATGCGCGAGTGAAAGGTGCGCACCACGGCCTGCGCTTCTTTCACGCCAAGGGGTTGGCCCCACAGGGCAAGAATGTCCATCAGCTTGTTGACGAAGTCCTTGCGCGACTCACGGGTAAAGGTCACCACGGTCATCGAGCTGAGTTCAAAGCCCAGGTAATGGGTGAGCAGCAGGATGCGCAACACCAGCGAGGTGGATTTGCCGGCTCCGGCACCGGCAATCACCGAGGTGGACGGCGTATCGCTGAAGATCATCTTCCACTGCGCGGTGCTGGGCTGGGCATGGGCGGGCAGCAGGCGCGCCACATCGGCCTTGATGCGCTTTTTGATCTCGGCGGTGAGCGGCAGGCGCCAATCGTCGAACAGGCTGTCGTCCACTCCGGGCGCGCGGTGCTCGTCCGGGCGGAAATCACGAATCAGCAGCACTTGCCGCCCTTGCTCGATACCCTCGGCCATGCCCTCGCGGTAACCGTACTCCACGCCTGCCTCATGCCCGCTGCGAAACCCGTCGGCTTGTCCATGCAGCCAGGAGAACCGGTGCTGCGCACGCAGCCGCGTGAGGCCATGGCCAAACAGGCGTGCAGCGAGGCGTTTGAACAAGGGCATTTCTGCCAGCGGAAGCAAATCAGGGGGCAAATCGGGCTTTTGCTGCGGCACGCGAACTCCGGCGAGGATGTTGATTCTGGCGAATGGGCCATGGTCGCCGGAATCGCTGTTCAGTGCCAGCCAATTGCTTTGCCGTCATGCAGTTAGGCGACGAAGTGAAAGTCAAAACCCGGTTAATCCATCTAATCGGTTGATAGGAATCAGGCAGTTTTTACGCTTTTTACCGATCAACCGCTCAAGGATGATAGAGCCCATTCAGAGGAGACGATCATGCTTGAACTTCGACCTTTCACTTCCCTGGGCGGCGCTCATCACGGCTGGCTCGACGCCCATCATCACTTTTCGTTTGCCAAATACCACGATCCCAAGCGCATGCACTGGGGCAACCTGCGCGTATGGAACGACGACATCATCGCGCCGGGCACCGGCTTCCCGCAGCATTCGCACCGGGACATGGAAATCATCACCTATGTGCGCGAGGGTGCCATCAGCCATGCCGACAACCTGGGCAACAAGGGCCGCACCGAAGCCGGTGACGTGCAGGTGATGAGCGCAGGCACCGGGATTGCCCATAGCGAATACAACCTGGAAGCCGCACCGACGAAGATTTTCCAGATCTGGATCATTCCCAATGAAGCTGGGCTGCCGCCGTCATGGGGCGCCAAGCCGTTTCCGCAGGATGGTCGCGAGGGCTTCGTGACCCTGGCCAGTGGCAAGCGCGGCGACAGCGAAAGCCTGCGCATTCGCGCCGATGCGCGACTGGTGGCGGCCAATCTGAAAGCCGGGGAAAGTGCCGAGTACCACCTGGACGGTGGACGCCGAGCCTACCTGGTGCCGGCCACGGGGGTCATTGAAGTCAATGGCCTGCGCGCGCAGGCTCGCGACGGTGTGGCGGTGGAGGACGAGCGGGTGCTGCGGGTGACCGCGATTGAAGACAGCGAGATCGTGCTGGTCGACCTGGCCTGATTTACAAATATCGGACAGCCGCATACCCGGTGGCGAGCAGGCTTGTCCTGCGTTGGGCTGCGCAGCAGCCCCAAGACCATGCTCTGCGCAGTGTCAGGCATACCGCGTTTCCCTTGATTGGGGGCGCTTCGCCCCCCAACGCGGGGCAAGCCCGCTCGCCACAATAAGCCCGCTCTACACAGGGGCGATTATTGAGAAATAGCGCCGTCAACCAGCACTTGCGCTTCTTCCACCAGTTGCTTGAGGTGATCTTCGCCGATAAAACTCTCGGCGTAGATCTTGTAGATATCCTCGGTACCCGATGGCCGTGCGGCGAACCAGCCATTTTCGGTCATCACTTTCAAGCCACCGATGGCCTGGTTGTTGCCCGGCGCATGGCTGAGGATCTGCTGGATGCTCTCCCCGGCCAGCTGCGTGGACGTGACCTGCTCCGGCGACAGCTTGCCCAGCAGGGCTTTCTGCGCCGGGGTGGCCTTGGCATCGACGCGAATGGCAAACGGCTCGCCCAGCGCATCGGTGAGGCCACGGTAGATCTGGCTCGGATCCTGACCTTTGCGCGAGGTCATCTCGGCCGCCAGCAAGGCCGGGATCAGACCGTCCTTGTCGGTGCTCCACACTGTGCCGTCCTTGCGCAGGAACGATGCACCGGCGCTTTCTTCGCCGCCAAAGCCCAGCGAGCCGTCGAACAAGCCATCGGCAAACCACTTGAAGCCCACCGGCACTTCGTACAGGCGACGGCCGATGTTTGCCGCCACGCGGTCAATCAAGCCGCTGCTGACCACCGTCTTGCCCACGGCCGCATCGGCGCGCCAGTCGGGACGGTTCTGGAACAGGTAGTCAATCGACACCGCCAGGTAGTTGTTCGGCGCCAGCAATCCGCCGGACGGGGTAACGATACCGTGGCGGTCGTGGTCTGGGTCGCAGGCAAAGGCCACGTCGAAGCGTTCCTTGAGCCCGATCAGGCCTTGCATGGCATAGCTGGAGGACGGGTCCATGCGGATCTGGCCGTCCCAGTCGACGCTCATGAAGCGGAAGGTCGAATCGACTTCGGTGTTCACCACCTCAAGATTCAGGCGGTAATGCTCGGCAATCGCCGACCAGTAACGCACCCCTGCTCCACCCAGCGGGTCGACGCCCAGGCGCAGGTCGGCGCTGCGGATGGCATCCATGTCGATCACATTGATCAGGTCCGCCACGTAGGTGTTGAGGTAGTCATGGCGATGGGTGGTGTCCGCCTTGAGCGCCTGGGCGTGGGTTATGCGCTTGACCCCGGCCAACTGGTTGGCCAGCAGCTCGTTGGCTTTGGCTTCGATCCATTTGGTGACGTGGGTATCGGCCGGCCCGCCATTGGGCGGGTTGTATTTGTAACCGCCGCTTTGCGGCGGGTTATGGGACGGCGTGATGACGATCCCGTCCGCCAAGCCGCTGGTGCGGCCGCGGTTGTAGCAGATGATGGCGTGGGAAATCGCTGGCGTCGGGGTGTATTCGTCACCCTCGGCGAGCATGACGTGCACGCCATTGGCGGCAAGCACTTCCAGCGCGCTGGCGCCGGCCGGGGTCGACAGTGCGTGGGTATCCAGGCCGACAAACAGCGGGCCATTGATGCCCTGGGCTTCACGGTACAGGCAGATCGCCTGGCTGATGGCGAGCACATGCCATTCGTTGAAGCTCAGCTCGAAGGAATTGCCACGGTGCCCGGACGTACCAAACGCCACGCGCTGGGTGGAGATCGCTGCATCAGGCTGGCCGGTGTAATAGGCCGTGACCAGTCGCGGGATATCCACCAGCAACTGAGCCGGCGCCAATTTGCCCGCAAAAGGACTGATTGTCATGCATGAACCTCGAAAAGAAGAAGTCGGAAAAAGGCAGTTTACTGGCACTTGGACTACCGCGCGACGGTATCGATCCTACTTGATGGCGAGAAATTTCATACAGCTAGACGCTCTGCCCCTGGCGCAGTGCCTCGCCCAGCGCAGCCAGGGCGTTGTCCAGATTGGGCAGACCATGGAAGGTATGGCTCAGACGCAGGTGTTGATGATGCAAACCGCTGACACTGAACAGCTCGCCGGGCGCAATAACGACGGCGCGCGCCAGCAGATACTGGAACACCTGGCGCATATCCACCGCTTTGGCCGACTCCAGCCAGAATGTCGCGCCGCCGACCGGCATCCGGTACGTCACCAGACCTCCCAGATGCTGATCGAGCAGTTCACCCATGGCGCTGGCCTGCTCGCGCAATAACGTGCGCAGGCTACGCAGGTGCAGGTCGATGCGACCGCTTTGGTACAACCGCGCAATCGCCCGCTGGCGAATCGCCGATAACCGAAACGAGCGCAGCAGGAACTGGCGCTGCAGGTCGCTGCTCATGTGCCGCGACAGCACATAGCCGTAAGGCGCTTCCGGCCCGAGGATTTTCTCGAACGAGGAAAACACGATCAGCCGCTCGGGGTTGACCAGGTCACGCAGCGGGCCCTGAGTCGGCACAAAGCTCAATTCGCCATACAGGTCGTTTTCCAACAGCCAGCAACCGTAATGGTCCAGCAACTGGGCCAGCTCCAGGCGGTCCTGAGGTTGCACGGCCACCCCTGCCGGCAGGCTCACCGACGATGACATCAACAGCAGTTGCACGGATTCCTCGCGCAGGGCGCGTTCGAGCGCCCCCAGATCAAGGCGACCCGCGTGCACCCAGGGCAGTTCGATCACTCGCACGCCGGCATCCTGCAGCAGACGCAGGATCAACCAGTCACAGGGCGACTCGACCAACACCGTGGCACCGCGCAACCCCAGCACCTCGATGAGGATGTCGAGCACGCCACGCAGGTCAGCACCCACATACACATCGTCCGCGTGCCAGCAGCGCGTGGGTGATGAGGTGTAGCGCGCCGCCAGCGCCGCGCGCAGCTCCCACACGCCGCACGACTGGGAACTGTGCTGCGACTGGCGCGGATACTGGCGCACCAGCTCGCGCTCCAGACGCAGCAAGGTATCGTCCAGATTGGCCAGTAGCGCCGGTTCATCACCGCTGAGCACCGCCATGGCCGGGCGTCGCGCCGCCACGTACAGACGTTCGAGCAAGTCCCCACTGGCACATGTCGCAGCGCTGTCGGCAAGGGGCCAGGCGTAATACCCCGACTTGGCCACCGAGTACACCCGGCCCTCTTTCTCCAGCAGCGAATAGGCATACTGGATGGTGGAGATCGAGACATTCAGGCGCTGGGACAGCTCGCGCAGCGACGGCAGCTTCACTCGCGTATCGGTACTCACCTCGTTGATCAGATTGATCATGTAGCGATACACCGCCTGGTAGGCGAAGTCCGCTTGTCGCGCGCCACGCAACGTCATCGAACGGACAGCTGCCGAGCCATGTCATGAGAGGTCAGGTCGCGCTCAAGGGCGTGCTTGCGCGCACTGCTGGCCGGCAGCAGGGTCATTGGCCGCTGACGATACAGATGCTGAAGCAAGGGCAGCGGCAAACCGCTGGCAACCGTCACCCACTGTTGCAGCATCTCGGCGGCCGGCTTGCCCTGCAGCACCTTGTGCAGTTCGGGCAATGCCACGAGCATGCCGGGATGGCACTGGCGCAGGTAGCTTTCCAGCCGTTCACCATGATGGATGAAGGGCGAAAACATCAGGCAGATCATCTGACTTTCATCCAGCCCGAAAAACTGCCGGGCACAGGCGGTGGCCGCGGCGCGCCCTTCACTGCTGCCGGCCTGGGCCAGCAGTTCCTGCGGAATCTGCACATGATCGAGTTGCTCCTGCGCCAGCAACAGAAACTCTTCAACACCTTCCCCATACGGTAATTCGCGCAGGCATTCAGCTTTCAGGCCGCGCAGATGGGCCATCAACAAGGGATTGGCAAACGCCGGGTGGCTGAAATGAAACCCCAAGGGGTCTGGGGTATACGCCATGAACTCGGTCAGCAACGGTGCGCTGGCCGGGTCTATGCCTTCGAGCAGGTCGGCGAAACCGATATACGCCAGGGGACGGTAACCGCCGGCGCTGATGTCGGCCCTGACCTGATAATGCTCGCCATACAGGTCGCGATAGAAATCCTCGCTCCATTGGTCCATGCGCGCGAACAGGCGGTCCAGAGACAGGGCCCTGTCGGTGCGGCCCTTGTCCGAACCCGCCTGAGCGGCTTTTTTCAGCCAGGCCAGCAGTTGGCTCTGCTTGCGCGCAGAATCGCCACTGACCAGCACGTGCACGCCGCCGTCCCACGCGGT
>Ga0256410_1001237_pt1 | contig 20010 bp, 15 predicted proteins | sample PhyWR1_FD_185983 | JGI IMG/M metagenome (GOLD analysis project Ga0256410, IMG submission 185983) | Leaf surface microbial communities from wheat plants in UC Gill Tract Community Farm, Albany, California, United States - DLSL W.R1 | ecosystem: Host-associated > Plants > Phyllosphere >... | reverse complement strand
AGAATGCCGGATTACAGGGCAGCTCATGCTCCCGGGCATTCATATCAATCACATCAATAAACAGCCAGACGGCGGCGGGCAGATGCTGGCTATCGGTTTCACAGTCCAGCGCGGAAAACAGCGGGTTATCCACCGCCCAGTTCTGCCCGTCCAGCAGCAGGACCAGCGGTCGGCTCTCCGGCGTGTCGCTCTGCCCCGTGGTGTACAGCCAGATACGCCGTTCGTTACCCAGCAGGCTGCTCCGCCAGCTGAATTGGTGCAGGCGGCGTGGATCCGGCTGCGGCTGCTGGCCGGTGTCCCGCGCATGCCAGGCGGACTGATCCGGCGCGCCCGGCATATGGGCGGCGGAGAGCGCGTGGCGGAAGCTGTTAAACGGCACACTGTGGTTAAGCGGATCGCTGATGGCGAAGGGAAACAGTGATATCCACCACGCGCGCTGCTGAGACGCCCGCTCTTCCGTATCGGCGCTAAAAGGGGGCGGAAGCTGGGCGGCTTCGGCCGGGATCAGACTGTAACTGCCGCGCCAGTGCGGGTCGATGTCGGTCGACCAGAACCAGACATCGGTTCCCGGCAGACGCTCAAGGCTCTGCGGCTGCGGGCTGTGATGATCGGTAACACAGTTGATATCGATAAAGACCCGGCGCACCGCAGAGCGGGATGCATCACCCGCGGGATCACGCCAGAAATAGGTCATCTTCACCCGCTCCGCAGAGATTTCTTCCACCAGCGGCGTGCCGATACGGGCCACTTCCCGCCACCAGGCCTCTTCACCGACGTTAGCCTCGGTCAGCAGGGCGGCGACAAATCCGGATGGCTGGCGCGGAGGTCGTGGCCAGAGCGCATTGGTCATGATTGCTTGCCTCTATGTACATTGCGTGGCGTTGAATCGAAGATTCAGTGACGCGAAAAATGGAATGTCTGGATTAAATAATATTGAGAATTATTTGCATTGGCAATGCATTGCCGTGCATTAGTGGACTTACTTGCGAATGATTACTTAAATGATAACTAGATTGAGAATCATTTCTATTTGCAATAAAGTATTGCACTCCTTTTCTAAGGATCATGTCGACCCGTCGAGTGTTCTTATGGCAAGCAGTTTCTGAATGGATAAACAATCAATGTTTAGCATGATAAAAAAACAGCCGGGACCAGGCTGTGCAGTGCATTCCCACACCCACGCGGTGCGGCTGTTGGTGGCCTCTACGCTGTTTATACTGCCAGCGGCGCACGCAGCAGGGGTATCCGAGGCGGAAAATACGCTGACGGTGACCGCCGAGGCCAGAGAGAGCGTTATTGCTCCGCTTAAGGGCGTAGTGGCGAAAGAGAGCGCGTCAGGAACGAAAACCGAGACGCCGCTGCTCAGAACCCCGCAGTCGATTTCGGTAGTGACACGCGATCAGATGGACCAGCAGGATCCCGCTACGGTTGCCGACGCACTCAACTATACCAGCGGCGTGGTGACCACCTATCGCGGCAACTCCAACCGCAATGATGAGGTGATCAGCCGCGGCTTCCGTTACGCGCCAAAGCTGCTGGACGGCCTGCACTTTGGCCTGTCCAGCCAGAACGGGGGCGCGGGCCAATTCGATCCGTGGCTGCTGGAGCGGGTAGAGATGGTTCGCGGTCCGGCGGGTGTGCTGTATGGCCAGGTCAGTCCCGGCGGCGTGGTGGTGATGACCAGCAAACGGCCCACCGCACAGACGATCCGCGAAGTGAAACTGAGTACCGGCAACCGTCACCTGGCGGAGGCGGCGTTTGACTTTGGCGGCAGGCTGAACGATGACAACACGCTGTTCTATCGGCTGAACGCTATTGGCAGCACCAGGCATGAATTTGTGAAGGATAATAAGCAGCAGCGGGTTGCCGTTGCCCCCGCGCTGACCTGGCTTCCAAACGAGGACACCAGCTTCACGCTGCTCACCAGCTATCAGAACGATCCAAAGGCGGGATCGCGTAACTTCCTGCCGCGCCTGGGCACGCTGTTTTCCACCAGCGCGGGCTACGTCCCTTATGACTTTAACGTCAGCGAACCCGACTACGACAGATCGAAGCGTGAGCAGGCTTCCATCGGCTACAGCCTGGAACACAGCGTTAACGAGGCGATCTCCTTTACTCAGAACCTGCGCCTCACCCACCGCGATGAGGACTATAAGTATCTGGTGTATAACGTTAACTCGCCGGTTAACGACCACACCATCACCCGTCTGGCCCAGCATGAATCGCAGATGACCAACGAGTTCGGCGTGGATAACCAGCTGAAGGGTGTGTTTGACACCGGTGCGGTACAGCATACGCTGCTGGGCGGCCTGGATTACCGCTACAGCCATATCGATTATAAAATGTACCGTGACCGCGGCAGCGACTATCCGATTGACTGGGCAAATCCAACCCGCACCGCCGTTGATGCCGGCAGGCTGGCGCTGGTCTCCAGCGATCGGAAAACCCTGAACCAGTTTGGTGTGTACGTACAGGATCAGCTGGAGTGGAACGAATGGAACCTGGTACTTTCCGGCCGCCACGACTGGTCACAGGTCAACACCCGTGACCGCACCAGCGGCGGCTCAGAGGTGAGCTATAACGATAATCAGTTCACCGGACGCGCGGGTCTGCTGTACGCGTTTGACAACGGAATTTCACCGTACATCAGCTACAGTACCTCGTTTGAACCCAGCCTCTACCAGAGTGCGCCGGGCAGCGACCCCCTCAAGCCGACCACCGGCAAACAGGCTGAGATCGGCGTGAAATATCAGATCCTGAACGATACGCTGCTGACTGTCTCCTGGTTTGATATTACCCAGAAAAACCTCGCATCCTTCAACCGCAGCACCTACTTCTATGAGCAGATCGGTAAGGTTAAATCACGAGGCATAGAGGCCGATCTGCACGCGCAGCCCACGCCGGAGATTGCGCTAATGGCGGCCTATACCTATACCGATGTGGTGACGAAAGACTCCAATACCGCGGCAGAAATAGGCCACAGCCCGGCGGCGATCCCACGCCATGCGGCTTCAGCATGGGGCAGCTATAGCGTCCTGAGCGGGGCACTGAATGGCCTGACGCTGGGAACCGGCGTTCGCTACATCGGCGATGCGCCTGCCGATGCTATCGGCCAGTACGAGGTGCCGCATTACACGCTGTATGATGCGATGGCGAAATACGACCTTGGCCAGGCCGCCGCCTCTCTGCGCGGCGCATCCGTGCAGCTGAACGTGCAAAACCTTAGCGATAAAAAGTATGTTTCGTCGTGCAGCGGCGAGTACGCCTGCTTCTACGGCGTGGGGCGTACGATTATTGCCTCGTTAGACTATCGCTGGTAAGACGGATTTAACTTCACGCCTTCCTGGCGCGCGTCGGTAGCACCCGAACCGTGGCCGCTTTCTGAAAATGAGAGCGGCCTTGTTCATTGCAACGCAATTTCTGCGATAATTCCACTCCTGAAATCACCGTCGTCACGCCCGAGTATGCTCTTCCGGCCGGCCGTTCTCGCACCTCGGCGGTGGTGATTACCGACCCTAACGCCGACGCCACAGGAGTACGATCCGTGAATCAGAGCCAGCGTGAACATATTGCTACGGTCATGGCCAGCATCAGCAATGGCGTTCCTGTACCGGCAGCCTGTCCGCATGACCGGGCGATCCGTGATTCCTGGCAGCGCTGCGTGGAGCACCACGGCCTGGATCCGAGCCGGATGCAGGAGGCGCGCATACTGCCCTGGCACGAGCTCCATCCGTATCGTCAGGAGCTGGAAGAGTTTCGCCATATTGCCCGGCATGGCCTGTCGGATCTGTACCGCCAGATTGCCGCAGCCGGGTATGTGCTGCTGCTGACCGATGCCCGCGGTGTTACCGTTGACTTTATGGGTGATGCGCATGCCGAAATCAGCCTGCGCCGCGCCGGACTGTTCCTGGGCGCGCAGTGGACCGAGGCCGTTGCCGGGACCTGCGCGGTGGGCACCGCGCTGGCGACCGGTCAAGCGCTGACCGTGCATCAGGCCGATCATTTTGATGCCACCCATATTCCCCTGACCTGTACCGCCGTGCCGCTGATCGACTCGCAGGGAAAGCTGAATGCGGTGCTGGATATCTCGGCACTCAGTTCGCCGCAGCCAAAATCCAGTCAGCTGCTGGCGTTACAGATGGCCAGGCTGTACGCCCGGCAGATTGAAAATGCCTGGTTCGCGCATCGTCATCGCGGCGACTGGATGCTTAAGCTGAGCCCCGCCTCGTCGTTTAATGAGGTTAGCCCCGAGTTTCTGATCGCCTTCGATGGCGGCGGCAGGGTGGTTGGCCACAATCCTCGGGCGCAGCGCATGCTGGAAAACGCGCTGGGGCTGTCGGCCGCGTCCCCTCACGATCGCAGTACGCTGCTGGGGATGCCCATCGAGAAACTGTTTAATACCTCAATCGACAGTTTACCTGACTGGCTGCCCAGCGCGAGCGGACGGCAGGGAACGCTGGAGCCTGTACGCGGCGGCGAAAAGCTGTTTGTTACCGCCGTCCAGCCGACCCGTCAGCCGTCGCGCAGGCGCACCGCCGGATCGACGACGCTACCCCCGGCGCTGGCGGCGCTGAACGGTGGCGATGCGCCGCTGCAACAGCAGCTTCAGCGGGCCGCCAGGCTGTTACCGGCATCGTTACACCTGGTGATTCACGGAGAAACCGGCAGCGGTAAGGAGTATTTTGCCCGCGCCTTCCATCATGACAGCGGCCGCCGCAACCGTCCTTTTATCGCGGTAAACTGCGCCGCTCTCCCGGCCTCGCTAATTGAAAGTGAGCTGTTCGGTTATCTGCCCGGCAGCTTCTCCGGCGCGGGCAGCAAAGGTCGGCGCGGGCTGATTCAGGAGGCGGACGGCGGAACGCTGTTCCTGGATGAAATTGGTGATATGCCGCTTGAGATGCAGACGCGTCTGCTGCGGGTGCTGGCCGAACAGGAAGTGCTGCCGGTCGGAGCGACCCGCCCGATCGCGGTAGATGTGCGGGTGATTTCTGCCTCTCATCACGCCCTGGATCGGCTGGTGGCGCAGGGGCGTTTCCGTGCCGATCTGTTCTATCGCCTTCAGGGGGCGCGGATCTCTCTGCCGCCGCTGCGCCAGCGTAGCGATCTGGACTGGCTGATCGACAGGCTGCTGGCCGGTCGGGTTGAGATTGCCGCCGCCGCCCGCCGCCGTCTGCATCAGCACCGCTGGCCGGGGAATCTGCGTGAACTGAACAACGCGCTGGAGTATGCCGCTGCCGTCCGTGACGGAGACCGCATCGAGGAGAGCGACTTACCGGAGGGACTGGCGAGGTTCGCTGAGCCTTACCGTGTTGCCGGATCTGCGGACAGGACAACCTGTGAGGCTGCGGGTGGCGAGGAGAACCCCGTCTGTGACGAAGCCGTTTCAACAGGGTATTCTGCTTCTTACGGTGCCGAAGATCGCCCGACGGCGGCAGCGGCTGAAGGTGCTGAGCGACCCGATGCGATGCTGCCGCCCGAAGCTCAGCGGCTGGTGGACTCGCTGCGCGCTGCGCGCTGGAATCACAGCGCGGTGGCGCGACAGATGGGGATCAGTCGCATGACGCTCTATCGCCGTATGCAGCGCTACGGCATCCGGTCGCCGCTGCATCAGAACTGATCTTCTGGCGGGCGCGGTATCGCGCCTGAGCGGGGGGATCAATAGAGTAGTTTAACGAGCGCGCCGCTTTACGGGTGACACCTGTAACATCTTTCTGCCAGGCAGCCGTTATGCTGCCTGAAACTTCTTTTGTTCGCAGGATGTTAACTTTTTTAGCACCGGTTACCGATTGCTAATCAGCCAGTCGGCGGAGACAAACCGGCTGCTGCACGCGAATCGTGATTAAAGGTACAGAATGAAAAATACTGACCAGAGCGTCGGGGAGACCGGCGGTCGATTTTCTCTGCCGCCGACGCGGTTGACGTTTTGCCCCGATCCCACGCTAGCGGAGGACGGCCTTTATGCCCGCGCCGCAGACGGTGAGGCGGTTGCGCTGCTGTGGCATTCACCGCAGTCGCTGGTGGTGCCGGGCAACTATAAGCGTTTCGCCAGGCTGGAGGCGGTGAGTGCAGAGTTTGCCTCCGCCGGCTGTCCGGTTTTTCTGCGCAGGTCCGGCGGCGGGCTGGTGCCGCAGGGACCGGGGATCATCAATATCAGTCTGGCCTATCCGATGTGGCGCACGCTGGGCGAGGCGGCCGGGGAAGTCTATGAGCATTTGTGCGCGATCCTCAGCGATGCGCTGGGGGATATGGGGGTGCCGACCGGCTGGCAGGCGGTTGAGGGGTCGTTCTGCGACGGACGATATAATCTGGCCTGTGGTGAGGGCGAGGGTGCAAGAAAGATTGCAGGAACGGCGCAGTACTGGCGGTCGGTGGCGAATCAACCTGCCGACGGGCCTCGCTGTCATGTGGTGCTGGCCCATGCGGTGTTGTTGGTGGATGTCGATCTGACGATGGCGCATCAGTATGCCAATCGGTTTGAGGCGGCGCTGGGCAGCGGGCGTTTTTATCAGGCGGCTAAGACGGTGAGTGTGGCGGAGATGCTGTCCGATGCGGATAGGCATTTGCGGGATGAGACGGTGGATGCGTTGGCTGCGGCGATTGGGCGTGCGGGGGTGCCGTTGCAGCGTTAGTTTGGCTGGCTGGTTGGCTGGCTGTGCGGGGAGCTCGGCGGTGGGCCGTGCTTCCGGCTGGGCGGGTCCTCGCGCCGCTTCGCGGTGCCTTCACTTCCTTTCGTCAGCCAACGGACCGGATCAGACGGGCTTCCTGCCCGGCTGAGCCTTTCGCCTGCGTCCATGCAGGCGAATCCTGGCTTCCTCTCTCCGCTCAGCGCTGCGGATGGCCCAGCCGGAAGCACGGCCCACCGCCGCCCGACCTCCTGTTTCGCCTGTTTCCATGCAGGTGAATCTGGTTTTTTCTCTCAGCTCAGCGTTGCTTATGGCCTGGAGGGGAGAACGACCTACCGCCGCGCGGCCTCTTGTTTCGTCTGTTTTCATGCAGGTGGATCCTGTTTTTCTCTTAGCTCAGCTCAGCGGTGTTGTGTTGTTTTTGTCTTTTTAAAAACGAGCAGGGAGTAGAAAGGGGGACAGCCTGTGCGGACGTTGGACAATTCGCAGCGCTGAGGTGGAGGCAGCGTGCCAGGAGACGCCTGCATGGACGCAGGCGTCAGGCGGAGCCGGGGCAGGGATGCCCCGTCTCCTGCCGGTCCGTAGGCACGATGCCGGAACCGAAGGTATCGCGCAGAGCGCGACGCGAGGACGTCCGGCGGCTGAACAGGCTGTCCACCGGGCACCAATCCCGCCCGCTGCACAGGCTGTCCACCGGACACCAGTCCCGCCCGCTGCACAGGCAGCCCACCGGACACCACTCCCCACCACTTTACTGCGGCGGACGAACCAGAATCTTAACCTGCTGCTTCTCTTTCACCAGCGCGTCAAAACCTTCCTCAACCAGATCCGCCAGATCAATCCGCTTGGTCACCAGCTTATCGGCCTGGAAATAACCCTGAGTCATTAAATCCATCACCGCCGGGAAAATATGACGATAGGCAATAATCCCTTTAACGGTACGCTCACTCAGGACCACCTTGTTCGGATGGAACGACGCTTCGCCTTCCCAGATAGAAACAATAATCGTCTCGCCTTCGTAGCGGGTACTGTCGATACACTGCTTCAGCACCACCGGAACGCCGGTGACTTCAAATGCCACGTCAACGCCGCCGTGGGTCAGTTCGCGGATACGGGCAACCGCGTCTTCCTTGCTCGGATCGATAACCAGACGCGCACCCAGCTCACGCGCTTTCTCGGAGCGCTGCGGCGACAGCTCTACCACATAAATTTCCGCCGCACCCGCCGCGCGCAGCGCTTCGATAACCAGCAGGCCAATCGGACCGGCGCCAAAAACTACCGCCTTATCACCGGCCTTCAACTTACTCATCCGCACCGCGTGCAGCGCAACCGCGGCAGGCTCTACCAGCGCACCCTGCTCATAGGAAAGCGCATCCGGCATACGGTGAACCATATGCTCAGCAACCGTAGTGAAAGAAGAGAAACCGCCGCCGCCGCCGGAAAGACCGTGGAAACCGAGGTCACCACACAGATTATATTTTCCTTCGCGGCACGCTTCGCACTGCTGGCAGGACAGGATCGGCTCCACCACCACACGGTCACCGGCCTTGAATCGCGTCACGCCGCTGCCGACTTCAACCACTTCACCCGAGAACTCATGGCCCATCACGATAGGTGCGATGTCGTGGCTGATATTGTGCGGTTTGTCTACCGGAACAAATATGGGGCCGGCAAGATACTCATGCAGATCGCTGCCGCAAATCCCGGTCCAGGCAACCTTAATTTTCACCTTCCCGGCGGAAACCTGAGGTTCTTCAATATCATCAATGCGGATATCGCGGGCCTTATACCAACGTGCTGCTTTCATCGTTATTCCTCTGAGATTGGCTTCAGACCTGTCCATTGCCACGCTAAAACGGTGGCCGGAGCAGGCGCTCGCGCAGGTAATGCGATAATCGTGCCAGCACTTTCATTGATATTCAGATAAGTTAAAAATCAATGGATTACGAGGTGACAGGATGAGAGGTGTAGCGGTGGTGTGTTCATCAGGTGACAGGAGTGTTACACCCGTATCGTTACGGGTGTAACACCTGATTAACTCAGCGGAACGGCGGTTCGTTGAAGGTGCGCAGTTTACGCGAATGCAGATGATCGCCCTCAGCACGCAGCAGGTCGATGGCGCGGATACCGATTTGCAGATGTTCCGAAATCGCCCCTTCATAGAAACGGTTCGCCTGGCCCGGTAGCTTGATTTCCCCGTGCAGCGGCTTATCCGATACGCACAGCAGCGTTCCGTATGGCACGCGGAAACGGTAGCCCTGGGCGGCAATGGTGGCACTTTCCATGTCGACCGCGACCGCACGGCTCAGATTAAAGCGCAGAGCGGATGCCGAGTAGCGTAATTCCCAGTTACGGTCGTCGGTGGTCACCACCGTGCCGGTACGCAGACGCTGTTTCACCTGCTCCCCCGGCATACCGCTCACCTGCTTGGTGGCGTCGTACAGCGCACGCTGCACTTCGGCAATGCTTGGGATTGGAATATCCGGCGGCAGCACCGCATCAAGCACATGGTCGTCGCGCAAATAGGCGTGGGCCAGCACATAGTCGCCAATGGTCTGGCTCTCCCGCAGTCCCCCGCAGTGGCCAATCATCAGCCAGGCGTGCGGACGCAGCACCGCAAGATGATCGCAGATGGTTTTCGCGTTTGACGGACCCACGCCAATATTCACCAGGGTGATCCCCTGACCATTTTTGGCGATCAGGTGCCAGGCGGGCATCTGATGCTTTTTCCACGCCAGATCGGAGACGGTCTGCTCAGGATGGTGTGTGTCGTGAGTGATGGTAATGCCGCCGGCGCAGGAGAGTGCCTGGTACGGCGAATTCGGATCGGCTATCTGTTCGCAGGCCCACACGACAAACTCATCAACGTAGCGGGTGTAGTTGGTGAACAGCACATAGGGCTGGAAATCTTCTACCGGCGTGCCGGTATAGTGGCGCAGGCGGGCCAGCGAAAAATCGGTACGCAGCGCGTCAAAGTGCGACAGCGGGAAGGTTTCGCCCGGGGCCAGCAGCCCGTCAGCGTTCTCATCACCAATCTGTGACAGTTCGGTGGTCGGGAAATGCTTGGCGATACCTGCGCTCATACTGCGATCCAGCGCCAGACCGGAGCCGTCAATCACGTAGGGGAAGGGGATCTCATGCTGCGACGGCAGGACTTCAATCGTTACGCTGTACTCCCCGGCCAGCAGTTCAAGCTGTTCACTCAGATAGTGACGAAGCAGGGTGGGTCGGGTAATGGTCGTGCTGTAGCTGCCGGCACGGGTAAAGCGACCAAAGGCGCGGGTGAGGCGCTGGTCCGGTGCAACCCCGTCCCAGCTAACGCGCAGCTGAGGATAAACAAACAGACCGGCCGCACGCCGTGCGGCATCCGGCAGACTGCCGTCGGCAATAAACGCGGTAATGGCACTGCGCAGCGCGTCAACGGCCGCATCGTACTGCGCTTCCAGTGTGTCGAGCGCGGCGGCAACCGAAAGCGACTGAATCGGTGAGTGAGTCATTAAATCTCCTTGTAGCGTTTCCCCGAATAGCCAACAGCCTAACTGAAGACGGTGATAAAAGGAGGGGGGAGCGAAATTATTTCTTACGGGTTTTTCAGTAACCGGCCGCGCGGCCGATACCCTCTTAGCTGATTTTCAGCCAACGACATTCATTTTTCTTGGTGGCGAGAAATCGTCAGCCCGTTATTTTTTTAATCCACTGAGCGGTTCAGGAAAACGGGAGAAAGAGATTGGCTGAACATCGCAGACGACTTAAAACGCTGGTAGGCGCGGGTAGCGCTATTTATGCCAGTAACGATACGCAGGCCACCTTTGGAGTCGATCGCGCCATCGCGCTGGCGAAAATCGCCGAACGTGAAAAAATCACCGGGCTGTTCACCGCCGATCTGTTGCAAAGCGATCCTGCGGGTCTGGCAGGACTGACCGGCAGCCAGGATCCGGTGGTGGTGCTGGCGGCGTTGAGCCAGGCCACACGCCAGATTGGGCTAATCGCTACCGTTACCACCACGTTCCAGCATCCCTACAATCTTGCCAGACTGATCGGTACGCTCGATCACATCAGCGGTGGACGTGCGGGCTGGAATGCGGTGACGTCCTCGGTGGGTGAAGAAAACTATGGGGCCGGGGCGCTGCCGTCACCGGAGGAACGCTATGCCCGCGCAACGGAATTTGTTGAAGTGGTTAATGCGCTGTTTGACGCCAACGATCCGGCGGCGGTCACCCGGCTTGCCGGGGGTGGGGTGAAGCTGGACCCGGCCCGGCTGCACGCCGCAAACTATCACGGTGACATCTTTCAGGTCGCCGGGCCGCTGAACGTACCGCCGCCGCCGCAGAAGCGTCCGGTGCAGTTTCAGGCCGGGCAGTCGGACGCGGGAATGACGCTTGGCGCGCGCTATGCGGAGGTGATTTACACCTCGCAGCCAACTCTGGCGGCGGCAAAGGCCTTTGTCTCAGAGATCCGTCAGCGTGCGCAGCGCTTTGAACGCAGGTCCGCCCCGCTAATCATGAACTCCTTCCACTCGGTTATCGGCGAAAGCCCTGCTGACGTGGCACGCAGGGTGGAAGAAAAGCACCATCGTATAGACTATCAGCGCGGAAGGCTGCGGCTGGCCGATATGCTGGGCGGCGGCATTGAGCTGGACGATCTCCCGCTGGATCGGCCCGTTCCTGCCCAGCGCCTGCCGGAACTGGTCAGCGTTAACCGGCGGCGCGGGCGGGCGGAAATATTTATTCGTTTTGCCCACGAAGGGCAGACGCTGCGTCAGCTAATTATTGCGGCGGAAGAAACCGGGCACTGGTCAGTGGCGGGGACGCCGGAAACGCTGGCCGATGCCATCGAGGAACGCTACCGATCCGGTGTGCTGGATGTAATTTCACTGCACGGTTTGGGGCAGGCGGATCAGCAGGACCTGCTGGTCAACGGTCTGCTGCCCGAACTGCGCAGGCGGGGATTGCTGGATGACGACTACCGCGGCGAGGATTTCCGCACCAGTCTGGAGCTGCCGCCGCTTAGCGACGGCTAATTTCATCGCTTAATGAATGCGCTGCTCCACTGCACGGCAGGCAGCAGGGAGACGTCGCACGCTGCGGCAGCTGTTTAGCTACAGGCCGCCGCCGTGCTGCGCAGCTCTGCCAGCCCGCTGAGGTTCTTTTCCTGAACCAGATCCTGATTAATTTTCAGAATAACCGCCCGCACCACGTCGGAGGTTTTCTCAATATTCTGCTGCCGCATAAGAAGGGTTATCTCGACCATCTGATGCGGGGTGATTTTCATAGAAAGGCGTTTGGAGGCACGGGCCTGAGCCAGCTCACTGCTTAGCAACGGTTTCAGCTCATCCTGCGCATAGCGTCCGCTGCTCAGTGCGTGAAGGTAGTAGAGGATCAGCGTTTTATTAAACTCCTCGCCGAGCGAAGCGTCGATCTTTTGCGTTGCCACATTCAGAATGTCCAGATAGTGCGCCGGAACTCTGACCTCCAGCGACTGCCGGGTTTGTTCATACGCGTGTTTGATCTGCGGCGTACACTGGGCGGGAACAGAGACAATCTGCTGGCAGCCGTCGCAGACGGCGGCGAGAACGTTTTTTACCTGCCCGGTGCGGTCGCTGAAATCGACATCGCGCAGCAGATAGGTAGCCGTTGATTTACCGCAGCGGTGGCAGAGCACGCTCCGTGTATCGCCTTCTTTTACAATCTTCATCGATCCTTCTCCCGCTGATTATAAATGTACGCTGATAAAAATGATGTCCGGTTCGATAAAGTAAAACTTTACGTACCATTGGTAACCCAGTCTTAAGGGCTTCAATACATGGACATCAATGCTGCCATCCTGGTGGTGGGGTGAGCAGTGGTACTGCTCCTGGTGTGTGTTAGCAATAAGCTCAATAACCAGGTCTTCATCAACTTGCCCGACGGCAAACAGATTTTTAACGTCGATTTTTCCCCTGACCTGATGGTCGTATGCGCCGGTTGACAGGCAGTGTATGGCCTGCCGTTTTACGTCCCTGAGTTCCATGTTGATGCATCCTATGCTGTACGATTTTGGTCGTACGTTCAAGTGGTTTTTAAAAAAATAATCACGGATGATACTACCTGTGCCGTCGGGGCTTTTTCTCACTTTTACTGAAGTAATGCGTTAACAATCGAGCTGGCACGCAAAACGCAGGAAAAGGGTCCTCAGGTTTGCAGATAATTGTTGAAATTTTTTGTTGTAGATGACGAAAAATGACGGTTTGCGCCTGAGCAGTATTGAGATTTATTATCAATGAATACGCTATACGGCTTCGATAAATTCACGCGGAAGGTAAATTTTATGAAAAAGATTGGATTTCTGTCATTCGGCCACTGGACGCCCTCACCGCAGTCGGGAACCCGGTCTGCTGCCGATGCACTGCTACAGTCCATCGATCTGGCTGTCGCGGCGGAAGAGCTGGGAGCGGATGGCGCTTACTTCCGCGTGCATCACTTCGCCCGACAGCTGAGCGCACCGTTTCCTCTGCTGGCGGCGGTCGGTGCTAAAACCAAAAAAATTGAAATTGGTACCGGGGTGATCGACATGCGCTACGAAAATCCGCTCTACATGGCGGAAGATGCGGGTGCAGCCGATTTGATCTCCGGCGGCCGCCTACAGCTTGGCATCAGCCGCGGCTCCCCTGAGCAGGTCATTGACGGCTGGCGCTACTTTGGCTTCCAGCCTGCCGAAGGTGAAAACGAATCGGATATGGCCCGTCGCCATACCGAAACACTGTTAGAGGTGCTGCGCGGTGAAGGTTTCGGCAAGCCTAATCCGCAGCCCATGTTCCCGAACCCACCGGGGCTGCTACGCCTGGAGCCGCATTCCGAAGGGCTGCGTGAGCGTATCTGGTGGGGGGCGGGTTCGAATGCGACAGCGGTATGGGCCGCGAAGCTGGGTATGAACCTGCAAAGCTCTACGCTGAAGGATGATGAAACCGGTGAGCCGTTCCATATCCAGCAGGCGAAGCAGATCCGCGCCTACCGAGCGGCGTGGAAAGAGGCCGGGCATACCCGTGAGCCGCGTGTCTCGGTTAGCCGTAGCATTTTCGCGCTGGTTAACGACAGGGACCTCGCCTACTTTGGCAACAGCGGCCGTGAAGGGGATTCCGTTGGCTACCTGGACGAGAAGACCCGGGCGATCTTTGGCCGTAGCTATGCCGCAGAGCCGGACCAGCTGATCAAACAGCTAGCGCAGGATGAAGCGATTGCTGAAGCCGATACGCTGCTACTGACCGTGCCCAATCAGCTCGGCGTTGACTACAACGTGCACGTGATTGACAGCATTCTGAAGCATGTCGCGCCCGGCCTGGGCTGGCGCGAATAACTTCTCCGCCGCCGTGTTGCAGACGAAATACGGCGGCGGCTGGACTTGCCTGCATACTATTTCCCTATCTTAGCCAGCATCTCCGGGCGCATAAACTTATGGATAACCAGCATAAACAGCAGCGACGGCACCAGTAGGATCAGGGCAGTAATTGACGATACCTGATAGTTTCCCGACATACTGGCATTAAACAGCAGCAGCGGCAGGGTAGTGATATCCGGTGCGCCGACAAAAAAGGTGCCGGTAAACTCGTCAAGCGACTCCAGAAACACAAAAATACTGGCGGCGATAATGCCCGGCGCGGCCTGCGGCAGAACGATATGCCAGAAGGTATAAACCGGCCCGGCCCCAAGATTGCGCGATGCCCGTGCCAGCAGCGGATCGACCGCGCTGAATGCCGCCACGCAGATCCATACCGAGTACATCAGACCGTGTACGCTATGTACCAGCACCACTCCGGCGATAGTGCCGTTCAGCCCCCACTGATAGAACAGGCGGGCAATATTCATATACACCGTCAGATTCGGGAACGCCTGAGGGATCAGGAACAGCAGCATAAAGGCCACCCGCAGCGGCATGGTCCGACGCGACAGCGCATACCCCGCCGGAATCGAAACCAGCAGGCAGACCAGCACCGACAGCACGGCAATCGTGACGCTGGTCAGCAGCGAACCCGAGACGTCGCTGTAAGGGCTGAAGACCTGATACCAGTATTTAAGCCCCCACTGGCTGGGCAGCGCATGAGGGAAAAACCAACTTTCGGTCACCGTCCAGATCAGCAGGTTCAGCAGTGGGCCGGTCATGACCAGCAGCATAAACACCACCAGCAGGGTTTGCAGCGGCAGGCCGATGCGCCACCTTTTGCCCCATCTGTTCGGGTCAAGAGTGGCCTGGCGTTCGATGTTCTCTTTCATTCATCACCTCCTTTTTGCCGCAGGCTGTGGCGTAGATAAAACCAGGACAGGGCACCGCAAATCAGCAGTGATACCACGCCCAGAGCGTTGGCAACGGCATAGTCGCCGTAGGAGCTGACGCGGAAGGCCATATCTACCGTTAACATGGTGGGGGTGCCGGTGCCGATCATCATGGGAACGGAAAGAACCGACATCATCGTGACGATAGACAGCACCATCGCCACGCCGATGGCGGGCAGCACCTGCGGCAGAATAATGTCGAACAGAATACGCGGGCGAGAGGCACCTAAATTCCGCGCCGCCAGGATCTGCGAACGATCCAGTGCGGCCATGGCTCCACAGATTAGTAGCGTGGCAAATGCCAGCTGTTTCCAGACAAAGGTGATAATAATGCCCTTCCAGCCGAGCCAGGAGACGGTCTCCAGCGGCGTCAGCAGGTCGCTTGCCACCAGCGCATTGTTCATCAGGCCGTTCTTCGCCAGGAAGGTGCGCATCATCTGTGCGGCAACGATAAAGGGAATAAACAGCGGCAGCCGGTAGAGAAAACCCAGCGTGTTAACAATCGGTCGGCAGGGGGACAGGGTAATGACGGCGGAAAGCGTGATGGAAATCAGCGCCAGCAGCGCGAGGGAAACCAGCACCACGATCACCGTAAACAGAATATCGCTGGAGTAGAGCGTATAAACTTTATGGAAGTGCTCCAGGGTGAACGCCTGCCCGTCGCGAGTAAAGGCAGCGATCAGCGAGAAGCCTAACGGATACAAAAACAGAACGGTAATCATCAGCGCTGCCGGGGCGACCAGCAGCAGATAATTCAGCGAAATACGCATAGCAGACCTGATATCAGCAAGATAAAACGCCCGGAACGACGCGGAGCCGCATCCGGGCGTCAGAGGTCAGTTAGTTAGAAACCTGACTTTCGTAACCTTCTTTAATGTCGTTGAAGTACGGGGTAATCGGGAAATTTTTACCGTACTCCTTCAGCGCCTGCGGAGAAATTTCCGCAAACAGCTTCTGCCAGGTTGCGGCATCAAGCTTCGGCTGGACGTGCTCAGCATCAATCCCCGGATACCAGTTAAACTGTTTTACGATCCCCTCAGCCTGGATCTCCGGGCTGGTCGCCAGTTCGATAAACTCATGCGCCAGCTTTGACTGTGCCGCTTTCGCCGGCGTGACGTAATACATCGGCTGCCCCGGCATCCCCGGTGCCAGCAGAGAGAGCTTGATCGACGGCGGCAGTTTCCCCTGGTCTTTCCAGCTGTAGAACATATCTACCCACACCGGGCCCATCGAGATTTCACCCCGGCTCAGCATATCGAGCGTGCCGGCGTTGCCCGGCGTGAAGGTGACGTTTTTATTGAAGGCTTTCAGTTTCTCAAACGCCTGACTCCAGTTGGCCTCCACGCTTTTATCGTAAGGCAGGGAGGAGAGACGCTGGGCATCGGTGCCGTAGGCATAAATCCAGCCCACCACAAATCCAATTCCGGACATGCCGTTTTTGATGCCGTTATAGCCGAAGGCCTGCGGATTTTTGGCGGCCCAGGCAACCAGTTCATCATAGGACGCGGGCGGCGTTTTGATTAAGTCACTGTTCCAGGCAATGGCGGTCTGACTGAGGAACATAGGCATCACATAGCCCTCTACATTCACTCCCAGCGCATTTTTGGCATTCCCGGCCGTTACCATTGGCCCGGTTTTAATCTGCGAGCGATATTTCTCCAGCAGTCCCTTCTGAACCAGCTCGCCACCGGCTTTCTGATGAACCACGGCGACGTCGATATCCCAGGTTTTAGCGCCGCTTTTATCCTGCGCAGACAGTTTTTCAATAATCTTATTAGAGCCGTCATCGCCCGGCCCGGTGCCGACCACCCGCACTTTAACGCCCGGATGTGTGGCTTCGAACTTCGGCCCCAGCCAGGTTTTAACGTAGTCCACCATATTCTGATCGCCCGCCGTGGCGACGTTCAGTACGGTGTCGGCCTGGGCACCATAGCTCAGGAATAATGCAGTGACTACCGCAGCTTTTGTTTTGATAAACATGAAATTCCCCTGAATGAAGACGAAAAGTTAACGTGCATTTATGAGTTAAAGATATGCAGGGCCGAGGGCGGAACGTGTAGCCTAACCGTGGAATTAACCGGCCAGCAGTTTACCGAGTCGGCCAGCAGCAGATGGCGATCGCAGCGTACGCTGTGACGATACAGATTACCGAGGAACGCGCTCTGCTCGATGCGGCCTTCAGCAATCAGGCCATTCTCCGGCGGCTGCGCTGACGGTGCGGAAATATCGGCGTCGGCGCTGCGGAAATAAACGGACTGTGTGTGGCTGTCGGTGAATAATGCGGGAGCGCTGCCGTGGATCCGAATATCGGTGTAAGCGTGCGCGTCGCTGAATAAAATACGGTTATCCGCCCCCATAAAATCGGCGACGAACGGCGTTGCCGGACGCTGATAAATATCTTCCGGGGTGCCAACCTGTTCAATATGGCCATTATTTAACACCGCGATGCGGTCCGCCATCACCAGGGCTTCCTGCTGGTCGTGGGTGACGATTAATGAGGTAAAACCCAGCCTTTTTTGCAACGATTTAATCTCATGCCGGACGTTAAGCCGGACTTTAGCATCAAGATTGGAGAGCGGTTCATCCAGCACCAGCACATCGGGTTCAATCGCCAGCGCCCGTGCCAGCGCCACACGCTGCCGCTGTCCGCCGGACAGCTCGGTTACTTTCATGTCCGCCATACCATCCAGTTTCACTATTTGCAGCAGTTCTGATACCCGGCGATCGATATCCTCACGCCGCCATTTGCGCAGCTTCAGGCCATAGCCAATATTGCGTGCCACCGTTAAATGTGGCCACAGGGCGTAGCTCTGAAAGACCATCGTAATATTGCGCTGCTCCGGCGCGCTGCGGGTAATATCCCGGCCGGCAACATCAATAGTGCCTTCGTTCACCGGAATAAAACCGCAAAGGGCGTTCAGTAATGTGGTTTTACCGCACCCGGAGGGACCAAGCAGGGCGATCATTTCACCTTTAGCGACGGCGAGATCGATATTATGCAAAACAACCTTATCGCCGTAGCTGATTTTCAGTTGGGCAATGTTTAAATAACTCATAAGCGTTTTCGCAATCTCATTCTTCTGCATTTTATTTAGCGGTATGAACACGTGTTCACTGCGATGTAAAAAAAATGCAACGTTAACTCGACATGATGTGAGCCTACTTTGTCGGGTATGTGTGACAGTTTAATTAAGGGTAAAAACTTTTTTTAAGAGAGGCGGCAGTGACTTCATCAGTACGCAGGCAGAGTGTGACCGCGCAGGACGTTGCACTGCGGGCGGGCGTTTCGCGGGCGGCCGTTTCCCGCGCCCTGAGTAATAACGGCAGCATTTCTCCCGCCACCCGTGAGCGGGTGCTGCTTGCGGCAGAAGAACTGGGGTATCAGGTTAATTTCCTGGCACAGGGGCTGAACCGGCGGCGCAGCCATCTTATCGGGGTGATTGTGTCGCGCATCGGCGATCCCTTCCGCAGTAGCCTGCTGGACGGCCTGCTCGGTGAGATTCAGCGCCGTGGCTTCCAGGCGCTGGTGGCGGAAATTTGCAGTGAGCAGGATCTCGCCGAAACGCTGCGCCGGTTTACGCAGTTCCGTGTGTCGGGCGTGGTGGTCACCTCCGGCAAGCCGCCGGAAGCGCTGGTCAACGAATGTGTCCAGCAGCAGATCCCGGTGGTGGGCATTAACCGTCAGCCGGACATTCCCTGCGTTGACTACGTCTGTTCGGACAATGCCGCCGGTGCGGTGCTGGCGGCGAAACAGCTGGTGAGCGCGGGGTGCCGACGCTTTGGCTGGTTAAACAATGCGGATTCAACCTGGGCCGGTCGCATGCGCGGTGCGGCGTTTCATCAGGCTTTAAGTGAACTGGGTGTGGATATTGCCAGGGATGCGGTCGCCCTTACCGCATCTGAAGAGGGCTACCCCGGCGGGCTGCGGGCCGCTGCCGGAGCGGACGATGCGCCGCTCGGTATCTTTTGCGCTAATGCGCAGCTGGCGCTGGGGTTTCTGGACGGAATGAAACAGCGTGGCAGGTACGCGCCGGACGACTTTCAGCTGATTGGTTTTGACAATACCCCGCAAACGGCACAGTACAGCTACCGACTGACGACGTTGAACCAGGATGTTGCTGAGATTGCCCGCCGGGCGATGGTCTGCCTGCTGGAACGGGCCGGCGATCCGTCACTGCCCTCGCGCACCTCATGGGTAAACGTTGAGCTTATCCTCCGGCACACCTCGCCCTCCGTTATCTAACGAGGGGGCCGTTTATCCTGAACGGGTAAAATTATCGCGCCAGACCGTTGGCGCCACCCGATACGCCTCACGGAAGTTTTTACTGAAGATAAACGCGCTGCTGAAGCCACAGAGCCACGCGATGCGCTCTATCTTCATGCCGGGGTCGTTTTCAATCATTTCACGCGCTTTACCCAGACGAACCTTTTTAATGACGGCCATGATTGTCGTGCCCTGCTCTTTAAATGCCCGATCCAGACTGGAGCGTGAGCAGCGCAGCACCTGAGAAAGGTGATTCGGTGACAAAACCCGCAGGGCGTAATGCTGATAAATATAGGATCTGGCCGCATTATAGAGACGACCGTGCTGCCCGGAAGAGATTATGCCGTCTTCCTTCGCCACATCGGAAAGCATCAGCAGTGCCATATTGTGTAAACCGTCTAGCACCAGCGCCGTGTTTCTGACGTCCAGCGCGGCGGAGTGCTGATGCAGTAACATCATGTGCGATTTAAAAAACGCCATCAGATGATGATTTTCTAAAAAAACAACCGGCCTGGTCAGCCGACCGTTGAATATCCGACTCACGGCGTCGATATCCGGCAGAATATACAGCTGCTTAACATCGCTGCTGTGATAGGTGTAGTAATCGTTGCGTTCATGCACCATCAGCATACCCTGCGGTATCTGACTGGATACGGCCTTTTTTCGTCCGCTAATGGTTTGCCTGCCCTCCAGCAGCAGCGAGAGGTAAATCGAGGGTTTTTGAGCTTTATGCGGGTCAAATACGGTAACGTTTCGCGATCCGTATGCGCTGCAAAAGTCCCCCTGTAAGGCGCTGATGGTGGTGTGATGGGCGACG